>Ga0335073_10001623_pt1 | contig 30189 bp, 20 predicted proteins | sample Lox_Sample_22_FD_207093 | JGI IMG/M metagenome (GOLD analysis project Ga0335073, IMG submission 207093) | Soil microbial communities from Loxahatchee National Wildlife Refuge, Florida, United States - Lox_Sample_2.2 | ecosystem: Environmental > Terrestrial > Soil > Wetlands | place: USA... | reverse complement strand
GCGAGCGACGCGAGCATCACGCGGCGTAGCCCGTCGCTTTCGAAAAGCCCATGAATCATGGTGCCGACGACATTTCCATCCGCGCTCATAGCACCGTCAGCGTGATCAATCGCTTCGCCGTTTCGCTCCACGATTCTGAACGCCGGCGCCGCGCCATCGCGAAGATGCGTGCGGCCCAGGTGAATCTCGTAGCCCGAAAGTCGATCGGCGGATTGGGCGCCCAAAAAAGAATTGCCCGCGAGCATCGCGCGCACCTGTGTCGTCCGCTTTTCCTTTTCGTATCGAACCGTCAGCGGCAACAGTCCCAACCCCTGAACGTTCGAATGCTCGGACTCGACGCGCCCCGGATCTTCAATCGACTCAGCCAGCATCTGGCATCCGCCGCAGATCCCGAGAATCGCACGCGATGCCGCTGCGCGACTCGCGATCGCCTCCGCGAATCCATTGCGGCTCAGCCAATCGAGATCGTGCACCGTGCTCTTCGAGCCGGGAAGGATCAGCAGGTCAGCCACTTCGATGCCGCGCGGCTCGTCGATGAATCGAACGCTCACGCCGGCCTCGTGCTCAAGCGGAAGAAAATCGTCGTAATTCGAGATCGATGGCAGCTTTACGATCGCAATATCGAGCAGTTCGGCGCCGCCGCGCTCGCGACCGCGATCCTGCAACGCTACGGAATCCTCGTCCGCGATTCGAAGCTGCTGGATGAACGGCACGACTCCGAGCACCGGCAGGCCGCATCGATGCTCCAGGAAATCCACGCCCGGCCTGAACAGCTCCGTGTCACCGCGAAACTTGTTCACAATGAGGCCCGCGATTCGTTTGCGATCTTCCGCGTCTAGCAACTCGAGCGTGCCGACCAGTTGCGCGAATACGCCGCCGCGATCGATATCGCCCACGAGCAGGACCGGCGCGTCGGCGAGCTGCGCGACGTGCATATTGACGACGTCCTGCGCGCGCAGGTTCACCTCGGCGGGACTGCCCGCGCCTTCGATGACAATGAGTTCATGCCTCTGCCGCAACGTGTCGAGCGCGCTCGCGATCGCACGCGTCGTTTCCTCGCGCCGCGCATGGTACTGCCCCCATGTCATCGTGCCGGCGACGCGGCCCATCAGCACCACCTGCGAGCGCATCCCGGGCTCGGGCTTGAGCAGGATCGGATTCATCTCGACCGTGGGTGCGATTCCCGCGGCTTCGGCCTGCACCGCCTGCGCGCGGCCGATCTCGAATCCGTCGGGTGTGACCGCGGAGTTGAGCGCCATGTTCTGTGCCTTGAACGGCGCAACGTCGATACCGTCCTGGCGAAAAATCCTGCACAGCGCCGTCACCAGCAGGCTCTTGCCCACCGACGACGCCGTGCCCTGGATCATCAGCGTGCGCGCGCGCGGACGCACGACGCGACCAATCCCTCGGCGACGTTTGGGTTGGAAGCCCAATGCGCGTGCACATACGACGCGAGCACATTGTTCGAGCGATAACCTTCAGTGAACGACACGCCGCCCCATCGCGGCGCGACGCGGTAAATTTCCTCGATACCGCGCGCGTCGCCATTTCGTTCGAGCGTTGAATAGCGAAACTGATGCCCGCGAAATTTCGTTCCCGCCGGACCAACGATCGACGCGGCGCGCGTTTCGACTTCGACGTAGCCGAGGGCCTGCAACCGATCGCGCATCACCGTCACACCGGGCACCAGCCCGACCATCGGATGCGTTTTGCCATCGAGAGTTTTGATTCCGTCAGCAAGATACATCAGCCCGCCGCATTCCGCGTAGATCGGCCCGCCGCGTGCGGCGAAGGCGCAAACCGCATCGAGCATCGCATGATTCGCCGCGAGCTCTTGCGCGAGAACCTCGGGATAGCCGCCGCCGAAATATAGCCCATCCACGGCGGGCAGGGTCTGCTCTCTGACCGGGGAGAAGAAGATCAGTTCCGCGCCGAGCGATTCCAGCCGGCGAAGATTATCGGCGTAGTAAAAGTGGAACGCGTCATCATATGCGACGCCGATCCTGCATCGCGCGCGCGGTTCTTCGCGCGCTTCACTTTCTATTGAGTTCGCCAACGCAGGTGCCGATCGTGCGAGCGAGATTATCGCATCGAGATCGAGCCATTCTTCGGCAAGGCGGCTCCATGCTACGAATTTCTCGTCAGGAATACTGTCGCGATCGGCGGTGCGCAAACCAAGGTGACGCTCCGGAAATGCCAACTCGTCGCTGCGTGGAAATCCGCCGCCGATCGTTAGCTCCGGCTTCGCCGCGTGCAGCAAATCGAGATGACCACGGCTGCCGACGCGATTGCAGATGAGGCCCGCCACGTTGAGCGACGGATCGAAGCGCGCGAAACCCGCGGCAATCGCCGATACCGTGCGCGCGATTCCGTACGCATCGCAGACGACGATCACCGGTGCCTCGAGCCACTTCGCGATCTCGGCGGTCGATCCTTCGTCGGAAACCGGTGTCGCGCCGTCGAACAGACCCATCACGCCTTCGATCACCGCGATATCGGCGCCGGCGGCCGCGCGCGCAAAAGTTGCGAGCACACCCTCGCGCCCCATCATCCAGCCGTCGAGGTTTTGCGACGGCCGTCCAAGAGCGCGCGCGTGATAGGTGGGATCCAGATAGTCCGGGCCGCATTTGAACGCGGCGAGGTTGAGCCCACGCGCGCGCAGCGCGCCAAGGATCGCGACCGTGACGGTAGTCTTGCCGACGCCGCTGCCGGTCGCGCCGATTACGATGCGCGGAATTTTCGGGGCGGGATCCATGGGCGACGCGACTATACTACACGCCTCTCCGCGATGCTGTCGGCGTTCAGCCGCGCACGCGCGGCAGCACTTCGCGCACCAGCCGCTCGTACTGTCCGCGTTGATCCCATCCCGTGATGCGCAGCGTGATCGCCTTCGCGCCGCTCGCGATCAGCGCACGCAGATCGGCGGCGCAATCGTCGGGCGTGCCCGCCGCGGTCCATGCTTCGACCATCTGCGGCCCGAACACCGGCCCGTAGTACTCGTCGAGGAAGCGCTTCGATTCGTCGAGACAGGCCGCGCGCTGCGGCCCGATGTTGACATTGTGATACGCGATGTTCGGGAACTTCGCCGCGTCCTTGCCCTCGCCTTCGAGATGGCCCTTGAGATTCTGCCACAACGCGCCGAAGAGGCCGGGAAAAATATTTACCGTCATCCATCCGTCGGCGATTTTCGCCACGCGCGCAAGCGGCTTGTCGGCCGCCGCGGGCGCGGGATTCGCCGCGATCCAGATCGGGCATGGCTGCTGCACCGGGCGCGGCTGGATACTCACGCCTTCGAACGCGGTGTACCTGCCACTGAAGCTGACGGTGTTTTCGCTCCACAGGCGCCGGCAGATCGCGATATTCTCGGCCATCCGATTGCCGCGCTGCCCGTCCTTGATTCCCCACACCGCGCCCTCTTTGGCGCTCACGCCGCCCGCGACGATCCCGGTGCACGCGGCGAGCAGCATCCGGCCGTTTGACACCATGTCGAGCGTTGCCCACTGGTAGGCGAAAATGATCGGATCGCGAATCGGGAAACTCGCCATGCATCCGACGCCGAGCTTGACCCGCGAGGTCGCACTCGCGAGCGCGCCGAGCAGCGCTACCGACTCCGGCCGCGGCTTCGCCATCACGCTGTCTCCGACCCAGATTGAATCGAACAGCGGGTTCTGGTCGGCTTCGCGCGCGAGCGCGACCATCTCGGGCCAGGTCGCGACGCCGAAGAACACGCCGCGCTGCGGAATCGTGAATCCAAAACTTACATCGGGCATGCGGCTTTCTCCTGGGCCTCGAACCTCACGCGATTCCGAGGCGGGCGCGGCCCAGCAGAATCGGATCGATTTGATCGCGCGCCTGGGCCGTCGCGATGAGTTTCGCTTCAAACGGCGACTCGCCGTGGACTCTGATCCATTTTGCGATCGGACTCGATTCCGACTTTGCCGCGACAATCTGCACGCGATGCGGTCCGATGGCGAACTCAATTCCAGTGCCGTCGAGATCGGCGCGCTGGATTGGCGTACCGGGCGCACCCAGCACCTGGGCGTAGATCGCCGCAAGCGGCGCGGGATCTTCGACAGCGATCGCAACGCCCTGAAGGCCTCGCACGCCGTTGCGATGCTCGCGCTCGTGCGGCACCCGCTCGTCGCGCGGCGTGAGGTCGCGAATCAAAAACGGCAGCCGCGCGTTCCAGGGCGGTGCCGGAATCGACAATTCCCAATTCAAATGAAATCCATCGGGCCGATCGCGGCTCATCGCGAACGGATCGCCAATTTGGGCGCCTGCGTGGCGGATCGTCGCAACGTCGGCCTCGAGATTGTCGGTGACCATGCAGAAATCGACGAGCCCGCTGCCATGCTTTTCGAGCGCGGTTTGCCACGGATGGCCGGTATTCGCGGAAAGAAAAGCGATCAGCTCGATGTAAGCGCCGTCGGCGAATGCGATCAGCGCATTGTGCGAGCCGATCGAATGCTTGCCGCCGCGAACGACACTGAACCCCGCGCTGCTGTAGTGATCGATCGCGGCGTCAAGTTCCGCAACGGCAATTACGATGTGATCGATGGCCTTGAACATTGACGCCTCCGCGCAGCGCCGGTCTGTCAGACCACGATTACTAAACCGCCGGGTATCGCGCCATGGAAATTTTCCGACGCGTCGCGCTAACCGAACAAGCCGTCGACGGCGAGACTCGTGATGCGATCCTCGTCGTAGCCGAGAATCTCCTCGAGCACCAGGGAATTGTCCTGGCCGAGCGACGGCGCCGAGCGGCGCACGTCGGCCGGTGTGCGCGAGAGCTTGGCGCGCGGACCCTCGACCGTGAACGTGCCGAGCGTGCTGTGCGGCAGCTCGACGAAGTGCTGGCGATGCTTCATGTGCGCGTCGGTGAAAATGTCAGCGCTGTTGAATACGCGATGCGCCGGGACGCCGCGCTCCTGAAGGGTTGCCTCGATACGTTCGCCCGCCAGCGCGCGGCTCCATTCGGAAACGATCGCGTCGAGCTCGCGTCTTCGCTCGAGGCGCGCGGCCGCTGTCGCGTAGCGCGAGTCAGACTTGAGCTGCGGCTGGCCGATACAGTCGCAGAGATTTCCGAAATCGCGATCGTCGCGGCACACGATCGCAACCCAGGTGTCGTCGCCCGCCGCGGGATAAACGCCGTGCGGGGCAAAGCGATCATCGTCGTTGCCGTGGCGTCCCTGGCATCGGCCGTTCACCGTGTAGTCGAGCAGCGCAGGACCAAGAAAATGTAGCGACGCCTCGGCCTGCGACAGATCGATGTATTGCCCGTGGCCGGTGCGCCGGCGATGGTCGAGTGCCGCCAGGATCGCGGCGGCGGCGTAGCGCGGTGACACGTAGTCAGTATATGCGCCGAACGGGCCCGCCGGCTGCCGGTCGGCCCATCCCGTAATGTTGTGGAAGCCCGAAATCGCCGCCGCCATGTTGCCAAAGCCCGCGATCGTCGAGAGCGGGCCGCTCTGACCCATGAGGCAACTGCTGAGCATCACGATATCCGGTTTGACCGCGCTCAGCGCTGCGTAATCGAAGCCGAAGCCCTTCATCCCGCGCGGCGAGAACGACTCGGTCACGACGTCGGCCCATCGCAGGAGATCGAAAACGACTTCTTTCGCGCGCGGATTCTTGAGATCCATCGCGATGCCGAGCTTGCCGGCGTTGCAATTGTTGAAGAGCCCGGAGCTGTCGGGGCCGAGCGTGCCGTCTTTGTATGGTTGCAGCGTACGCGCCGTATCGACTCGCGTCGGCGACTCGATTCGGACGATTTGCGCGCCGTAGTCTGCGAGAATACGAGTGCTGGCAGGCCCGGCCATCACCCACATGAAGTCGAGAATCTTGACGTCTTCGAGCGGCCGCCGCGTAGCCATCAGATCACACCCTCGCGTTCCAGTTTCGCGATTCGCTCCGTGCTGAGTCCTAATTCGCCCGCGTAAATCTCGCGATTGTGCTCGCCGACCGTTGGTGGCCGGCGCCGGTATTCGATCGGCGTCGCGCTGAATTTCGCGAACGGTCCCGGGTAGCTGAAACTGCGGCCCAGCTCGGGATGCTCGACCGTTTGCCAGTAGTTGCGCGAGGCGAGCTGCGGACTCTTGACGACTTCCTCGATGGTGGAGACCGGCGTCATCAGGAAGCCCCGATCGACCGCGAACTGGAGAAGCTCGGCCTTGGTGTGACTGCTTGTGAACTTGATAACGATCTGCTTGAGGCGCTCGAACTCGCTGAGCGGCTCCTTGCCGCTCGCCAACAGCTCGCCGAGCCCGATCCAATCCTTGTCGCGCGTCGCCTCATCGCAGTAGCCCTGTTCGCACAGGTATTCCATCAACTTGCGCGTAAAGACGCCCAACGCCGATCCAAACAGGTAGGTGAGCGCGATGAACCCGTCCTTGGCCGGCCACACCAGCGGAATATTCATCGGCCCGAATTTGACTCCGCCTGACATGCGCCGCGCTTCGGCCGATCCAAGCGGCGCTGCGAGCACATACGATTGCGTCGCAATCGGAATCGACTGAATTGCAGCCACGTCGATATGCTGGCCTAGCGCCGAGTCGACGCGCTCATGATGCGCCGCGAGCGCCGCTACCGCCGCGTCCGCCGAGGCATGCAGGTAGGCCTGCGGAACCGACAGGCGCACCGGCGGGCGATCGTCATCGCCGGCAAGGATCAGCGGACCGCCCGCCGCCATCATGATCAAATCAGCGTCAGCGTAATGCGCCTTGGGCCCGTCCTGGCCGAATGGCGTGATCGATACGACGATCATAGCGGGGTTGATCGCGTTAAGGGCGTCATAGCCGAGACCAACGTTGGCGAGATAGCCGGGATCGAAGGACTCGATCAGGAAATCGGCGCTCTTCACGAGCCGGTTCAGCAACTCGCGTCCTTGCGCGCTCGCGATATCGAGCGTGATTGACCGCTTGTTGCGATTGTATGACCACCAGTAGAGCGAGCGGTCGGGATGCGGCTGGTCGTCAACAAACGGCGGAATCAGCCGCGCCGGCGAACCGCCCGGCGGCTCGATTTTGATGACGTCGGCGCCCATGTCGCCGAGAATCTCGGCGCACAAAAGCCCGCGATCGGTTGTGAGATCTAACACCCGGTATGGACTCAGCATCGACATAATAATCGCCGTCGCGATTCTTAGCATTGTTTGCGCGTCGAGCGGGAGAGCTTGAGTGATTCGCCGGCGGTTGCCTGATTTGCTCGCGCGCGGCATCATCCGATGCGCTTTGCGAGTTTCAGCCGCACCCGCCCCCGCCGATCGGCCGCAGAAGCTCTCGCGTGAGTTCTATGCGCGCCCGGTCCTGACCGTCGCCCGCGAATGTATCGGCAAAGTGTTGGTTCATCGGACGGCCGAGGGCGAAGCCGCGGGACGCATCGTCGAGGCCGAAGCGTATCGTGGGCCGCTCGATCTCGCGGCGCATTCGTCGCGCGGCCTGACGCCTCGCACGCGGGCGATGTTCGGGCCGCCCGGTTTCGCCTACATCTACCTGCTTTACGGAATCAGTTGGGCGATCAACCTCGTCGTCGCCAACGAGGGAGAGCCGCACGCGGTGCTGATTCGCGCGCTCGAGCCGGTGCGCGGGCTCGAGCTGATGGCGCTGCGGCGGCGCAAAGCCGCGGAATCGCGCGAGCTCACCAATGGTCCCGGCAAGCTGACGCAGGCACTCGCGATAACCGGCGCCGACTACGGGCGCGATCTTTGCGGCGACGTGCTTTTTCTTGAGGAGGGAGAGGCTCGCGCGATTCGGATCGGGCGCTCGCCGCGCATCAACGTCGACTATGCCGGCGACTGGGCTCACCGGCCGTGGCGCTTCTACGAGCGCGGCAGTCGCTACGTATCAGTACGGCCGCGCGACTGAGTGATCATTCTTAGCTACGCAAAAGGTTGCGCCGCAGCTTGCCGGTCGCAGTGCGCGGAAGCTCTGCGGTGAATTTGATCGCGCGCGGACACTTGTAGTGAGCAAGCCGAGCGCGCACGAAAGCCGTGAGTTCTTCGACGAGCGCCGCGCCCTCCTGCGATCGATCGCGCAGCACGACGAATGCCTTTGGCTTGACCAGCGCGTCTTCGTCTTCGAAACCGATCACCGCCGCCTCGAGCACCTGCGGATGAGCCATGAGAACGGCTTCGACCTCGATTGGTGAGACCCAGATGCCGCCGACCTTGAGCATGTCATCCGAGCGCCCGGCGTAGTGATAGAAGCCGTCGGCGTCGCGTGAATACTTGTCGCCCGTTCGCATCCAACCGTCGACGAACGTGTGTGCATTGGCTTGCGGATTGTTCCAGTAGCCCACGGCAATCGCAGCACCGCGAAGCCACAGATCGCCGATTTGATCGATCGCCGCTTCGCGGCCGTCTTCGTTGCGAATCGACACTTCATAGCCGGCGACAGGACGGCCCGATGATCCACGGCGGACCGCACCTGGCCGATTCGAAATGAAGATATGAGTGCTCTCGGTCGATCCCAGCCCGTCAAGGATTTCGACGCCGACGTGCTCCGCCCAGTGATCAGCCACCGCCGGCGGCAGCGCTTCACCCGCCGAAGTGCAGATGCGCAAACTTCGCGAGAGCGGTTCGTGATCGTTGCCGAGATACGCGAGCATCGAGGCGTAAAGCGTCGGCACGCCACAGAAGATGGTCGGCTGACGCACCCGCATCACGCGCACAACGGCTTCAGGAGCCGGCCGCGCTGCCATCAGGATCATCGTCGCGCCCGCATGCATCGGGAAGATGCAGGCGTTGCCGAGCCCGTATGCGAAGAACAGCTTCGATGCCGAGAAGACAACATCGTTTTCGCGAACCCCGAGGACACGCTCGCCGTAGAGCACCGCCGCGTGGAACAGATCGGTCTGCCGATGCATCACGCCCTTGGGACGGCCGGTACTGCCCGAAGAATACTGCCAGTAGCCGATTGCGTCGGTGTCCACTGGCTGCGCTTCAATCTTGTTGGATTTCGCCGCGATGAACTCCTCGAAGGAAATCGACGTTATCGGCAGCGGCGCGTCGCCCTCGGCAACAATCACTGCGCGAAGGTCATGCGACGCGTGGAGCGCAGTGATCCACGCTCCCGCGACAGGCGCAGATAGCGCCGCGGCGACTGCACCGCTGTCGCGCAAAATGAAATCGTAATCATCGCCGGATAGATACGTATTGATGGGAACCGGCACCGCGCCGATCTTGAGCGCTCCGAAAAACATCGCGGGAAACGCGATCGTGTCGAACAGGCATAGAATCACGCGATCGCCCGCGCCGATGCCATAGCGCCGCAGCGCCGCCGCAGCGCGATTAACCAAGTCTGCCAACTCCGCGTACGAATGCGATCCCGCGTCATCGATGAAGGCGGTTTTCGCGCCGCGTCCTTCGGCAATATGGCGATCGATGAAGTATGCCGCAGCATTGTAGCCGCTCGGCACTTGCAGCGGTGCGTCATGCGATGGGTTATGTGTTCCGGTCGGCATCGTGGTATACGCAAGATAATGCATATCTTTGCCGTAGGAGCAAACGGTGGCTGCGAGCCGAAAGATCGTCCGCGCTGATGCTGAACTCGAATCCGCCGCCGGAGCCGCTCGCACTCGCACTGCCTACCTGAAGCTGCTCGGCGCGCGGGTGCGCGACGCGCGCGCCCGTCATGGCATGACGCGGCGGATGCTGGCGCGTGACTCGGGCATCTCCGAGCGATACCTCGCCGAACTCGAATCGGGGCGCGGCAACTATTCGATCGTGATGCTGCGGCGGCTCGCCGCGTCGATCGATGTCCCGCTGGCCGAGCTGGTCAATGAAGCGCAGCCGCCGCCGGTCGAGTATTCATTACTCGTCGAGCGCCTGCGGCGCCTGGAACCTGCGCAGCTCGCCGAGGCAACCGCGATGCTCTCGGCGCGCTTCGGCGATCTCAGCGGCCGTCTCGATCGCATCGCGCTCATCGGACTGCGCGGCGCGGGCAAAAGCACGCTGGGAGCGCAACTTGCCCAGCATCTGGGCTGGCAATTCGTGGAGCTGAGCCGCGAAATTGAGAAGGAAGCTGGAGTCGCGGTGAATGAAATTTTCGATCTGTGGGGACAGGCGGCATATCGCCGCTACGAACGACGCGCCCTTGAGCGTGTGCTGCGAACGTATACCAAGGTGGTGATCGCCACCGGAGGCGGGTTGGTGTCGGAGCCAGCTACCCTCGAGCGCCTGCTCGATTCGTGCTGGACGGTCTGGATCAGAGCGAAACCGCAAGAGCATTGGGAGCGCGTAATCAGCCAAGGCGATCTGCGCGTGCGCGAGGGCACGGAAGACGCGCGGGCTCTCGCCGATATGAGGAGAATTCTCGGCCAGCGTGACGAACTCTACGGCAAGGCCGACGCCGTTCTATCGACCAGCGGAAAAACGGTTCGCCAATCGCTTCGCGATTTGATCGCACTCGTCGATGCGCCCAAGCGCAAAAAGACTCACGGCCATTGATGCAATATAATGTTTGCGATCTTGGTTTTTATGCACTATGATGCATGCCATTCCCGTACGGAGCAGAGCCCATGATCGACTTTCAGACCGAACCGTCGCGTTATCGCCATTGGAAGCTCAGCTTCGACGGCGCCGTGGCGACGCTGGCGCTGGACGTCGATGAAGCGGGCGGCCTTTTCGCGGGCTACGAACTGAAGCTCAATTCCTATGACTTGGGCGTCGATATCGAGCTTTATGACGCCATCCAGCGGCTGCGCTTCGAGCATCCCGAAGTTCGCAGCGTGATCATCGCGTCAGGCAAGGAGCGCGTTTTCTGCGCGGGCGCCAACATCAGGATGCTCGCGCAGTCGGAGCACGGCTTCAAAGTGAACTTCTGCAAGTTCACCAACGAGACGCGCAACTCGATCGAAGACGCGACCGAGAATTCCGGGCAGCGCTACCTGACCGCGATCAACGGCGCATGCGCAGGCGGAGGCTACGAGCTCGCGCTCGCCACCGACTACATCTTGATGGCCGACGATGGCTCGACGTCGGTATCGCTTCCCGAAGTTCCACTGCTCGCCGTGCTGCCGGGAACGGGCGGGCTCACGCGTCTTGTTGACAAGCGGATGGTGCGGCGCGACCGCGCCGACTTCTTCTGCACGACCGAGGAGGGGGTGCGCGGCCGGCGCGCCGTCGATTGGCTGCTCGTTGACGAAGTTGTGCCGCGCACGCGCCTGATGGAAGTGGCGTGGCAGCGTGCTCTCGAATCCGCGCAGCAAGCGCCGCACACCGACGTGCATGGCATAGCGCTCCCGCCGCTTGGGCGCGCGATTGAGACCTATCGAATTTCGTACCCTCACGTCTCGATCGAGATCGATCGCGAGCGATCGCTTGCGAACATCATTGTCAAAGGACCGGCGGAGCCGGCTCCTGGAGCCGTCGCGCAAGTTCACGCTCTGGGCGACAGGTTCTGGCCGCTGGCAATCGCTCGCGAACTCGACGACGCGATTCTGCATCTGCGCTTCAACCACGCCGACATTCGTTGCTGGACGTTCCGCACCGACGGCGATGCCCGGCTCGCAGCCGCGTACGATCAGTTGCTGCTTTCCGATCAATCAGACTGGCTATTGCGCGAGGTCCGTCTATATCTGAAGCGCGTTTTCAAACGGCTCGAAGTCAGCTCGCGCTCGATGTTTGCAATGATCGAACCGGGCTCATGCTTCGCGGGTACGCTTCTCGAATTGGCGCTCGCGAGCGATCGCATCTACATGATGAGCGGCCAGCGCGAGGGCGACGAGGCTCCGGCGGCGAAAGTCCTTCTGACCGAGATGAACTTTGGCCCGCTGCCGATGTGCAACGGCCTCTCGCGTCTCGCGACCAGGTTTCTCGGCGATCCGCAAAAGCTCGAAGCGCTGCGCGCGAGCGTCGGCGCCGAGCTCGACGCTGAGACTGCAAATGCTCTCGGCCTCGCGACCTTCACTCCCGACGACATCGATTGGGACGACGAGGTGCGCCTCGCGATCGAGGAGCGCGCTGCATTTTCATCCGACGCGCTGACCGGCATGGAAGCATCGCTGCGTTTCGCTGGTCCGGAGACGCTCGAGACCAAAATCTTCGCGCGCCTTTCCGCCTGGCAGAACTGGATATTCCAGCGGCCCAATGCCGTCGGCGAAAAGGGCGCGCTCAAACGTTACGGAACGGGACAACGCGCCGAGTTCGACCCGAGGAGAGTTTGATGGCTATCAATTACTCAGAGCGAATTCCCAACAACGTTTCGCTTTCCGACAATCGCCGACTGCAACGTGCGCTCGAGGAATGGCAGCCGCATTATCTCGACTGGTGGCGCGAGCTCGGCCCCGAGGGTTTCCAGCAGAAGGACGTTTACCTGCGCACGGCGACTTCTGTCGATGCGGCAGGCTGGGCGACTTTCGGCTACGTGAAGATGCCGGACTATCGATGGGGGATTTTCCTCGCCGAGCCGCAGATCGATCGCCGCATCGGTTTTGGCGAGCATAAGGGCGAACCGGTCTGGCAGGAAGTTCCGGGAGAGCATCGCGGAACGCTGCGCCGCCTCATCGTGACGCAGGGCGACACCGAGCCTGCCTCAGTGGAGCAGCAGCGGCATCTGGGCGCGACCTGCCCGTCGCTATACGATTTGCGGAACCTGTTCCAGGTGAACGTCGAAGAAGGACGGCATCTGTGGGCGATGGTTTACCTGCTGCAGGCGTTCTTCGGCCGCGATGGACGCGAAGAAGCCGAGGCGTTGTTGCATCGACGCTCGGGCAGCGCCGACAATCCGCGCATCCTGGGAGCATTCAACGAGCGAACCCCCGACTGGTTGTCGTTTTTCATGTTTACTCACTTCACCGATCGCGACGGCAAATACCAATTAGCCAGTCTCGCCGAGTCGGGGTTTGATCCGCTCGCTCGCACTTGCCGCTTCATGCTGACCGAAGAGGCGCATCATCTATTTGTCGGTGAATTCGGCGTTGGCCGCGTCGTGGCCCGTACCTGCGAGCTGATGAAGCAGCACAATACGGATCAGGTCAGCGCATTTGGTGGAATAGCGCTCGCGCTGATCCAGAAATACATAAACTTCCATTACTCAGTATCGGTCGATCTCTTCGGCTCCGAGCTATCGACTAACGCGGCCAGCTATTACAGCGCCGGGCTCAAAGGCCGATTCAAGGAAGCAGCAATCGACGATGATCACCGCCTCGTCGAATCCACCTACCGTGTTTTGCGGCCCGAAAGCGGCAAAATCGTGGAGCACGGCGAGCCTGCTCTGCAGGCGCTCAATGAAGCTCTGCGCGACGAGTACGTGTCAGACTCGGCACGCGGCGTGGCCCGCTGGAACAAGGTCATCCGCGATGCCGGAATTGACTATGAGTTGAAATTACCACACCGCGGATTTCATCGCGCGATCGGCCTCTTCCGCGATGTCAGCGTCACGCCCGACGGGGCGATTATCCCCAGAGAAGAATGGGAGCGGCGCCAGGATGAATGGCTACCGACCACGGCTGAGCGGCAATTCGTCGGTTCGCTCATGAAGCCGGTCCTGACGCCGGGTGAGTTTGCTTCGTGGATCGCGCCACCGCCTCGGGGCATCAACCATCGGCCGATTGAGTTCGAATACGTAAAGCTCGACGAGTAGCGCGTGCCAGCACGAAATCGAAATCGATCGACTGCGCACCATTCGACTCGCGGCGGCAATCCACTACCAGGGAAGGTCGCGAGCCGAATACTGCGTCGGTTTCGAGGTAGCGGTCGCCATTGATGTACAAGGCAGTGGTCAGTATGTGGAAACCGGGCGCCGAGACTATGAAGTGAATATGCGCGGGGCGAAAGGGATGACGTCCCAACCCGCGCAGCATCTTGCCGACCGGCCCATCGTCGGGTACGGGATAGCTCGCGGGTTTGACAGTTCGGAATGCGAAATGACCCCTCGCGTCTGAGCGAAGCCGAGCGCGCAGATTCATTCCGGACTGGCTTTTGTCCTGCACGTCATAGAGTCCGTTCGGAGCGGCCTGCCATACGTCGAGCAGTGCATCGCATATAGCTCCGCCTTCGGCAGAACGGACCGCGCCTCGAACTTCGAGCGGCTCGCCAGGCGTGCCGTTCGAAATATCAGCGCCGAGCTGCACCTCCGGTGCGCTAAGGCGATAGAAGGGGCCAAGCAGGCTCGACTCGGTAGCGCGCGCGCCTGCATCACGATGCTCCATGAGATCGACCAGTGCGCTCAATCCGAGAGTATCGGAAAGTAATATGAATTCCTGACGCTTATCGTCCGTGATATGTCCCGCGGCAGTCAGAAAATCAATCGCGAGACTCCATTCCTCGGTAGTCAGATGAACGTCGCGCGCGAACTGATGCAGGTGACTGACTAGCGACTCCATCACTTGCTTTAATCGCGGGTTAGGGCTATCCGCAAGCCGTTCGAGAACTGCGGCTGTAATGCTTTGATCAGTGAGCTTTTGGCCTGCCATGGTCAGAGAATCCGTTTCACGTCGTCTTCGATACGAGTGCCTTTGAAAAAATCCGGGTTGACATCGGTCTTTGCGCGCACCGGGTTGACGAACGCGAAGTCGCGGAAGTCATCATTCGTGATTAGCCCATCCTCGACCAACTCATACGCTTCGCAAGCGGCGTCGCGCATGTCAGGCAGGTCGAAATGACCGATATCGGAGCTGTAGACGGCGGCCAGTCGCGAGCGCATCGGGAGCTTTCGACTGTCGAACGCGAGCGCAGTCAACTTGTCGTCACCTTCGCATCCAAAGAAAAACTTCGGCACAAAAAGATCGCGGATGTCCTGCTTGCTCGTGATATTACAGCGAGCGAACTCGTCACGATCACCCGGATCGACCGCCGCGCCCCAGAGCAGGTCTGACTTGTCTTCGCCAAGCTGCGAAGCCACAGCGCCGTACTCACCGCCATGCTCACGAAACAGGGAAACCAATTGCGCATCGTTCAGCCTCGAAGGATCGCATGATGCAACTGCCGAGAGATTCCGCTTGTCCCAGTGACTAATCAGATCGCTGAATAACGTACATGCCCAGCCAACGCCGCCTTCCATGAAAGAGAATCGAAGGTCGGGGAACCGAGACGTTACGCCGCCGAGAAATAACGCTTTGCAGATTGAATCTGCCGACGCGGCGAAGTGGCCGATATGGTTGTAAACGAAGTTCGATACCGACGCGCGCATCCCAAGGCCGGAACTCGGTGAATGAAACGTCGGCGCAACCTTGAGCTCGAGGCATTTCGCCCACACCGGATCGTAGTCGTGTTCGCTGTCCAGACAAAAGTTATCGAGCCAGTATGCATAGCGGGCCGCTTCGGGTGTCTTTCGCGCCACGGCTGGTATCGGCCGGCGCACGAACGACGGCATCAGGATCGCCTTCAGTCCGAGCTTCAATACTGCGTATTCGAGTTCGTCGATCGCTTCTTTGGGCGAATGCATCGGAATCAACGCGACCGGCGTCATCCGATCTGAGTATTCGCGAAAGATCTGTGCATGCAGCTCGTTGTAGGCGCGGCATCCGGCCAGACGTAATTCCGGCTCAGGATAGTGCAGCACGAACATCCCCATGCTGGGATAGATGATTGCGAAATCGAGTCCCATCTCGTCGAGGCGCTTATATAAAAGGTGGGGAAGCGAGCTGGTGGCGCGGTCGAGAGTATTTTGCGTCGGATGAACCCACCATTGTGGCCGCGGCACTCGCATGTCGAGTCGATCGGCGGGCGACAGGCGATGCCACCTGAACGCGAAAGGACTGTCGGGCAGTGACTTGAAGCGATCGACGACTTTCGTGCCGCCAACCTTTTTCAGAAAATCAAAGTAGGCCGGCTCAAACTCAGCGATGTGTCCGTCGGAATCGACTATGGGGTGAGAGAGCCGTTCGCGAATCATTGCCGACTTGGTTTTGGTTGTCATTGCGATTCGATTGATCCTCGCTCAAGCCTCGGGCCTGCGACCGTGATAGGCATTGTCCAGAAGCACTCGAATTCTTTCTCGCGAAATTGGACGAGGATTGTAGTACGGATTCTGCACTGCGAGATCAGCGGCCCGATCGAGGTCGCTTGCCTGTATTCCAAAATCGCGGAGCGACATTTTCGCCCCGACTGCGACGCCGAGGTCGTACAAGCCGGCGGCTGCGCTTTTTGTCCCGAGGGCCGCTGCGACTCTTGCCATCGCTTCCGGTATCGCAACGGCGTTGTAAGCGACAACTTGAGGAAGAATCAGCGTATGGGTTTCGGCGTGCGGCAGGTTGAACGTTCCACCGAGCGTATGGCAGAGCTTGTGATGCAACGCCATACCTACCGCTCCAAGTGAGGTTCCGCCGAGCCACGCTCCATAGAGCGCGTCGCTTCGGGCACCGATGTTGCTCGGCTCGCGCGCGACAATCGGAAGACTCTTTGCCAGCGCCCGAATTCCTTCTTCGGCAATTATCGAGATGATCGGATTACGATCTTCGGCGTAGAGCGCTTCGACGCAGTGCGCGATTGCATTGATGCCGCTGGCGCCGGAAAGAGCCGGCGTCATCGTGATAGTAAGTAGCGGATCATAAATGACGGTCTTGGGCAGCACGCGCGGATCGCGGCCCGTCTTCTTGATGCCATCTTCGGTGAGGCCCCAAATCGGCGTCATCTCGGAACCCGCATATGTAGTAGGTATTGCGAGAATCGGCAGATCCGACACCAGCGCAATCGCCTTGGCAAGCCCGGTCGTCGAACCGCCGCCGATCGTCACACAACAATCGGCGCCGATTCGCTCGGCCTCAACCCGAGCGGCATTCGCCGTTTCGAGCGGCACGTGCATCAGCGCGCGATCGAATATCCCCGCCGCTCGTTTACCGAGGCGCCGCGTCAATTCTATTGCATCGCGGCGCTGCTCCGGGGTGGAGAGAATGAGCGCGCGCTCCGCGCCCATTCGCGCGATCTCCTCGGGTAATTTGCCGAGCGAGCCGACACCAAAAACCACACGAGCCGGCAGCGATTGATAGACAAAAGGTATCATCCGACTTTCGAAGATCAGCGCCGGTAAAATGGTGGGATCTTCGCGTCCACGTTTACCCAGATGGACTTGGCGCTGGTATAGTCAGTGATTGCTTCGAAACCCATGTCACGGCCGTATCCCGAACTACGCACCCCGCCGAATGGTGACCCAGGATTCGCACGCTTGTAGCAATTGATCCAGACCATGCCACTTATCATCGCGCGAGCCACCCGATGCGCGCGACTGAGATCGCGGGTCCACAGACCGCCGCCGAGTCCGTAGACGGTACTGTTCGCGATCGCGATAACTTCTTCTTCGTCGTTGAATGTAGTGACCGTCACGAACGGGCCAAATACTTCTTCCCGGCAAACGCGATCACCCGGGCGCGCGCGCACTACTGTCGGCATCACGTAACAGCCGCGATCGTATGCCGCTCCCGATGGAGCCTTGCCGCCGAGAAGGACTTCGCCACCTTCATCGCGTGCTACTTTGCAGTATCCCAGTACTCGATCACGATGCATCGTCGAAGTGAGCGGTCCCATCTCGGTAGTGGGGTCTAAGGGGTCGCCGATACGAATCGACGCCGCGAGTTTGAGAAATCCGTCGAGGAATTGATCGGCGATCTTTTCGTGCAGCAGCAGGCGCGAGCCCGCGATGCAGGCCTGTCCCTGGTTATGGAAGATAGCAAAGGCGCTACCGCCGATCGCCGAGGGCAAATCGACATCAGCGAAAACAATATTAGCGCCCTTGCCACCAAGCTCGAGTTGCACGCGCTTCAGATTACCGGCCGAAGCTTCAACGATCTTCTTTCCAGTCGCAGTCGAACCGGTAAACGCAATCTTTTGCACACCTGGATGGGAAGCGAGATATTGTCCGGCGATTGGACCGTATCCGGGGACAATATTTACGACTCCCGGCGGGAATCCGACCTCGCGGATGAGTTCAGCGATTTTCAGTGAGCTGAGCGGCGTCAACTCGGCGGGTTTGAGCACTACACAATTGCCCGCGGCGAGCGCCGGGCCCATTTTCCAGCTCGTGAACATGATCGGGAAGTTCCACGGCACGATCTGCCCAACTACTCCGATCGGTTCCCGCAATACATAGTTGAGGAATCCCTGCTCAACTGGAACTACAGTTCCCTGAAGCTTATCGGCCATGCCGCCGAAATAGCGAAAGGTTGCCGCCGTGCGTGGAACATCGAGTCCGAGCGCGTCGCGAATCGGATGGCCGGTATCAAGAGACTCTACTTCCGCAAGTTCATTCGTATGAGCTTCTATCGCGTCAGCAAGGCGCAGCAGCAGTCGGCCGCGATCGGCGGCTGCCATGTCGCGCCACGCCGGAAATGCTTTCTGCGCCGCATCTACTGCGCGATCGATATCGTTGGCACGCGCTTCGGCCACCAGTGCGAGCCGCGAGTTGTCATGCGGACTCAGGCTTTCAATCCTGCCGCCGTCGAGCGCGTCAACAAATTCGCCGCCGATGAAGAGCCGGGTCTGAAGAATCATATCGATCCCGAACCAACTAGAAATCGACCGGGTTGGGTTTCAACTTTTTCTTCGCGTACAACTCGGGCAATGTGGAATCGTTATTCTCCCACACCAGCAGCATCGAACGCTTCGGTGAGTATCCCTGGTGGCGAATATCGGCCGGCATCGCCGCGACGTCGCCGGGCTTCATAATAACTCGCGCGCGCGGTGCGCCGCTCTCGCGATCCTGTACGTCCCATTGAATCTCATCGGTGAGCTGCACGAACCATTCGACGCGATCGTTACCGTGAATGATTGGCAACATGAATTCCTCGGTGGTCGCACAAACCTGGCTTTCCTTCACCGCCGAACAAACCGAGGGATTCCACGTCACGTCGGAGCGCGATACGTAGGCGAAGAAGTTGAACGCGTGAACTTCATTTTCGAAACCGGGTTCCGCATGCACTTCCGGTTCGTCCTGATTCACATCCGTGAACTGACGGTTAACGGGATTGCCGGCGGCATCGGAGCGCTTGGGAATATCGCCTTTGAGGCCGACCATGCGATCGGCCACGAGGCGCTGGCGTGAAATTGCCTTCTGATTGCTGCCGCGCTTGGGTCCGAATGGCGACGAGGTTTCGGCGGGCGCTGCAAAAGGATCGAAATCCGCGTTCGTCCAGTCTTCGAGCATCGACGCGAACAAATTGCGCACCTGTTCGCTCTTGAAATTTTCTACGTATTGTTTGTTCTGACTCTTGTAGCCGGCATTATACAGTCCGGCAAAGACGTCAACGTTCCCGTAATGGTTAGTGGTGCCGAAGACGGAATCAAAATTGACTATACCGTAGAAAAAGTTCCAGGAGATATCCCGCATCAGCGCGCGCAGGAACGCGTCCACCTGCATTGTATGGCTGCCACCGGGCCATGAGATGTGCGCAAAATACTCGTCGCGCTCGAATTGGAAGCTTCCAAGCGAGAACGGCCGGTAGCCGAAATCGTTCACGTCCTGCGGTGCCTTTGTTTCAGCCATTGCAATTCCCCGAATCGTCACTTCTGACAAATCTCATTCCAGCGTTCCGCCGTCAGATCGCCTTGTAGCGTTTGCAACAGCACAACACTCGGACTGGTCGCGTGAAACTGATACGCGGAGCCCTTGGGCAAGAGCGCCATGTGACCACGGCGCGCGACGATGTATCCCATGCGCTTTCCGCGGGGACTGCCCTCGAGCATCGTCGTGCCTTCGTGATTCTCATCGACCAGCGGAGCATCGGGCTTCATGAGCCGAATCTCGACTTCGCCGTCCATCACGATTGCGGCTTCGTCGTGTCCGGCGGCGTACCAGGGCGAAGTGCCCTCGGCGCGAATCGCCTCGAGTACATACTTGAGGTTCTTACCGACGGCGACCTTCTCGTAAGGTTCGGATTTCGACGCCACCTCGAAGATATTTGAAAATACATAGTTCTTCGGATCGTCATTGATTATCTGGACGCCGCCCTTTTCGTAGTTGTTAAGCGATCCGAATCGTGTCTGCCGGGACATGATAAATCCTCCGCTTAATGATGACCCGCGGCGCGCACGACGGTTGGATATCCAGGCGGAATCTCGATTCTGGCTTTGCGTTTCATCGCTTTTTCGGAGAGCCGCTCGACGAGCGCGGCCTTTTCCCGTTGGCGCCGCGCGTCCCGTTCCTTGATTTCCGGCAATACTTCGCGGCCAAACAGATCGATCGACGACGATAACAATTCATGCGGGATTTTCCCGGCTTGAGAGAGAAACAACACCTGGTCAACTCCGGATGCCTCAAAACTCAGAAGCGCACTGCGTATCTGCTCAGGGGTGCCGACGCAGTTCTGTGCGCCGGCTCCGGAGGCGAGTGGATCGTTTACTACCGGCTTTGACGCCTGGTTCTTGTAGCTCTCCCACAAGTTGGTCTTGCCGGGCTCATGCTGACCGAAGAATGCATAGTGCCCGAGGCCGTACATGAAGAAGCCGTGATTCTCAGCGGCCACGCCGCGCACCATCTGCTCATCGCGATCGCAAAGGAACGGGCACGCCATCGCAATATTCGGATTGATGGCGTAGCCAACCGGCTCGCATTCGTTCTCGATCGTCGCGTAGTAATCGCGAACCCACTGGCGCGATTCCTCGGGCGACACGAACGCGAACGTCAGCGCGCCAAGTCCGAGGCGTGCCGCCAGCAGAATCGTCTCGCGCCGCGAGCACGCAAGCCAGAGCGGCGGATGCGGCTTCTGCAGCGGCTTGGGTACGACGTTGCGCGAGGCGGCCTTGATGAATTTGCCCTCGATGCCGGTGAACGGCTCCTCGACCAGCATCCGGGTGACGGCCTGCAGACCTTCCATCCACTGCGTGCGCTTGTCTTCCTGCGCGACGTTGAATCCGCCGAGCTCGACCTCGCATGCACCTTCGCCCGTGCCGAAATCGCAGCGGCCGTCGCTTATCAGGTCGAGCGTCGCGATTCGTTCCGCAACACGCGCGGGATGGTTGATGTAGGGCGGCATCTGCACGATGCCGTGACCGATTCGAACATTTTTCGTGCGCGCCGCACAGGCGGCAAGAAAAATCTCGGGTGCCGACGAGTGCGCATACTCCTCGAGGAAATGATGCTCGGTCGCCCACACATAGTCGTAGCCCCATCGATCGGCGAGCTCGACCTGCTCGATGGCATTCTTGAGCAGGCGATGTTCCGAATCCGGCGCCCATGGCCGCGGCAGTTGATGTTCGTAGAACCCGCCAATCTTCACGCGCTTTAGAACCTCCCAACCGATTGGTTGATATACGTACTGATACCTATGCGATGACCGCTAGCGCGGATGTGCCCCGGCGTCAAACGCGCGCCGTATCCCGACGAACGAAGATCGCTGTGGATGAGATTTGAAGCTCCGGCTGCGGGAGCGGCGGCGAAGATATAGACTCGTGGACGAATCGCAAATGCTCCGGCTTCACTACTCGAATCGCCTCGACGCGCTAATCGATCCGCTCGCGGATGCGATCGCGCGGGCACAGCGAAACGACCCACTCGCACCGGTTCAGATTATCGTTCCGAATCGGGTCGTGGAGCGATTCATCAAGTTTCGTGTCGCCGAGCAAATCGGCGTCGCGGCGAATCTCCGCTTCCCTTTTCTGCGCAGTTTTCTTCGCCGGCTGATCGAAGAGGCAGAGCCCGAACTTCGAATTGTCGAAGGCGACCAGCTTCAGATCGTTATCTTCGAGGTACTGCGAGCGACGATTGGCGGCGGCGATGGCGGAATGAAGCCGGCGGCCGATTACATCAGAGCCGGCGCCGGAACTCCCGCCGATCTCGAGACGCGCGCGATACAGCTGAGCGGCAGAATCGCGTCGCTCTTTCGCGAGTACTCAATCTCGCGTGAGGCGGTGCTCGACGCATGGCGCCGGGGTGTTGCTGCGCCGTTCGCGGGCAGTGACGAGACCGGACAATGGCAACGCGAATTGTGGCGCGCGATTTTCGATGAGCACCGATGCCTGCGATCTCAATTCGTCGCGACTCCGGGCGATCATTGGATGATGCTGCCGGATGCGATCACCGTGGCCGATCCCCGTCGACTCGGCGAAGCCGGGCGCGGAACGATTCACATATTCGGCCTTGCCTACGTTGGCACTGCATTCGCGCGGATCTTCCGCCGTCTCGCGCAGGTGATGGACGTTGAGATTTACGCGCTCAACCCGTGCCTCGAGTTCTGGGAGGACCTCGACACTTCGCGCCGCGCGGTGCGCAATGACTGGGCGCGGCGTGGAGTTCGGCTCGGCGCCGCGCTCGATAATTCCGACGATCCGTTCAAGCTGCAGGACGCCGACACGCTCGCGCTTCAATATTGGGGTCGTCCGGGGCGCGAATATATCAGGCTCCTCAACGAGCTGACTGATTGTGAATTCGAGCCGCATTTTGTGGAAGCGAGCGAGGACTCGCTACTGCATCGCGTGCAAAACGACATCCTGCTGCGCAGCGCTCAATCCGAACCCGTGGCGACTGGTGTGGGCATGCGTGATGACGCATCGATCAGATTTCTCGCCTGTCCCAGCGTGCCGCGCGAAGTCGAGATCGTCGCGAATCGGATTTGGTCGCTCGTCAAAAGAGACGATCGCGGACTGCGATTCCACGAGATTGCCGTGATGATTCCTGAATTGTCGCGGGATTTGTATTTGCCGCACATCGAGGCCGTGTTTCAGCGGCTTCACGATTTGCCGATCGATATCGTCAGCCGCAGCTACGCCAGCCGCAGCCGCGTCGCCGAGGCGATCGAGCTGATGCTCGATTTGCCGCTTGGCCGCTTCTCGCGGGATCAGATGCTGCGCCTGATGACCCATCCTGCGATCGCGCGCCGCGGCGTCGAGTCGGGGAGCGAGCAGTGGCCGGCATGGACTCGCGCGCTCGGGGTTTACCTCGGCGCCGACGACGCCGATCTCGGCAACACTTATATTCGCGGCCTTTACCATTGGGACCAGGCGCTCAAACGGCTCGCGCTTGGAATTTTCATGGAGGAGCGGGCGGGCGATGAGCGGCTATTCGAAGCCGGCGAGTCCGCGCGTCTGCTGCCGCTGGATCTGCCGCAGGACGAAATCGAAAACGTGGCGCGGATGGCACGGGTGGCGCGCGGCCTCATCGCCGACGCGATTCGGATGCGCTCGGAGCGGATGCCGCTGCAAGAGTGGTCGAGGTTCTTGATCGAATTTATCGCGGCCTACGTTCCGCTCGGCGATGCCGACGACGAGCGCGTGCGTGCGCGATGTCTTGCCGCGATCGAGTCGATCGCGCATCACGAGCTTGCGACCGGGCCGGTATCGTATGAAGTCGCGCGCATCCTGGCTCGCGACCAAATCGCGACGGCAGAAGGCGAGGAGGCGCGGCTCAGCGGGCGCGGCGTTGCGGTCGGCTCGCTTGCGGTTTTGCAGTCGCTTCCGTTCAAGGTGATTTTTCTGCTGGGGCTCGGCGAGGGAATCTTCCCTGAGCGCGAGCGGCGCGATCCTCTCGATCTGCGCGGCGCGCGGCGGATGGCCGGCGACGTCTCGCCCGCCGATCGCGATCGCTACCTGTTCCTGCAGACAATCCTCGCCGCGCGCGAGCGGCTCGTGCTGTCTTATGCTTCGCGCGACGCACAGACGGGCGATCTGCTCGAGCCGTCCTCGGCAATTCGCGAGTTCCGCGAGATCCTGCGCTCGTATGTGGATGCGGAGACTTTGAAAACGCTCACGATCGATCATCGGGTGAGCAAGCACGACGAGAAATATTTTCCCGAACTCGCCGGAGCGATTGAGGACCGGCCGACGGTCGAGGGCGAGAGCTTCGACTCAGCGGCGCGCCGCGGCGCACGGATGGCGGCGCTGCGCCGCGATCTGATCGCGCACTGCGCGGGTGCTTCGCTCCCCGCCCGAGGCGCAACGGTTCTCTCCCGGTTTGATCCTGAACTCAGCGCCGCGCTTCGAGCGCAGCTGCGCCTGATTGAGCTGCCCACTCCTGCAGCGGCGGCGGGAACCGCGCCCGACGAACTGCGCATTCCGATCTCAGCGTTGCGGCAATTCCTCGAATGCCCGTTGCAGGGCGCCGCGCGCTACGCACTCGGAATGAAGGAAGATGAGAGCGAGGAAGCCGCCGAAGACGAGCCACTCGAAATCCCACGCATGGATAACACGGTCCTGATGCGCGAGGTTTTCTGGGCGGCGCGCGGCGACTTTGCCTTCGCCGCGCGCGAATACGAGCGCGCGTTCAGTATCGCGCAGATGCAAGGGCGCGCGCCCGCTGGATCGTTTGGCGCCGCTGCTCAGACTCGCGATCTTGCGCTGCTCGCGCGATGGCGCGAGCAACTCGCCTGCGCGGGCCTCGACATTTCCCGCGATTGGGAAGAAATCCGGCTCGGCCCGGCGGATGAGTTCGCGCGCCCGAGCACGATTCTCGATCCGCTAGTTATCGAGGCTCAAGCGACTCGACCCGACGGTGCCCGTGTCACTCAGCGTGTGCGCCTCTACGGAAGACTCGGGCGCTTCTCGCGAGCGCGCGACGCTTCATTCCAGGGCACGCTGCGCAAAGATAGCAAGTCTCGCGATTTCGTTGCGATGGCTCTGGGAGCGATCGTCCTTGCCGCAGCGGGCGAGCCGATGCCCTCCGAGTTTCGTGCAATCACCCTCTGCGGCGGCGTTGATAAGGCGAGCAATTCCCTCAAACCATCAGTCAGAGAGCTGCCGTTGCCGAGCCAGGAAGACGCGCGCACCTACCTTGCCACCCTGGTATCGGACTTGTTGAGCGGCGAGAACTTTTATTTCTTTCCGATCGAAGCGGCGGAGATGTGCCTCAAGGAACCGAAAAAAGGCGCGCCGCCGCGCGACCTGCAACAGACCGTCGTCGACATACGCGATAACGATTTCGGCTCGTGCGCTTCCGACTATGGACCGATTCGTAATGCGCGGCGCTTCGAGCCGCCCGACGACGAGCAAATCAGACAGATTCTCGCGCGACGATACGTTCCAATCGCGGCGATTTTCGAAACGGGAAGGCGCAGGAAGTGAAGGCGCTCGCGTACACGCAGCCTCGCACAGTGCGCAATCTGGCGCTCGATCGCAACGCGATAATCGAAGCGAGCGCCGGCACCGGCAAGACTTTTACTATCGAGCACCTCGTCGCGCGGCTGCTGCTCGAAACTCCGGCGTCGATCGATCGGATACTCGTTGTCACGTTCACTGAAAAAGCAACCGGCGAGTTGCGGAGCCGGATCCGCGGCGTGCTCGAACGGATTCTGCGCGGCGACGAGATGCACCCGGAGTCCGATGCCGAAACGATCGAGCTCGGCAGCGCGCAGCTCGAGCTCTTGCGCCGCGCTGTGGTCGCGTTCGATAGCGCGCCGATTCATACGATTCACAGTTTCTGTCGGCGCGTGCTGTCGGAACTGGCCTTCGGAACGGGCGCGCGTTTCGGGCTCGAACTCGTTGACGGTCAGCGCGCGTTTCACGAGGCGATGCGGGCGGCGCTGCGCGAGACGCTCGCGCGCGAAGATGAACCGCGCGGGCTGCTCGAGACCTGGCTCGAGGACGAAAATCGCAATCTGATCAAGCTCGAAAAGCTGCTCTATCAGGCGCATCAGGCGCGCTGTCTCGAAATGGATCTGCCGGCGGTTGAAGGCGAGGCGCTGGAGCCCCGCGTTGTCCGCGCGTTCCTGCCGCAAATTACGGCGCGCCTCGAGCAGATGAAACAGGAGCGTGGCACGCTTGACTACGCGGACATGCTTTCGCGCGTGCGCGATGCGCTGCGCGGCGAAGTGGGGCCGGCGCTGGTTGTGGCGATACGCGCGCGTTACAGCCACGCGCTGATCGACGAGTTCCAGGACACCGACGATCTGCAATGGGAGATTTTCCGGCGCGTGTTCGTTGAGAGCGGCGGCGCGAATCCCATATTCCTGATCGGCGATCCCAAGCAATCGATTTATTCGTTTCGCGGCGCCGATGTGCACGCGTACGTGGCGGCGCGCCGCGAGCTGACGCACACGATCGGCGTCGTGCCGCTGGTGAAAAACTTTCGCGCGACAGGGCGTATGATCGAGGCGCTCAATTTGATCCTCGATCAAAAAGCCCCCGAGCCGTTTTTTTCAAGCGCCACGATCGATATCGCATACGACCATCCGGTCGAATGCGGTAAACGCGAGCTGCGCGCGAGTACCGCAGGCAACGAGATCGTGCCGGTCGTCGTTGTGCGCCTGGCGTCGGACGGCACCAGCGCGGGAAAAGCCCGGCATGCGCTCGGCACCTTTATCGCCGATGAGATCCACGCCCTGCTGAAGGATCCTGACCGTGTGATCGAGGTTCGCGATCACGGTGTCGCCGCCAAGCCGGTCAGCCCCAACGAGATTTTCGTCCTGACGCGCACGACGCGAGAGAGCGAGGAGGCTGGAAGATACCTGCGCGCGCGCGGCGTGCCGTTTGCCTTCTACAAGCAGGAGGGATTGTTCCAGACCGCGGAGGCTTCCGACGTGCTCGATGTGCTGGCTGGAGTCGCCGATCCGTCGCGGCGCTCGAACCGCCTGCGCGCGTGGGCCTCGCCGTTTTTTGCAATACCCTTCGCGGAGCTGCCGCGGCTGCTCGATGTTGACCCGTCACATCCGCTGAACGATCGCCTGATGCAATGGAAATCGCTCGCCGATGCGGAGCGATTCGCGGAACTTTTCGACGCACTACTCTACGCAAGCGGCGTCGCCGATCGCGAACTCCTGCTATCTGATAGTGAGCGGGAGCTCACCAACTACCAGCAGATCTTCGAGATCCTCCTGGAGCAGGCCGCTGCGAAGCGGCTCTCGCTCGCCGAGCTGGTGGAGCTGCTCGACGATTATTTCCACGAGCGCGCGCTGCCTCCCGGCAGTGATCGAAACGTGCAGCGCCTGGAGAGCGAGCGCGCCGCTGTTCAGATCATGACGATTCACAAGGCCAAGGGCCTCGAAGCCGACGTGGTGTTCATGTTTGGCGGCTCTCATTCCGGCAATGACAACGAGAAGCAAGTCTGGATCTATCACCAGGACGAAACCCGTCGTGTGGCGATCGGAAAAGCGCAAAAGACCGCCGCGAAAGAGCCGATCGATCGCGAGGCGGCTGACGAAGATCGGCGGCTGTCATATGTGGCGATTACGCGGGCGCGGCTGCGAATGTACCTGCCGTTTTTCCCCGAAGGATCGCTGCAGCGCAAGGCGAACGGCTACTATCAGCATCTGAATAGGCGTCTGGCGCAGATGGGAGAGCTTCCGATTGCTAACGATCGCGAGCAGGCGCTGATTGCGGGCGTCGATATCGGTGGCAGGGTCGATCATGACGACGCGGCCGCGGTGCCAGACGACAATATGTTTACAAGCTGGCGGCCGCCACCGGCTCTGCTCGAGGCGAGCTTTGACAAATCAGCTTCGGATCTGAGCGCGCTGCGGGGAAGGCGCGCGGGGCTCAGGATCGAATCCTACACCTCGCTCGCGCGCGGCGTCCGCGACGTCGACGTCGAGGATTTCAAACGCGATAGCGAAGCGGAGCCGGGAATCGTCGCTGACGATCTCGTAGGCGGCGCGAACGTCGGCGTTTTTCTGCACGAAGTGATCGAGCAGCTCGACTTTGAGAGCTTCGAGCATTCGAGCGGGTTCGATGAATGGAAAGCGCGGGCGGAGGTTCGCGACTTGATCGAGCGCACTATGAGGCTCCGCCAGGTCCTCGATCCGCGATGGGCATCGCGCGCCCAGGAGATCGTGTTCAACACGCTCTGCGCGCCGATCGAGTTTGGCGGACAGACCGTCGCTAATGGACTGCGCGCGTGTGACGAATCGCGCGAGATGGAATTCACGTTCCCGATCCCCGAGCGGGCGCATCCGCGGTTTGCCGCGCCAAGCGACGGCCAGTGGCGAACCGAGCGCGGCTTCGTCACGGGCTACGTCGATTTCGTTTTTCGTCAGGCGGGCCGAATCTATTTTGCCGACTGGAAAAGCGATCTGCTGGATTCGTATGCGCCTGATGCGGTCGAGCGCGTCGTGCGCGGGCGCTACGAAAATCAGAAGCTCATCTATTCGATCGGCGTCGTGCGCCTGCTCGGTATCCGCGACGAGCGCGATTACGAGAGCCGTTTCGGCGGCCTGCTTTACGTCTTCCTTCGCGGCATCGCACGCGCGGGCGGCAGGCAGGGCATCTATTTTCACCGGCCGAGTTGGAGCGAAGTCTGCGGCTATGTGAGCGAACTGGGCGCGAAGTTGGGAGCGACAGCATGAGCGCGCCGCGAGTCCAGGTTATCGAGTCGGCGTGGCAGCGCTTCGAGCATCGAAGTGGCGGCGATGCAACGACGCTCGAGGCGTTCGCCACACTCGCCGAGTCGCTGAATCTTTCTCGCGATGCGGTTCAAATCGCCGCTGAGATCGCGTCGTTTGAAACGAGTTTCACGCCGGAGCAGCGCGATGCGTTGATGGCGCTCGTACTCGTCGTGCTCGGCGCTCTCGCGGACGGCAGCACTTGCTTTCCCGTGACAGGGAGCGCGGGCGCCGCGGCGCTGAAGCCGATGCTGCGCGCGCTCGCCGACACTAAGCTCGGAAGCGAAGCGCCAGAGCGCTTTGCGGCGGCGATCGAAAAATTGCTCGACGGGAATCTCGCGACGCAAACGATCGCGCGCGACGAGAACGAATACAAACCGCTCGTGTACTTGAAGCCGTTCATCTATATGCGCAAGCTGCGCGCGGCCGAGCGCGAGCTGGCGCAGGGAATCCGCGCGATGATTAGCAGCGAGCCGACGCCGTTCTTCTCGAGCGACGAATGCGCGTCTAAGGCGGACGAGGTTTGCGCGATCCCGGTTGCGATTCAGAGCGGCATGGTCCTGCTGTCAGGCGAACAGCGCGCCGCAATCGCAGCGGCGGCGCGCCAGCGCTTCACGGTGATTTCGGGCGGACCGGGAACCGGCAAGACCTCGATCGTAATCGCGATCCTGCGGCTGATGGTTCGGCTGGGGCTCGATCCACATGCGATTTCACTCGCGGCGCCGACCGGCAAAGCCGCGAATCGAATCGGCGAATGTATCGTCCGCGCTCTCAATTCGCCCGCCAGGCCGAACGCGATCGATCGCGCTTTGCGCGATGCCGCAATCGAGCCCACGACGTTGCATCGACTGCTTGGCTACTCGCCCAGCTCGCAGCGCTATCGCCATCATCGCAACAATCCGCTCGCGGCGCGGCTGGTGATCGTCGATGAAGGGTCGATGCTCGATCTCGCGCTGATGGAACGCCTGGTCGGTGCGATTGACGAAGGGGCGCGGCTCATCGTGCTCGGCGATGCCGACCAACTGCCATCGGTCGCGGCCGGCGCCGTGTTCCGTGAGTTCGCCGCGAGCGAACAATCGCGGCGTCTCGTGCAGAATTTTCGCATGCGATCGTCCGACGCCGCAGGCAACTCGATTCTCACGGTCGCCAGGCGCATCAACGAAGGCCTTGCGGCGGGAGACGATGTGCCGCGTCGATCTTCGGCGGACGATCTCGCGATGAGCGGCGTCGAGATGCTCGATTCGACACGGCCCGCGATGAAGGGCTTTTTCGATCGATGGTACGCCGAGCGAATCGCGGGTGACGCGACGATCGCCGAGCTCAAACGATCGACTTATGTCGAAGGTGCTGATGGGTTTGGGTCTGAAGACGTTGAGCGCCTGCGGCGGCTGTTCAATTTCGTCGCGGCGTCGCGGATTCTCACCGTGACGCGGGCGCGCGAGACTGGCGCCGACTGGATCAACCGCGCGATGCATCGGCGGGCGGCCGGCGGTGGCTTTCGGGCCGACGACCGACTCCTTCCCGGCGAGCCGGTAATCGCGATTCGCAACGACTACGAACGAATGCTCTTCAACGGCGACAACGGGATCGCGTTGCGCGTGCGCCGCGCGGAGGGCGGCGCGGCGCCACTGATGGCGGTGTTTCCCCGGCGCGACAACTTCGCCGCTTTTCGCGTTGATATGATCAGAGACGCGCTCGAACTCGCGTACGCGATGACGGTGCACAAGGCGCAGGGCTCCGAGTTCGATGCCGTCGCGCTAATCCTGCCGGAGTCGCGAATTTCGCTGTTCACGCGCGAGGTCGTTTACACCGCGGTCAGCCGCGCGCGCCGATCGGTCGTGATCGCCGGGAGCGAGACGGTGCTGGACGAGGCGATCGCCGCTCCCGCTCAGCGTTACTCGGGTCTGCGCGAGCTGTTTGCCGCGAGCTAACTCTTCGCCGGAGTATTAGCGCGCAGGAACTCGCGCACGCGCGCAACAGTGTCGCGCACGTCATTGGGCGCCTTCCAGTTCATGA
>Ga0335073_10001621_pt1 | contig 30192 bp, 25 predicted proteins | sample Lox_Sample_22_FD_207093 | JGI IMG/M metagenome (GOLD analysis project Ga0335073, IMG submission 207093) | Soil microbial communities from Loxahatchee National Wildlife Refuge, Florida, United States - Lox_Sample_2.2 | ecosystem: Environmental > Terrestrial > Soil > Wetlands | place: USA... | reverse complement strand
CGCGATGCGAGAGAATGATTGGGCATTTTTTCCTCGAAGAGTAGAGTGGCGGGATTGTATCGTTTTTTTGGGGCGGTGGGGGAGCGAGATGCAGCGAGAGCGTGCACGCAATTCCTCAGCGGCTAAAGCCGGTGGGGTTGCGGAATTTATAATGTCGGAGCTGAAGCTCCGACCCCCATTCAACGGATGAAGAGAAAAGCAGATCCCTCCGCCTTGGGCTGCGCAGGAGCGCAGCCCAAGGGTCGGGATGACAGCGCAGCGTGGCGGGGGCGCAGCGGGAGCGTTGGGCGCGTGGTCGATTGTTCATAGAACACAGTAAGAGCTGAACGGGGCCGCGTTTTCGCGGGGAGGTGCTATGTTCGGCTTAACTATGAATACTTTCTTGAGACGCACGATGGTCGGCGTGGTGTGTGTGGCGGTCGCGTTAATTTCTGGGGCGCGATCCGGGGGAACGCAAGGCGGGGGCAAGATTTTGATCGGATTTGCGATTGAAGCGATGAATGGCGAGCGGTGGCAGACGGACCTGGAAGCGTTTACGAACCGGGCGAAAGAGTTGGGGGCGGAGGTGGTGACGGCCGATGCGCGCGGAGACGACGAGCGGCAATTGAAGCAAGTGCAGGACATGATCAAGGCGGGGATCAAAGCACTGGTACTGTTGCCGCATGATACGAACAAGGCGAGCCGGATTGTGGATGCAGCGAAAGCGGCGGGTGTGAAAGTGGTGAGTTACGACCGACTGGTGCAGAACAGCGATGTGGATGAGTACGTGAGTTTTGACCGGGTGGAGATTGGGTGGGCGCAGGCGGACTATCTGGTAAAACATGCGCCGAAAGGGAACTACGTGGTGTTGGCGGGTTCGCCGAATGATGAGGGCGCGAAAGTGTTGCGGAGCGCGCAGATGAAAGTGCTGCAGCCGCATATCGTGCGAGGCGAGATTCAGGTGATAGCGGATGGGTTTATGAAAGATTGGCTGCCGACGGAAGCGTATCTGGCCACGTTGAAAGCGATCGATGCGGGACAGGGGCAGATTGCGGCAGTGCTGGCGTCGAATGACGGACTGGCTGGTGGAGCGATTCAAGCCCTGCGGGAGCACGGGCTGGCGGGAAAAGTTCTGGTGACGGGGCAGGACGCGGATTTGGCGGCCGTGATTGCGATTGCGCAGGGAGCGCAGAGCATGACGGTGTACAAGCCGGTGGGAAATGAAGCGGTGGTGGGGGCGGAGGAAGCGGTGCGGCTGGCGAAGGGTGAAAGGGCGCGAGCGACGCGAACAGAAAACAACGGGAAGGAAGAGGTTCCGGCGATTTTGTTGAAGCCAGTGGTGGTGACGAAGGAAAACATCAAGAGTACCGTGGTGAAGGACGGGTTTCAGACGTTGAAGAGGATTAATGAGGGGTTGCCGGCGGGGCAGCAGATTGAGTAGGGCAGTGAGTAGTGAATAGTGAGTAGAAAAAACGGATTGGTGTGCTCGTCGAGAGAGTACCGCAGAACGGAAGCGCTTCTCAGGTCGCATTCCTCCGGAAGGTCTTTCCAGAAGAATTGAAATCAGCGGGGTGTGTATTGGCCAGTGGGCGCGCTACGCTCGTCGCGTTGCGCGCGGCGTAGTTTACGCCATGGGACACGATGCCTTCGAAGCTCAGGCCAGGGAATCGTGTCTGTACAAGTAGGCACGTGGGCGTGCGGGGGTTATGGTTCGAACCAGAAGGGGATGGTGACGGTGAGGTGGGCGGACACCGGCTTGCCGTTTTGGCGAGCGGGTTCGTAGCGGTACTTCTTCAGGGCGTCCATCGCGGCTTTGTGAAAGGAGGGCGGGCCGGAGAGGACTTTCATGGATTTGACTTGGCCGGTTTTGTCGATGAGAGCGTCGAGAGTGACGTTGCCGGTCATGAACTGGCGGAGCGCGTCGCTGGGAGCGATGGCGCGAACGGATTTGATGAGGCGGGGAGGAGTGATGGAACCGTCGGTGGGGGAGGGAGCAGAGTTATCGGGATCGACGGCTTTGGACTCGTGGACGGCGGCGCGTTTGGAAACGGGAGTGAGGTTGGTTTTGGCGGAGTCGTGCAGGGGAGACGGTTCGGGGCCGGAGGAAGCGGAGTTGTTGGGGGCGTCGGAGGGAGTTGGTGATGCGGCGGCGGAGTCGCCGGGGGACACCGGCTGAGAGGCGAGACCGGTTGGAGAGGCGGGCGGAGTCGTGCTGGTAGGCGTGTTGGCGGCGGTAGCGCGTGGATCTGGTTTTGCTGCGCCCACGGGTGGGCGAGGCAACCCTGGTTTTTTTGCGGCCGGCTGGGCGGCGGTTTGGGGGGAGTTGGATTTTGGTGAGAGCCAGGGGAGCAAATGCATGTTCCAGGCGGCGATCATCACGGCGAAGAGCGAGACAACGGCGAGGAGCGCGAGACGGAGGAGGCCGGTGCGGTCGGCGGCAGGAGCGACGGGGGCATGGGCCAGAGCGTTGGGCGCAGGAATCTTGGCGTTCTTGAAGTCGAGAGCGGGTTTGGGAAGAAGGGCATCATCGAGTTCGTCGGGTTCGTGTGCGGGAGGTTTTGGTTGTGGGGCGGGTAGGTGAGCGGAAGCTGATGCGGGAGGCACTGGCTCTGAGGGAGCAGCATTCGCCGGCGGAGGTTGCGGGGGTACTTGGGAAGCGACGAGAGAAGAGAGCATGGCGCCGAGGTCAGGAGCCGGAGTAGCCGGAGGGGCAGAAGGTGAAGCGGGGGCCGGAGAAGCGGGAAGCTGCATGGCGGGCAAGCCGGGGTTCGCGGCTTGCGATTGCATGGATTTGAGCTGGGCACGGAGGGCTTCGACCTCTTCCATGAGGGCGTTGACTTCCTCGGTGGAAGGTGCGGGTGCGTTGGGACCGAGGTCATCGGAGCCTGGTTCGGCGGGCTGGAGAAACTCGGCGGCAGCGGGAGCGAGAGCGGGTGCGGATGCTTGGGGTTTTGAGGCGCTGGGAGCGGCTTCGGGTTGGGCGGGCGCTTCGGGAAAGGAGACACCCCAGAAGTCGGGAGCGGGTTCGGTGAATTCGAGTTCGATGTAATAGCCAGCGCCGGGATTGTTGCGCCGGCGGGTGACTTGAGCAACAACTTCGCGGCGGGTTTGCAGATTGGTGAGGAAGACGAGCTGGCCGGGAGCAGCAGCGGTCGAAAGACGTATGACGCCGCCATTGGGGAATACGAGCGCAGTGCTGGTCGTCTCTTTGAAAAGTTCGCGTTTTCCGGATGCGTCGGTGCGGGCGCCGGTGGCGAGGACGGCAGTTTCGTGAGCCACGGGAGTGCCGGCGAACGGGGCGCAGGAGCCCGGAGCAGGCGAACCATTTGCGGAGTTGTTGTTTACTGCGGAAACCAAAACGCTAGCCCCTCGTGCGCCCGGGTTACGCGGGAGGCGCAGCCAGCAGTGGAGCAGCCGCCGAGACTGTCCACACTACCGCATAGACGAGAGTAGCTTCGCAAAGGGAGAGGACGGAGGCCATAGTACAAACGTACCTTGTTGCCTGAGGAGAACGATGCTGTGGATAAGCGCAAGCGAAAAAGCGGCAGGGCGAGCGGAAAAGAGTGTATTAGTCTGCCTGGTTCGCGGATGCTGGTGGTTTTCTTCTTCGCATCATAACCCAAGCGGTGAGAGCGCATCCAACTGCCACGCCCGCCAGAAAAATAACCGCAAGGAACATGAGTATCCAGGGGAGTGCGCCGCCAAAGGCGCTAAGTCCATCGGCCATCCGCATGGTGCGATTCTAGGCTTACTCGGTGTTGGTGTCAGGTAAATTAAATTCAAACTGATACGCTACCGGAAGGTTGTTTGACACACTTGCGGGTGCGCCGATAGTATCGAGTTCTAGCGTAGACCTCCGAGGAACGCGCTAAGGCCGCCCCTATAGCGCGCCTGCCACCGAGATTCCAGATGAAATTAGCGTATTTCGATTGTTTTTCGGGGATTAGCGGGGACATGACGCTGGGGGCGCTGGTGGATGCGGGTTGCCCGGTGGAGCGGCTGCGTGAGGGATTGAGTGGTTTGGGTGTGGCGGGATGGGAGTTGACGGCGGAGATGGTCTGGAAGAATGGGATGGCCGCGACGTGGGTGCGGGTAAAGACGGAGGATCAGGCGAAACACCGGTCGTTGAGCGCTATTTTGGAGATTTTGGACAAGGCGAAGCTGGCGACGGGAGTACGCGAACGGGCAGCGGCGATTTTTCGGAAGCTGGGCGAGGCGGAGGCGAGCGTTCACGACGTGCCGATTGAGAAGATTCATTTTCATGAAGTGGGGGCGGTGGACGCGATTGTGGACATTGTGGGGGCGTGCGTCGGGTTTGCGGAGTTGGGGATTGAGAAGTTTGCATGCTCGGCGCTGAATGTGGGCGGCGGGACGGCGAAGATGGCGCATGGCGTGCTGCCAGTGCCGGCGCCGGCCACGGCGAAATTGTTGGTGGGGAAGCCGACGTATTCGAATGGCGTGCAGAAGGAGTTGGTGACGCCGACGGGCGCGGCGATCGTGGCGACATTGTGCGAGGCGTTTGGGCCGCAGCCGGCGATGAGTGTGGGAGCGATTGGGTATGGAGCGGGGACGGCGGATTTGGAGGGGCAGCCGAATGTGCTGCGGCTGATGGTGGGAGAGGAGGTGGCGCTCCAGAAAAGAGCACAGACTGAAGTCTATGCCACGGAAGTGCAGCCGAATTTTGGCGAAGAGGTTGGGGTGGAGAAAAACGCACAGGCAGGAAGGCCCTTCGAAGCTCAGGACAAGCCTGTGCCACTTGGATGGGATGAAGAGATTGCGGTGATTGAAGCAAATTTGGACGATATGAACCCGCAGATCTATGGGTATTTTTTGGAGAAGGCGCTGGCGGCGGGGGCGCTGGATGTGTACACGACGGCGGTGCAAATGAAGAAGAACCGGCCGGGCGTGTTGTTGACGGTGCTGTGCAAGGTGGAGGATACGCAGAAGTTGATGGCGATGATTTTTGCGGAGACGACGACGTTTGGGGCGCGGACATATCGGGCGGCGCGGAGAGTGCTGCCGCGGGAATGGGTGAAGGTGGCGACGAGTTATGGGGAAGTGCGGGTGAAGGTGTCGCGCGTGAATGGGAGTGTGTTGCATGTGGCGCCGGAGTTTGAAGATTGCAAGCGAGTGGCGGAGGAGAAGGGCGTGCCGTTGCAGAATGTGATCGCGGAGGCGATGAGAAAAACAGAAGTAAAGAAGTAATGAAGTAAAGACGTAAAGAAAATAGCGAAGAAGCAAAACGCAGAGACGCTGAGTTCGCAGAGAAGAAGAAGACTGGCGCTGCAAGCGCGCCACAACGAAGGGCTGGGAGAGAGCTGAGGGCTGACGACTGAATATGGCGGGGAAACCTAAATATTATTTGACGACGCCGATTTATTACACGAACGGGTTGCCGCATATCGGGCATACGTACTCGACGATCGTGTGCGACACGATTCGGCGGTACAAGCGGATGTGCGGGTACGACGTGGTGATGACCACGGGCACGGACGAGCACGGCGTGAACGTGGAACGGTCAGCGAAAAAGGCCGGTGTGCCGGAGTCGGAGTTCGTCGCGAAAATGGCGGCGAAGTGGAAAGAGTTGTGGGACGAGTTGGGGATTCAGGCGGACGAGTTCATTCGCACGACGGACCTGAAGCATGCACACACGGTGCAGTGGTTGTTCAAACTGTGCCGCGAGAACGGATACGTGTATCCGGGGCACTACACGGGACAGTACTGCATTTATGACAACGCGTATGTGGACGTGAAGCCGGGGGAGGCATGCCCAGATTGCGGCCGCCCGACGGAGACGGTGACGGAGCCGAATTATTTTTTCAAGCTGTCGGCGTTTCAGAAGCCGCTGCTGGATTGGTACGCGAAGCATCCGGATTTTATTCAGCCGGAGACGCGGAAGAATGAGGTGCTGAGTTTTGTCGAAGGCGGATTAAGGGATTTGAGCATCACGCGGACGACGATTCGTTGGGGCATTCCGGTACCGGGCGAGGAGCCGCATGTGTTTTACGTGTGGTTCGACGCGTTGACGGCATATTTGAGCGCGGTGGGCGGACCGAACTACGAGAAGCAGGGGTATTGGCCGGCGGATTTGCATTTGGTGGGGAAGGAGATCATCCGGTTTCATGCAGTGTACTGGCCGGCGTTTTTGATGGCGGCGGGTTTGCCGATTCCGAAGCAGATTTGGGCGCATGGCTGGCTGTTGATGGACAGCGCGAAGATGAGCAAGTCGCTGGGGAACGTGGTGAAGCCGCTGCCGATCGTGCATGTATTGGGAATGGACGCGCTGCGGTATTACTTGCTGCGGGAGACGGTGTTTGGGCAGGACGGGAATTTCAGTTATGACGCGCTGGTGACGCGGTACAACAGCGATTTGGCGAATGGAATTGGGAATTTAGCGAGCCGCACGGCGGCGATGATTGAGAAGAATTGCGGCGGCAAGATCCCGAAGTCGGGCACACGTTTGGCGCAGGATGATGCGCTGGCGCAAGAAGCGCAGACGGCGATTGGCGATGTGCTTGAACAGTACGGGAAGTTGGGATTTTCTCGGGCGTTGGAGCAGATCTGGGCGCTAATCGCGGCGGCGGATAAATATCTGACCGTGGAGAAACCGTGGGCGCTGGGTGAGTCGGCCGAAGACCAGGCGCGGCGAGCGACAGTCTTGTGGACCACAGCGGAAGTGTTGCGCACCGTGACGGTGCTGGTGCACCCGATTTTGCCGGAGAGCACGGGGAAGGTGTGGGCGTTACTTGGCCAGTCCGGCGCAGTGGGCGACGTGGAGATTGAAGGGTTGCGGTGGGGACAGCTTGCGGCGGGAACGGTGTTGGGGAAGTCGCAAGCATTGTTTCCACGGATTGAGAAAGCAGAAGCGATAGAGAGGATGGAGTCCATGGAACGCGAAGAACAGAACACACCGTCGCCGGTGGCGGCGAGTACGCCGGCAGCTGCGGGTTCGACGGCCAGTGCTGGAGCGGGAACAGGTGCAGCGGCGGCACCTGCGGCGAACGAGAAGATTGGGATTGAGGATTTTACGAAAGTGGAGATGCGCGTGGGACAAATCAAGACGGCGGAGCGGATCGCCGGCGCGGATAAGTTGCTGAAGTTGACCGTGGATATTGGGACGGAGATTCGGCAGATTTGCGCGGGGATTGCGCAGTTTTACGAGCCGGAGAAGTTGATTGGGCGGAAGGTGGGAGTGGTGGTGAATTTGGCGCCGCGGAAGTTGCGGGGAGTGGAGTCGAATGGGATGGTGTTGGCGGCGGCGGTGGGGCCGGAGGGAAGGCCGGTGTTGGTGGGGTTCCCGGATGAGGACGTGGAGATTGGGGCGAGGTTGAAGTAGCGAAGCGAGTAGGGGCGCAGCATGCTGCGCCTCAGTTGGCTAGGTGTAACGCTCGGGGCAGGTCTGCAAACTACATGGACGAAGACGGACTTCATCCAGGCCACAAGTCGATTCGGCTGAAGGGTCATGACTACTCGGCAGCCGCTTGTTATTTCGTGACTATTTGCGTGGACGGCAGGCGAAACGCATTTGGAAGGATCGTGGGCGGCGGGGTAGAACTGTCCTTATTGGGCTGGATCGCTCGTGAAAATTGGTTGGCGATAGCTTCGCACTTTGCGAACGTAAACCTGCATCAGTCCGTGGTGATGCCAAACCATGTGCATGGAATTATCGAAATTGCCGGGCGAGTTGGCGACCGGGAAAAATCCTTGATGTCGGAGACCTCGGCGAATGGGGCGCAGCTTGCTGCGCCCCTACGGGCTCCTGCGCTGCCAGCGGGCAAGCGGGGGGTTGAAAAGGGCTCGCTCTCGGCGATTGTACGATCGTACAAGGCGGCGGTTACACTGCGGGCTCGCAGAGAGCTCGGATGGCGTGGGGAGATTTGGCAGAGGAATTATTTCGAGAGGTTTCTGCGAGACGGGCGGGAGTTCGCGGATGCCACGCGGTATATCGCTGAGAATCCGAGCAGATGGGAATGGGATGGGGAAAACCCTGAGGCGAGGAGCGCGAGTTTGAACGGCTCGGCGGATGGGGCGCAACATGCTGCGCCCCTACGGGGCGACGATTGGAATTGATTGATTCGCATGCGCATGTGGATGCGCCGCAGTTTGCGGAGGACCGCGAGGAGATGCTGGGGCGGGCGCGGGCGGCGGGGGTGACAACGCTGCTGGCGATGGGAAATGGGCCGGGGCCGGAGAAGCTGGATGCGGCACTGCCCTATGCCGAGGCGCATGAATGGATTTATACGACGGTCGGCATCCATCCGCATGAGGCGAAGGAGGCTACGCCGGCGCACTTTGCGGAGTTGGAGCGGCTGGCGAAGCACGCCAAGGTGATTGCGTGGGGCGAGATTGGGCTGGACTATTTTTACGATCATTCGCCGCGCGAGGTGCAGGAGCGGGTGTTTCGTGAGCAAATGGAATTGGCGCGAGCGGCGAAGCTGCCGATTATTATTCATTGCCGGGATGCGTGGGCGGATTGTTTGCGGGTGATTGAAGAGGTGTGGAAGCCGACAGGGCTGGGCGGGATTTTGCATTGTTTTGCGAGCACGCTGGAGGATGCGCGGCGGGGCATCGAGATGGGCTTTATGATTTCGTTTGCGGGGAATTCGACGTATCCGAAAGCGCAGAATTTGCGGGACGTAGCGAAGGTTCTGCCGATGGAGAACATTTTGATCGAGACGGATTCGCCGTATTTGGCGCCGCAGCCTTATAGAGGTAAGCGCAACGAGCCAGCGTATGTGGCGGAAGTAGCGCGTATACTTGCAGGTGTGAGAGACTTAGCCACCGAAGAATTTGCCGCCAAGACGGCCGAAAATTTCCGGCGATTTTTTCGCCTGGCCGCGCCGGCCGTGAGCGCGGCAACGGAGAGGAAATGACGCTCGCGGCACAGGGGAAAAAGGCTATCGCGACGCTGACGGTTCGAGAAATCTTTGATTTAGTGCGCGAGGATCTGACGCTGGTGGAGGAAGAGCTGGCGCGGCAGAGCGCGGGCGCGTTCGAACCGGTCGCGGAGATTACGAGTTATTTGCTGGGCGGGGGCGGGAAGCGGTTGCGGCCAGCGCTGTTGCTGCTGTGCAACAGGTATACCGGAACGCGAAGCGCGGGGGCGATTCGGCTGGCGGCGGTGGTTGAGCTGCTGCACAGCGCCACGTTGATTCACGACGACGTCATCGATAGCGCGGATACGCGGCGCGGGCGGCCATCGGCAAATTCGCGGTGGGGCAATCATCGCAGCGTGCTGGCGGGCGATTGGCTGTACATGCAGTCGTTCCAAATGGCGCTGGAAGAACGCAACTTCCGGATTCTGGACATCCTGATCGATCTCACGCAAAAAATGGTAGAAGGCGAGCTGATTCAGCTGGCGAAGATCGGGCGCATTGACGTGACCGAAGAGGACGCACTGCGACTGGCGACTTATAAGACGGCGTGTTTGTTTAGCGGTTGTGCGAGGTTAGGCGCGGTATTGGGCGGATTTTCGGGCGAGCAGGAAGAGGCGCTGGCGGATTACGGGCGGTATGCGGGGCTGGCGTTTCAGTTGGTGGACGATTTGCTGGACTTTACGGCGTCAGCGGCGCAATTGGGTAAACCCGTGTTAAGCGATTTGAAGGAAGGGAAGGTCACGCTGCCTTTGATTTATGCGATGGACAACGGCCATCGCGAGGCGCGGGGACTGGTGGCGCGGGTGTTGGAGGAGAAAGAGTTTCAGTCGGTGCGGGCGGAGACGATTGTTTCGCTGGTGCATGAATCGGGGGCATTGCAACGGGCGCGGGATTTGGCGCATGAGTACGCGGCGCGGGCGAAGGCGTGTTTGAACGGGCATGGAGATTCGGAGTACGCGCGGGCGTTGCGAACGTTGCCGGATTTTATTCTGGAGCGGGAGAATTAGATAGGGATCTTGCCGAGATGGGACGCAACAATGTTGCTCCCTACGCCCCATTCTGGCCATCATGCTGCCGTTTAAGCTGATTTATCACGAAAAGTACGACTTGAATTTGGGCGCGCATGTTTTTCCATCCCAAAAATTCAGACTGATCGCGGAAGCGCTGCGCGCGCAGGGAATCGCGGGCGCGGAGGATTTTCTAGCGCCGCAGCCGGCGGCGGACGAGGATTTGGTGCGGGCGCACACGGCCGAGTGGGTCGGCAAGATGAAGAACGGGACGCTGACGGCCAGCGAATTGATGAAGCTGGAGATTCCGTACTCGGTGGAATTGCGGGACGCGGTGTGGCTGGCGTGCGGGGGCTCTATTTTGGCGGCGCAGGTGGCGTTGCGAGATGGCTTTGGATGCAACCTGGGGGGCGGATTTCATCACGCGTTTCCGAACCACGGGGAAGGGTTTTGCGCGATCCACGACGTGGCGGTGGCGATTCGCAGGTTGCAGCACGATGGAGCGATTCGCAAGGCGGTAGTAGTGGATACGGATGTGCACGACGGAAACGGGACGGCGGCGATCTTTGCGAGGGACGACACGGTTTTCACGCTTTCGATCCACCAGGAGAATAATTATCCGGCGTACAAGCCGCCTTCGGACGTGGATATCAACATGTGGGATCGCGCGGACGATGAGGAGTACCTGGGGGCGCTGATTCCCGCGGTCGAGCACGCGCTGAATCAGGTGCGGCCGGATTTGCTGTGTTACGTGGGCGGGGCGGATCCGTTTTGCGAGGATCAGCTTGGGGGATTGTCGCTGACGAAGAAAGGGCTGATGGAGCGTGACCAAAAGGTGTTTGCGGAAGCGCGGCGGCGAGGCGTGCCGGTGATGACGACGCTGGCAGGAGGTTACGCACGGCGCGTCGAGGATACGGTGCAAATCCACGTGAACACGATTGTGGCGGCGCGCGAGGTGGCGGCAGAGTTTCCGGGGACGGCAGCGTCGGCGGCGGTGAAGCAGTAGATGTTTTTGGCGCGGGCAAATTGAAAGAATCAACAGCGGGGGGCACTCGATGAGGCAGCTCGGTATGCGATCAGTTTTGGCGTGTGTGGTGGGCGGGTGGTTGGCGTTGGCGGGTTTTGCGCCGGGCCGGTTGAAAGCACAAGCGACGAACAGTGCGGCGAAGAAGATGAAGGTGTACATCTCGGTGGACATGGAAGGTGTGGCCGGGGTGGTGACGGCCGACCAGTTGATTCCGGGCGGATTCGAATACGAGCGGTTCCGGAAGTTTATGACGCAGGAGACGCTGGCGGCAGTGGACGCGGCGAATCAAGCGGGAGCCAGTGAAATTGTGGTGAGCGACTCGCATGGGAATGGCGAAAATCTGCTGATTGAGGACTTTCCGGCAAATGTACGGATCGTGCGGGCGTGGCCGCGGCGCGGCGGGATGATGGCGGGACTGGATGGAAGTTTTGCGGCGGCGATTTTTATTGGGTATCACGCGTCGACGAGCAATCCCAACGGCGTGCGGGCGCATACGTTCTCGAGCGCGCATTATGCGCGGGTCGCGCTGAATGGGACGCCGGTGACGGAGGGAGAATTCAATGCGGCGTACGCTGGCGCGAAGGGCGTGCCGGTGATTTTCGCGTCGGGGGATGATGCAGCGGTGACGGAATTGAAGCTGCGGCTCGGGAATATCGAGACGGTGGAGACGAAAAAGGCGCTGAGTTTTCATGCAGCGGAGACGTTGACGCCGGCGCTGGCGCAGGCGCGGATTGGCGCGGGAGTGAAGGCGGCATTGGCGCGATTGGCGGATTTTAAACCTTACGTCATCAAGACGCCGGTGAGTTTGGAGATTACGTTCAAAAACTATATGCCGGCGGAAGTGCTGGCGTTTTTGCCGATCGTGCAGCGGGTGGACTCGCACACGATTCGCTACGTAGGGAAAGATATGGATGAGGTGGAAGATTTCGAGGAGTTTATTTCGAATTACAACCCGGACTTGACGCCGTGAGCAGCGTCGCCGGAGTTGGGCGGGTCGCCTGAGAGCACCCGGCGCAGTGCACTGATGAGTTCGGCTTCGACGGTATCCGGATCGAAGCCATCAGCGCGATAAGCGATTTTGCCCGCGCGATCGAGAACAATAATAGTGGGAAGGGAATTAACCGCCAACAGGCGGTCGAGGCCATCGGCGAAGACGACGGTGGTGCGTGGCCGCACTTGCTGAAGGTAGGCGGGAACAAGGGATTCGTCTTCGTCGCAGTCGGCGGCGAGGAAAACGACGTCCGGTAAGTTCTGGAATTGCGCCGCTACGCGTTCGAAGTGCGGCTCCATCTCGCGGCAGGGCCCGCACCAAGTGGCCCAAAAATTAACGACGAGAATTTTGCCTTTCTGGGCGGCCAACGAGTAGAGCGAGCCATCCCGAACGTTGCGCAGGCCGAAGTCATAGGGCTCTTTGGCTGCGGCGTTGCGCTGCGGCTGGGGAGACTGAGCGGCGATGGAATCGTCGTAGGCGTGGAGGAGGAAATCGCCGAGGCCGGCGTCAGAGCCGTGTGAAAGGCGCCAGGCGTTGCCGAGTTTCTGACGAAGCTCGCGGCGGTGATTGAGATCCTGAGTTCCGCCCGAAAGAACAAAGGCTTCGGCGTAAGACTGGACGGCGGCCTGGAGATCCTTGTTCAATTCCGCGATTTCGCCGAGTTGTTCAGCGGCCTGAGAGGTGGGAAGGAGAGCCATGCAGGCGGCAAAATCTTTTTTGGCGTCGGCATTGTCGTGCAGTTTACGGTAGAGGCGGCCACGAAGCTCAAGAATGTTCACGCGCTGATTGCTCTGCTGGGTTTGCCATTCTTGTTGAGAAACTTTGGGCGATTTTTCGTTGATGGCCGCGCTGTCCACGTAGGCCAGGACGCGCGCGGAGTAGCTGACCGCGCGGTGAAGAGCGGCGTCGTCGCCATTGCGTTCGAGGAGTTGAATGGCCAGAAGGGTCATGGACATGTCGTCCGGGGCGAGGGCAACGATGCGTTCGGCATAATCGGTGGCGCGGGCGTTGTCGCGGAGTTGCAGCGACGCCTCTACGAGAGCGCGATAGATTTGCGGGCGCTGGCGCGACTCGGGATATTTTTTTAGAAAGTCTTCGAGGTTGCGGACCAGCGCGGCGCGGTCGTTGCCGGCGGTGTCCAAGGCTTGTTGGAGTTCAGCAGATTCGGGGAGAGGGCGCGGAGCCGCAGGCGGCTTGGAGGAAGAAGACCTGGCGGGGTCGGCTTGAGGAATCTGAGAGGAAGGTTGCGGCGATTGGCCGTGTGCCGACCGAGAGAAGCAAAATGAGGAGGCGACAGCCGCTAGAAGGGCGAGCACCATCGCGCGCTTCCGCTGGAAGTTCATTGGATCATTCTAATCGGTTTGCATGAAAAATGCCGCGTGCCCGAAGGGTCGTGTTTTTACGGCGGCGGCGTCAGCGTCTGGCGAGCCGATGAACTACTTGGAGCCGTCGAGTTCGACCGAGCCGGAAACTGTGCGCACTTCGACGCGACCGTTGCCGTTGCCCATGCGGGCGCGCAGGGAGTGCTTGCCCTGCTCTTCGATCACGATTGGCACTTGCGTGCGAATCTCTCCGGAGACGGCGCTGGAGGAAAGATGGAAGTTGGCGTCCGAGGGAACGGAAATGCTGATCGGGCCGGACATCGTTTTGAGGTCCCAGTAGCTGTTGCCGCTGGGGTTTCCCCCGATGTCGACGCGACCAGAGGCGGTGTGCGCCTTCACATCGTTGTTGGCACCGCGGATTTCGACGGAGCCGCTGGAGGAATTGGAGTCCACGCGACCGCCGGGCGCGCGGACGGTGACGTTGCCGGAAACGCTGTGGGCCAGGACGTCACCCTTAGCGTTGGTGACGTCTACACTGCCTGACACGCTGGTGGCGCGCACATCATCGGCGCAATTTTCCGCTTCGACGGAACCGCTCGTCGAAGAAAGGCGGGCGTCGTTGCCGATGTCCTGGGCGTGAATGGAGCCGGAGACGGATTCGGCTTGCAGCGGCCCGCGGACATTACGCACCGAAAGGGAGCCAGAAACACTGGAGGTGACGACTTCGGTGTTACGGGGCACTTCAACCGAGTAGGAAATGGATACGTTGTGAAGGTTGGCGACCTGGCGGCCGATGCGCAAGGTATCGCCCTTGAGTTCGACCGGGGGATTGGCGACGATCTGGTTGACGCGTGCCTGCGGATTGCCGAAGCCCATGCCGGAGGCGCGGACGTCGCCGTGCACGTGAACCTTGCCATCGGTTGCGCCGGTGATGGTCACGTCGCCGGAGACATTGGAAAGTTCGAGATGAAGCGGCCCGGTAACATCCACCGATTTGTCGAAAGCTCCGGACGCCGAGGGGCCGATGTCGCAGCCGGCTAGAGCGAAAGCCGCGATGCAGAATGCGAGGGCCCCGGCCAGCCTGTGATTTCGCCTCATGGCGATGCCTCCAGAGATCCCGCGCGGTGATGGATGGAGCGCGAACCTCTCTATTGTAAAGATACGAAACCAAGGGAAAAAATGTTCCGCTTGCCGCGAGCGTGCGCCTGGATATTAACGCCGAATAGTCTCGTTCAGCGAGCCCTGACGATAGCCTTCCAGATCCAGCGAGACGTAGGCAAAACCCGCCGCTTTCAGCTGCGCCGCGATTATGCTGGCCATTTGAGGGGACATGGCCCGGGGCATTTCGTCGGGAGCGATTTCGACGCGGGCAAGTTGGTCGTGCAAGCGAACACGGAATTGGCGGAAGCCGAGGGCGCGCAGAGCGGATTCGCCACGTTCGATAAGGGCGAGCCGCTCGGGAGTGACCGCGGTGCCATAGGGCACGCGGGAAGCGAGGCAGGCGGAAGCGGGACGATCCCAAGTGGGTAAGCCGGCGCGCTGAGAGAGAGCGCGAATTTCGGATTTGCGGAGGCCAGCGTCGAGCAAGGGAGCGAGGACGCGATGCTCGGAAGCAGCACGATGGCCGGGCCGGAAATCGGAAGTGTCGTCGGCATTGATGCCGTAAGCGATGGCGGCGATGTGGCGTTCTGCAGCCAGCGAATCGAGAGCGGTAAACAATTCGTCTTTGCAGAAATAACAGCGATCCGCGGCGTTGGCACGATAGGCGGGATTTTCGATTTCGTGAGTTTCGATAAATTCGTGATGGAGGCCGAGCTGCGCTACAAAGTCGGTAACAACGGAACGGTCGTGCGCGGAATAGCTGGGAGAGAGCGCCGTGACTGACAGGGCTCGCGCGCCCAGTTCCGCGTGTGCTGCCCAGGCGAGGTAGGCGGAGTCGGCGCCGCCGGACAGGGCCACGATGAGCGAGGGCAAAGTCGCCAGGGTTTGCCGAAGCAGTAGTTCTTTGTCTTCGGCGGAGGCCAGGGAAGCATCGTTGGCGCGGATGCGAACAAGCGGACTCATCGGCATCGAGTATAACGCAGGCGCCACGCTGTAGAGGCAGCAGAGATGACGGCGGATTTGTGGGACAGGAGTTGGACCCGATCGATAAAAGGGAGCATGCTGGCAGAACCCGTGTAAAAAACCACCGTTACGCCGTCATTTGAAGTCCAGAAGGACGTCCACCTGATGCTTATCCGCATCCGTGCGGAGCCAGTGGCCGACGCTTTCATAGTGCAGCGGGAGATCGCCGAATATGTCGGGGGGATGGGTCTGCAGCTTGGTAAGAAATTTTTCGAAGGCTTGCTTGTCGAACACGGCGTTTTCGGGGATAGGCCAGGCCTGCTTGAGCCTAGTTTCGGCGGCGAGGGAGAGGCCGGTGAGCACCAGAGCATTGTAGCGATACGGCTGACCTTCACGGAGAGCAACCGCGTAGGAAATAGTGTGAGTCTGGTCGTCGTAGCTGGCGACAGGATCGATCTTGACGTCGAGCAAACCACGGCGGCCGTATTCCTCGCGAACGCGGTCCCAGCCGGCTTCGATTTTCATGCCGTCGGCCACATCTCCGGTCTTGAGCCCGAGGGCGTTGCTGAGCGTGATGGTGGAGAGCACGGCGTTCCCGGTCCAGGCCACGTCTTTCCAGTGATATACGGGACCGGTCAGGATGGGGATGAAGATGGGCAAAGCATCGGGAAGTTTTTTGTTGGGATCGCCGGAGAGATGTACCTCGGGCGGTCCAAGCTTGACGCGCAAAAGGCCTTGGGTGACGTAAAAAGGCCGCAACTGCTCGGCGAGAAACAGATCGATGGCCATCCGCGAGTAGGGCTTGCCAATGACCGCTTCGAGAGCCTGCTGGACGGTATGCGATTGGCCGACGGCGGGATCACCGAACTGCACGCTGGCGACGGTGAACGACGAATCCTGCGCGTGAAACTGGAGCACGTTACCGTCGCCCAGGGGATTCGCGAGAAGTTGGTGCTCGACGGGAGTGTTCACGTTGCGGGAGGCGAGCAGATCTTTGATGGCGTCCGCCGCCTCATCAACGACCGCTCCACCTTCGGGCAGGCTGCCGTCGAAGAAAGGCAGCTTTTTGCGGACCGCGTCGTTCAGTGCGCTGTCCGGAAACCACGCGAAGTTATCGTAGTAGATGGGGACGCGCGGCGACTCTTCCAGGAGGAAAGTCAGAGTGACGGCCTGGTCTTTGCTCTGAAACTTGTAGTTCACTTTGGCGAATAAGCCGGTCTGCAGCAGGCGGTCTGCTCCGGCTTGCAGGTCTTCTTTGCCGACCTGAGAATCCTTTTGCAATTGCGAAAGGGCGATGACCTGATCGACGGAGAGCGATTTGAGCCCCTCCACGCGAATCTCATGCAGCGCAGCGGTAGCTGGAGCGGGCGTTTGCGCGAGAGCGATGCGAAGCAAACTCAACGCAGAGAATAGGAACACCGTGACGTGCAGGATCGGCTTGGACCAGCGAAACATGTTTTCATTCTAGCGGAAAACGGTGAACGAGGTTCAAGGCAGGCTGCATCGGCAAGTACGCCTCGTTTTCCTTTATCTCAACGTGGAGGCCGGAACGGTGCCACACGCAAGGCCGATCCCCGGGAGAAATTATTCGACGGTGACGGACTTGGCCAGGTTGCGCGGCTGGTCGACGTCGCAGCCGCGACGCACTGCGATGTGATACGCGAGAAGTTGGAGCGGGATAATCTCCAGCATGGGCGATAGGATTTCCAGCGTAGGCGGCAGTTCGATGATGTGGTCGGAAGCTTCGCGGGCGAGATGGTCGTTTTCGGAGGCAATGCAGATGACGATGCCGTCGCGCGCTTTCACTTCCTTGATGTTGGAGACGCTCTTTTCATAGCGGGTGACGGATTCAGGGTCCGAATCGTCGCGCGTGGCAAGAACCACGACGGGAAGATTCTCGTCAATCAGCGCGTTGGGGCCGTGCTTCATCTCGCCGGCCGGATAACCTTCGGCGTGAATATAGGAAATTTCTTTGAGCTTGAGCGCGCCTTCGAGCGCGATGGGATAGTGAATGCCGCGACCGAGGTAGAGAAAATCGGTGAAGCGGAAGAATTGGCGGGCGAGATTTTCGTAGTAGCCCGAGTCTTCGGCTTGCAGCACCATTTCCATCTTGTGCGGGATGCGGGTGAATTCCTGCATGAGCGTCTGCGCCGCGGCGGGGGCGAGTTTTCCGCGGAGCTGGCCGAGGTGCGAGGCGAGAAGCAGCAACGCGGTGAGCTGCGCAGTGAAGGCTTTGGTGGAGGCCACACCAATCTCGGGACCGGCGTGGGTGATAATGCTGCCGGCGGCTTCGCGGGTGATCATCGATCCCATGACGTTGCAAATGGCGAGGGTCGGCGAGCCTTTGAGTTTCGATTCGCGCTGCGCGGCGAGGGTGTCGGCGGTTTCGCCGGATTGGCTAATGCAAATGGTTAGAGTCTTCGGGTCGAGGATCGGGTCGCGATAACGGAATTCGCTGCCATAATCGACTTCGACTTGCAGACGCGCCAGGCGCTCGATCATGAACTTTCCAGCGAGGCCGGCGTGCCAACTGGTGCCGCAAGCCACAATGCGGACCTGCTGAAATTCGCGGAACTGCTGCTCGGTGATCTGCATTTCGTCGAGAAAGATCTTTCCGGTGTCCTGGGAGATACGGCCGAGGAGCGTGTCGCGGACGGCGCGCGGCTGCTCGAAGATCTCCTTTTGCATGAAATGCTTGTAGCCGCCCTTTTCGGCCATGATGGGGTCCCAGGCGACAGTCTGGGCAGGCCGATCGACGGGCTTGCCATCGTGGTCCATCACGCGGACGCCTTTCTGCGTTAGAACGGCGATGTCGCCATCGACGAGAAAGAAGATCTGGCGGGTGTGTTCGAGCAACGCGGGAATATCACTGGCCACGAAGAATTCGCCCTGACCGAGGCCGATGACACTCGGCGGGCCGATACGGGCGGCGACGATTTTGTGTGGATCGCGCGCGGAAAGGAAAACGAGGGAATAAATCCCGCGCAGTTCGCGCAGGGATTTGCGAACAGCTTCTTCGAGCGGTACGCCACCCTGGGAGTTCTTCTCGACCAGGTGGGAAACCACTTCGGTATCGGTTTCGGTGACGAACTTGTGGCCCTCGCGCTGGAGCTGCTCTTTTAGCTCGAGATAGTTTTCGATGATGCCGTTGTGGACGACGACGATTTCGCCGGTGCAGTCGCGGTGCGGGTGGGCGTTTTCTTCCGTGGGACGACCATGAGTAGCCCAGCGGGTGTGGCCGATGCCGTAGGTGCCTTCGAGCGGCGACTTGTGGATGACTTCTTCGAGATTGCGTAGTTTGCCGGGTGCGCGACGAACTTCGAGTTTGCCAGCGGCGGTGACCACTGCGATGCCTGCGGAGTCGTAGCCGCGATACTCGAGCTTTCTGAGGCCCTCGATGATGACGGGCACAACTTTCTTAGGGCCGATATAGCCGACAATTCCGCACATGCGGCGCGTCTCCTAGGATGGCGTTTTTCAAGAGTAGCATGGAGTCGCACGGGAAACGGGGTGCCGGAGCCGAGTGTTGCGCGGTTAAAACGGCGTGGCGGGAGCAGGATCCAGCTCATAGGTGGTTAGCTTATCGTTGCGATCGAAGTGGAAAGTGGCATGGGCGGCCGAGGGCTGGAGCGTCTCGGTGTCTATGTGGCGGACGAGGGCGCGGACGGTGGTTTTGTCGGCGGTGTCTTCGAGCTGGTAGCCACGGGATTTGAGGAAATATTGTACGCGGCCGCGAGGAGTGCCTGTGGGCAGCTGCGTGTTCAGAAGTTCGTCGATTTTGCGAAGGCTCGGGTCGTAGGTGTGACGGCTCTGGCTGCAACCTGAGAGTAGCCATGCGACCGCAAGCGAAAACAAGAGGGCCACGACAGAGGTGCGGCGCGTCGAGAATTTTCTCGATCGGCTTGGGTGCGGTTTAGAAGCGGTTACGGCGAGCGGAAACATGCGTCGAGCGATTAGTCGACGATTTCGAAGCGCGATTCTTCGATGACCGGGTTGGTGAGGACTTCGTTCGAGATGCGTTGGACCTGCTTTTCGGCTTCGTCGCGGGAGAGGCCCTCGACGTTCAGGACGAAAAATTTTCCCTGGCGAACGTCTTTGACGGATTGGTAGCCCAGGCCGGAAAGGGCGTGTTGAATGGTTTGTCCTTGCGGATCAAGAACGGTGCGCTTTGGCATCACCCAAACGTGTGCTTTCATGCGCCAAGTATAACATTGCGCGTGGGGCGGAAGGCGTGATCGAAGCTCATTTGGGCGAGGTGGCGGAGTTCGGCTTCGGCGAGGCCCATGCGGGCGGCGTTTTGGTATTCGTTGTGAAGCGTGGTATGGAACATAGCGGGGTCGTCGGTGGAGAGGACGACGGGGATGCCATGGCGAAGCAATTGGGGCAGAGGGTGCTGTTCGATGACGGCGCGCTCGGAGTTATTGGCGGGGCCGCGCCGACGGTTTGCTTGCAAGTGTTTGGCGAGAGCGCCCGTGCAGACGTTGCTCTGGGGGCAGACTTCGAGCGGGATGCGGCGGTCGGCGAGGAGATCCATGAGCGCGAGGTCTTGGGCGGCGGCGATACCGTGGCCGATGCGTTCGACGTGGAGCAGTTCGACGGCTTCGCGGATTTTTTCAGGACCGCCGACTTCGCCGGCATGCATGAGGAGATGGAGGCCGTTCGCGGCGGCGCGTTCATAGACGGGCCGGAATTCGTGGGTGGCGACGCTGAGTTCGTCTCCGCCAATACCGAAGGCGACGACTTTTTCGCAAGCGCATTGCTTGGCGACGTCGACAACTTCCATTGCTGGACCGGGCCCGAACTGGCGGACGGCATCGAAGATCCAGTTGAGGCGCAGTCCCCGCTTTTCGAACGGCTCGGCGGCTCGGAGAATCGCTTCGAAATTCGTTTCCGGGCGCTGCTTGCGCAGCAGCATGATACCGACTGACAGCGTCACTTCCGCATAGACGACGTTTTGCGTGAGGAGATGTTCGGCGAGGTCACGGGTGATCAGAGCAAAATCGCGTGGCTCGCGCAGAAAGGACGTGACCCACTTGAAGGCGTCAATAAAGCCGAGGAAATCGGTATAGGAATAGCGTTGGCGGACGTCCTCCTCGGTGAGTTGGACGCCGTGCTGGGCAGTCAGTTCGCAAACCGTAGCGGGCTGGATGGAACCTTCGAGATGGAGATGTAGCTCGGCCTTGGGTAGGGCGGCGATGGGTGCGGGCAGAGCTGAGACGTTCTGTTTCGGCATGGTCGGTGCGAACGGTTAATGCGGCAAGTTGGGTTTGCCGGCATTCACCCAGGCGGTCAGCCAGTAGGAGCCGACGTCAGTCGAGGCCTCGGAAAGCTGGCGGATCAAAATAGCTGCGGACTGGTTATAAAAGCGGTCGAAGTATTCGTCGTTGTAGGCGTAGGTTTTGCCGGCTTGATAGGCGGTGCGGTCGGCGAGCAGGATCGGCTCGAGCCAACTGTGTGAGGCCAGACACACGTCGAAGGCATGATCGGTGGGATCGTCGATATAGCTGGCATCATTGGGGCGCATGGGGAAGAAAGAGGAGTAGCGATCGGTGAGGGCCGTGCCGAAGCGTTCGTTGACGCCGAGTTGCGCGGTGAGATGGCCGTCGAAATTCTCGGTGGTGTTGAACGGATCGTGGGCGTCGGCGACATAGCTGGCGAGCAAGGCTGCGTCTGTCTTGGCTTCGTCCCAGCGGCCGGCTTTCATATCTTCCGTAAGGCGCACGCTATAAACGCCGATTTGCCAGGGGAGCACGCCGTTGGCCTGCACTTTGGACTTTCCGTATTTCTCCAGAGCTGCTTTGTAACTGTGCGGAAGAGCTTCGAAAGGGAAACGGCCGTACTTGTCCAGATAGAGGTAGCCGTTGCGCTTTTCGGAAGGAGTTTTGGCAGAAAGCTCGATGGGATCGTTGACGTGATCGACGAGGAAGCTGCGGTTGGCCTCGAAGTAATAGCGAATGTCCTGCGGAAGCGTGTCGATGGCCTGATTGACGACCAGCTTACGCGCACCGCGGCCCCAGGCGAAAACAAGGCGCGGCGCGAGCAGGGCTGCCGCAACAAGCACAGCCGCAAAAAACGCGGAAAATCCTACGGCCCGCGTGAAGACGTGTCCGATGGTGCCGGTGCGCATGGGTATTTTCCAGTTTAACCGTTTTCTGAGTGCCTGACAGTGCTGCGCTTGCGGCTATACAGAAAATAGATCACCAGGCCAATAGCCAGCCAGGCCAGAAAGCGAATCCAAGTGATTACCGTTAAGCCGGTCATCAATCCTCCGCAGAGCAGGATAGAAATGATCGGGAACAGCGGCACCAGAGGGACACGGAAACCGCGGGGGCGCTCGGGTTGTTTGCGGCGTAGGATGATCACGCCCAGCGATACGAGAACGAAGGCAAACAGCGTGCCGATGTTGGAGAGATCGGCTACGTCGCTAACGGCAAAAATGCCGGCGGGAATACCCACGGCAAAACCAGCGATCCACGTCGAGATGTGCGGCGTTTTGAATTTGGGATGCACGGCCGCAAACATTTTGGGGAACAGGCAATCGCGGGACATGGCGTACCAGATGCGTGCCTGGCCGTACTGGAAGACGAGCAGGGAGGAGATCATGCCCATGAGCGCGCCGACGATGATAATGGATTGCGCGAAGCGGCTAGCGCCGAGCGCGTGCAGCGCGTAAGCGACGGGCGCTTCGGCGGCGTCACCGGAGACGAAGGTGGTGTACTTCATCATGCCGAGCAGCACGACGGAAACACCGACGTAGAGAATCGTGCAAACGATCAAGGAAAGGATGATGCCAATGGGCAAGTCACGCTGGGGATTTTTCGCTTCCTCGGCGGCTGTGGAAACCGAATCGAAGCCAATGTACGTGAAGAAAACGATGGCGCCGCCGGTTACAATGCCACCAAAACCGGAAGGAGCGAAGGGTTTCCAGTTGGCTGGATGAATGAGCATGCCGCCAATGACCAGAAAAAGCAGGATGGCGCCAATTTTTATGGCCACCATCACGTTGTTCGCCTCCGCGGATTCGCGAATCCCGCGGACCAGCAGCACCGTCAGGAGGAAAATGATCAGGAAGCCAGGAATGTTGAAATAGGCGCCGGTCCAATGGCCGGATTCCCAGACGGGAGTGGACCATTTATCGGAAAGATTGAGGCCGAACGAGGCCAACTGCGCTTTGGTGTAGGCGCTGAAACTGATCGCCACGGCCACATTGCTCACTACGTATTCGAGGATCAGGTCCCAACCGATGATCCAGGCAAAGATCTCGCCGAGCGTGGCGTAGGAATAGGTGTACGCACTGCCGGCGATAGGAATCATCGAAGCAAGTTCGGCGTAGCAGAGCCCGGCGAAACTGCACGCGATCGCTACCAGAATGAAGGAGACGGCGATAGATGGTCCGGCCGGTGGGCGGCCGTGCATGAGCACGCTGGCCGTGCCGCCGCCGCGAAGCAAGTTCACCAGCAAATCCAGTACCTGCGCGTGCAGAATCGAGGGCGCCTGGAAATATTCGCCGGCAGCGGCGGTACCGGTGAGAACAAAGATGCCGGAGCCGATGATGGCGCCGATACCGAGCGCGGTCAGGCTGACCCAGCCCAATGTTTTCTTCAGTCGTCTTTCGGGGTTTTCGGCGTCGGCGATGAGCTGGTCGATGCTCTTGCACCGCAGGAGTTGTGATCCCACTCATGCTCTCCGATCGCGCCCGGTCCAGCCGGATGCGGGAAGTGCCAGCTACGTCGAATGCGGGACGGCTAAGAGACTGCGTCAATGTACCTTGAGAGGCGCAGGTTCCGCAAGAAAGCGATCATGTTGAGGAGTTACATCCGGGAAATTTCGGCAAGAATGGTGGCCAGGGCTTGACGCATGGTCTGTGCCGAGTCAACGGGAAACGTCCTGGGTCGCAAGCCCTTGAGCAATCTGGCGATGCCATCGGGGCCGCCCCTTTCGAGAGCTTGTTCGCTGGGCTCGACTGGTTCGATGGAAAACTGCCCGTGGCGCACGAAGGCCGAGGATTGCAGGAAATTACATTTCAGGTAGAACAGCACAAACCTGGCGTCCGCTGGCTGAGAGATTTCCAGGGTTCGCGAACCCAAATCCATCGGGCCGCTTACGAGAATGAAGACGCGCAAGATCTGGTCGTTCGCCCCTTCAGCGAGTCGGCGCGTCATCTCCTCGCGCAAAAAATCTCCCAGGTGCTCTTCCTGCCGAAGATCATCGACGTTAACCGAGACCGCCGAGTTTGCCGACAGGGCCTCCTTCAGACCCGCCCATGGCACGGAGCCCCCCTGAATATCCGGCTGGTCAAAAATCACGCTTCTGCGCGTCAAATCGAGGACCGACTCCTGCAAGGAGCCGTTCTCCAAACCGAGCTGCGCCAACGTCTTCAGAATGGGCAAAAACACCCCGAGTCGTTCGGTATAGAGCGCGGGTTTGCGGCGTTCGCTGGGATAGGGAGTCAAGTTGGCGATGATTTCCAGGCGCACTTGTCTACTTGTTTTTAGCTGCAGGTGCAGGCGTCCGGCGACGCTGGGCAACAAAAACTCATCCAGCCCTTCTGGCTGTGGGTCGCTGAATTCCACGGTTGGCAAATCGCGCCAAGCGTCCGGCAGGGGGTCGTGCCGTAAAGGCTCGACGTGGATCTTTTGTACGGCCAAGCTATGCGGTTCGCGGCCGCTGTAGAAGAAAGCGGCAACGGCTTGATAGTCGCCGGGAAGCAGGAAAACCTGCCAGGAGAGAATCACCATGGACTCGCGCATGGCCGGCTGCGCGTCTTTCAGATCCTTTTCGACGAAGTTCCGGCAGGCATGGCCCTGCGCATCGGTGATTTCGATGAGCGCGGTGGCTTGGCCATCGCAACAGCGCTTCACGAGTTCCTTGCCGTCGACTTGTATTTCGATCCCGACGGCAATGCGCTGGTGCAAGGTGAGTTTCGGCGGAGTGACCCGGACATGCCATGGGAGGTCGGCTTTGGGGCCCTCCGTAGCCCATTGCTGGAAGGGCACGGCGGCGAAGTGTTGCTCGATTGAGCCGTCTTGCGCGAAGGCGGAGCGCCCAGCCAGCAAGAGGCCGAGCAGCACGATCAGGACCGCGCCGCGCCACAGGCCATTGCCGCCATTCGTTTTGCTCGGACCTCGAACCATAAACCCGAGGCGAGGGTATCACGTTGCGGCCTAGACTTGTTCGAGCTGGGCGTAGCGTTCGACGAACTTTTTCGTGCCGCGGCCAGGGAAGCTAACGCTCAGGCGACGGTCCTCTTCGTCGCCTTCCACACCTACAACGGTACCGACGCCATAGTCGGGATGCCGCACTTTGCGGCCCAGCAAAGGATCGGCGTTACCGCCTTTTTTTGCCCGGGCGAAAGAAAAATCAGGGCCGGAACTGCGCGAAGCGCGGGCCGCGGCGGGTTTAGGCGTTTGCTGTTTGGGAGGGGGCTGCCCACGGACGCGGCGAAGAAATTCGTCGGCGGAGTAAGAGTACTCGGGATCCGGTTCGTAGCGGCGAGTTTCGCCGAGGTCGGCAAGGGAGCCGCGGGCGGTTTCCACGAGTTCGGCCGGAATCTCCGCGAGGAAACGCGAGGGCAGGGAGGCGCGCATCTGCTGTTCGTTGCCGAAAATGCGTCGGTACAGCGCGCGCGAGAGAGTCAGTGAAGTGCGGGCTCGGGTCATGCCGACGTAGACCAGCCGACGCTCTTCTTCGATGCCTTTTTCTTCGTTGAGCGAACGGCTATGCGGGCAGATACCTTCTTCGAGGCCGGTAAGAAAAACGTGGTCGAATTCGAGCCCCTTGGTGCTGTGAAGAGTGATCAGCGTGACGCCGGGCTTATCTTCGAAAGAATCGGCATCGGCAACGAGCGCGGCGGCGTCCAGGAAGTCAGTAAAGGACTCGCCCGCTTCCATGGACTCGGCGATGGCGCGCGTGAGTTCTTCGAGGTTCTCCATCCGCGCGACGTCTTCCGGCGTGTTGCGGTCTTTCAGCATGTCCATATAGCCGGATTCGTCGAGAACGGCACGGAGAAAATCCGCAGGTTCTTTCTCTTTCAGCGCGTATTGCAGCTTGAGGATTAAATCCTGAAAGCTGCGCAGGGGCGTCACAGCGCGCGCACCGGCCCCGCCCGAAATGAGTTTGTCGATCGCGCTCCAGATCGGCGTATTGTCATTGCGGGCTGTTTCCCGCAGGGCATCCACCGTGGTTTTCCCGATGCCGCGCGGGGGCAGGTTAAGCACGCGCAGCAACGAGATGTCGTCTTCGGGATGCATCGCTAAACGGACGTAGGCCAGCGCATCCTTGACCTCGGCGCGATTGTAAAAGCTGAAACCGCCGACGAGTTTGTAACGCAGGCCGCGGCGGCGAAATACTTCCTCGAAGGCGCGTGACTGGAAATTGGTGCGGTACTCGACGGCGCAAGTCTGCGACGAATCGTCGAGGAGAATGCGCTCGAGTTCGCCGGCCACAAATTCAGCTTCGGCTTGCGCGTCGCGGGCTTCGAAGTAGCGCAGATTCGCGCCGGAGCCTTTGGTGGCGCTCAGGGATTTGCCCAGGCGCTCGGGATTGTTCGCGACGACGGCGCTGGCCGCGTCCAGAATCTTTTGTGTCGAGCGATAATTGCGTTCGAGCTTAACGACCTGGGCATTGGGAAAATCGCGCGAAAAGCTAAGCAGGATGGAAACATCCGCGCCGCGCCAGCGATAGATGGATTGGTCTTCATCGCCCACTACGCAGACGTTTTGGTGCTGCGGATTCACCAGCAAGCGTAGCAGGTCATATTGCACGCGGTTGGTGTCCTGGTATTCGTCCACGTGAATATATTGGAAGCGACTCTGCCATTTTTCGCGGACTTGCGCCTGGTCGCGGAGCAGGCGCATGGTGCGAAGCAATAGATCGTCAAAGTCCAGGGCGTTGGATTGATGGAGCAGGGTCTCGTAACCCGCATAGATGTTGGCCACGTTACGGGCGTCTTTATCGATGGCTTCGCCGCGCAGATTCTCGGGGCTCTTGGCGTGATTTTTCGCGTAGCTGATGCGGCTGAGTACGTTGCGTGGAGTGAGCGCTTGGTCATCGATGGCCAATTTAGCCATCACCAGCTTTACCGCGGACGTTTGGTCGTCGTCGTCGTAAATTGCAAAATCGCGCGGCAATCCGGCAGCCGGCGCTTCGCGGCGCAACAAGCGCGCACAAAGCGAATGAAATGTGGAGAGCCAGGGTTTGGCGGGCGGGACCGCGGCGCGCAGCAAAAGATCGCTCACGCGAGTCTGCATTTCTTCGGCGGCTTTGTTGGTGAAGGTAACCGCAAGAATGGACTCCGCCGAAGCCCCTTTGGCAATGAGATTGGCCATGCGGAACGTCAGGGCGCGCGTTTTTCCGGTGCCGGCGCCGGCGAGAATCAGCACCGGGCCTTCCGTGGTTTCCGCGGCCTGGCGCTGTTCTGGGTTTAATTCCTCGAGAAGGTTTTGCATTGGTCTGGAATGGATTGTTTTTGCGAGTGCCTTGCGATGGTAAACGACGGGAAGCGGAGGCGCAAACCGATGAAAAAAGATTTACACAGGGCTCTGGGTCAAGTAAAGAAAGATCGGAAGCGATACGCCGTTCGGCTAGCGGCTGAAGTCTATTTCAAAATAGAGCAGCGGATGGTTCTTTTCCAATGCGCGCACGTCCGGAATGTACAAATGGGCGGTGTTCAGCAAGTCGAACTGGGATTGCAGATCGAAGTACAACAGCCCTTCCACGGAGTGGTGCGGTGCGACGATGCTGGAATTTACGCCTGCATCAGCCGCGGCTTTCTGAAATTCCATCCATTTTTTGTCGCGGCCAACTTTTGGTCCTCCCGTCGGAATGGGCAGAGGCAGCTTGCGTGTTTTTGTCGGGTCTTTCTTGCCGCTATCAGACATCACGTCGGCGACATCGTCGGCGGTCATCGGGGGAAGCGCCTGCCGATTGTCCTCGTCCAGGGTAACGTTGAGGCGAATCTGCTCTAGATCGACCTTCATGCTGTCGTCGGAGTCGTTGCGAAATACCGTGTTGATCGCGACGATCCCAAAGGCCAGCGGCGACTTTTTGGGGAATTTTGGTTTATAGGTGGCGGGGTCCATCCAGGGTTGCGCGGAAATGGTGACCCCTTCGTGAGCCTCAACCGCGGCGGCACGCAGGGTGGAAGCCGGCTGTTGGGACGAAGCCGCACCAGAGAACATGGAACCGTCCAGAAGAAACGCCGCCGCAAGAAAGGGAACTAGGGCCAGGGTTCGCCGCGCGACATAATTTGCCATCGGGATATAATAGTCCTTTCTCATCTGGACGCCTTCGATTCTAGGGGAAAGTGCAAGGTTGCCCACGGGTGGCGTGCGCATTTGCCGTGGCGCGGAAATATAACGGAGCTGCGTTTGTATTTCATCTACAGCGTCTTGATGGGCTTGGCGGCCCTGCTACTCACGCCCTATTGGTTGCTACAAGGAATCCGGCACGGCAAATACTTTTCGAACCTGAGCCAGCGTTTGGGATTTTCTTTGCCGTCGATAAAAGGCGGGTCGTCTGAGTCTCGCGAACCCGTAAACGCGAGGCCGATTTGGATTCATGCGGTTTCGGTGGGCGAAACCCTTTCGGCAGTTACACTAGCGAGGCGATTGAAGGAAAGGTATCCGGAGCACCCGCTCGTGATCTCCACCACAACGCTTACTGGACAGGCCGTCGCTCGCGAGCGGTTGGCCTTTGCCGATGCCGTGATTTATTTCCCGTTGGATTGGGCGTTTTGCGTAAGGCGCGTGTTCCGGGCCGTGCAACCCGCTATCGTTTTGATTGTGGAGACGGAGATTTGGCCCAACTTTCTTCGCGAAGCGCGGCGAGCCAACGTGCCCGTGCTCTTTGTGAGCGGCAGAATCTCGGATAGGTCCTTTGCGCGCTTCGAGAAGCTGAGCGGCATCTTCGGATTTTTCCTGCGGCCGTTCTATCGCGATGCGCTCGGGAACGCCGCGGCGTTCTTAATGCAAAGCGAAAAAGATGCTGAGCGCGTCGGGGCCATGGGCGCTCCTTCGGAGCGGGTCCAGGTGAGCGGCAATTTGAAATACGACCTGGAATTGCCGGCGCCGACGCCGCTCGCCGGTTGGCTCGAAAGCGAAGCACGGCGCAGGGGCCGTTCGCCCGTGATTGTGGCGGGAAGCGTGGTAGCCAACGAAGAGACCCCAGTATTGATCGCATTCGGAACATTGCAGGGAGAATATTCCAAGGCGCTCCTGGTGCTCGCGCCGCGCAAGCCGGAGTGCTTTGATTCGGCGGCGCAGTACATCGAGGATTCCCATCGAAAATTCATCCGGCGTTCGCAATTGCCGATCGCGAGACCGTCGGCTTCGCAGAACGGATCTATCTCCGGCGATATCGCGATTCCCGACGATGTAACGGTGCTGCTGCTCGACAGCATCGGCGAATTGGCTTCGCTCTATCGCGTTGCGGACGGCGCGTTCGTGGGAGGTTCGCTGGTGGATTCGGGCGGCCATAACATCCTGGAGCCGGCGGCCTTTGGCAAGGTGCCTGTCTTCGGCCCTTCGATGGAAAATTTTTCGGACATCGCGGCCCGATTCAAAGCCGCGGACGCCGCGGTGCAAGTGGAAAGTCCAGAAGACGCCGGCGTGGCCTGGATCGAATTCATGCGCGACGAAGAACGAACGAAACGGATGAGCGAAGCGGCGCGCGGCTTGTTGGCTGATAGCCGCGGCGCCACGGATCGCGCGATCGCCAAGGTCGCGACCATTTTCGACGGGGACGATCGCGCGGCGAGAGCGAATGGATGATTGTTCCGCCATTGCTCCGGATTTTATTGTGGCCGTTCTCTCTGATTTACGGCCGCTATGTGCGGAGGCGCGCCCGACTCTATGACAGCGGCAGGCGCAAGCAGAAGTATCTGACCGGGAAAGTCATCAGCGTGGGCAATCTAACCGTGGGTGGCACGGGCAAAACGCCCATGGTGATCTGGCTGGCGGAAAGTTTTCTCCGGCAAGGGAAGCGCGTAGCTGTTCTGAGCCGGGGCTACCGCGGTACCGGCGGCACCAGCGATGAAGTCGAACTGATGAAGGCGCGCCTGGGCGGTCGCGTGCGATTCGGCGTGGGAAAGGATCGCTTCGCCGAGGGCCGCCGGATAGAACAACAAAGCCCGGTTGACATCTTCCTGCTGGACGACGGCTTCCAGCATCGCCAACTCGCAAGGGATTTAGATATTTTGATGCTGGATGGCTCGCGGAAATTGGAAAACGAGTGGTTGCTTCCGGCAGGATCTCTGCGCGAGCCGATATCGGCTTGCCGACGTGCGGATATTCTCGTGGTGACGCGCAAGTTCGAGAGACCCGAAATTGAAGCCAAGGTCTCTCACACATTTTCGATCTTCTATGCGCAGACACGCCTCTTGGGCTTCCGCCGGTTCGGCGATGAGCAATACCGTTATGTCAGCGAGCTGGGGCCCGGGCCATTCTTTGCGTTTTGCGGCATCGGAAATCCGCAGGCGTTCTTTGCAGACCTCATACACTGGAATGTGCCCCTTGCTGGTGAACAATGCTTTCGTGACCATCACCGGTATCTTCCAAGCGATCTGGCGACGCTTAAGGACCAAGCCTTGCTTGCGGGTGCGATTGCTCTGGTGACGACCGAGAAAGATGCCTGTAATCTCGCGAATGTGCAGCCGGCAGCATTACCTATTTACATTGCCGTGATTGACCTGGTGTTGTCATCCGAGAGCGAATTTGACGCTGCAGTGGCCAGAAAATTGGCATTGGTCAGTAGCACCGCAGGAGCAAGCGCATGAAGTTGCTGGTGCGCGCAACGAATTGGGTGGGTGACGCTGTCATGGCCTTGCCAGCCCTTCGCGCGGTGCGAAAGCGTTTTGCCGATGCGCAGATTACCATTCTCGCCAAAACGTACGTCGCCGAGATTTATCGCGATCAGGGTATTTGCGACG
>Ga0335073_10001620_pt1 | contig 30209 bp, 26 predicted proteins | sample Lox_Sample_22_FD_207093 | JGI IMG/M metagenome (GOLD analysis project Ga0335073, IMG submission 207093) | Soil microbial communities from Loxahatchee National Wildlife Refuge, Florida, United States - Lox_Sample_2.2 | ecosystem: Environmental > Terrestrial > Soil > Wetlands | place: USA... | reverse complement strand
CACAGCGTGAACGGCGGCAGGATGGCCCCGAGCTCGCGCGCGAAATCGCGAAATGCACCCGGGGAATGCGCCACCCGACGCAGCCCCTCGGAGCGGCCGCGCTCGGGCTCGCGCAGCGACACGACCCACAGCGCCAGCAGCAGCCCCGGCAGTCCCACGCCGAGAAAGGCCGCTTGCCAACCGGCAAGTCCCAGAGGTGCGCCGCCCGCGGGGTAGGCACGCGACCACGCGTGCTCGATCCAGCCGCCCAGCGGAAGGCTCATGCCTCCGCCGACGAACAGGCCCGCCGAATAGATGGCGATCGCGACCGCGCGGCGGCGGGGCTCGAAATGGTCGGCGAGGAGCGAATAGGCCGCCGGCGTCGCGCTCGCTTCGCCGATGCCGACGCCGACCCGCGCGAGCGCGAGCTCCAGATACGAGCCCGCAAGCCCCGAGGCCGCGGTCATGAGTGACCATGCCGCAAGTCCGAGTGCGATCAGCCGACAGCGGTACCAGCGGTCCGCGAGCCGACCGAGCGGGATGCCGAACAGCGTGTAGAAGATTGCAAACGCGGTCCCGTACAGAAATCCGAGCTCGGAATCGCTCACGTGCAGGGTCGCCTTGATGTCCTGCGCGAGGATCGAGAGAATGTTCCGGTCGATGAAGTTGAGCACGTAGACGAGAAACAGCACGCCGAGCACGTACCAGGGATAGAAGGGCCGGTCCTCGCGCTCTGGCTCTGCGGTCTGCATCGCGCTGAGCTTGCCCGTAAGGCACCGGTTTGTCACCGGTCGAGCGAGCCGCCGGAGCTCTCGACTGGTATACTGCGCAAGGTGATGGCGCCTCCAAATTCCGGTCCTACCGGGATCAGGCGCCGACCGACTCCCCCTAGACTCGAGGGTCCATGCCGCCCCTAGATCCATCACGCGCGGATGCGATTCGCGTTCGCGGCGCGCGCCAGAACAATCTCAAGAGTCTCGACCTCGATCTCCCGCTGAACGAGCTGATCGTCGTCACGGGAGTGAGCGGCTCGGGAAAGTCGTCGCTGGTGTTCGACACGCTCTACGCCGAGGGACAGCGCCGCTACGTCGAGACGTTCTCGCCCTATGCGCGGCAGTTCCTCGACCGCATGGATCGCCCGCTGGTCGATGCGATCGAGGGCATACCGCCGGCGATCGCGATCGACCAGACCAATCCGGTTCGCACTTCGCGCTCGACCGTGGGCACGATGACCGAGCTCAACGACCATCTGAAGCTGTTGTTCGCCCGCGCCGCCGTGCTGCACTGCCGGGGCTGCGCTCGCCCGGTGGTGCGCGACAGCGTCGAGACCATCCGCGCCGCGCTCGCGCGCCGTGCGGGGGAGACGGGCGACCCGCGCTTGCTGGTCACGTTTCCGGTGGCCGTGCCCGATAATTTCAAGCCCGAGGAGGTCAAGCGTCTGCTGGCCGGACAAGGCTACACACGCATTCACGAGGAGCGCGGCGCCACGTTGCATGTGATCCAGGACCGCTTTCGCTGGTCCTCGGTCGAACCGGCCCGGGCAGCGGATGCCATCGAGTCCGCGCTCAAGGTGGGGCACGGGCGGCTCGATGTCTATCCGCAGGATGAGTCCGGCCTCACGGCCGCCCCCTGGCGTTTCTCCGCGGAGCTCCATTGCCCCGATTGCGACATCGCCTACAAGGACCCGACGCCGAGCACATTCAGCTTCAATTCGCCGGTCGGCGCCTGCGAAAGCTGCCGTGGCTTCGGCCGTATCATCGGCGTCGACTACGGGCTCGTGATTCCGAACGGCGCGCTCTCGCTGCGCGAGGGCGCGATCAAGCCGTGGCAGACCGAGTCGTACGAGGAATGCCAGGGCGACCTGGTGAAATTCGCGCGCAAGCGCGGCATCCCGCTCGACACGCCGTGGCGCGAGCTGAGCGATGCGCAGCGCGCCTGGGTGCTCGACGGCGAGGGCGAGTGGAGCAAGAACGTCTGGTACGGAGTCAGGCGGTTCTTCGCCTGGCTCGAGACCAAGGCTTACAAGATGCACATCCGCGTTCTGCTCTCGCGCTATCGGTCCTACACCGAATGCGACGCCTGCGGCGGCTCGCGCCTCAAGCCGGAGGCACTGCTCTGGCGACTCGGGAATCCGGGGCTCGACATTCGCCAGCTCATGCTCATGCCCATCGATCGCACCTGCGAGTTCTTCGCGCGGCTCAGCTTGCCGGCGCCCCTCGATCAAGCCGCCGACCTGCTCCTCGATGAGATCCGCACCCGGCTCAAGTACCTGACCGAAGTCGGCCTCGGATACCTGAACCTGGACCGCCAGTCGCGCACCCTTTCGGGCGGCGAGGTCCAAAGGATCAATCTCACGACGGCGCTCGGCACCTCGCTGGTCAACACCCTGTTCGTGCTCGATGAGCCCTCGATCGGCCTGCACGCCCGCGACGTCGGGCGGATCGTCGGGGTGATGCAGCGCCTGCGCGATGCGGGCAACACCCTGCTCGTGGTCGAGCATGATCCCAAAGTCATGCAGGCGGCCGACCGGCTCATCGACATGGGACCGGGACCGGGGGAGCATGGCGGTGACATCGTCTTCGACGGAGGCCTGCCCGCGCTCGCCCGGGCTCGTGGATCGCTCACCGCCGATTATCTTCTGCAGCGCCGCCGCGTCGAGATACCGGCTCACGGGGAGCCCGGCGCGGGCGCCGGACCGCGCGCGGACGCCGGCGCACTCGAGCTGCGCGGCGCGGCCGAGCACAACCTCAAGGACATCGACCTCGACATCCCGCTGCAGCGGCTGGTCTGCGTCACCGGCGTGAGCGGCTCCGGCAAGTCCACCCTGATCCACGACGTGCTCTACCCGGCGCTGCGCCGTGCTCACGGCAAGCCGACGGAGAATCCGGGCAAGCACGCGCGCCTCGGCGGGGCCGAGCTGATCGATGCGGTCATCATGGTCGATCAATCGAGCATCGGGCGCACCACCCGCTCGAATCCCGCGAGCTACGTCGGGGCGTTCGACGCGCTGCGCCAGCTGTTCGCGCGCCTGCCCGAGGCGCGCCGGCGCAAATACACCGCCGGCACCTTCAGCTTCAATTCGGGCAACGGCCGTTGCCCGGCCTGCGGCGGCAACGGCTTCGAGCACGTGGAGATGCAGTTCCTGTCGGATGTGTATCTGCGCTGCCCGGACTGCAACGGGCGGCGCTATCGCCCTGAAGTGCTCGAATGCAAGCTGCCGCGCCCCGGCGTTGCGGATCTGAGCATCGCCGACGTGCTCGATCTCACCGTATCGGAAGCACTCAAGGTGTTCGCGGCGGACACCGAGGTGTGTCTGCGGCTGGCGCCGCTCGCCGAGGTCGGGCTCGATTATCTGCGGCTCGGTCAGCCGGTGCCGACGCTGTCGGGCGGCGAGGCACAACGGCTGAAGCTCGCCGGCCATCTCGCGGAGAATGCGGCGCAGCGCGGATCGGCGAGACGAGCCGCCCGCAAAGCGCAGGCCGCGGCCAAAAAGCCCGGCTCGCTCTTCTTGTTCGACGAGCCCACCACGGGCCTGCATTTCGACGACGTGGCGAAGCTGCTGCGCGCTTTCCGCAGGCTCATCGATGCCGGTCATTCGCTGGTCGTGATCGAGCACAATCTGGATGTGGTGCGCGCCGCGGACTGGATCATCGATCTGGGACCCGAGGGCGGCGAGGGCGGCGGGGCGGTGGTCGGCATCGGCACACCGCGCGATATCATGCGAGTGGCGGCCTCGCACACCGGGCGGGCGCTGGTCGAGTATCTGTCCCCCGCCTCTTTCGGCGCGGAGGTGCGTGATGCCGGCGGGCAGCGAGCACGGCGCGCGACCCAGAGCATCGAGATCCGGGGTGCGCGCGAGCACAACTTGCAGGATATCGACGTCGACCTGCGACGCAACCGGTTCACGGTCATCACCGGGGTGTCCGGCAGCGGCAAGAGCACGCTCGCGTTCGACATCCTGTTCGCCGAAGGACAGCGCCGCTACCTCGAGTCGCTCAACGCCTACGCACGGCAGTTCGTGCAGCCCGCTTCACGCCCCGACCTGGACGCGATCTTCGGCATTCCGCCGACGGTCGCGATCGAGCAGCGCACCAGCCGCGGCGGCCGCAAGAGCACGGTGGCGACGCTCACGGAGATCTACCACTTCCTGCGCCTCTTGTACGTGAAGCTCGGAGTCCAGTACTGTCCGCGCTGCCAGGCACGCATCGAGCCGCAGTCTGCCGAGCTGATCGCGGCGCGCCTGCTCAAGGAGTTTCGCGGGCGCAGGATCACGCTGCTCGCGCCGCTCATCGTGGCGCGCAAGGGACTCTACACCGCGCTCGCCAAGTGGGCCCGCGGCAAGGGCTATCGCGAGCTGCGCGTCGATGGAGAGATGCTGCCGACCGCGAAATGGCCGCGACTCGATCGATTCGTGGAGCACAGCATCGAGCTGCCGGTCGCCTCGCTGCCGGTGAGCGCCGGCACGGAGCAGGAACTGCGCCAGGCTCTCGGCATCGCGCTCGAGTCCGGGCAGGGTGTGGTGCACGTGCATGCGGGCGTGCCCTCGAAGAGTACGACGCCCGCGGTGTTCTCCACCAAGCGCGCCTGCCCGACCTGCGGCACGGGCTTTCCCGAGCTCGATCCGCGCCTGTTCTCGTTCAACTCGCGCCACGGCTGGTGCACGAGCTGCTTCGGCACGGGCCTCGCTCTGCCGGAACTCGACCCGGAGCAGACGGGTGAGGAGTCGCAGTGGCGCGATGCCCAGGACGGCGACGGCGCTGCGGCATCCTGCACGGAATGCGCGGGCGAGCGCCTCAACCCGATCGCGCGCAACGTGCTGTTCCGCGGCAGCTCGATCGGAGCGCTCACCGACATGCCGGTGTCCGAGTTCTCCGCCACCCTCGAGAAGCTCAAGCTCGCCGGGCGCGAGATCGAGATCGCGCGCGACCTCATTGCCGAGCTGCGTTCGCGCACCGCCTTCCTGTGCGACGTCGGCCTCGGCTACCTGCAGCTCAACCGCTCGGCCCCCACGCTTTCCGGGGGCGAGGCGCAGCGCATCCGGCTCGCCGCGCAGCTCGGCTCGAACTTGCAGGGCGTCTGCTACATTCTCGATGAGCCGACCATCGGTCTGCACCCGCGCGACAACGGCATCCTGCTGGACACGCTGGAGCGGCTGCGCAGCAAGGGCAACACGCTGGTGGTGGTCGAGCACGACGAGGACACGATCCGCCGCGCCGATCACGTGATCGACCTCGGTCCCGGAGCCGGCAAGCGCGGCGGCCGCCTGGTCGCCGAGGGCACGGCCGCGGAGCTCGAGCAGCGCCGCGATTCGCCGACCGGCCGCTGCCTCGCCGCGCCGCTCAAGCACTCCAGGGCCCGGCGGCGGCGCGTCGACGGCGATACGCCCTCGATCGAGATTCGCGGAGCATCGCTCCACAACCTGCGCAAGGTCGATGCGAGAATCCCGCTGGGGCGACTGACCGTCGTCACCGGAGTCTCGGGCTCGGGCAAATCCTCGCTCGCCCGCGACGTGCTGCTCGGCAATCTCAAGCGGCTGATCGCGGTTCGTCCGCGCTCCGCGACCGGGCGCGCCGGGCCGGTGGACATCGAGGGCTGCGAATCGATCCGGGCCTTCGAATGGGTGAGCCGCGTGCTCGAGGTGGACCAGACACCGATCGGCAAGACCCCCCGTTCCTGTCCCGCCACCTACGTCGGATTCTGGGACTCGATCCGCCGTCTGTATGCCGAGACCACCGATGCGCGCATCCGGGGCTTCAGCGCCAGCCGCTTCTCCTTCAATACCGCGGGTGGCCGCTGCGCGGCGTGCGAGGGACAGGGCATGCAGCGCATCGAGATGAGCTTCCTCCCCGACGTGCAGGTGCTGTGCGAGGTCTGCGGCGGGCGCCGTTTCAACGCCGAGACCCTCGGCATCCTGTTCAAGGGAAAGAGCGTGGGCGAAGTACTATCGCTCCCCGTCGATGACGCCGTCGACTTCTTCGCCGCGCAACGCAGTGTGCAGCACCCGCTGCAACTTCTGAAGGATGTCGGGCTCGGCTATCTGAGTCTCGGTCAACCGAGTCCGACCCTGTCGGGGGGCGAAAGTCAGAGGATCAAGCTGGTCGCCGAGCTCGCCAAGGCGCGGACCGATGCGGTGGGAATGGACCTCGCACGGCGCGCCGGCCAGCACACGCTCTACGTTCTGGACGAGCCGACCGTTGGCTTGCACATGGCGGACGTCGAGAAGCTCGTGCAGGTCCTGCAACGGCTGGTCGATGCCGGCAATACGGTGGTCGTCATCGAACACAATCTGGACGTGATGGCGGAGGCGGATTGGATCGTCGACCTCGGGCCCGAGGGCGGTGCCGGCGGCGGTCGTCTCGTGGCCCAGGGAGCTCCGGACGACATCGCGCGCCGCCCCGGCAAGAGCCACACGGCCCGCATCCTGGGCCAGTTCCTGAGCGAGCGCGGCGTCGATTAGCTCCAGCGCCGACCGTGACACTGCTCGCCACCTTGCTCATGATCCCGGCCTCGATCTGGAGCGCCCTGGCACTCTGGTACCAGGCACCCGGAGGAAGACGAGCCAAGGCGATCGCGAGCGCGCTGTGGGCCGTGTTCGCCGTGCTATGCCTCATCGGGCTGCGACTCGATTGGTCCGCGGTCGCGCTCATCGCCTTTGCCGTGGCGGACGCCGCGGTGCTTTTATGGTGGAGCCGTCTCGTGCCCTCGAACGAGCGGGACTGGGCCGACGACGTCGCGCACATCGTGCAGGGTTGCGTGAACGGCAACCGGGTGCGGCTCGAGAACGTGCGCAACTTCGACTGGCGCAGCGAGGACGATTACACGCCGCGCTGGGAGACGCGGGTCTACGACCTGGCGGGGCTGCGCACGCTCGACTTGATCGTGTCGTACTGGGCAGGCCGCAGCATCGCGCACTTGCTGTTCTCGTTCGGATTCGACGACGGCAGGCACGTGGTGTTCTCGGTCGAGATCCGCCGCGAGAAGCGCGAGACCTTCTCCGAGATCGGCGGCTTCTTCAAGGAGTTCGAGCTCTGCATCATCGCGGCCGACGAGCGCGACATCGTGTACCTGCGCACCAACGTGCGCCGCGAGGACACCTATCTGTTTCGGCTCGACCTGCCGATCGAAGCAATGCGCTCGCTGCTGCTCGCCTACCTCGAGGAGGGCAACTCGATCGCGCGCACCCCGCGCTTCTATCACACGATCAGCGACAACTGCACGACGCTCGTGTGGCGCATGCTCAAACGCATCGTCGAGCCGCTGCCCTTCAGCTACCGCGTGCTGCTCTCGGGATATTTGCCGGAGTACGTCTACCAGGTGGGGGGCCTCGATCGCCGCTATTCGATCGAGGAGCTGCGCGCATTCGGTTACATCAGCCGGCGGGCGCGGGCATTGGCCCCCGGCGCGGACTTCTCACGCGAGATCCGCACCGGGGTGCCGACGCTCTGAGCAGGTACTTCCTCAATGCTTCTCGGGCGCGGCGGCCGCGAACGCTGTGAGCTCGTGACACGCCGCATCCGTGGCCACGATCCGTGGATAAGGGGCAAGATCGACCGAGTAACGCCGCGCGTTGAACACCTGCGGCACGAGGCAGACATCCGCGAGGGTGGGCGCATCGCCGCAGCAGAACCTGCCGCGTTCCGGGTCGCGTGCGAGCGCGGCTTCGAGCGCCTCGAACCCGACCTCGATCCAGTGCCGATACCAGGCATCGCGCACGCTTTGCGCCTCGCCCATCGTTCCCTCGAGATACCGCAGCACGCGCAGGTTGTTGAGCGGATGGATATCGCAGGCGATCATCAAGGCGAGCGCACGCACGTGCGCGCGCTCGAGCGGCGTCGCGGGCAGGAGCGCAGGCTGCGGGTACAGCTCGTCGAGGTATTCGATGATGGCGAGCGACTGGGTCAGTGCCCGGCCATCGTCCAACCCCAGCACCGGTACGAAGCCCTGTGGATTGATCTCGAGAAACTCCTTGGCGCGCTGCTCGCCGCGGCGCAGCTGCTTGGTCACTTCCGTCACCTCGATGCCTTTGAGGGCGAGCGCGATGCGTACCCGATACGAGGCCGAGCTCATGGGATATCCGTACAGGATCATGCGCTTCGTGCCTCCTTGAATGCGGCGGCAAGATCGTGGGCCGCCCTCGACAGCAGCGCCATGTCGATGCCGACCGCGACGAATCGTGCGCCGAGCGCCAGGTACTCGCGCGCCAGCGCGGGGTCAGCCGTCAAGGTTCCGGCCGCCTTGCCGACCCGTGTCACGGTCTTGATGCCCTCGACGATGGCTGTTTTCACCCGGGCGTCGCCGGCCTTGCCCAAGAGGCCCATGGAGGCCGCGAGATCGGCGGGCCCGAAGAACACCCCGTCCACCCCTTCGACCGAGGCGATCGCTTCGAGATTCTCGAGGCCACGGACCGACTCGACCTGCACCGTCACGCACATCTCGGCGTCGCTGCGCTCGAAATAGCGCTCGATACTTCCCCAGCGCGACGCGCGCGTCGTCGCGCTCGCGACCCCACGGTGGCCGCGCGTGGGGTAGCGCGTGGCGGCGACCACGCGCGCGGCCTCCTGGGGCGTCTCGATCATCGGCACGACCAGGCTCTGCACCCCGATGTCGAGGTAGCGCTTGATCAGATCCGCGCTGGCATTCACGGGTCGCACGATGCACTGCACCGGATAGGGCGCAGCCGCCTGCAGCTGCGCGAGCACGGTACGCACGTCGTTCGGCGAATGCTCGCCGTCGATACACAGCCAGTCGAAGCCTGCGCCCGCAAGCATCTCGACGACACACGGATCCGCGAGCCCCACCCACAGGCCGATCTGTCTGTTGCCGCTGTGGAGCGCCCGCTTGAAGTTGTTGGCCGGCATTTCCACGATTCGCTCTCCGTCAAACGAGCCGGAAGGAGATATTACCAAGAGGGCCGTAGTCCGCATGCAGGACATCGCCGCGCTGCGCCGTGGTAGGACGCGTGAACGAGCCGCAGAGGATCACCGCCCCGGCCTCGAGCGCCTCGCCGTAGTGCGCGATCTTGTTGGCGAGCCAGGCGACTCCGACGGCGGGGTGATTGAGCACCGCGGCGGCGAGCCCGGTTTCCTCGATCACCGCGTTCTTGTAGAGGAGCGCGCCGACCCAGCGCAGATCGACGGCGTCGGGCTTGACCGGCCGGCCGCCCAGCACCACGCCGGCGTTGGCGGCAAAGTCGGCGATCGTGTCGAACACCTTGCGCGGCGCCCTGGTGTCGCGATCGAACTGCTCGATGCGCGCGTCGATGATCTCGAGGGCGGGCACCACGTACTCGGTCGCCCGCAGCACCTCGACCAGGCTCGCGCCCGGGCCCTTGAGAGGGTGCGCGAGCACGAACGCGAGCTCCACCTCGATGCGCGGCGCTATGAAGGTCTCGAAGCGAATGTCGCTGCCGGTCTCGAAGAACATGTCGTCCATGAGCGGCGCGAAATCCGGTTCGCTGATCTGCGAAGCCTGCTGCATCGCGCGCGAGGTGAGCCCGATCTTGCGGCCGCGGATCGCGCGGCCGTCCGCGACCTCGAGCTTGACCCATTCGCGCTGCACGGCGTAGCCGTCCTCGATGGTCATGCCCGGATGCTCCCGGGAGAAATGTCGCAGCTGCGTACGGGACTTGCGCGCATCGTACAGGCGCTTCGCGAGCGTGCGAATGATGTCTTTGCTCAGCATGGGCGCGGCGCGGATCTCCGTCAGGTCTTGGGCAGTCGGGCGTGGATGTTGTTGTGCTTGAGCGTGCCGCTCTCCGAGAACTCGACGAACTCGAGCGACAGGGCGAGCGGCTGCTTCTGGTAGAGCACCGCAAAATGCTGCTTCATGATCTCGAACAGGCCGTTCTTGGTGGCGTTCTTGGCCGTATCGCTCCGGCCGGCGCCGATCTTCAGAATGGCATGCACGAAACCCGCGTCCGCGACGCTGCCGTCGGCGATGCAATACTCCTCGCAGGGAATCGCACGCACCCGTACCCCGCCCGCGGGGAATATCCTCCCTCCGTCGACCTCGAGGCCGGTCATGAAGCGGGCGAGCTTGCGGCACAGCTCCGAGAAAGCGCCGGCAGCGCGCAGGTTGCTTGAGTATTCGAGCGTCATGTGCGACATGTCAAAACTCCCTCAGGCCGCTGCGCCGATGCTCATGTCCGCCACCGTGCAGCCGACGGCGAACGCCGGTATCGCACGGTAATGCTTGAGCGATCCGCGCCCCTTGGCCGCGGCGGCGACCGCAATGAAGGTGCGGATCTCGAATCCTCCCTGACCGGCGTCGCGGTAGGTCGCCTCGTCGGTGTAGGAGAGGAGCGCCGCCTTGTCGTTGGCCTCCCACCGGCGCAGGAACTCCCGGTCCCAGCTCTCGTTGATCTTGCCGGAATCGGGAGTCGCGGGCCAATGCGAGATGCCGCCCGTGCCCACCACCGCGATGCGCTCGGGCACGGCGTCCGCCGCGCGTCTCAGCGCCTCACCCAGCGCCCATGCGCGGTGCAGCGGAGCGAGCGGCGGCCCCTGGCAATTGATGTTCATGGGTATCACCGGCAGATCGTAGCCGGGGGTGAGGAAGTGCAACGGCACCATGATGCCGTGGTCGAACTTCCACTCCTCGGCATAGGACACATCCACGGTCTGCATCATTTCTCGAATCAGCCGCAAGGACAGCGCCGCATTGCCGGGGACGCTGGTGCGAGCGATCTTGAGCCACTCGGGATCCTCGATCGGGCCCTGGTAGCGATCCGCCATTCCGACCGCGAACGACGGCATGTTGTTCATGAAGAAATTGGCGAAATGCTCGGCGGCGACCACGACCAGCGCGTCGGGGCGCGCCGCCTCGAGACGCCCGGCGAGCGCACGATAGGCATCGTGGAACTCGCGAGCGACCGCCGGATCGGTCATGTGCGCGCGGCCGGTGATGCCCGGCGCATGGCTCGCGACCGCGGCGAACACCAGGCTCATACGCCCGCCACCTTCTCGTGCATGGCGGTGGTCATGTGATAGAGCCCGGCGCGCACCGGTCCATATTTCCTCACGCCTTCGCGCATCGCCGCGATGTACTCCGGCCAGGGCACGCCGAGAAACGCGGCGTAGTGCATCAGCAGCTGACCGTTCGCGCCGAGCACGTAGATGAGCCCGATGTCGCCCGTGGCGATCGCCGCGCGCTCCTCCTCGCTCAGATCGTAACGGGCCAGCAGCCCGGTCAGGTCGGCGCGCGCCTCGCGCTGCACGGCCGGATCACGGTTGATGTCGAACAGAAACTTCTGCACCTGATACAGGCTCACGGCCGGCTCCCCCAGTGTGGTATGTGGTGCGAGCCCAGGCTCACGCACACGTTCTTGGGCTCGAGGAACACCTCGTAGCTCCAGGTGCCCCCTTCGCGTCCCGTGCCCGACGCCTTGGTGCCGCCGAACGGCTGGCGCAGATCGCGCACGTTCTGGCTGTTGACGAAGCACATGCCGGCCTCAATCGCCGCGGCCACGCGGTGCGCGCGGCCGAGATTCTCGCTCCACACGTAGCTCGACAGCCCATACTGCGTGGCGTTCGCCTGCGCGATGGCGTCGGCCTCGTCCTTGAAGGGAATCAGGCAGGCGACCGGCCCGAAGATCTCCTCCTGGGCGATGCGCATCGGATTGCGCACGTCGGCGAACACGGTGGGCTTCACGAAGTTGCCGCGGCGAAGCGGCGCGCTGAGCTCGGGGGCATCGGTGCCGCCGCACAGCAGGGTTGCGCCCTCCTTCACGCCCAGCTCGATGTAGCTTCGCACCTTGGCGAGATGGGCCGGGCTTATCATCGGTCCGATCAGGGTCTTCTCATCGAGCGGATCGCCGACCGCGATGCGCCGCGTGCGCGCGGCGAACTCGTCGGCGAACCGCGCGTAGATCGGCTCCTGCACCAGGATTCGCGACCCGGCGGTGCAGCGCTCGCCGTTGTTCGAGAAGACCATGAACAGCGCGGCATCGAGCGCGCGCTCCCAATCGGCATCATCGAATATCACGAACGGACTCTTGCCGCCGAGCTCCATCGAGAACTTCTTGAGTCCTGCCGCGCGCACGATCCGGTTGCCCGTCGCCGTCGAGCCGGTGAAGGAGATGGCGCGGACATCGGGATGCCGGCACAGCGGCTCGCCCGCCTCGGTGCCGAGGCCGTGCACGATGTTGAGCACGCCCGCCGGTATGCCCGCTTCGAGAGCCAGCTCTCCGAGCCTCGCGGCGCTCATCGGGGAGAGCTCGCTCATCTTGAGAACCGCCGTGTTGCCGAACGCGAGCGCCGGCGCCACCTTCCAGGTAGCGGTCATGAACGGCACGTTCCACGGCGAGATCAACGCGCAGACGCCGACGGGATGATACAGCGTGTAATTGAGATGAGTCGGTGTAGGGTAGCTGTGCCCGTCGACGCGCACGCACATCTCGGCGAAGTAGTGGAAGTTATCGGCGCTGCGCGGCACGAGCTGCTTGCCGGTCTGGGCGATCGGCTGTCCCGTATCCTGCGTCTCGATGCGCGCGAGATCGGGCACCTGCGCGGCGATCAGGTCGCCGAGCTTGCGCAGCAACCGTGCACGGTCGGGCGCGGGCGTCGCCGCCCATTTCGGGAAAGCGGCCTTGGCCGCGGCGACCGCGGCGCCGACTTCCTGCTCGCCGCCGCGCGCGGCCTCGGCGAGCACCTCCTGGGTCGCGGGATTCACGCTCTCGAAGTACTCGCGGCTCGGCACGGCGGCGCCGCCGATCAGATGTTGAATTCTCACTGCGCGCTCCCCCGCGGCCGCTCCGCGACGATCGTATTCTTGAGCCATCCCAGCCCGTCGATATGGCAGACGATATCATCACCCGGCATCACGTTCTCGACGCCCTGCGGCGTGCCGGTGAGAATGACGTCTCCCGTGCTCAGGGTCATGAATGCGCTCAGATATTCGATGAGATAGGGAACGTCGAATATGAGGTCGCGGGTATTTCCGGATTGGGTTTGTCGGCCGTTGACGAAGGTGCGGAGATCGAGGTTTGCGGGTTCCACCCCGGCCGCGTCGACCAGCCAGGGGCCCAAGACGGTGGCCCGATCGCGATTCTTGGCGCGGGCGTTCGGCCGGTACCAGTTCTCGAGATAGTCGCGTACGGCGTAGTCGTTCGCGATGCAGTAGCCCGCAACATGCCGCATCGCCCCGGCACGCGACACCGCCTTCGCGGGCTGGCCGATGACCACCGCCAGCTCGCACTCGTAGTGCATGAACTTGACGCCGCTCGGCCGTACGGTCGTGCCCCGGTGTCCGAGCAGTGTGCCCGGCCCTTTCAGAAACACCAGCGGCTCCTCGAGCGATCCGAACGCCAGCTCCTTGGCGTGGTCCGCATAATTGAGGCCGAGCGCGATGACCGTACCGACCTCGAAGGGCGGCAGCCAGACGACTTGGTCCTCGTGCAGCACCCGTCCATCCGCGAGCTCGATTTCCGGCACGCTGCCGGCCGGGGTATCTTGCGCGGGGCCGTGCGGCACGGCGTCGTGGATGGCGCCATCGAACGCAACCCGCGCGCGCATCATGCGCCGTTCTCCACGAATGAATTCGCGAGGACGCCGAGCTCTTGCGCCTCGATGCGCACCCGCTGGCCGGCGCGCACTCGAGGGGCAGGCGCCGCCGCGCCCGCGGCGAGCACGTCGCCCGGGGCGAGGGTCATGAATTCGGTCACATCGGCGAGCAGCCGGGCCAGCGGACGCACCAGATCGGCCATGCTCGCGGATTGCGCCAGCACCCCATCCACGTAGGTGCGGAGGACGAGCGCGTCGGGATTGCTGACCGATGCACGCGGGGTGACCCGGGGCCCGAGCGGGCAGAACCCGTCCCGCGCCTGGTGCCGCACCGCCGGCCTGAAGTAGCTCGAGTGCGGGACGCTCACGTCGTTGACGATGAGAAACCCCGCCACGCAGTCGAGCGCGGCGGCCTCGGTCAAGCGGCGCGCGCTGCGGCCCACCACGATGCCGAGGCAGGCCGCGGCCTCGAGCTCGGTGACACCTTGCGGCAGCTCGACCGGAGCGCCGTCGGCCGCGAGGGTATTGCGCGGCTTCAGGTAGAGCACGGGAGCCCGCGGCAGTGCGTTATAGGGCGGCCGCGCGGCCTCCGCGGCCACCGCGTCGAGCGCCGAGCGGTGGTTGAGGAGCGTGCCGTAGAGCGTGCCGGAAAGCGCATACGGCGGCACCTCGCACGGAATCCGCGCGACGCAGGCAGTGTGCAACAGGGCCATAACCGGCCTTTCCAATCTCCAACAATCTCACTAATATGTTAGTGATCGTTCCACCAAAAATCCTGCGTGTCAAGCAATGCCCGGACGCTTCAAGCACCGCAATTTGCCGCTTCTCATGCTGCAGGCGCGCGAGCGGGTCATCGGGCATTTTCGCCCGGTGCTGAACGCCCATGGCCTCACCGAGCAGCAATGGCGCATCGTGCGGCTCCTGCTCGACGCCGGGGCACTCGAGCCACGCGAGATCGGCGAGCTCTGCAATCTCTCGAGCCCGAGCCTCGCCGGCGTGCTTCGGCGGATGGAGGAGATCGGCTTGGTCAGGAGGCAGCGCCTCGCGCACGATCAGCGCCGCGTGCGCGTGTCTTTGACCCGGCGCAGCCGCGCGCTCGCGGCGCGCATGGCGCCGCAGATCGAGGCGGTGTATGCGCGAGTCGAGGAACTGCTCGGCGCGGACTTCTGCGAGCGGCTGTACGCGACGCTGGACGATGTGGTCGCGAGGTTGTCCTAGCGCCGCTGCGCGCCGCTCAATCCCAGCGATTGGCGTTCTTGGGGAAGCCGGGTCGCTGCACTCGCACGACGCAAAAACGCTGGCCGGTGGGAGCCTGCATCACCACCCAGCGCTCCAGGCGGTCCACCACCTTGGCCCCGATCCTCTCGAGGCGGGCGACCTCGGCGGGAATATCGTCGGTCTCGATGTCGATGTGAACGCGACTCTCGTGCGCCACGCGCTGGATCTGCACGATCGGCTCGTCGGGCGGCGTCGTCAGCATGCGATAGTTGCCGCGGGTTCCCGGATGGTCGGGGTCCAGCGCCCGCCCCAGTGCCTCGGCCCAGAAGCGAGCGGCCTGGTCCACGTCGGATGTCCGACAGTCGATCAGCAGCGCGCACAGGCGAGAGTGATGCATACGGGTTCTCCGGGGGTCCGACACCTTGACTTGCGACGCGATGGGCTCGCTCGCGGGCTCATGAGATGATCCCCGTCGAGATGATCCATATCGGTATGATAAGCCAAGCGCTCCCGAGCCTGCTGCTCGCGGTTTTCCTGCCGCTCACCGCGGCCTCGGCTGCGCCGGCTGGCTGCGGCGCCGGGGCACCCCTGTCGACCACGCTGACGCTGCGCCACGGCGATGTGACACGGGTTTTCGGGTTGCATCTACCCGCCGGCTATGACGCTCGCCACCCGGCCCGGTTGGTGCTGGCCTTCCACAGCTGGGGGGGCGATGAGCGCGAGTTTCTCGGCGAACCCGGGGTCGTGGCCGAATCCAGCCGGCGCGGGTACATCCTGGTCGCGCCTCGGGGCCTGGGGTCGGGGCCGCCGGACGATAACAAGAACTCCTGGACCTTCCGCGGATCGGCGACGGGTGTGATCGGCGAAGGGAACGACCGCACACCGGTATGCGATCTCTCGGTCACGCCCGACTACCGATACCGCTCGTGCCGCCGGCGCGGCACCGCCGCGAACGCCTGTTCGTGGACCCAGTGCCAGGACGACGACGTGGCGTTCGTCGCGGCGCTGGTCGCGCACCTCGAGCAAACGCTGTGCGTCGACCCGCGGCATGTCTATGCGGTGGGCGGCTTCAACGGCGGGATGTTCATATGGGAGCTCGGCGAGGATGCACGCACGGCACCCCTGTTGCGCGCGATCGCATCGATCATCGGGTTGCCGCACCGGGGCGACTTGCGCCCGCCGGGACGCAGCACGCGTCTACCCGTGCTCTTGATCACGGGCAATGCCGACACGGAAGTGCCACCCGGCGCGTGGGACGACCCGCGCTTCACGACCTCGTCCGATCAGCGGTACACGCCGGCATCGCTCGGAGTGGAACGCGTCTATTACAGCGGGGCGACCGCCATTATCCGCCGATGGGCCGAAGCGGCCGGATGCCCGACCGCCGGCCAGGAGCGGCCGTTCGAAGTGGGTTACGCGCAGGCGGATTGCCGCAGCTACTGCCCCGCCGACGGGCCACGGTGGCCGCCCGTGCTCGATTGCCGCGCTCCGATGGGACACGAGTACGGCTTCGACTGGTCATGGAAGCTGGTGTTCGATTTCTTCGATCGTTCCTAGTTGGCATCGGCCTCAGTGCGCCGGCGCGCCGAGCGGCGCGAGCGAGGCCAGATATCCGAGCACGGCGAGCAGCGTCACGAAATACGCCGTCACCGCATAACTCGGCGGCATGTCGGGGGCGAGCGTCTTCTCGAACGCCCGATACACCGCGCCGCCCACGACCAGCAGCAGCAGGGGTTGTGAGAAGAAGGCGGCGAACATCACACCGGCAACGGCGATGCCGATGCGTCCTGCGCGATTGATGGCCACCATGGCCTGCCCGCCATCGAGAGCCCACACGGGAATCAGGTTCATGAGATTGATGAACGCCGAGAAGCTGGCGAGCGCGATCCACACGCGTTCCTGGGTCGCGAGCCAAAGCAGGCCGCACGATGCGGCGCCGATCGCCCCGGCGAGCGGTCCGGCGAGACTCACGAGCGCTCGTGTATCGGCGCTCACGCCCTCGGCGCCCCAGCGCACATAGGCGCCGAAGCCGGGTATGAACATCGGCAGATCCGCCGACAGGCCACGGCGCCTCACCTCGATGAAGTGGCCGATCTCGTGCAGCAGGATGAGCGCTGCGAACCCGACACCGAACTTGGCGCCGTAGAGCGCCCAGTAGATCCCGGCGAAGCTCGCGAAGCTCAACAGAAATTTGAGCTTGAGGAGCGAGAGGAAGACCTTGCCCTTGAGCAGCAGCAGCGCGATCGGCGCGAACGGCCCGAGCTTGCGCACCCAGCGAGGGGATTCGCTGCGCGCCGCCTCGCTGCGGATCGCCTCGAACAGCTCCGCCACCTTGCCGCGCACCCAGGAAGCCTGCGAGGAGCCCGCCGGCAGAAGCTCGAGGGCGGCCTGCCAGTCATCATGCGCAGCGGCCAGCTCGCGGCGCTCCTCGTGCGCGCGAGCGCTCGCCGCGAGCTCCTCGAGCCGGGCGGCGTGAACCAGGGTCTGGCAGTGCGCGCATACCAGGGCGTCCGGCACCAGATCCGCTCCGCAGCGCGAGCACCGCTCAGGTGCGGCGGAAATGGCTCACCTCGACCGCCGTCAGATGACCCCGGCCGGCGCCGGGGTATGCGGCCCGGAGACCTCGATGGTGCGGCCGGCCGTGAAACGCCAGGCGAAGCGCAGACCGACGAACAGGATGACGAGACCGATGATGCCGTGGATCGGATCCTGCAGGTCGAGCAGCGGCGAAGCGATGCCGAGCAATGCGAGCATGCCGACGGCCCTGGCGACACTCATGTGCTCGCGCGCTTGCGGAGCCGTGGCGGAGGATTGCGCTTGAGCCTGGCGATGCTGCCTTATCTGGTGAATCGCAATCGGAACCGCCGACAGCGACACGGCGAGATAGGTGAGAAGGACCGCTGCCACCTGATAGCGTCGCCCACCGACTCCGCGCGAGCCCAGGCTCATCGCCTTGCCGACGATGAACCCCACGGCCAGCGACACCCAGCCGATGACCAGGCCCGTGGTCAACGCGAAGACGACATAAAGCGCGAAGCCGATGAGCGCGCCGCCGACGCCGAACAAGAGCGCGCGCACGAACGCGGCATGCGAGTCCTTGGGTGAATGCGCCTGGATCTTCTGAGCGCATGCGGGACAGAACTGAGCGCGGTTGACCTGGTAGTACGGCCCGTCTATCGCCTGGCGGCAGGCGGCGCAGGTCAGTGTGGCTTGGTTGGTCGCGTACTCCGCGGTCGCGAACTGCGGCACTCCCTCGCTCTTGGCTTCCATTTCCGCACTATAGCGGAGTTCGACCTCCACGCAAGTTGTCGCCCGGAAAGGGCGCGCGGTCCAGCCCTGGATGTCTAGCCGCTCTGCGGCAGGTCTATCTTGACCAGCTTGATCCGCCCGGCGGCGCCGGACTTGATCGCCACATCGGCCTTGCGACACTTGAAATGCGCGGCGATCAAGGCAACGAGCTCCTCGTTGGCCCTGCCATCGACCGGCGGTGCCTTCAGTTGCGCTCGCCAGCTGCCGTCGGTCTGCTGCGCCAGCAGGGACCTGCGCGAACCCGGTTTCACCTTGATGCGAAGGATCACCGACTGATGAGGTCGTACAGACTGTCCGAGACGACCTCGCGCATGCCGCTGATCTTCTTCATTTGCGCGGCGAGTTCCGGATTGGTCTTGATCGTCTCCTCGAGCTTCGCGAGCGCGGCGAGGTTCGCCACTTCGACGCTCACCACGACGGCGCCGGTATCGGCACCCGCGAAGCTCGCTTTCCAGACGCGGATGCGGGCCGGATTGCCGGTTTTCTTGAGGAGCGCCTGCAAGCCCTCCACCTCGTGCACGTAGGCCGAGACATCCGTCGGCTGAACCGCAAGCACGCGCAACAAGCCGGCATCATCGGCGGCAAACGCGGTGAGCGAGGCAAACATTCCCAGTACGGCGGCCAGCGCGGCTGGCAGGATTGCTCTCATGTCGGTCTCCCGATAAGCGCGGTCACACCATATGCCGCGTCGCTGCGAAGCTTAGCGCGTCGGCCGCCTTCAGGCGATCTCGAGCAATCCCGCGGCGCCCATGCCCCCGCCGATGCACATGGTGACCACGACGTACTTGACGCCGCGCCGCTTGCCTTCGATGAGCGCGTGGCCGACCAGGCGCGACCCGCTGACGCCGTAAGGATGGCCGACAGCGATCGCGCCGCCGTCGACGTTGAGGCGCTCATCGGGGATGCCGAGCCGGTCGCGGCAATAGATCACCTGCACCGCAAACGCCTCGTTCAGCTCCCACAGTCCGATATCTTCGACCTTGAGGCCAGCCTTGGCGAGCAGCTTCGGCACCGCGAACACGGGACCGATGCCCATCTCATCCGGCTCGCACCCCGCCACCTGGAAGCCGCGAAAGATGCCGAGCGGCTTCAGACCCTTCTTCTCTGCGCGTTTTGCCTCCATGACGATGCACATGGAAGCCCCGTCGGAGAACTGGCTGGCATTGCCCGCCGCGATCACCCCGCCCGGCAGAGCCGGGCGGATCTTGGCCACACCCTCGTAGGTCGTGTCGGGGCGAATGCCTTCATCGGCCGCGAGCGTGACCTCGGCGGTTCCCACCGTCCCCGCCGTCTTGTCGGCAACGGCCATCGTCGTCTTGAACGGCACGATCTCATGGTCGAAGCGGCCCGCTTGCGCCGCGGCGGCTGCGCGCTGCTGGCTGCGCACGCCGTATTCATCCTGTGCTTGACGGGAGATGTCATAGCGCTTCGCGACCGTTTCGGCCGTCTGCAGCATGCTCCAGTAGACCTCGGGCTTGTGCTCGACGACCCAGTCCTCCTTCAGCATGCGGGTATTGCTATGGTTCTGAACGCATGAGATCGATTCGAGCCCGCCGGCCGCGAAGATCTCGCCCTCTCCGGTCATGACGCGCTGTGCGGCGAGCGCGATGGTCTGCAAGCCGGACGAGCAGAATCGGTTGACGGAGACTCCGGCGGTGGTGACCGGGCAGCCGGCGCGCAGCCCGACTTGCCGGGCAACGTTGGCGCCCGAAGCACCTTCGAGGAACGTCGCCCCGACGATCACGTCCTCGACCTCACCGGGCTCGATGCCTGCTCGCTCGATGGCGTGGCGCAGCACGTGACCGGTAAAAGTCACCGGGTGAGTCATGTTGAGCGAGCCACGCCAGGACTTTGCGAGCCCGGTGCGGGCGGTCGAAACGATGACGGCATCGGTCATGATTTGTTTCCCCAACTCTCGAAGCTGCGATTCTCGGAAGCAAGCCGCTGCAATAGCGGCGCCGGCTGCCAGCCGTCGGGCTGATAGCCGCGCGCAAATCCCCGCATGGCCCGCAGGACATTGGCGAGACCGACGGTATCGGCATAGAACATCGGGCCGCCCCGGAAGTCCGGAAATCCGTAGCCCGCGATGTAGACCACGTCGATATCGGACGAGCGCAGCGCGATCCCCTCCTCGAGCAATCGCGCCCCTTCGTTGATGAGCGAGTAAAGCGAGCGCTCCACGATCTCCTCATCGCTGATCTTGCGGCGCGTCAAGCCGAGGCGCGCGGATTCCTCGAGGATGATCCGGGTGACGACCTCCGACGGCACCGCCGCGCGATCGCCTGGCTTGTAGTCGTACCAGCCGGCACCCGTCTTCTGACCGAACCGGCCGAGCTCGCAGATCCGGTCCGGGATCTTGGAGTAGGCGCGATCCGGATACTCGACATACAGGCGCTTGCGGATGGACCAGCCGATGTCGTTGCCCGCCAGATCGCTCACCCGGAAAGGGCCCATGGCGAATCCGAAATTCTCGAGCGCGCGATCGATCTGCTGCGGCAACGCTCCCTCGTCGAGCAGAAAGCTCGTTTGGCGGAAATAAGCGTTCAGCATGCGGTTGCCGATGAAGCCGTCGCAGACCCCGGCGACGACTCCGATCTTCTTGATGAGCTTGGCGATCCCCAGGCTGGTCGCGAGCACGTCCTTCGCCGTACTCGCGCCGCGCACGATCTCGAGCAGCTTGGTGACGTTCGCGGGGCTGAAGAAATGCAAGCCCACCACGTCGTGGGGTCGATGGGTGACCGCGGCGATCTTGTTGAGATCGAGGGTCGAGGTATTCGAGGCGAGAATGGCGCCGACCTTGGCCTTGCGATCGAGCGTCTCGAACACCTGCTTCTTGACGCTCATCTCCTCGAACACCGCCTCGATGATGAGATCGGCATCGGCAAGGTCGTCGTAGCTGAGCGTGCCCTTGATGAGCCCGAGGCGCTTGTCGAAGTCGGCCTGCGTCAGCCGTCCCTTCTTGAGCGTGCTCTCGTAGTTCTTCTTGACGACGGCGAGGCCCTTGTCGAGCGCCGCCTGCGAGGTCTCGAGCACCGTCACGGGCAGGCCGGCATTGGCGAAATTCATGGCGATGCCGCCGCCCATCGTGCCCGCTCCGATCACCGCCACCGATTTGAGCGGCCGCTGCGCCGTGCTCGGCGGAACATCGGGAATCTTGGCCGCGGCACGCATGGCGAAGAACACGTGCCGCAGCGCCTTGGATTCGGTGGTATTCAAAAGCTCGATGAAGGCCGCGCGCTCGAGGCGCATGCCCTCATCGAACGGCCGCGTGACCGCAGCCTCGACCGCGTCGATGCACTTGCCCGGCGCCGGGTAGTTCTTGGCGAGCGCAGCGATGGCGCCGCGCGCGAAGTCGAAGAACGCCTCGGCGTTGGCAAACCTGACCTTCAGATCGCGCGCCTTCTTGAGCGGTAGCTTGCCCTGCGCGGCGCCGCCGGCGAAGGCGATGGCGGCCGCCACCACGTCGGCATCGACCACCGAGTCGAGCAGCGCTGTCGCCGCGAGCTTGCGTGCCGCGAGCGGCGCGCCGCTCACGATCATGTTGAGCGCGTGCTCGGGACCGACCAGGCGCGGCAAGCGCTGGGTGCCGCCCGCCCCGGGCAGAATCCCGAGCTTGACCTCGGGCAAGCCGAGCTGGGCGTCCGCGAGCGCGATCCGGTAGTGACAGCACATCGCAAGCTCGAGACCGCCACCCAGCGTGGTGCCGTTCAGGGCGGCGATCAGCGGCTTTGGAAATTCTTCCGCCATGGCGCACAGATCGTGCAGGCTCGGGGCGGCAAGCATCTCCGGAAGACCGAATTCGCTCACGTCCGCCCCCCCGCAGAACGTCGCACCGGCGCCCGTCAACACCACGGCCGTGATCGAGCTCGTGCTCGCAGCCTTCTCGAGTCCGTCGGCGAGACCCTTGCGGACACCCAGGCTGAGTGCGTTGACGGGCGGATTGTTGAGCGCGATCACGGCGACGGTGCCGTGTGAAGTATAGTCAGCGGATGCCATGCACACTCCTCTGGTCCGGGCCGCAAGTATAATGCTTTGTTGATTCCCTCTCGCTGCTCCGTTGCCTGGCTGACACTCGCTCTGCTGTGCGTCTGGGGCGTCGGCATGATGGGACGCGGTTACTGGACCCCCGATGAGCCGCGTGAGGCCGACATCGCCTGGCGCATGAGTACGCAGCCCGACAAGGCGGTTCCCTCGCTCGCCGGCGAGGCTTTCTGCGAGAAGCCGCCGCTGACCTACTGGGTCGCCGGAGCCTCGATGCGGCTGTTCGGTCCGAGTGGCTGGAGCGCCCGGCTACCGAATCTCCTCTACGCCGCCCTCACGGCGCTCGCCGTCGGGCTGCTCGCGCGGCGCAGCGCCGGAGATCTGGCGGGGCTGATCGCCGCGGCGGCCATCGGTACCTTTCTGCTCTCTTATCAGGTGGCCATCTGGCTGGCCACCGACGCACCGCTCACCGCCGCGGTCGCGCTCGCGCTCCTGGGAGCTTATCGCGGCTTCTATGCGCAGCGACGGCGCGAGCGGCTGTACGGATACACGCTGATGCATGCCGCGCTGGCTGCCGCGTTTCTTTGCAAGAGCGCCGCGGGGTGGATGGTGCCGGCGCTTGCGCTTCTGACCCTCATCGTCTGGGAAAGGCGCTGGCGCGAATTGCTGCGCTTCGAGCTGTACCTGGGACTCGTGCTCCAGGCCGCGGTGATCCTGAGCTGGATCTGGTCGGTCTATCAGGGACCCGATGGAGCGGCGAATCTCAAGGTGTTCTTCTGGAACAACCTGGTGGGCCGCTTCACGCACGTCGATGCGGCGCAAGAGTTGCAGTACGCGGCCGCGCACCGAAACACGCCCGGCAAGTATCTCATCGAGCTGCCCCTGTACCTGTGTCCATGGACGCTGCTGGTGATCGCCGCGCTGCGCCGCGCATGGCTGGCTCGCGCCGCGCCCGCGGACAGCCTTCGTCCGGTGCGCTTCGCGCTCGCGGCTTCGCTCCCCGCGCTTGCGCTTCTATCGGTCGCCGCCACCGCCCGCAACATCTACCTGGCGCCGGCGCTGCCGGGATTCGCGCTGCTCCTCGGCTGGTGGGGACAGGAGACGCTCGCCGTGCACGACCGCTGGGACCTGCGCGCCGTGCGGGTCACGGCACTCCTGCTGCTCGCGGGGACGGCCGCCTTCCTGGTCGCCATCGTCCTCGTGAGCATGGACGCGCAACGCGAATCCGCGCACGCCGGCTGGGCGCTGTCCGCCGCCATCTCCCTCGTGGGAATCGCGGCCGCCGCGTTCCTGTGCTTGCGCGCGCAGGCAGCCGCGGCGCGCGGCGCGATCGACCAGCCGCGCAGCGCCCTCTTCCTTGCCTATTGCGTGCTGCTCGTGGCGCCCTGCGCGCAGATCTACCGGCAAGTGGATCGATGGCAGGACCTGGCTTCGGTAGGCCGCGCGATCGAAGCTCGGGCCGCGAGCCGGCCGCTCATTCTCATGGTGCCCGACGAGACCACGCGCGCGTTCATCGACATGTACGCGCGCACGGCGGTCGAGCTCGTCAAGCCGCCCCTCGATGCGGGCGCGCTCGAGCGGCTGCGGGCGCTGCTCGGGAAGTCGCCCGAGGCGCTGGTGGTCGCGCAGCTCCCGGGCAGGCAGATCACCGGCGCGGTGCGCAGTCTCGCCGCGGCTCTCGGCTTGGCGACCGGACGCGCGGTCCCACCAACCGAGGCCCCGTCCTGGGCCGGCACGCTCGGGCTGCGCATCGCGAGTGAGTACGCGTTGCCCAACGGGCGCCGCTACGCTCTCCTGCAACCAAGCCGCTGAGGCCTCAGGGAAGCGCCGCCGTCTCGCGGAACAACTCGATGTACCGCTCGATCTGCCGGCCCCACGAGAAATCCACTTGCATCGCGTTGCGCATGAGCCGCAGCCAGCTTTCAGGATTCTTGAACCACTCGAGCGCGGTGCCGAGCGCCCACTCGACCGCCGGAGTGTCGTAATCGTTGAACACACAGCCCGTTCCCTCGCCGCTCGCCGGATCGTAGTGGCGCACCGAATCGGCGAGTCCGCCGGTACGGCGCACGATCGGGATGGTGCCATATCGCAGGCTGTACATCTGGTTGAGGCCGCACGGCTCGTACTGCGAGGGCATGAGAAACATGTCGCTCCCCGCCTCGATCAAATGCGCTCTCGATTCGTCGTGCCCGGAGGAGAACGCCGCCCGTCCGGGGAAGCGGCGCCCGAGCGCGGCGAAGAAGGACGCGAAGCGCTCCTCGCCGCTCCCGAGCACCACGAACGCGAAGTCTCGCTGGCTCAGGAGCCTGGGCAGTGCCTCCTGCAACAGATCGATCCCCTTCTGGGAGGCGAGCCGCGTCACCATCCCGACCAGCGGTCTCGCCTCCTCGAGAGCCAAGCCGCTCGCTCGCAGCAGTTCGCGCTTGTCGGCCCGCTTGCCGCCGAGGTCCTCCACCGAGTATCTCGCCGGCAGATGGGCATCGTGCCGCGGATCCCACTCCTGATAGTCGACCCCGTTCAGAATCCCGATCACCGCCCGGGTGCGTGCGCGCAGCGTCGACTCCATCCCCATTCCGAGCGCGGTCTCGGTGATCTCGCGCGCATAGGTGGGGCTCACGGTGGTGACCGTGTCCGCGAATTTTATGCCGGTTTTCAAGGGGTTGATGACCCCGTGCCGCAAGTCGCTCGCATCGAGCCGGGTCTCGTCCGAGGGCAGCCCGAGATCGCCGATGAAATCGCGCGCAAAGACCCCTTGGTAGCCGATGTTGTGGATGGTCAGCACCGATCGCGAGCGCGTGAACAGCGGCACCGGCCGATACAAGGTCCGCAGGAACAGCGGCACGAAGGCCGTGTGCCAGTCATGGCAGTGAAATATATCTGGCGCGAAGCCCTGGCGCAGGCAGCTCTCGATCACCGCGCGCGTGAACAGCAAGAACCGGCGATGCTCATCGGGGTCCGTGGTGTAGACGGAAGGGCGGTCGAACAGCTCCGGACAGTCGATGAAATACATCCCGGGCGCGCCGGCGGGCGTGTTCGCGGCGCGCACCGAAAACGCATACACACGATTGCCGATCGTCACGCCGATGTTTTCGAGACCGAGCACCGGCTGCATGGGGGCGTGAGAGCGGCGCACGGCGGCATACAGCGGCATGAAGGCACGCACCTCGTGTCCCCGCAAGGCGAGCTCGCGAACCAGCGCACCGACCACATCGGCGAGCCCTCCGGTCTTCGCGTAGGGCATGATCTCGGAGCTCAAGATGCACAGCTTCAGCGGCGTCATGGCGTGAGTTTAGCAATGGAGCGAGGCTGCGCGAAAAAGCTGGTGCACGGTGCCCATCGTGTGGCACGCTCCCGAGGGCACAAGCCGCGCTCGGAGCACTCCCGGGCTCGAGGATGACCATGCGACACGCCGCTCGGAACAACACCGGACGCTACGTCAGCCGACTGACCAGCGGCACTCTGGCGGTCGTCATGGCGGGAGGCCGCGGCGAGCGCCTCAAGGCGCTCACCCTGCACCGTTGCAAGCCGGCGACCCCGTTCGGCGGCAAATTTCGCATCATCGACTTCGTGCTCTCCAACTGCGTCAACTCCGGCATCCGGCAGATAGCGGTACTCACGCAGTACAAGGCACAACCGCTGATCCAGCACATTCAGCGCGGCTGGAGCTATCTGCGCGGCGAGCTGGGAGAGTTCGTCGAGCTGATCCCGGCGCAGCAGCAGATCGGCGAGCACTGGTATCGCGGAACCGCGGACTCCGTCTATCAGAACATGGAGTTCATCCGCTCGCATCGTCCGACGCACGTGCTGATTCTCGCCGGAGATCACATCTACAAGATGGACTACGGCCCCATGATCGCCTATCACGAGCAGTGCGAGGCGGACATCACCGTGGGCGTGGTCGACGTGCCGATCGACCGTGCGCAGGAATTCGGGATCATGACCACCGACGACACCAATCGCGTGATCAAGTTCGCCGAGAAGCCCGCGAAGCCCGACCCGATCATCGGGCTCGATCACCTGGCGCGCGCTTCCATGGGCATCTACGTGATCGCACTCGAGCGGCTGGAGAAGCTCCTGATCGAGGACAACGCCGACCCCAAGAGCAATCACGACTTCGGGCGCAACATCATTCCGCCGGCGATCGCCCGCATGCGCGTGTTCGCCTATCCTTTTCACGACGTCGAGACACGCGCGCAAAATTACTGGCGCGACGTCGGCAACGTCGACGCGCTCTACGAGGCGAACATGGAGCTGGTCGCGCTCGATCCCGAGCTCAACATCTACGATCATCAGTGGCCGATCTGGACCTATCAGGCGCAGCACCCGCCCGCCAAATTCGTGCTCGACGAGGACGGCCGGCGCGGCATGGCGGTCAATTCCATGGTGGCCGGCGGCTGCATCATCTCGGGCGCCTACGTGAAGCAGTCCTTGCTCTCTTCCGATGTGCGCGTCGAGGATCAGAGCGAGATCGACAGCTCGGTGCTGCTGCCCGGAGTGAGCGTGGGGCGGCGCTGCAAGATCAAGCGTTGCATCCTCGATGAGGATTGCATGGTCCCGGACGGCTTGCGCATCGGCCATGACCCGGCTGCCGACCACGAGCGCTTCTTCGTGACCAGGCGGGGCGTGGTGCTGGTGACGAAGGACATGCTGCGCACGCTCCAATCCTGAGGGCGCCGCGGCACACGCCGCTACGCCTCGCGCAGTCGGAGCGAAGCCGCGGCCTCGATCACCTCGCGCGCGGCGATCCCGAGCATGCTCGGCTCGCCATCGACCGTACCGCACAGCACCTTGACGTCGGCGCCCGCGGCGCCCCAGGGTCGGTACAGCGACGGCGAGGCCCTGCCGAACAACACCACCTGCGGGCATCCGACGGCCGCCGCCGCGTGCGCCGGACCCGAATCGACGCTGACCAATCCCTGAGCGCGTTCGAGCAAGGCGATGAGACGCGGGATCGGCAGGTCGTCGGCCGCATTCGCCAGACCTTCGACCCGGGCCAGGGCGATCAACTCCTCGTTGAGGCGAAACTCCGGTCCCGTGCCCAGCAGCACGACTCGATGATGTGGATATCGCAGCCTCAGGAATCGAATCACTTCGACCCAGCGTTCGCTCGGCCAGTACTTGGGATTCTCGGCGAGCCGCTTGAAGCCGCGCCGCATGGTGCGCTTGTTGCCCGCCTGGACGAGGAGCAGCGGCGCGTGCTGCAGGCTGCGCGCCTCGAGCCAGATGGCGAGGTCGGTGCGCTGCGCGGCGCTCACCTGCAAGTAGCATCCGCTCTCGCCCGAGGCGCCGGAATCGGGCGGGGTCGTGATCGCGGGCGGGGTCGTGATCGCGGGCGGCGTCGCGCGCGCCAGCCTGCGCCATTGCTCGGTCGCGTGCTCTCCGGCCCGCAGCGGATGATCCTTGACGTCGACGATGTACTCCGCGGGAATGCGCGCCCGCCTCAGCATGGGCAAGGTGGCATCGTTGGCGTCGCAGTACCAGGTGGGCCCCGTGCCGCGCGCGGCGAGCCGCGCGACCACGCGCCGCTGATCGGATGCCAGCCAGTAGGGCATCTTGCGGCTGCGTACGCTCAGCACCTCGCCCACGCCGGGCTGTCCCTCGAGAAGCGGGGCGCTCCAGGGGCCGGAGGTCACGATGTCCACGAGGCACCCGAAGCGCGCATGCAGCGGCCGGATGAGCGCGGTGAGCAGCACCATGTCCCCGAATGCGCCGAAGCGCACCACCAGCGGCCGCGCGGCGGTCGTGGAACGCGGCGTCGCGCTCACCCGTCGGGCACCGGGGCGACGAGGCCGAGACGCACCTTGCGCCAGCCGCCGAATCGATAATAGCCGCTGGACAGCGACAGCGAGATCACCGAGGCAAGCGGGAAGCTCCACCAGATGGCGTCCGCGCCCCAGCGCGGCAGCATGAGATAGGCAAAGGGCACCCGGACCCCCCACAGCGCGATCGTCAGCATGATGAGCGGCGCCATCACGGCGCCCGTCGCCCGGACGACGCCATAGAGCACCATCGACATCCCGAAGAACGCAAAGGACCAGAGCACGATGGAGTTGAGGTGCAGCGCGACCGCGATCGCCGCGCCGCTCGAGGGCAGGAACAGCCCGAGCGCATGGCGGTTGAAGAGATAGACGGCGCCGATCAGAACGCCCGCGCTCGCGAAGTTGAACGCCACGCCGGTCACGGCCACGCGGCTCACGCGATCCCAGCGCGCGGCGCCAACGTTCTGCGCGGCCATGGAGGAAACGGCGGCGGCGATCGCGAGCGCCGGCATCTGAACGTAGTTCCAGAGCTGCATGGCCGCGTTGAAGGCCGCGGTCTCCTCCGAGCCGAAGCGGTTCACCAGAGACATGAGCGCGATCATGCTCGAGGAGACCACGAACATCTGCAGGCCCATCGGAATGCCGCGCGTGACCAGAATCCGCACCAGCGACCAGTCGACCACGAACAGCCTGAGCTCGCCGCGGTGGATACAGAGGAAGTGCCGGACCCGATAGAGATGCAGCACGAGTGCCGCCAGGCTCGTGCCTTGCGCGATCAGCGTGGCCGCCGCCGAACCGGCGATTCCCAGGCGCGGAATCGGGCCCCAGCCGAAGATCAACAGGGGATTCAGGGCGATGTCGAGCGCCACCGACATGCACAGATAGCGGAAGGGCGTGCGCGAATCCCCGGCGCCGCGCAGCACCGCCATCACGAAGAACAGGCCGCCCATGAACGGCAACGCGAGGAAGATGATGCGCATATAGGCGAGCGCGAGCGGCAGCGCATCGGGCGGCGTCGCGAGCCTCGACAACAACGCGTGGGCGAGCGCGACGCCTGCGATGCTCAGGATGAGCGAAACGCCGAGGAAGAAGACTGCGGCCGTTCCCACGATGCGCTTCGCCTCGCTGATGTCCTGCGCGCCGACGCATTGCGCGACCATGATGGTCGAGGCCATCGAAAAGCCGAACATCACGCCGAACAACAGAAACATCACCACGTTCGCGTTGCCCGCCGCGGCGAACGCGGCCTCGCCGAGGTATTTCCCCACCCAGACCGCGTTGACCGAGCCGTTGACGGATTGCAGCAGGTTGCCGAGCAGGATCGGCATCGAGAAGGTGAACAAGGCGTGCGGAATCGATCCTTCCGTCAGCGAGACCTGGGACTTCACGAAACCCTCGTGACAACGGCGCCGGCGCACTCTACGGGTATACTTCGGCGAAATCCACCTCCTGGGTCATGCATGCGCCCGAGCGACACCGACGACAGCCTGCCGGCCCTGGCGCGCGCCGTGCTCGATTCGCTGCAGGCGCCTTTGCTGGCGCGCTTTCTCGCCGCGTGGCCGCACCCCGCGCCCCCGTGCGCCGTGTCCCCACACCCCGCACCCCCGCGCGCCATGCCGCGCGGCGCGCCCGGCCGCGCGCTGCCGGTGCTGCGCTACCTTCCGAGCATTGCCGCCGCCGGCGCGAGCGTCGGCGGCGAGCTCGTGCACGCGCTGTGCCGCGCCGCGCCCTCGCTCGCATGGCGACAGAGCTACTCGGAGCGCGAGGTCGGCGCGGCGTTCCTGCAAAACTACGGCTGGAGCGAGCTGTTCGGCCCCACGGAGAGAAGAGCCGGCGCACAGATCTCGTGCGGCGTGCTGGTGCTCGGCCCGCACACGCTATACCCTCATCATCGCCACGAGGCCGAGGAGGTTTATCTGCCGTTGAGCGGCACGGCACAGTGGCAGCAAGGCGATGAGATCTGGCGGCAACAGGCGCCGGGAACGTTGATCCACCATCTGAGCGAGGAACCCCACGCGATGCGCACCGGCGAGCAAGCGTTACTGGCGATGTATCTGTGGTATGGCACCGACCTCACGCAGAAGGCGCGGCTGGATGCCGCGGCGCGCGACGGTGACGGGGCCCGCGCATGCTGAGCTCGCGGCGCCTCTGCCTGATCGGCTGCGCGGCCGCGTGCGTCGTCGGCTGTGTGAGCCACAAGGCGCTTGCGCCCTCGAGCCTGCCTCCGGCGCTGGCGGTACCGGGCGGCGAGGTGCTGAGGCACACGCTGCACGGCTCGGGCGTGCAGATCTACGAATGCCGGCCGAGCGCGCAGCACGGGTTCGCCTGGGTGCTGCAGGCGCCTGCGGCCGATTTGGCGGATCGCTCGGGCAAGGACGTCGGCCGGCATTACGAGGGTCCCACCTGGGAGGCCAACGACGGCAGCAAGGTCGTCGGTGAAGTAGTGGCGCGCGACCCGGGCCCG
>Ga0335073_10001618_pt1 | contig 30226 bp, 30 predicted proteins | sample Lox_Sample_22_FD_207093 | JGI IMG/M metagenome (GOLD analysis project Ga0335073, IMG submission 207093) | Soil microbial communities from Loxahatchee National Wildlife Refuge, Florida, United States - Lox_Sample_2.2 | ecosystem: Environmental > Terrestrial > Soil > Wetlands | place: USA... | reverse complement strand
GCGGCGGCGGTAAGCTTGCAGGCCGGGGAGTTCGATGCTGCGCAGCGCCTCCTGGCGATCGCCGAAAGCGGCTCGCTCGATGGCTTCGGACGCGCGCGCGCCACTCTCCTACGGGGACACGCCGCCCTCGCGTCCCGCTACGGCACCGAAGCCGCCCCGTTGCTGCTTGAAGCCGCGAAGCAGCTTGAGCCGTTCGACCTCAGCCTCGCTCGCCGGGCCTACTTAACTGCGTGGCATGCCGCCGCCGCGGCGAACTATCTCGGCGGAACGAGCGTTCTTCTCGAGGTCGGTCGCGCCGTATGCGCGCTCCCGCCGCTGCCTCCGGATCCGCATCCTCTCGACCTGGTGATCGAAGGCTTTGCCGTGTTGGTCACCGACGGACACGCGGACGCCATGCCGATCCTCCGGCGTGCGGCCAACGAGTCCCTGCGACTGCCGGTGGAGGACGTCGTGCGGTGGGGCGCACATGTTGGCGGCGTGGGGCTGGCGATGTGGGCCGATGACTCGGTCGCGGTATTCGAGCGACAGGCCCGGATCGTCCGCGACGCCGGCGCGCTCGGAGAGTTGCCGATCCACCTCCAGGCGTTGGCGTTGGATCGCTCGTGGCGGGGCGACTTGGCGGGTGCGCAACGCCTGGCGGCCGAGGCCGAGAGCATCGCGACGTCGACTGGGAATCAGGTTCCGCCGTTCGCACTGCTTAGGATCCTCTCGTTGCAGGGACGCGAAGCCGAGGCCTCCCGGTTGATCGAGGCGGTCATCGAGGAGGGCACGACACAAGGCCAGGGAAACGCGGTGATGACTGCGTTCTGGGGCGCCGCGGTGCTGTACAACGGCCTCGGACGCTACGAGGATGCCGCGGCTGCGTCCCGCGAAGTCGTCCTCAAGGGCATCTATCCGCTGCTGACGATGTGGGCGCTGTTCGAGTTGATCGAGGCCTCCTTGCGCGTCGGCGACACAAGGGTTGCATCGGACGCGCTGGACGAGCTCGCGGCGACCACGCAGCCTGCCGGGAGCGGCTTCGCGCGCGGCATCGAGGCGCGCTGTAGAGCGCTCATCACCGATGATGATGATGCCGAAGCGTCATATCACGAGGCGATCGAGGAGCTCGATCGAGCCGGAATTCGCACCGAGCTCGCACGCGCGCAGCTCGTCTACGGGGAGTGGCTCCGCCGCGAGGGCCGCCTCGGCGAGGCGCGCGAGCGGCTGCGCGCGGCCGAGAAGATGTTCGCCCAGATTGGGATGATGGGATTTGCCGAGCGCGCTCAGGGAGAGCTGGCCGCAGCCGGTGCGAAGCTGCGAAAGCGCCCAGTCGAGGTGCACGAGGACCTCACGCCGCAGGAGGAACAGATCGCCCGACTCGCGCGCGACGGGCTCACCAACACGCAGATCGGCACGCAGCTGTTCCTCAGCTCGCGCACGATTGAGTGGCACCTGCACAAGGTCTTCAGCAAGCTCGGGATCGACTCGCGCACGGAGCTGCCCGCCGCCCTGCCGTCGCAGGGGCGGGACGGTCGCGGTAGCCGATCCCACGCCAACTCGCCGGACGGCTAGCGTTAGGAGATGTCTGCCATCCGTGGGCCGGCGTTCGTGGGTCGGGCCACCGAGCGACAAGTGCTCGATGAACTGCTGGCGAGGGTCCGCGCGGGCGAAAGCGACGTCCTGGTCATCCACGGCGAAGCGGGCGTCGGCAAGACCGCGCTGCTCCGCTACGCCGCCCGGCAGGCGTCTGGGTTCCGCGTCGCGGAACTCACCGCAGTCGAGGCGGAGATGGAGCTTCCATTCTCCGGGATCCACCAGCTCTGCTCGACGATGCTCACCCGGCTCGACGTACTTCCAGCCCCACAGCGCCACTCTCTGAGTGTCGCACTGGGACTGGCGGCCGGTGAGGTGCCGGAGCGGTTCCTGGTCGGATTGGCTGTGCTCAGCCTGCTCGCGGCGGTGGCGGACGAGCGACCACTGCTGTGTCTCGTCGAGGATGCGCAGTGGCTGGACAGCGCGTCAAGCCAGATCCTCGGTCTCGTCGCGCGACGGGTACGGGCTGAGTCCGTGGCGATCATCGTCGCCATGCGTGAGCCGGTCGCCGAGCACGACTTCCGAGGTCTGCCCGAGCGGCGGCTCGAAGGACTGCCGGAGCACGATGCGCGCGCGCTGTTGCGCGGCCTGGTGGCCGGGCGGCTCGACGGTCGCGTTCGTGACCGGCTGGTCGCCGAGTCCCGCGGGAACCCACTCGCCCTGCTGGAGCTCCCGGGTCGTATGACGGCGGCCGAGCTGGCCGGTGGCTTCGAGTTTCCTGCTGCCGGCGAGCTTCCGACGCACATCGAGGACCACTACCTCGAACTCATCGGCGAGTTGCCCGCGGCCACGCAACGCTTGATGCTGCTCGCGGCCGCCGAGCCGTTGGGTGACGCGGCACTGGTCTTGCGCGCGGGCCGAACCCTCGGCATCGAGACCAGCGCGCTCGCGCCCGCCGAGGCCGCGGGACTATTGGAGATCGGAGCGAGCGTCCGCTTCCGCCACCCCCTGGTGCGCTCGGCGGTCTACCGCGCGGCGCCGGTCCCAAGCCGACAGAGGGTGCACGAAGCTCTGGCCGAGGTGAGCGATCCGGACGCCGACGCGGATCGCCGGAGCTGGCACCGCGCATTGGCGGCGAGCGGGCCGGACGAGGACGTGGCCGCCGAGCTCGAACGGTCAGCCGGCCGTGCCCAAGCACGCGGTGGCGCCGCCGCCACCGCGGCGTTCCTGGATCGCGCCGTAGCGTTGACCCCGGACGCCGCGCGACGCCGTGAACGGGCGCTCGCGGCGGCCCAGGCCAGTCTCGGGGCCGGTGCGTTCAACGCGGCTCGAGGTCTGCTGGCGATGGCGGGTGCCGGGCCGCTCACGGAATTCCAGCGCGCGCAAATCGACCTGCTGCAGGCGCAGCTCGCGTTCGTCTCCAGCCGAGGCACCGACGCGACCCCGCTCCTGCTGGCGGCGGCCCGCCGCCTCGAAGCGCTGGATATCTCCGCGGCGCGAGAGACGTATGTGGATGCGTTCTCCGCGACGCTGTTCGGGGCCAGACTCAACGGGAGCGTGGGAATGCCCGAGGTCGCGGAGGCTGCACGAAGTGCGGCGCGCCCGGCTGATACCGAGCCGGCTGGCGCCGATCTGCTGCTGGAGGCGCTGATCGCCCTCACCGACGACTACGCCTCGGCGGTCCCGCGCTGCCGTGAGGCGGTGCAGCGCCTCTCCGGCGAGAAGGCTTCTGCCAAGGAACGACTCCGCTGGCTGTGGCAGGGGTGCGTCGTCGCCCTTGAGATCTGGGATGACGAACATGCGCGCTCGCTCGCGCAGTCCAGCGTCGAGATCGCACGCGAGACAGGGACGCTGGGTGAGCTTGCGCTCACCCTCAGCGCGCTGGCCCCGATCCTCGTGTTTTCCGGAGACCTCCTCGCCGCGTCGGCGGCGGTCTCCGAAACAAACTCGGTCGAGGAAGTGACGGGCATCCGGGCCTCTCCTTACGGCGCGTTGATCCTCTCGGCATGGCGAGGCACGCCGGGCGAGACGACAGAACTGATCGAGACGACGGAGCGCGACGCGCAGGCCCGAGGCGAGGGCATCGGACTGGCCATCAGTGCGTATGCCCGCGCCGTCCTCTCCAACGGGCTAGGCCTCTATGAACAAGCACTGGCCGCGGCCGTCACCGCCACCGAGCACCGGGAGGTCGTCGCAGAGAATTGGGGCCTGAGCGAGCTGGTCGAGCCGGCTACGCGTTGCGGGAGATTCGATCTCGCGATGGATGCCATGAATCGACTGGCCGCCAAGGCACAGGCTGCTGGAACCGACTGGGCCCTTGGTGTCGAGGCGCGTTCCCGCGCCCTTATCGGCGACGGCGGTGACACCGAGGTCTGGTTCCGCACGGCGATCGAGCGTCTCGGTCGAACTCGAGTGCGCGCTGAGCTCGCCCGGGCGCATCTTCTCTACGGCGAATGGCTGCGGCGCGAGAGTCGGCGGCTCGACGCGCGCGTCGAACTGAGCGCGGCCTACCAGCTGTTCACGGCGATGGGGATGCGGGCATTCGCCGAACGCGCCAACACTGAGCTGGTCGCCACAGGTGACAAGGCGCGTCGGCGAGTCGCCACCACCCGCGACGATCTCACCCAGCACGAGCGTCAGATCGCCCAGCTCGCGCGGGACGGGCTCTCGAACGCGGAGATCGCCGCCCGCCTGTTCTTGAGTCGACGCACCGTCGAGTGGCACCTCCGCCACGTGTTTTCCAAGCTCGGGATCCAGTCACGACGGCAACTGGAGAGCGTCCTTCAGGACTCCGATTCCGAAGCCCTCGTCACGTGAGCCCGAATCCCCGGCACCTTCTCTAGCCGGATCACGGGCGCAGACACGGGGGTTCACGGGCGCGAGGAAAGGCTCGACTCCCGAGGATTGGCTGCATGCAAACGACAACGACGCCACAAACCCAGTTTCGTACCGTCGACGGAGTCCGCATCCGGTATGCGGATAGCGGCGGCTCGCAGGAGCCGACGGTCCTGCTTACGAGCCCCTGGCCCGAGAGCGTGTACGCCTTCGCGCCGATGTGGGCCTCGCTTGCCGAGCACACCCGCCTGTTCGCGATCGACCTGCCCGGCTTTGGCGCCTCAGAGCGGCGAGACGACCTCCTCTCTCCACGAGCCATGGGCGAGTTCCTGATCCAGCTCATCGTCGAGGCTGATCTCGGAACGCCTCACATCGTCGCGCCGGATGTCGGAACCTCCGCCGCGCTGTTCGCGGCGGCATCGCATCCGGAGCGGATCGCGAGCGTGGTCGTCGGAACCGGTGGGGCCGCGGTCCCGATCCAACTTGGCGAGCCGCTGAAGTCATGGGTGCTCGATCCCGACCTCGACAAGTACCGGAGGATCGACCCTCGCGTGATCGTCAACACGGCGATCGACACAATCGCGGGCGGCGTGCCCGACAACGTTCGCGCCGACTATCTCGCCTGCTACGACGGCGACCGTTTCGTCGAGTCGATGCGCTACGCCCGCAGGTACCCCGAGGAGCTACCCGTGCTCGCCGAGTTGCTGCCACAGATCGCCACGCCGGTCACGATCATCAATGGTCGCCACGACCGGGTCGTCCCGGTCGCGAACGCCGAGTTCCTGGACGAGCGGCTTCCCACGAGCCGCGTCGTGCTGATCGATGCCGGTCACTTCGTCTGGGAGGAGGCGCCGGCCGAGTACGCCGCCGTCATCCTCGACGCGATCACGCCCAATGGGTCATGACGGAGCGGATGAACTCGGCGCGGTAGCACGCGTCCTCCCTTCGTCGCCGCTGCGAGTCAGAAGACCGAATGCGGTCGCGGTCGCGGTCCCGAACACAAGGTGCACGCTCAGGTCGTTCCAGAGCGTCTCGAGGTCGTACTTCCAGATCGGCTGGTAGACGCCGAGTATCGGAAGGACGACGTAGCCACTTGCCCATACGGCGGCACCGAATGGGGGTCCGAACCACACCTTGGACCTACGCGAGCCTAGGAGGAGCCCGTAGCCCGCACCGGTGGCGAGGCCGAAGCCCCAGTGCGTCGCGTTGTTGAGGGGCCGCGCGTATTTGGGCGGGACCTCATGTTTGAGCACGCGCTCGAGAAACTGCTTGGCCACGAGCGCCGGCGCCGGCGCGTCGTCCCAGCTCACGAGACCTTCGGAGGACTCCCACGCGGGGAAGGCGACATCGCCACCCTCGTGGCGGTAGCGCCTGTAGAGCGCCGCGTCCATAGCGACCGTCCCGACCGCCCCCGCAGCCACGCCGCGGACAGTTGGACCGATAAAGCGGTGCGCGACTTCCGTCGGACGCCATCTCGGTCTCACGGACGTGGACCTTACGCGCTGGCGTGCTCGTCGGCTAGGGTCCGGTGCTGTTGGGAGTCGGCTCGCTCGCTGTAGCGTTGATCGAGGTAGGCGATGATCTCGTCCGCGTCTTTGGTGATCGCCGTACCGTCCTCGAGAAGCAGCGCCGGGATGACGTCGCTTCCCGTTTTCCGCCGCAGCTCTTCCCGATCTGCTCGCTCCGCCGGAACCGGGCGGGCGATGAATGAGATGCCCAGCTCTGTGAACCGCTGTCGGACACGAGCCGAGTACGGGCACCACTCGGCCTGATAGAGCTCGTCCATTCAGGTCGCTTACCCAAAGCGACCGGGCCTCACACGCCGCCGGCCGTTGCTCGTAAGCTGGCGATGATGGGACGCTTCGGCAAGCGCGACGATCTCGTGGTCCACCAGCAGGAGCCCTTCAACGCCGAGACCGGCATTGAATCGCTCGACGATCCCGTGACCGCCACGGATGCCTTCTACGTTCGCGGTCATGGCGCGGTGCCAGAGATCGACCCGGCTGGGTGGAGGCTCCGCGTCGACGGGATGGTCGGACGGGAGCTGAGCCTGTCCTTGGAGACGCTGCGCGAGGCGTTTCGCGAGCGGACCGTGACCGCAACGCTCCAATGCGCCGGCAACCGGCGATCGCGCCTGATGGTGATTCGCGACATCCCGGGCGAGGCGCCGTGGGGCCCCGGAGCCACCGGCACCGCGATCTGGACCGGCATTGCGCTGGCTGACGTGCTCGCACTTGCCGGCCCGCTGCCGGGCGCGTCAGACGTCGGGTTTGAAGGTGCGGACCTCAGCCCAGAGACCGCACCGGTCGAGCGGTTCGGCGGCTCGATCCCGCTCGATAAGGCCTGCCGGCCGGAGGTGCTGCTCGCCTGGGCGATGAACGGCAAGCCGCTCGCCGCCGTGCATGGGGCTCCGCTGCGAGTCGTGGTGCCCGGCTACATCGGCGCCCGGAGCGTAAAGTGGATCGAGCGGATCGAGCTGCGCTCCGAGCCATGGGCGGGTTATTTCCAGCACGTCGCCTACCGGCTGGTTCCCGCCGACGGGACGCCGGGGCCCGGTGTAGGAATGCCCCTCGGCCTGGTCGCGCTCAACTCCGAGATCCTCTCTCCGCGCGACGGAGACACCGTGCCCACCGGTCCGGTCGAGCTCCGCGGCTATGCATTTGCGGGTGGAGACCGATACGTGGCGAGAGTCGATGTCTCGACCGACGCCGGCGCGAGCTGGACGCAAGCCGAGCTCTTGGACGACCTCGGCCGATGGGCCTGGCGGCATTGGCGCATTAGCGTGGACCTGAAACCTGGGATACACGAGCTGCTCGTCCGCGCTTGGGACTCGTCAGCGGCAACTCAACCCAACGACGACGCCGCGCTCTGGAACCCCAAGGGCTACGTCAACAATGCCCGTCCCAGAATCCAAGTGCGCGCTACGGCGTAGTCATTCAGCTGATGTGAGGATCGAGCTCGGGCAGGTCACGGATGCGTCTGCTCGACGTGGCGACGCCGGCGAGCCATATGTCGCGGATTCCTCTCGCGGCTCACGCGACTCCCGTACCCGCCCGAGCGCCGGCCAGCCACCTCTGGGGCCTCAGGAACGCAGCGCCGCCATCGGCGTGATCCGGGCGGCGCGGATCGCCGGGTAGGAGCCGGCGAGTACCCCGACGGCGACGCCTAGGAACGGCGCGGCGAGCACTAGGGTGGTGTTCATCACCGGTGTCCAGTGGTCGTTCGACGCGATCGCGGCGGTCGCGAGGACCCCGATCGAGGCGCCGAGGATCCCTCCCAGCATGCCGACACCCGCGGCCTCGAGCACGATGAGCCGGGCGATCTCGAGCCGGCCGTACCCGACCGCGCGACGCAGCCCGATCTCTGACCGGCGCTGCGCCACCGACATGATCGTCACCGCCGCGATCACCAGGAAGCCGATCCCGAGGCCCGCGAGGCTGAGCACGTGCAGCAGCGTCGACAGCGACGCCTGTACCTGGGAGCGCAGCGTCGACGGGTTGGGCGGCACCTCGGCGGTGACCAGGCCCGGCTGGTAGGGATCGAGTTCCATCGGGCCCTGGCGGCCGATCAGCTGCGCGGCGCCCGGTGCGGTGCGGGCGATCACTCGCCGCGGATCGTGGTTGCCGGTGATCACGCCCGCTACGTACGGCGGCACGATCACCCCGAGCAGCGCCTGGGACTCCTGCTGGGAGCTGGACACGATCCCGACCACGGTCAGCACAACCCCCGAGACGTTGATCGCCGGATCGCCCAGCGACGAGTTGATCCCCAGCTGCGACGCCGCCCCGGATCCGAGCAGCGCGACCATCTGATGATGGAGGTCGGCGCCTGGGTCATAGAACCGGCCCGACGACAGCACCGCCCCGATCGCCGGGAACGCCGACGGTGACATCGCCGTGACCGACAGCTGCGTCGGCGACGGCCCGGTCGTCGTCGGGCCGACGACCACCGACAGCGGCTGCTGCTGATCGAGATCCCACACCAGCCCTGCTCTGGTGACGCCCCGGAGCCGTGCCAGCTGAGCGACGTTGGCCTCGGACAGCGTCGATGGCCCCTGGAACTCGACCGTCGTCGCGCGAAGCTCGTTGAACGACGCCGAGACCGCGTTCGATGCGCTCTCGGTCAGGCCGTTCGTGGTCGTGAATGCGCCGACCGCGACGACCGTCCCGAGCGCGCACAAGAGCGTCCTCACCGGCTGGCGCACGATCGACGTCACTGCCTCGCTGAGCGCCGAACCCAGGCCGCTCACGGTCGCTCGCCGCCCGGCTGTGTCTCCGCGTCGAGGAACTCGCCGGGGCCCTCGGACACTACCCCGTCACGAACGCTCAACAGCCGTGGCAGCGTCCGCGCGATTCCCATGTCGTGGGTGACCATCACCACCGCCACCTCCGGCGGCTGGTTGTCGATCAGCGTCTGTAGCACCTCGCTGCTGGTGCGCTCGTCGAGGTTCCCCGTCGGCTCGTCGCACAGCAGCACCCTGGGTCGCTGCGCCAGCGCCCGCGCGATCGCCACCCGCTGACACTCGCCGCCGGACATCTTGCCCGGCAGAAACCGCCGCCGGTGCCAAAGCCCGACCTGCTCAAGCGCGTCGATCGCGCGTTGTCGCCGCTGGCTGGGTGCCATCCGCCGCGGCCGCAGCCCGAGCTCGACGTTCTCCTGCGCGCTCAGCGACGGCAGCAGGAACGACTCCTGAAAGACAAACCCGAAGAACCGTGCACGCAGCGCCGTCTGTTCGCGGTCACTCAACGATCCGACACGCTCACCTTCGACCCGGTAGTCGCCGCTGGTCGGAAGGTCAAGCAACCCGAGGACGTTCAGCAGCGTCGACTTGCCCGACCCCGAGCGGCCGATGATCCCGAGCACCTCGCCGGACTGCACCGAGAACGTCACGTCGCGCAGCGCCTGCACCGGCGGCGAGCCCGGATACGTTCGGCCGACATCGGTCAGCGTCAACACCTCGGGCTCAGCGGGCGCAGGCGCCGCGCTCATCCCGAGCCACCGAGCCCGATCACTACCTGGTCGCCGGCCTTCAACCCACCGTGAATCGGCCGCACGACCTCTTGACCGGCGTACGCGAGCCCCGCTTGAACGGGCACGGACACCTGTCGTGAGCCGTGCACGACGGTGACCGACGAGGCGCCGGACGCGTTAGTGACGACCGCCGACACCGGCACCACCCATTGCAGCCCGCCCGCCTGACCAGTCTGGACGTGCAACGCCATGTTCTGGCCGACGAAGGACGCGGCCGCAGCGGAACTCACCGGCCTCAACGTCAGCTTCGAGCCGGGGCCGCCACCGGGCCCGCTGCCCGGCCGTTTCGCGATCAGCTTGATCTTGAACGACCCATTGCTGAGATCAGACGTCGCCCGTCCGGTCGCGCCGACCTTCAGCAGGCTCGCCGTGTTCAGGTCGGTGTTGGTCTGAAACGTCAACTGCCCGGATCCGAGCGTGGCCAGCGGCTTGCCGCTCGCGATCGTCTGGCCCAGACGCGCGACCGCCACCACGGTCACCGGCAGCGACGGTGTGAACATGATCTCCCCCAACGGAACCGTCGCATACTGCACGGGCTTGGCCTTGTGCTTGCCCCCCGAGCCGCCCGCGGGACCCGGTGCGGTCACCGGGGCATATCCGTCCCGCTGATACAGCTCGGCAACCGCCGCCGCCGTCCCGGCCCCGTAGGTGCCGGCCGTGTCGAATCCGACACCGAATCCGGCTGCGTCGAGTCCCGCCTGGAGTTCGTTCACCTCGATGCCCGTGCTGCCATAGCTCATCGCCGAGTACGCCGGGATCCGGCCCTGCATCACGAACACCGGCCGCCCCGCGACGGCCGCAATCAGGCTCCCGTCGGCGACATGCGCCCCGGACGAGGTCCCGACCGCGGTCACAACCGCCAGATCGCCCGACAAGTCGCCCGGCACCGCGACCGAAATCGCGCCGCCATCCGTCAGCGTCCCGCGCAGTACCACGGTCGTGCGCGCGTGCGTCAACGCCACCGGCGCCGTCAACTCCGACGGTGCCGGTGCCTTCGCGCGTGCCGCCTGCTCGGCCGGCGTCGACACCCCGCGCCCGATCAGGAACGCAACCACGGCGACCACGACCGTCAACACCAGCACCGCCCCGACCATCAGCCCACCACGCTCGCGAAGCGGCGTGCCGCGGTCACCACCGCGCCCTCGGCGTAGTCGCTGCGACAGCCCGGTCCGCTCGCCGGTCACGCCTCTCCCAGCGTCAGCTTGATCCCATACCGGCGCTCAACCGAGGTCACCTGTCCGTTGACCTGGCTCTGAAGTGCTGAGACCGCATTCGCGTTCTGGGCCAGGTAGGCCGCGCGGCGGCCGCTCAAGAGAGCCGTCGTCTGGTTGATCACCTTCGTCCAGCACGTCGCCAGCACGCGCGCTCCCTTCGCCTGCAGCTGCTGCACTTTGGTGTTGTATGCGCTCGACTGCGACGGCGGTCCGAGCTGCTGCTGCAACCGTGCGTACAGGCTCATGACCGACGACGCCCGCACCCCGTGGGCGGCGCTGCAGGTCGCCGCCGTCTTGCTCAGCGCGCGAATCTGTGGCGACCTGCTGACCTGGTTTACGACGTTGTACCAGCCGGAACTCAACTGTCCGAACTTCGCCGAGCCAAACAACGGAGTCTGCCCCTGCATGGTTCTGAAGCAATGGCTGATCCGGGCCTGCCACGCCCTCCGCTCGGGCGCGCTCATGCCGCTCTGCGGATCGACGAACTGGACGCCGGCACCGGTGAACAGCCCGAGGTCATGGCTCGCCTCGATCGCCGGCAGGTTCGGAAACTGCGGGTTGCCCAGATTCGATGGTGGCCCACCACCCAAGAAGAAAGGAGGCGCCGTAAAGCCGTCGCTGGTCATGCAGTTGTCGAGCACCTTGCTCTGCACTGTCTGCGCGAAGGTTCCAAGCTGGGCCCCGATCACCGCATCGGCACCGTCACGAGGCGCCACGAATGCGATCACGGCCGCCGCGATCGACGTCCCCCCGCCGGTCGCGCTCTCGGCCCCGTGACGTGAGCCACCGCACGCCGATAACACGACGGTGCAGGCGAGCGCCACCGCCACGAAACAGCCGAGCGCACGACGCCGGCTGGCGAGATCGATGATCCGCCTTCCTAACAACGGGCGGCCTCTGTGTTTAATGCCCCTTCGACGGTCACCCCCAGCCATCTTGGAACCGGCGACCTAGCGCCGTAACTCTAGCGCGGGGTTCAGTCAGCTCCCTGACGATGACAGACGCGACTCCCATATCCATCTTATTGTCGGGAGGGCACCGTTTGTGACCGGCCGGATCGGCCGGACGGCGAAATCCCGAGTGGTTGTCTTCGTAATACGAGTGAGAAGCTGCCGGGGGTCCCTGCCCGTACGGTGACGCCGCACCGGACAGTTCACCCGTGCGGCTGTCAGTGTCAATACGCCCGCGCCACGAGCGCGTCGACACCGGCGGCGTCGGGATCATTCACGGGCCGGCCGTCCTCGCGCAGGAGACATCGCACGGACACACCGGCTTGCGCGAGCCGGTCCTCTCCTTCGGTGCCGAGCGCTTGCCACGGGAGCCGGGCGAAGCCGTCGCCCGCCAGCTCCCGAGCCTCATCGATCGACCGGGCCGGCCGGGTGCGCTCGTCACGCAATGCGGTCGCTTGAGCCAGGAGCTCGGCCTGGTCTTCGGCCAGCATTGCCGGGACCTCGCCGGCGACCTGCGGCAGCTGTGCGGTCTTCTTCTCGGCGCGGGCGCGGCGCGCCACCACCACCTGGTTCGCCGCCAGCTCGCGCGGGCCTAACTCGAGTCGGATGGGGACGCCGCGCAGTTCGTGGTCCACGATGCGTCGGCCCACCGAGACCTCCACGTTCGCGTCCAGCTCGGCGCGCACGCCGGCGCGTTGCAGCTCGTCGACGAGGCTCGTCGCGGCCTCGACGACTCCCTCACCGCCACGCGCGACGAGCACGACCACCTGGACCGGCGCAAGCCGCGGCGGCACGCGCAGCCCATGGTTGTCGCCGTGGACCAGGATCATCGCCCCGATCAGACGGGTCGAGACGCCCCATGATGTCTGCCATACATGGCGCAGCCGCCCATCGCGACCTGAGAACTGGATGTCGAAGGCACGTGCGAAGTTCTGCCCGAGCTCGTGCGAGGTACCCATCTGCAGCGCCTTGCCGTCGCGCATCAACCCCTCGCACGACCAGGAGACCTCGGCGCCCGCGAACTTCTCCCGGTCGGTCTTGCGTCCCTGGAAGACCGGGATCGCCAGCTCCTGCACCATCGCGTCGGCGTACACCTCCGCGAGGATTCTGAGCGCGTACCGGTGGGCGTCGTCGCGTGTCGCATGAGCGGTGTGCCCCTCCTGCCAGAGAAACTCGGACGTCCGGAGAAACAACCTCGGCCGGAGCTCCCAGCGGACCACGTTCGCCCACTGGTTGATCAGCAGGGGAAGGTCCCGATAGCTCGAGATCCATCTCGCGAATGACGAGTTGACGATCGTCTCGCTCGTCGGGCGGACCACGATTGCCTCCTCGAGTTCCTTGCCACCACCATGGGTCACCACCGCAAGCTCGGGGCTGAAGCCCTCGACATGCTCAGCCTCCCGACGGAGAAACGCCTCCGGGATCAGCAGCGGGAAGTACGCGTTGCGCGCTCCGGTCGCCTTGATCCGCTCGTCGATCGCGGCCTCCAAGCGCTCCCAGATCGCGTAGCCCCAGGGGCGGATCACCATCGTGCCGCGCACCGGCCCGTTCTCGGCAAGCTGCGCCTTGGCAATCACCTCCTGATACCAGCGCGGGAAATCTTGCTCCTGAGGGACGAGCACACTCGACATGCCGCGCAATCTAGAACGACCTTGACTCGACACGCTTTGTAGGATCGTGTTCGTGGTTGATGTTTCTGCGTTCGTCGATGAGATAGCCAACGAGCTGAACACCTGGCCCGGCGTCCACATCGAGCGCCGCGCCGATGGCGCCGCCGCGGTGCTGTACGAGAACAACGAGCTTGGCGTCCTGTATCCCCACCGCGGGCTCGCCGAGCTCCCGGTGCTCGGCCGAGAGCGCGACGACCTCGTCCAGCATGGCGACGCCGAGCCGGCCGAACTCTCGCTACCCGACGATGTCGGGGTCAGCCACGATCTCCGCGGGCCCTCGGATGTGACCGCGGTTCTCGAGTTGTTCGATCGCCGCTACCGCGATGTGCGCGGCGAGAGCGGCCCCTACACGTCAGAAGACCCCGGGTGGGACGCGGACGTCCCACCGAACCCAGCTCGCTGAGACGCGGCCCGGCCCGCGCTCGGGCGTCAGGCGTTCCGGATGACGCGGAGGATCACCGGCCGCGACGTGTGTCCGGCCGCCTCGAGCGCCGGCGCGAGCTCCTCATCACGCAGCTCCTCGGCCGCCTCGACCACCACGACGAGCGGCTCCTCCCCCGTGCCCGCCCGCGCGATCACGCGGCGGACTTCGTCGGGCTGGCGGCGGAGCGCCTCCGGGGAAGGCACGGACAGCACGGTCTCGCCGCCGAGCGGTGGCTCGAGGTTTCCCTCATCGTCAGTGGCGCCGATCTCGACGAGGATCTCTCCGGCGGCGACGGCCGCCGGAGGCTCCTCGCGGAGCTGACGTTCAACCTCGCTGTCCCTCGGGACCTGCAGGATCAGTGCGGGCTCGCGCGCCACGGGTTCGCCGCCCGAACCTCAGACCTCGACGCCGCGGTCGGCCAGCCAGTCGCGCACGGCTTCGGGCGGGTCGCCCTTCCACTCCGCGCGGGCTGCGAGCCGGAGAATCTTGTGTGGCTCGTCGTGCAGCTCGTCCCGGCGATGGGCCAAGTACAGGATCGTGGCCGCCGCCATGGACACCGCCGGGTCGCCGATCTCGACGTCGACGCCCTCGACCGCGATTGCGACACGCTCCTCGAGATTCTGGATCGCGGTCACCGGCTCGTCGGCGTCCTCGAACTGCTCGAGCAGATCGCCGAGCCGCGAATCCAGGTCGTCCGGGTCGCTGACCTCAACGGCCCGTTTGGCGACGTCGAACAGCGTTATCGGCTGGGGCTCGGCCGGCATCGCTCCCCAGCCTACATAAGTGCTACGGATCGGCAGGCTCTGCCTGCGTTGCTGACGCCCACGCCCCCAGCCCGCCGACGAGGTCGGTCACGTCCGCGAAGCCGGCGCGCTCGAGCAGCCCGGCGGCGATCGCGGACCGGTATCCGCTTGCGCAGTGAACAACGAGCCGACGGTCTCGCGGCAAAGACTCGAGGCGCTCGGGCAGGCGTGATAGAGGGACGTTGACGGCCCCGTCGATCCGTCCCTGCTCCCATTCGCTCGGGGCTCGGACGTCGACCAGGAGCGGGGGCGCCGGCGACGTGAGCTGCTCGGCAAGCGAACCCGCCGTGATCCGCTCGATCCGACCGATCAGATCCGGGGCGCCGCCCAACGACTCCATCCCGCCCGCGAGGAACCCGGCCACCGTGTCGAATGCGATCCGGCCGAGGCGCGTCGCTGCCTCGACCTCGCGTCCGGGCTCGGTGATCAGAACAATTGGTTTCTCGGGGTCGAGGATCGTGCCGCACCAGGTGGCGTAGCTCCCGCCGAGGCCGACGTTGACGCTGCCCTTGAGGTGCGCCGCTTCGAACTTCGCGCCGTCTCGCGTGTCGAGCACCTGTGCGCCGTCCGCCTGCAGTTCAAGCGTCTCGCGGAGCGTGAGCGGGCGCAACTCGCGCTCGAGCGCCTGCTCGAGCGTCGGCCGCTCCCGAGCGTTCAGCACGGCGTCGTAGGTGAAGTACGCCGGTGCGTCGGGGAGATCCGCGGTGACGGTCTCGATGAATCGCTCTCGGCTCATCGGTGCCAGCGCGTAGTTGTAGGCCCGCTGGATCCCGATCGTCGACACCGTGTCGGTGCTGAGCTTCTTTCCACACAGCGAGCCCGCGCCGTGCGCGGGATACACGAGTGTGTCGTCGGGCAGGCACGCGAGCTTCCCGTGCAGCGAGTCGTACAGCATTCCTCCGAGCTCCTCGGCGCTCCACCCGAGCGCGCCGCGCAGGTCCGGACGGCCGACGTCACCGATGAACAGCGTGTCGCCGCTGAGCACCGCGTACGGATCGACCGGTTCGTCGGGGTCGGATACGAGGATCGAGATCGATTCAGGCGAGTGTCCGGGCGTTTCCAGCACCGTGAGGCGCACCTGGCCGAGCTGAACAGAGTCGCCGTCCGCCATCGCCGTGAACGAATACTCGGCCCGCGCGCGCTCGCCGAGATGGATCGCGGCGCCCTCGCGCTCGCGGAGCTCGAGGTGGCCGGCCACGAAGTCAGCGTGGAAGTGCGTGAGGAACACGTGGCCGATCCGGCAGCGGAGACGGCCGGCGTCCTCGAGATACTGCTCGACGTCGCGCTGCGGGTCGACCACGGCTGCGGTTCCGCTTGCCTCGTCGGCGATGAGATAGGAGGCATGCGCGAGGCAGCCGAGGTAATACTGCTTGAGGACCACGATGATTCAGGGTGCGGGTGTGGACGCGTAGCCTAGTGGGCGCGCGTCCGGACGTCGTGCGCGTCCACTGATGCGAGACCCAGCGGAAGTGCCCGCTATCGCGCCGGCGCGAGCCGCGCTCGTGCGCGGGCGAACCAACGCCCGCTCCCGGATCGCTCCGCCACGAGCTGTTCGGCTCTCATCCGCAGCAAGGTCACGAGCTGGGCGGTGAAGTGAAACGGGTCCGCAATCACCGCGTTGTCGCGCAGTGACAACGCGGCGCGCAGCTCACCGCCCACCTCGGCGACCAGCAGCGGCTCGGCAGGCACCGGGGCGCAGTCAAGTCCCGCGAGCCGGGCGAGCGCGCGCTCGTCGTCGCGTCGGTTCGGGCGGATCACGATCGCCAGGTCAGAAACGGCGCCGCCGCGTAGCGAACTCGGGCTTGGCGTCCGACTGTGGGCCCCAATCTGCCGGAGAGCATCGGCGTGCGTGGCGGCGATCTGCAGACGGTGGCGGGGGTCGAGGAACATGCCGCCACGGTAGGCGAGAAACGCGCGTCGCACATCGGGACTCGCGACCCATCTTTGGCATCGGGGGTGCCTACGTTTCGACCACGCCCAGCCCCACGGTCCACGAATCGGACCGCGCGGGCTCCTCCGCCTGTGACGCCGGCGCGCGCGCGAACCGCACGCTGATGTCCAGTCCGCCTTCCGCGCCCGGGCGGACATCGAGCGGGGCATCGTGCGCGTCCGCGATCGCCGCGACGATCGACAGACCGAGGCCGAGCCCCTCGCGGTGCCCAACGCGGTCGCCCGCGAGTCCCTGGAACGGCTGGAGAAGACGATCGACTTCCTCGGCCGGCACCGTCGGCCCCGTGTTGGAGACAGCGAGCTCAACCTCCCCACCGTCGCCTCGGACGGAGACGCGCGCGCTTCCGCCCGGGTGGTTGTAGCGGAGCGCGTTGTCGACGAGGTTCGAGACGAGTCGCCCGATCAGACGGCTGTCCCCCGCGATCAGGGCCGAGCCCAGCGAGGCGTCGATCTGGACGCCACGCGCGGTCGCTTCTCCCTGAAGCGCGCCGACGGTCTCCCCGGCGATCCTCGATAGGTCGATTCGCTCGCGCGCGTCGATTCCGCGCTGACCCTGGGCGAGTGCCAGGAGCGCGTCGATCAGCTCTTCCTGCTGCTCTGACTCTTCGAGCACCTGCTGGCACGTCGTCCTGAACGTGCGCACGGTCGCCCGTGGGTCGCTGAGGACCATCTCGAGCAGGGCTCTAACCGTGGTCAGGGGCGTCCGCAGCTCGTGGGAGGCGTTGGCCACGAACCGTCGCTGGGCGTCGAAAGCGCCCTCGAGCCGCCCGAGCAGCCCATCGATCGTGTCCGCGAGCTGCCTGAGCTCGTCGGGCGGCCCGGTCATCGCCAGGCGTTCGTGGAGGTTGGCTTCGGACATCTGCTGGGTCGCGGCGGTCATCGTTCGCAGCGGCGCGAGCACCCGTCCGGCCACAACCCAGCCGAGGGCGCCCGAGATGATCGCCATGATCGCCAGCGCGATGCTCGACTCGATCACGAGCTGGTGCAGGTCGGAGATCCGCTGCACCGATCCGACGGTGAAGATCGCGCGTTGTCCGGAGCGCGTCTTGAGCAGTCTTTGAATCGGCCCGGGAAGAGCGGACTGCGGATGGGCCACCTTCGTGATCGGGGCGCGCTCGAAGCTCGGCCGAGACGCCGACGGCGGCGGGCGCGTGGCGTCTACGAACGAGCGGAACGGGCCGTTGGTGATAGTGGCGTGATCGACAAGCGTGTACGTGATAGCGAGCAGCGCGGCGCCGCACACGAGGAACAACCCGCCGTACAGAAGGGTAAGCCTCCAACGGACGGTCGTCTGCGGATGGCGAAGACGACCGGTGAGGCCGTGGTCGCTCGGATTACGTACCGTCACTCCGAACCTCCGATCCGGTACCCAACGGGGACAACGGTCTCAATCACCGGCGGGTCGCCGAGCTTGGCCCGCAGGCGGCTGACCGTCATGCGGACCGTGTTCGTGAACGGGTCGACGGCGTCGTCCCACGCTCGCTCGAGCATCTGCTCGCTCGAGACGACCGCGCCCTCGGCCCCGAGCAGGAGCTCGAGCACCACGAACTCCTTCGGGCTGAGCGCTACCGGCCGACCGCCGCGGGTGACCCGCCGACGGGCCGAGTCGAGCTCGAGGTCACCGTAGGAGAGCGTCGGCCTGAGCGCGGGGCGAGACCGCCGCGACAATGCCCGCACCCGCGCGACCAGCTCGGCGAGATGGAACGGCTTCGGCAGGTAGTCGTCGGCGCCGATGCCGAGGCCCGCGATGCGGTCTTCGACCGCGCCGGCCGCGGTCAGCATCAGCACCCGGCTCGGGCGACCGTCGGCGACCATCGCTCGACAGACCTCATCGCCGTGCACGCCGGGCAGGTCCCGATCGAGCACGACCACGTCATAGTCGGCGAGCGCCACCCGTGCGAGGGCCTCGCGCCCGTCGAACGCGACGTCGACGGCCATGCCCTCGCGGCGCAGGACGGTGGCGACGGTCTCGGCGAGCCGGGGATGATCCTCGACCACCAACACCCTCATTGCTCGTTCCTCCACCGGGCCATTTGCACTCTCTGGGCAGAGCCGGGCGGGACGCGGCCCGCGCCGGCATCTGCACGGGTCAGGATGCCTGAGGGCGCATAACAGCGGCATAACAGCGTTACGACCCTGTTACTGGTCGCCGCGTACAACCTTCTGCGGCTGACGATCCAGAGATCAGAGGGAGCGAGGCATGCACACTACGCAGCTGGTGATCTTGGGGCTGACCGCGAGCGCCTGCGCGGTAGCACTCGGGGCGTGCGGCAGTGCGGGCTATAACGCCGCGGCCACGACCAATCCCAGCGAGTCAGCGCTCTCGCTGTCCCAGTGCATGCATTCACACGGGATCAAGAACTTCCCGGACCCGACGTCCGGTCCTGGCGGCCCAGGCCTCCAGCTCGCCACAAGCCCGGGCAGCGGCACGATCATCGCCGACGGCGTCAAGTTCAGCGGACCTGCATTCCAGGCCGCAGCCAACGCGTGCAAGAAGCTGCTGCCGGGCGGCGGGGCCCCGCCGCCTCCTCTGACCAACCAGCAGAAACAGCAGGCGCTCGAGTTCGCCGCGTGCATGCGCAAGCACGGCGTGCCGAACTTCCCCGACCCGACGTTCTCGCCCGGCGGCGGACCAAAGCTTCGCCCGGCCGGCGTCGACCCCAGCTCTCCGGCCTTCCAGCACGCGGTGACCGCGTGTGGCGGCGGGGGCACGAGGATCGGCTGAACCATGCGGGTACCGAGGGTCAAACGCGCTGAGGGCAGGCGGTGGATCTCGCGCCTGCTCGTCGGACTGGCGCTGATCGTCGCGGTCGCGGTCGTGATCGTGGTTGTCGAGAACGCCGGTTCGTCCACCCCCAGCGCGTCCGGCAATGCGAGCAAGCCGTCGGGATCGACAACCGTCCAGCGGCGCAACCTCGTTGAAACTGACACTGAGTCCGGAACGCTCAGCTACAACAGTCCCCAGACCGTTTACAACCGCATGAGCGGAACGATCACGTGGCTTCCCCAGGTTGGCCAGGTGATCAAGCCGGGAGCGACGCTGTACAAGGTCGACGGCCAGCCCGTGCTGCTGATGGACGGAGCCACGCCGGCCTACCGCGACCTCGGGCCGTCCGACAGCGACGGCGCCGACGTCGAGGAGCTCAACCGCAACCTCGTCAAGCTCGGCTTCAACGCCGCGAACATAACCGTCGACGACGTCTGGCAAGCCGCAACCACTGAGGGCGTCGACCTGCTGCAGGAGTCACTCGGTGAGACCGAGACCGGCACCCTGACGCTCGGTCGGATCGTGTTCCTGCCGGGAGATCAGCTGGTCACGACCGTCGACGGGACGCTCGGCTCGACGGGCGGCACGAACGCGAGCGCCACCGTCACCCCGTCTCCCGAGTTCGTCGACTATTCGGTGCCTGAGACTTCGTCCACGACGCCGTCCGCTCACAGGGCGGCGAAGGCACGAAAGCCGGCGAAGTGCCCGAGCACGACGAGCACGACGAGCACGACGAGCACGACCCCGTCGACATCCGGCACCCAGTCAAGCAAGTGCAAGCCGAAGAACTCAGGCAAGCCGACAAGCGAGCAGCAGCTCCAGGCGCTCCTCGCCCTCCTGAAGGCCGAGACCAAACAGCTGAAGTCCAGCCACGGCGGCTCGCCCGGTAGCGGCAGCCCGAGCAGCGGCAGCGGCAGTCCGAGCGGCTCGCACTCTGGCTCGGGGAACAGTGGTTCGGGCAGCAGCGGCTCCGGAAACAACGGCGCGGGCAACAGCGGCTCCGGAGACAACGGCGCAGGGAGCAACGGCTCCGGCAACAGCGGCTCCGGAAACGCCACCGCGATCCTCCAGACAACGTCCACCCAGCTCGTCGTCACCGTCGACCTGGCCGCGACGGTCCAGAGCGAGGCGGTCGAGGGCGAGCACGTCACGGTCGAGATGCCCAACGGCGATGTCGTCAACGGAAGGATCACCGCGGTCAGCCCGGTCGCCCAGAGCTCGAGCAGCGGCGACAACGGAAACGGCAACGGCGGGAACGGCAACGGCAACGGCAACAACGGAAATAACGGGAACGGCAGCAACGGCAACGGGTCGTCCTCGACGATTCCGGTGACGATCACGCTCACCGGTCACAACACCGGGGCCGGGCTCGACCAGGCCGCGGTGAGCGTGAACTTCGTCCAGCAGAAAGCCACGAACGTGCTCTCGGTGCCGGTCACGGCGCTGCTGGCGACCGGCGGCGGAAACTACTCCGTCCAGGAAGCCGCCGCACCGCACACGCTGATCCCGGTGACCACGGGTCTGTTCGCCGCCGGCTACGTCGAGATTGCCGGCTCCGGGATCTATCCCGGGCTCGCCGTCACCGACTCCCAAGGTTAGAGGCGACCAAGGGCCAAACGCATGCTCGCGCTCGACCACGTCGACAAGGAATATCCGGGCGGCGTCTCCGCGCTCCGGGGAGTCAGCGTCGACGTCCCGAGCGGGGATCAGGTCGCGGTGATCGGCCCATCAGGATCGGGCAAGACCACGATGCTCACGATCCTCGGCACGCTCGAACGGCCGACGAGCGGTGAGGTCAGGATCGCGGGACGCGATGTCGCCAAGGCGACCGACCGCGAGCTCGCCGGCGTGCGCGCGCACCAGATCGGGTTCGTGTTCCAGACGTTCCACCTCCAGGACTCGCTGACGGCGGTCGAGAACGTCGCCACCGGTCTGCTGTACGCCGGGGTCAAGGGACGCGAGCGACGGGCGGCGGCACGCACCGCGCTCGAGCGCGTCGGACTCGGTCACCGCCTTACCCACCGACCGCCGCAGCTTTCCGGAGGTGAGCGCCAGCGCGTCGCGATCGCACGCGCCTTGGTCAAGCGACCGCAGATCCTGCTGGCGGACGAGCCGACCGGGAACCTCGACTCCAAGTCCGGCGCGGAGGTCGTCGCCCTGCTGCACCAGCTCGCGTCCGAGGGCTCCACGCTCGTCCTGATCACTCACGACGTGAACATCGCGGCGTCGTTTCCGCGTCAGATCCACATGCGTGACGGCGAGATCGTCGGAGACGACCGGTCGTGAGCACGGCCTCCGCGGCGCTGCCGGAGCGCGAGCGCATCGATGCCGCCCGGCTGCCGGCGCGCGAGCTTTTCAACGTGGCCCTCCTGGGGCTGCGCACGCGGCGGCTGCGCGCGGCGCTGTCGGCGCTCGGCATCGCGATCGGGATCGGGGCAATGGTGGCCGTCGTCGGCGTGTCCGCGTCGAGCCAGGCGAATCTGCTGGCGACGATCGACAAGCTCGGGACGAACCTGCTCACGGTCACCCCGGGGCAGAACTTCGAGGGCAACAACGAGGTCCTGCCCGACACGTCGGTCCCGATGATCGAGCACATGCAGAACGTCGACAGCGACGCGGCGGTGTACCAGGTGTCAAGCGCCACCGTGCTGCGCAGTCCGCTCGTCCCCGCCCAGGAGACGGGCGGCATCGGCGTCGACGCGGCGGGCGACGATCTCCCCGGAGTCGTGGGTACTTCGATGGCCTCGGGCCAATTCCTCGGCGCCGTCGCCGACCGTTATCCCGAGGCGGTGCTCGGCGCTCAGGCCGCGAGCATCCTCGAGATCAACCAGGTCGGTGGCCACCTCGAGGTGTACCTCGGGAACACCTGGTTCACCGTCATCGGGATCCTCAAGCCGGCGCTGCTCGACTCCTCGATCGACACCACCGTGTTCATCTCGCTCCCGGTGGCCGAGCGCCTGTTTCAGGAGCAGCCGAACCCGTCGGAGATCTACGTGCGCGCCAACGTCGACGACGTCACCCAGGTCTCGAACCTGCTTGCGCCGACGGCCGATCCCCAGAACGCCAGTGGCGTGAACGTGAGCCGTCCATCGGACGCGCTCGAGGCGCGGGCAGCGGCCAAGGGTCAGTTCACGACGCTGCTCCTCGGGCTCGGGGCCGTCGCGCTGCTCGTCGGCGCCATCGGCATCGCGAACATCATGGTGATCTCCGTGCTCGAGCGCCGTGGCGAGATCGGGCTGCGCCGCGCGCTCGGCGCCACTCGCCGTCACATCACTACGCAGTTCCTGACCGAGTCCGCGCTGCTCGCCGCGCTCGGCGCCGTCGCCGGACTCGCGCTCGGCGCGGGCGCGACCGAGGCGTACGCGGTGGCACAGAAGGAGCCATTCGTCGTCCCGCTGTACGCGCTCGTGGCCGCCCCCGCCGCCGGCCTCGTGATCGGAATGCTGGCGGGCGTGTATCCGGCGATGAAGGCCGCGCGTCTGAGCCCGACCGAAGCCCTCCGGGTCTAGCCTCGCTACGCGACCTATTGCAGCGCCCGGTACCGCGACACCGCAAACGGTACGAAGATCGCCATCAGCGCCACCAGCCAGGCGAGTGTTCCCAGCAACGGACCGGTCACGTCGCCACCAATCGTCAACGCGCGCACGGCGTTCACGCACAGCGTGACGGGATTGACGTCGGCGAACGCACGCACGACCGCCGGCATCGTCTGAGTGGGGACGAACGCGGAGCTCACGAACGTGAGCGGGAACACCCAGATGAACCCGACGCCCTGCGCGGTCTCGGGATCGCGGACCAGCAGGGCGATGGTCGCCGAGATCCACGAGAACACGTATCCGAACGCGAGCAGCAACAGGACCGCTGCCAGTACCCGGTAGATGGGCTGGTTCGGGGCGAAGCCGACGGCGAATCCGACCGCGAACATGATCGCGATCGTGCCGACGTTCCTCGCCAGGTCGGACAAGGTCCGACCGTGGAGCACCGCCGAGCGCGCGATCGGGAGCGAACGCAGCCGGTCGACGATCCCCTTCGAAAGGTCCTCGGAGAAGCCGATCCCGGTGACGAGCGCGCCGAATATCGCGGTTAGCACGAGGATGCCCGGCATAAGGAAATTGACGTAGTCGCCGTTCGGAACCCTGATCGCGCCGCCGAACGCGTACCGGAAGATCAGGATCAAGATCACCGGCTCGATGAACGTGAACGTCAGCAGCGCGGGCTTGCGGACCGACTCGAGCAATCCGCGACGGGCCATCACGAGCGAATCGGAAACGGCGTATCGGAACATCGGCTGGCTCATGCAGCCACCTCCTCGAGCTGATTGTCGGGCGCGGTCTGAGCCTCCACATGCCGGCCGGTGAGTGAGAAGAACACATCGTCGAGGGTCGGCGAGCGGATCTCCAGGCTCGCGATCCCCACCCCGACGCGGTCGAGCGCACGGACGGCGTCGGCAGACACATCGGGCCCGGCAATCGGCAGCGACAGCTCGGCGTCGCCGAGCACCTCGCCCCGACCGCTCCCGGTGAGCCCGGACAGCGACCGCGTCGCGTCCTCGAGCTTGTCGGCGTCGGAGATACGCACGATCAGCCGGTCGCGCCCAACGCGTTCCTTGAGCTCGTGAGCGGTGCCCTCGGCCACGATCCTGCCCTGGTCGATCACGGCGATCAGCTGTGCGAGCTGGTCGGCCTCCTCGAGATACTGGGTGGTCAAAAGGATCGTGGTGCCCTCGGCCCGGAGCTCTCGCACCATCTCCCACAGCTGCGCGCGGCTGCGCGGGTCGAGCCCCGTCGACGGCTCGTCGAGGAACAGGACCCGGGGACGTCCGACGAGCGTCGCGGCCAGATCGAGGCGACGGCGCATGCCGCCCGAATAGGTCGAGGCCCGCCGATCGGCCGCGTCGGCGAGCCCGAACCGCTCGAGCACCTCGGTGGCGCGGCGGCCGGCCTCTCGGCGGCCGAGGTGGTAGAGCATTCCCACCATCTCGAGGTTCTCGCGCCCGGTCAGGATCTCGTCCACGGCCGCGAACTGGCCGGCCAGCCCGATCTCGCTGCGCACCCCGAACGGATCGGCGACCACGTCGCGTCCGAGCACGAGCGCGCGGCCGGAATCGGGCACCAGCAGCGTCGCCAGCGCGCGCACGAGCGTCGTCTTGCCCGCGCCGTTGGGACCTAGCAGCGCGAGCACATCACCTTCGGGGGCGAGGAGATCAAGCCCGTCGAGCGCGACAACCTCACCGAAGCGCTTGCGCAGCGCCTCGACCTGGATCGCATCACTCATGGTCGCTGACTCCCGAGAGCAGCTCGTCGGTTTGGCGGGCCTCGCGACGAATCGCGATGTCCCCGAAGCCGGTCCTCGCCCGTACTTCGACGTGCTCGTCAGCTGACGCCGGTGCGTCGGTGGCGTCGAGATCGTTGTTGACGCGGCCGTAACGCGTGTCGAGATCGAGCCAGGCGGCAACCCCGTCGGCAATCCCGACCTCGATATGGCCGGTTGCTGTCTCCGCGACGAGCGAGCCACGGTGGATACCCCCGACACGGATACGGCCATTGGCGGTCTTGGCGGTGACGGAGCCATTCGAGCGCTCGACCACGATGTCGCCGTTTGCCGCCTTGACGCGGAGATCGCCGCCGACCTCGCCGATCCGGGTGTCGCCGTTGGAGTTCTTGATCACCGCCGAGCCGTCGATCTCGCCTGCGCGCACATCGCCCGTAGCAGTCGTGAGCTCGGCGTCGCCGGTCACCCGCTCGACTCCGATGTCACCGGCCGTGATCAGCTTCACACGTGCGGCGTGAGCAACGCTGATCTCGCCGGCGCTGCTCTTGAGCTCACAGCGTCCGAGCGAACCGGTGCAGCGAAACCCGCCGGCCGCCGTGTGTCCGCTCAGATCCGAGCCGGCGGGGAGCTCGATTTCGACATCGATCGAGCCGCCATCGCTGCGAGGGCTCCACTCCCGGAGCCGCCGCGGTGCTTTGACGAGCAACCGACCGTCCACGTACTCGATGCGCGTGTGCTCGGCGGCGGTCACGTCGTCGTCCTTGGACGCGTCGCTCGGCCGCACCTGGACAATCGTGTCCACGCGGTCCGCGGCGGCGACGCGGACGTCTGCCACGCGCAACTCGAGCACGACTGAGATTGGTTCTGGTGTTTCGAAGTGTGACATCGTCGTGAGGTCCTTTTGAGTCGCTGGTTCGTTCAGTTCGTTTCTCGGATGGCCGCCGGGGGTCAACGCCCCCAGCCCGTGTATCGCTGGCCCGAGCGGGCGCTCCGTTGCTCGCGCTGGGCCCCCGGCTGACCGCGATCTACGGCCGCCGCGACCGCGCGCACGAGCCAGGCGTTGATCGACAAGCCCTCGCGCTCGGCGCTCTGCTCGACCTGGCTCTTCAGCTGATCTGGCAGCCGCAGGTTGATCCGCGCGGTCCCCCCCTCACCGGCCCCGGCCGCGCTCGTGGACCATCCGCCGGTGAGATCCCCGCTATCGGTCTGCTCGCCCGCTGTTTCGGGCGGCGGCGGCGTGACCACGAACTCCGGCTCGCTCCCGCGGAGGCGCAGTTCGACCGAGCCTGGCGCCAGCTCGCTCGTGATCTCGGCCGCCGCGGCCGAGAGCGCATCGAGCAGGGTCAGTCGTACAGCGGAATCGAGCGCCGCCGTCAGTCGCGCCGCGAGCGAGAGCGTCTCCTCGCCGCCCGCCGCTGCCGCAACCGCCAGCTGCTCGCGCAGCTTGTCTACGTACGTATCTAGTTCCATGGCACCATCTTGGCACCATTATGGCACTATGTCAAGTGCCGCTTTGGCGCCGCCATGGCTCACGCCCACTGGAGCTAGTGGAGCAAGCGGTCACAGCTCCCGTTCGTAGTAGTAGTTGAGCGGCCCGTCGGGCTTGCCTTCGCGGTTGCTGAACCCGAGGCTCTCGTACAGCGAGCGGGCGGCGACGTCGGTTTCCGCGGTTCCGAGATCCATGTAGTCCGCGCCGCGCTCGCGGGCGAGCTCCATCGCGGCGTTCATCAGCGCGCGGCCGAGCCCACGGCCGCGCATCGCCGGTACGACGTAGAGCTCGGCGAGGTAGCACTCGAGCGCCTCGCTCCAGAGCGCGGGACGGAATCGGAGCACCGCCAGGCCGTCCGGGCGGGTGGCGCCGGAGTCCGCGAGCAGGACCGCGGTCTCGCCGCCTGCGAGCAGCAGCTCGATCCGATCGGCGAGCTTGTCCGGTCCGGGCGTGGGGTCGTCGTACTCGGTGTTGAAGTCGTGCAGGAGCCGGCCGATGTTCGCGGCGTCGTCGGCAGTGGCCGGACGCACGGCGCGGTTGCTCACCGGGCGCCTCGCATGAGCGCGAGCTGCCGGCTCACGGCCCCCGTCGTGCGCTCGAGATCGCCGGTCGCGAGCAAGTCGAGGAACGCTCCCCGCAGAACCGCGAGGACGAGCGTCGCGTCATCCTCGCCGGCGCCCGACTCGCTGAGCATCTCCAGCCAGTCGGCGACGGTCGCTGCCGCGAAGGTCGCCCACGGGCCGTCCGGGTCGATCAGCGAGCGCGCGTAGCCCTCGACCCAGAGCGTGAGCACCCCGCGATGCTCCTCGGCAGCCAGCCACCGCCAGAGCTCCGCCGCGACGGTGAGGAGATCGCCGTCACCGCGAACGCGAGCAAGCAGCGCGAGCTCGTCCTCGCGTGCGCGAGCCAGGATCGCCTGCACGAGCTCGGCCTTGCTGCCGAACAGGAACAGCAGCACCCGCGGGCTGGACTTGATCGCGGCCGCCAGCGGTCGCAGCGACAGGTCGGCGACGCCGTGCTCGAGCACATAGCCGTAGGCGAGCTCGAGGAGCTCGTCCCGGCGCGGCGAGGTCGCGGGCGCGCTTGCCGACATCGACCGTAGTGTAAGCTACTGAAACGACTGTTTCAGTAGGCATCCGTCCCCTCGACAAACCCGGCGACCTCGGCTGGGTGGTGATGGCCCACGGCGAGGTCTACTGGGACGAGTTCGGCTGGGATGCGAGCATGGAGGCGTTCATCGCGCGGATCGTCGCCGACTACGCCGCCGGTCGGGACCCGCGCCGCGAGGCCGCGTGGATCGCCGAGCGCGATCGAAGGAGAGTCGGCTGCATCTTCTGCGTAGCCGATCCCGACGATCCCGCCTGCGGGAGGCTGCGGCTCCTGCTCGTCCACCCCGACGGGCGGGGCCACAACCTCGGCCGCCGGCTGATCGACGCGCTAGTCGAGTTTGCGCGCGGCGCCGGTTACGAACGCATCCGCCTATGGACGAATCATCCGCTCGCGGCCGCTCGACACCTATATCTCGAGAAGGGCTTCGAGCTGATCGCCGAGGAGCCCCACCACAGCTTCGGAGTCGATCTCGTCGGCCAGATCTACGAGCTCGACCTGCGCGGTTCGTCTACGCGCCTCGACGCGTCAGATGCCGACGGCGGGAACGGTGCGAACGTGCCGACACCTTCTTCACCGCGGACACGATAGACGCGGTCCGGCCACTCATTGCCAGCCCGATGAGCGCACGGTCTCGGGCACGCTCGAATGCGCGCCGTCTAAATCGCCGCTCGCCGTCACCTTCGGCTGACGCCTCGAGCGCTTGCCAGCGCTCGACGGCCACCGCCGCGTCGTCCTCCTGCGTGGCCACCGCCTGGCATAGCGTCAGCGCACATGGCTCATCACCCCCGGGGGCATTACAGCCGTGACCTGGAGGGCAGCATTCGGCCATGGGCAATAGTTACCCGGCCACAACCAGACAGAATCGGTGATGATGGCGCGCCCCAGCCGCACGTCCGCAAGCGTACGTCCGCAAAATGCGCTGATCGTGAACGCCGACGACTTCGGGTTCGCCACCGGAGTCAACGACGGAATCGTCGAGGCGCACGTGAACGGCATCGTGACGAGCACGAGCTTGATGGTCGACTGGCCTGCGGCCGCTCACGCCGTGACGCTTGCGCGCGGGCACCCGAGGCTCTCGCTCGGCCTGCATTACGTCGAGGACGGCCCGGAGATCGACGAGCCCGGGCACGTCGCGCGCACGTTCGCCGCTCAACTCGACCGCTTCCGCGAGCTGACGGGTTCGGACCCGACGCACGTCGACTCCCACCACCACGTACACATGGGCCGTCTGTCGACATTCGCACCGCTGGTCGCGCCGCTCGGCGTGCCGCTCCGCGGCGATGGACGCGTGCGTTATGTCGGCGACTTCTACGCCCAGCCGCGTCCGGGTGTGGTCGAGCTAGACCGGGTGCGGCCGCCTTTCCTGTTGGAGCTCATCGCGCACGAGGCCGCGCGCGCCGGGTTCACCGAGCTCGGCTGCCATCCGGCACGGGTTACCAGCGACCTCGTGTCCAGCTACTCACACGAGCGCGAAGTCGAGCTCGCGACCCTTACCGACCCGGACGTCCGTGCCCGGATCGAGGAGTTCGGGCTCGCGCTCGCGAGCTACCACGACTGGCCTCGCTCGTAGGCGCCGCTAGCCGCCGGCGAGGCCACCGCCCACGGCAGATTCCTCCGGGAACTCCTCGAGTTCAAGCGTCGGGCCGAAGCCAACCCGGAGCACGGCGCCGCCGTCGACGGCATTGGACGCCTCGACGAATCCGTCGTGAGCCTCGGCGGCCTGGCGGACGATCGCCAGCCCGAGGCCCGAGCCCGGCTTCGAGCGCGCGTCCTTGGCGCGGTGGAAGCGGTCGAACACGAACTTCAGGTCCTCGTCCTTGAACCCGGGACCGTGGTCGCGGACGGTGACCACGCCGTCGTGCAGCATGACCTCGACGGTGCCACCCTCGGGGCTCCACTTCGCCGCGTTGTCGAGCAGGTTCGTCACCGCCCTCGAGATCCGATCCCCATCGCCGCGCACGAGCGTCGGCTCGAGCCGCTGGCCGAACGTCAATTCCGGCGCTCTACGCCGCGCGCGCTCGAGTGCGTCTTGAACGATCGAGTCGAGCCGCACATCGCCCCGCTCGCCGGTCGGCTTGCTGCCGCGCGCGAGCTCGACTACGTCGGCGACGAGCGCGGTGAGCTCGTCGAGCTCCTCGATCACGTCCTCCCGCAGCGCGGCACGGTCCTCGGGCGAGAGCAACTCCTCCTCGCGCATAAGTTGCAGGTTCGCGCGGATCGTGGCGATCGGCGTGCGGAGCTCGTGGGAGGCGTCGGCGACGAGGTTGCGCTGTGACTGCACCGAGGCCTCGAGCGCGTCAAGCGTGTCGTTGAACGTCGTGGCCAGCCGTGCGAGCTCGTCGGACCCGGTCACCTCCAGCCGCTCGTGCTCGATCCGCTCGGGGCTGTGGGCGATCGACTCCGTCTGCCGGGTGAAGCGTGCGATCGGCGCGAGCGCCGTCCGCGCCACCAGCAGTCCGAACAGCACCGCGAGCAGGATCCCGGCGCCGCCGATGACGAGCAGCAGGATCAGCTGGTTGCTCAGCGCGTTGTCGACCGTGGTGAGCGGCAGCGCGACCGCCAGCGCGCCCTTGTCGCCGATTCCGGTCACAAGCACCCGGATGTGGGTGCCCTGGACGCGCATGTCGGTGTAGAACTGGCCATGTCCGCTCGCGGCCAGCGCGCGGATCGCCGGCGTCGACGGGATCTGGTACGTATGACCTGGTGGGACATATGTCCCACCGTCGTGCTTGAACAGCGTGAACGTTCCCGAGGCTCCGCCGAACGCTTGCGGCGGCAGGTGGTCGAAGCCAAGCCCCTCGTCGGGGTCGTGATCGGCGTTCCCGCTGGGGACGTGGGGGCCGAACTGGAACACGCCATGCGGCGGGCCTCCGCCCGGGCCGAGACCGATGTTCTGAAGCGGCTGCCTGGACAGGCTCTGCAGCGATTGGTCGACCTGGCTCTGGAGCTCCTTCCGCGTGCCCTCGTATCCGGCGACCACCACCGCGATCACCGCGATCGCAACCGCGGCGCCGGCGAACAGCCCCATGCGCGCGCGCAGGCTCATCAGTCCTCCGGCTCCCGGAGTGAGTACCCGACGCCCCTGACGGTGTGGATCTGCGCCCTCGCGCCGGCCTCCTCGAGCTTGCGGCGCAGGTAGCCGACGTACACGCGCAGCGCGTTCGACGTAGGGCCGAAGTCGTATCCCCAGACGCGGTCGT
>Ga0335073_10001617_pt1 | contig 30234 bp, 32 predicted proteins | sample Lox_Sample_22_FD_207093 | JGI IMG/M metagenome (GOLD analysis project Ga0335073, IMG submission 207093) | Soil microbial communities from Loxahatchee National Wildlife Refuge, Florida, United States - Lox_Sample_2.2 | ecosystem: Environmental > Terrestrial > Soil > Wetlands | place: USA... | reverse complement strand
GGCCATTTCGCGATCGGGTATTGGCGCGAGAGCCCGCAGGTGCGCCCGTACAAGCATAGTTACGTAGGTTGCCGCCGGCATGCCTCGAGCGGTCGCACGTTCCCGGAGAAGAAGGCGATCTTCGGGTCGGAGCCGAACGTACAGCCGTGCGCTGCGCGCCGCATTTGCCGGCGACCTCGGAATGTCCGTGCCGGCGAGGTGCGTACTCTGCAGGTTTAGCTCGACAAGGCGCTTGAGCAGCGCGGATTCGGAGAGGCCCAACTGCGCCGCGACCACGCCGAATCGCTCCTTCGTCTCCGTGCTAACCCAAGTTGACAGGTGAGTGCTGCCGCCCATGGCTGGAGAGTTTGAATCAAACAGCGGCCGCGAGGCTATCCTGCAAGCGCTACCAACCAGCACCTTCTCGCATGTTGCATGTCGTCTGTCGGTGTTCCCTGATGGTGCGACTGTGCGCCCTGGCGGGAGACCGGTGCCTTGATGCATAGAGTGGCGACGCCAAGCCCTCGGCCACATTCCCCGGCAATTGCAGCCTTTCGGCCCCCTCCGCCGCCACGCCAAGGCTCTCCGTTTCCACACGCGCCCAGTCTCCAACCAAGGCACATTTTCGGCCCAGTCTCATTTCACAGAACCGAGCTGGGACGTGTATCCCCTTGTAAGCACTCGACGCACCTGCCGGGCCAGTCTCACCATCAAGGAACACCGACATCGTCGTCGTCGCCATCGCCGTCGTCAGCGGGCGGTCCAATCAGTGAACCGCGTGCCGCATCCCTGAACTGGGCACGCGAGCCTCAACCCGGCAGGCGATCCCTAACCGCTCCTGCCCGTCTGCACTCCCCTGCCAAGTCCAGCCCCTGGCAGCCTGCCGGGGCCAGCCTGGCGGCCCTCTACCGCTACCGGGATTGCATGTACGTGGTGATTGCAGCCCCGTTCCGCGGTAGCTCGCCATTGAGGAACGATGGCATTGCCGGTCGCCACCACCCCGGCCATGGCGCATGCGCGTTGCGCTCAGGCTACGGACGATCGCGACGACAAGGTACAACCTCGCTGGTGCACTGCCGAGCCCTCCAAGGGAATCCGCCGGGCACCGACCCGCGTCGGCACCCGGCGGCGCAGCTCAGTCGATGGCCGCGAAGATCGCCGAGGCCTCGGCGTGCTCCAGGGCGAAGTCCCGCAAGCGATGGAAGTGCTCAGCGAAGCCTTCGTCGCCGAAGTACTCGAAGGACAAGTGGCTGTACGTAAAGAGGCACACAGTGATGCCGGCCGCATCTGCCGACATCACCCCCTCGTAACCATTCGTGTCGACCGAGAATCGATAGGTCCGCCGCTCCTCCGGTGCCATGTAGAAGCCCTGGTTGCTCAGCTCGAAGAACTTCCACAGGCCACCCGTGTAATCGGGTGCAAACCGGCGCATGAAGGTGTAGACCGTGCCCTCGAAGATCATCAGGCGATGACCGAATTGGCGGGGAAGGGTCATCAGGCGTTCGGAATCGTCCACTGCTCGCGCGACGATCGGGCTGTGTGCATCACTGAGACCGCTGGAGATGTTGACGTCGGTGGTCATGACGGGCTCTCGCAATTGGATCTGGGCGGGATTGCCCGCGAGGGATCGATCACGGCGTGCATAGCAGTCCAGGGCGAAGCCGACCGGGAGGTCGGGCGCGCGCAGCGCGACCCTGGACGGCGAAGCAGGCCGTGGTAGGCTCGCGGGCAAGGCAATCCCGTCCCTCCCTCCCTTCGCGTTGAGCGGTCTCGGTCGCGGCAAAAAAAAGAGACCGGACACCGACCTCGCGATCGATGTCCGGGCAGAGGGCACCGGTGATTACGCCTCAGTCTTGAGGAGCGCTGGCAGCCAACCGGTCCCGGCAAGCCGCTTCTCAGCCGCCTGGGCGAGGGCTCCCTTCTTCATGAGCGAGAGCGCAGAGGCCACCTCGGGCGAGACGGCCTCGCGGACGATCTCGAGGATGCGAGCCTTCGGTATGGACGCGAGGTAGTTCTCGGCCTTCGGCACCCACCAGGCGTGCATGTCGAGCCCGGCCGCCCGCGCGAGCTCATCCGCCGAACTCGGGACCTCATCTTCCTGCACCGCGTCCACGGTTTGCGCTATGCAGAATGCGAGCAGCGAGAGGACTTCCGTCTGCGACTGCGCACTCAGCCAAGCGAAGAGTTGCCCGGGATCCTCGGGCAGCTGAGCCTCGATGGCGGCGGATCGCGCTCGCAGGGCGGCTTCCGCTGGCGAGCCGGCCAACTCCGACGTGTATGCGCCGAGGTCGGCAGCCCTCCCGTCGATTCGGACCGCGCTCTCACGCCCGCAACCATAGAGAGGGAAGGCTCGCAACAGCAGCCGGTGCGTGAGCGCAACGAGTGCAACATCCGGATGTTGCAGGAGCGTAGCCTGTAGGGCGAGCGTCCGTTGCGCGGTGAGTCGCCGCACAAGCGTCGCCGAGTGCACACGAGGCCCACCCGTCGGAGTTGCGCGTCGCTGCGCCTTCTCAGCCTGCGCGAACCGGCTCGCATCCTCGGGCCGCAAGAGATCGCGCTCGATCAGCACCTTGCCATCGTGGCCGATGGTCACCACCGCCCCAGCAAGCGCCTGTTGCTCCGGATCGGCCGCGGACAACTTAGCGTTCAGGGCGTCGTACTGCTGGTCGAGTTCCGCCGCCTGCCGTTCGAGCTCCGCGACACGCTCACTATCATCCTCGACCTCCTCGATCTCGCTCTCGATCCGGCCCAGTTCGGTAGCGACATCGTCGATCGCCTTCTGCTCCTCCTCGGTCGGATCACGGACTACAGTCTTGACCTGCTTGTAGGCCGAGCGGGTCGTGTAATCGAAATCAAGGCACACGTGGACCCAGGCGACGCCCTCCTTACGCACCTTCTCGGCACATTTCTCGAGCTTCGCCGCTGCCAGCTTTCGCACGAGATCACCGTCGAGACCCCCGTCTTCGTCCTCATCGAAAAGGTCACGGCGAACGACTCCGCCTGCCTTCTCGTAAGCTTTGATACCGACATAGCGGGCGAGCGGAGCCCGTAGGGAGACTTCCTGTTCGGTCAGCGCATGGCGTAGCGCGCTCGCCGACAGGCCGTTGGCACCCAACCTCTCCCAGACCTGGAGCTGCCGTGCCTGATCATCAGTCACGGCAAATGCCATCAGGTGCTCGAGCGTGACGAGCCCATCCCGATACAGCGCGATGAACTTTGGATGGACATTGGCGAGCTTTAATCGTCGCTGAACGACCATCGGCGTGACGCCAAAGCGAGCGGCGACATCTTCCATCGTCTGACCGGCGTCAATGAGGGCCTTGAAAGCCTCGAACTCATCCGCCGGATGCATGGGCTCCCGACCCGAGTTCTCGACAAGCGAGATCTGCACCGCGCGCTCGTAAGTCACGATGATGCACGGCACCGGATACTCGTCCGTGATGCGTCCCTGGTCAATGAGCCGGCGCAGTGCGCGCCATCGACGGCCGCCGGCAACGACCGCGTAGCGTATCTCCGCCTCGCCATCGCTCTCGCGGCTTTCGTACGCGGAGAGGTTCTGCAACACGCCTTCGGCATTGATGAGCTCGGCCAGCGTCGAGATTCCCTCATCGCCACCGGTCTTGCGCACGTTGAGCGGGGAGAGATCGAGTAGTCGCAGAGGAATGAGTCGAAACTGAGTGGATGTTGATTCTGTGGACATGATGTGCTCCTCGAGGCGGGATTGCCTCAGGTCCGCCCCCTCACGCCGCAGGGCACCCGTCAAGACTCGCGCCTCCGGCGCGACTCGCCGAGCGCGGCTTTGCGCGCGAGGGTCTTGGCGGGTGACTCGGCGTGATAGGATCGGCGGACTCGAGGCAATCCCTCCTCCCCTCCTCCGATCTATTCCTCGATTGGAGAGGAGACTTGGCGCCGGAATCTCGGAATGTGGCGCTTAGGGAAGTAGAGAAATGCGGGGAGAGCGCCGAGGCACCCTCCCCGCAGTCGACCTACGATTAAGCGGCGAGCGCTGCCGCGACCTCCCAGAGCGCGGTGTTGACCCTGATGTTCGAGGAAATGGACGAAATCCCTCTCGTCGAGCGACGGCGGCCGCCATTGTCGAGAAGTCGGATGCCGCCCCTCAGCACATGCTCGGACACCACATTGAGGGTCCGCCAGGCATCCTCACCCACATCCTCGGAGCGTCGCGGCACCAGGAGCTTCGCGGGATCGAGTCCATGTGGGAGCCCCTCGGGATAGCGGATCGTGGCGGCACGCGCCGCGAACTCCAAGCGCTGAGTGGGCTCAAGATGAGTACGCTCCATCCGCGCGACCTGCGCGGCCAGCGCCTCAAACCGCTCGGCCATTTGCAGCGCGGCCGCGATGAGCTCATCCAGGATGTCGCCGCGATGCGCGACACGCCACACCGAGAACTTCCCGTCGGAGCATACCATGCCATTCCTACAAACAACACGATGTATGCCAATTCGAAGGTGATAAGCTGCGCTCCCGTCATGACTGTTAGTTAGAATCAGCTCAGGAATGCTATCGGCAATTTCTACAGTCTCATAACGACGGCGCAACCGAACAAGGTGGCGCGCATGGAGCGGGCTTCTCACCCGAGTGGCCGTCTGGCTCGCCTCGACCGGCAGGAAGCCCGCTCGAGAAAGCGCCTCCAGCACCTTTTGCGTCGAAAGGAACGTGTAGGCAGGACTTGTGCTCTCGTGCGCTGCATCCGCGTACACTGCGGGCGCTCGACCGCGCAGCGCTTCCGAGTCCAAGAACTGTCCAAAGACACTCGCATGCTCACCGGCGCCGGAAGCAAATTCGTCATTTCGAGTATTCATGATCGTATTTCCGATGGTTGTCTGGGCGGAAATTGCCCGGCGCCGAAGCCTCACGCCGCAGCTCGCCCGTCAAGGGAACCGCCGTCTTCGGCGGCTCGCGCAGGACGCGCGAGCCTTGATGGGCGAGTCGGCGTGATAGGATTGGCCGGCGCAGGCAAATCCGCCAAGTCTCATCAAGAGGCTACCTCTTGCGCGCGGCAGATCGGACAGAACCGCGGCGTGTTATGAGCGCGCTTGAGCTGTCTCTCGAACGTGCGATCCCCGGCATGCGTCAGGGCGACGGTCCACCCTATGCCGGCGAGCTCGACGGCGAGCATCAACCGCGAGCCGGCACCGGAGCGGTGGCGCTCCAATCGCTGCTCGAGGCCACCATCACGGCAGAATCCGACATAGTGGCGTGCGTGGTAGTAAGGTGAGTCAAAGTGGATGATGTAGATCATGTCTCGCTCCGAGTGTTGACCCGCTCGCCGATTAGGCGGGTCAACACTCGGAGCGGGAGCTCGCGAGGGAACCTGGGTTCAGCGCCCGAGATCTCGTGACTCGACTTCGCGCTGCTGCACGAAAGAAGAATGCGGGCCGACGCGCCATCGCGCCGACCCGCAACCGAAGCGGCCGTCAGGCCCCGCCGTTCCGAGAGGGCTGAGGAGAACCCTGCGGCTGGGTGGTATCACGAGACTCACCGTCCGCATGGAGTTCGCGCTTGGCGCGGCCCGGTGCGCCGAACCTAAAGCCCTGGACGACAAACGAATGGTCGTACTGCTTCTCGCCCTGGCGGTTCGTCCACTGATTGGCTCTGACGTAAGCCTCGAGAATGAGCTGATCACCCTGGCGAGCCCGGCGCGCGATGGTCTCCCCCAGCGGGCCGAAGGCGACGAACCAAAGGCTCGTCACGACTTCACGGCTCGCACCGCCCTCATCCTTTCCGGCATAGTCATTACCAATGAGGCAGAACCGGGCGTAGGTCGTGTCTCCCTTGACGACGAGCTCCGGATTTCGGGCGAGGTTCCCAACCGCAGTGAGCGTAAAGCTGTTCATGGAAGGTCTCCCAATGAAATGGCAGGCGGGATTGCCTGCGCGACCCCCTCGCGCCGCGCCGCAGCTCGGCTGTCCACGACGAGCGCTTCCGGAGCGCTCGCCGCCGGTACGGCGGTCGTAAGATCGTGGACAGACGAGACCGGCGTGGCAGTATCGGGGCGCGCAGGCAATCCGTCCCCATCCCACGCATTCCTTTCGTGCGCGACCTGACTGCCGCGGGTGCAACGAGTTGCAACGGAATGCAACACGCTTAGGGCTCCTGTCCCACTCCCAGCCCGGAACTGAGCGCGACGCTATGCAGCTCCGCGGCGGTGTGAGCGGCTCGTTGCACGTCGGCCGTTCTGAACTGACAGACGATCAGGGGCCCGAAGTCATGGGCGAGCCGCACCAGCTGGATCGCCTCCTCGGTGCTCGCATAGGGGCAAAAGCGCCCGCGCCTGGTGCATTCATAGAACGCCGTGCGCCAGTGCATCGAGCCGCGCAACCGAAGGTAGGCCTCGATGAAATGGGCGAGCGCAAGACGCTGTGGGATCGTGAGGGCATCGATCGTCGACATGGCTGGTGCTCGGATGGCACCGGCGAATTGCCGGCGCGGACCGCCGCCGCGCCGCAGCAGCGCTGTCAACGATCGAGGACCGCCGCTTCGGCGGCGGTGCAGGACGCCCGTCGTTGACAGCTGCGCGGCGTGGCAAGCTCGCGCACACGGCAATCGAGGTCACCCAGCCCCTGCCGTCCGCCGTGATCACCACCAGACCGAAGAATCGCGGGTGGGAGGAGCCGCGATAGGTACCCGGTATGCCTTACTCTCGCGCCCGCCCGTCGGCGCGCGGCGGACCGCTCGGCCCACTGGCCGATCGGGCGGCCTTACGCGCCGGCTGCGGCAGCTCGATCCCGCGTTCGATGGTGAGCGCGAGGGTTTCGCGCACCGCGCCGACGAATGTCTGGACGGTTTTCGGATTATCCCATCGATCGGCGGCGTATTTTTGGGCGGCGTCGAGAAGCCAGTACGCCGGCGCCAGCTCGCGGTGAGTGAGCACGGCCTCGCGGCGGGAGAGCGTCGGATCGCGCAGCGCCCGGGCCGCAGCGGCGCGCAGGTCGAAGTCTTCGAGCTTCTCGATGACCCAGTGGGGTCTCGGCGTGTCAGCCTGGCGGGTGGCGACCACCAGGCCCTCGGCGTTTCGGGTGCGCGTGATGAAGGAGACCGGCGCGATGTTGTTCTCGCGGACGCCGATCACATCCCCCACCTGCGGCTGGGTGCGTGATTTCGCAAGCGCCCGCTCGAGACCCCGGGCCCAGATCGTCCGCGGACCATCGTCAGTCAAGATCTTCACGTAGTAGGAAGGATGCCCCTGCGGATGGAATTCATGGCGGCCGCGACCGTGATCGATGAGCTTGCCGACGGTCAAGCGGTCGATGGACGGCCGAGGCGAGGCGGGTGTCACGCCGTGAGGCGCGGCGGCCCCGGAGGCGGGGTTGCTCGGCGGGGTGGGACGCTCGGTGGCCACGGGAGAGGTAAGCTTGGCGGAGACTACGCCAGGGTTGCCCCGGGCCCTTGCGGCGCCGAAGGCTCCTGGCTCGAGGCGCGGGTGCGTTCCGCCTCGCGGCTACGGATCTGGGTCGTGGGGAGCGCCTCGCCCCGCTCAATGATTTGCGCGAGTCGCTCGCGGGTGTGCTCGACGAAGCGCTGACGCTCCTCACGAGTCCGAAATCGCTCCCTTGCGAACTCTTCGGCCTGTTTGATGATGAAGTAGGTGCCAAGAAGCTGGGGGTGAGCTCGCGCCCCGCGCTCAGCCCTCACGTTCTCATCGCGCACAACGGCCGCGAGCTGCGCCCGCTCGCGCACGAACTCCTCTTTCTCGATGCTCCACCGATTGCGGTGCGTCTCCTTGTCCCGCTCACCAAGGAAGCGACCGGCTTCATCGAATTCGCGACTCCGCACAGTGACGTCCCTCTGTCCTATCTGACGGACGACGACGCGATCACCGACCTTCGGGCGCGATTTGGCTTCCGCGAGTGCGCGCTTTAAATCCAGGCCCCAGAGATCGATCGCGCCGTTCGTCGTGCCGATTTGGACATAGTAAGACATGTCCTCCCGGGGATTTCGTTGATAATGCTCAGGTCCCTGATCGAGCAGCTCGCCCATGTAGGTTCGTCCTTCGCGGGCCGCACGGCGATCGGCCGCAGATGGCGGAAGCTCAATACCGTCACGTGCGCTCGGACCGGTTGCTGGCGGGGCGGCGGCCCGGGCGGCCGCCGCCGGCGATTCCTCGCTGTCCGGTGCCGCACTGCGCGGCTCATCCCGTCCGCCCCGTCGCGCGGCATCCTCGCGCGCCATAGCGCGCACGAGCTGCTTCTCATCGTGAAGCGTCGGCTCGTAGCCGCGCACCTCGAGTCTCAAGCGGGTGGCCGCCGCCCACACCTCCCGCCGGAAGCGCTCGGTGCCCGTGACGGTGATGTCATGAACGCCGTTGTGTCGCGCGATCTCGACGAGATCGCGGACGATCTCGGAATTCTCTGATGGCGTCGTGAGCTTGTCCGCATGATGGGTGAAAGCGAGCTCGCCGTTATCGAGGTAGTACTTGGCGCCAATGCGGTAATAGCGGTCGAGGATCCCTTCGGGCAAGGCGGCGAAGTTCGCTGGCGAACCGCCCGAACTTTTTGTGTCCGGCGCTGAGTTCGGGCGCTCGGACTCCGCGGCAGTGGCTGCAGGGCGCGCCCGGCCTTCCGACGGCTCGTGCGCCGCGGGTGCACGAGCCGTCGGCGTGGGTGAGAGAGTGTTCACCGTCGGCTGCGCCTGAACGCGGGCCGTGCGTGCGCGCCGTTCGCGCTTCTCGGAGGTTGGCTCAGAGCCGTCGGTATCTTTCGCCATGGGGATCTCCAGCCGATGACTCTCTGACCGGGCTCATCCCTCGCGGCCAGCCGGTAGGCCCGCGAGAAACTGCTCGACCGCGGCCTCGATCTCACTCTCTGTCGCTGTGCGGTTTTCGGGCACGGTGACCTGCTCATAGTTGCCCGCGAAGTCGGTGAGCGTGAGGGATTCCAGTCGCGACAGATCATCCAGAGTCGGCTCGCGCAAAATGGCTTCCTCCCGTGCTTCGATGAGACGCTCGGGGTTCGGATCGGTAATCTGCGCTTGCGGTCGCTGGGGCTCCGCCGGACGGCCTTCGCCGGCGGCTTCGGCGCCAGTGACGGGCGCATCGTTCGCTGCCGACCGCAAGGCCGCATCCGGCGCGATCGGCTGCGCGGGCGGTGCCATCAAGCGTCGTGTGAAGCGCCGGTCTCGATAGTAGCGGAGCTTTCGGCAGCGGATCGGCCGCAGGCCCTCGTAGAAGATGAGAGCCTCCTCGTTCCCGAGCTCCTTGACCTCCTGCGGCAAGAGAAGCGGACGGCGCTGCTCGCTTAACGTCACCTGGCCACCCTGGGCGCCCCGGCGGCGACCCCATTGCCCGAAGCGCGGGCGCGAGACGGCGCGGGCGCGGACGGTGGAGTCGCCGAGCTCTTCCGAGATCTCCTTCGCCTCATCGTAATCCTTGGGCGCAAACACGATGCGAGCCGCGAGGCTCTTGAGCATGGTCGCGGAGGCGTGCGGTCCGTAAACTTCCCGTAGCTGCGAGAGCGCCTGGAAGATCAATACGAGCCGGATGTTATAGCCCGGAAGGTAGCTCGCCGCCTCCGAGATGATGGGAATCCGCCCCAAGGCGGCGAACTCATCGAGTAGGAGGAGCAACTGGCATCGCAAGTTAGGATCCTGTTCCGGAAGCGACTGCGTCTGAAGGCCGATCGCCTGCTGAAAAAAGAGCGAGAGCAGTGGCCGCAGTCGGTGCAGATCATCGGGATTGACGCCCACGTATAGGCTCATGGGCATTTTCCGCAAGTCGCGCAGATCGAAGTCGTTGCCGGAGGTGGCGCGATCAAGCAACGGATTCGCCCAGAGGTCGAGGCGTGAAGTGAACGTCTTTCGGATCGAGGAGGCGGTAACAGGCGCAAGATCGATCACATCATAGAGCGCGCGCACACACTCGTCCGAGAGGGGGAAGCGGCCGCTGTTGCGTCCCTCAATGAGGCGTTTCCAATGGCGCGCAAACCCTTCGTCGTCACTGGCCATCCCCTGCCTTCTCACCTCGCCAATCGTGGCCGGAAGGCTCGGCGTCTCGAGGAGGTATAAGCCGATGCCGAGGAATAACGAGCGGGCGCTTGCAATCCAGAAGGGATCGGTGCCCGGGACCTCGGTATAGAACATGTCCGCGATCTTCTGTACGCCATCGATCCTCAAATCCGGCTGCGCGGCCACATAGGTGAAGGGATTCCAGCGGGCGGTGCGGGGGCTCAACGGATCGAAGAGATGGACAATGTGCCCGCGCGAGCGCCGGTAGCCCGCCGTGATTGTCCAGTTCTCCTTCTTGACGTCGGTGACGATCACCGAGTCAGGCCAGTTCAAGAGATTCGGGATCACCACGCCTACGCCCTTTCCGGCGCGAGGAGGAGCCGCGAGCGCAACGCCCTGTTGGCCCGAGAGCATGAGGAATCGGCGGCCGAGGCGACCCAAGATGATGCCTTGAGACCCCAAAAGGCCCGCCGCGGCGATCTCCCACCGGCGCGCAAAGTGGGTCTCCCCGTACAACGGCCGCGCGCGCGGCTTAAGCGCTGCACCCGCGGCCAGCCCGACGAGGAGGAGTCCCGCGGCGGATGAGAGGAAAATGCGTCGCCGCACGGCAGGCAGATCGTCATAGTAGTAGGCGTAACGCGCGGCGGTGAGTAACCCGACCTCGCGAAGCGGTGCGCGAAGCGACCACACGAGAAAGTACCCCGCGAGGTACTGCGAAAGCGCAAGGGCGAGCAGGATCGCGGCGCTCGTGAGCGGAATACGCGAGATCGAGCGCGGCGGCTTACGCGAGATTGCGGCGCTTGCGCGCGGGATCATAGAAGACCTCCTTCACGTAGCGGCGGCGGCCGTCGACGCCGAACTGAATCACGACATCGACCAGGAGATAGAGCAGGCTCTTGATGTCGGCGCGAGCGAGCTCGGCGCCGGCCCGACTCTGTTTTACGAGAAGCACCAGCTGCTCGAAGGCGAGCTCCGCGCTCGCCGCGTGCACGCTCGTGATCGAGCCCGGGTGCCCGGAGTTGACGTTGCGCAGGTAGTCGAAGGCCTCTTCCGAGCGCAGCTCCGAAAGGAGGATCCGATCGGGCTTCATGCGCAAGCAGCTCTCGAGAAGTTGCTTCGGCGTTACGTGCGCGAGGCCTTGATCGTCCTTGCTGTAGAAGAGGCGCACATGATTGGGGTGCCGGTCGAGCACGAGCTCGCGCGCATCCTCGATCGTGATCAGACGCTCGTCGGGCGGGATTTCGCGGATCAACGCCTTGGTGTAAGTCGTCTTGCCCGATCCCGTGGGGCCGGAGACCACGATGTTACGGCGACTTACCACAGCGAGCCGCATAAACGCTTCGAGCTCGCGGCACTTGAGCAGGCGCAGGAGCTCGGTCTCCGTCGCATCGAGGGTGTCGGAGGCTTCGCGAGTGCCCTCGAAGATGCCGCGGCGGGTGAGCTCAGCGAGCGACCAGACCTCGTCCGAGGGGCGGCGGATCGTAATGGCGACGGAGCCTGGGGTAGTGGCGGGCGGCAATACGATCTGGATGCGCTCGCCACCCGGGAGTGCGGCTGAGAGAATCGGTGAATCTTCCGCAATCCGCTGTCGGGTGGAGTTCGCGACGAGAGCGGCGAGGCGTCGGCACCAGGCGTAGCTCGCAAAGGGGAGCGGCTCGCGCTCCCAGCCCCTCGGAGTATCGAGGAACGCCTCGCCAGGCCGATTGATGCAGATGTCGGTCACATCTTGCCGCTCAAGAATCGGTCGCAGGACGCGCAGCGTCAGCTCGAGCGCCGTCGGCTCGGCGAGAGCCCGCACGGGGGCGTCTGCCGGGGCCAACTGGCGAGCACGATCGACGGTGGGAGCGATGCCGGATTGCATAGCGCTCACCTCGCAGGCTCAGACGTACCGGCGCTGGCCCGCGCCTTAAGGAGCTTTAACTGATAGACACGCCGGAAGTCGACATCGCGCGCGACGAGCACCTGGATCCGCTCTCCCTGCGGGATTCGAACAGTGGGCGGGATGTTGAGCGTGCTCTGCAGGATTTCCGTGATGATGGCCTCAGGAGTCGTGGGGTTTATGATCACCCCGCCACTTCGCGGCTGCGTCGCGCTTTCGATGCCGATGTCGATCATCGAGATGAGAAGTGCAGCTCCAAAGCGCTGGAAAAAGTGCCGGTCGACCTGTCCTGGGAGTCCCGAGCGCCCCAGCGCATCAGTGCCTGGAGATGCGAGGGGGACGACGACACCGGCGGGCGTACGCGCCTCCTCCCAAAGCACGAACACGCGCGCCTGACCCTGCTGCACCGTCCCGCGCGTCTCGCCAACGAGCTTCGTACCGCGCTCGAGAAGCACGACCTTCCCGTCCGCGCCGAAAGTATCCGTCGCCGTAATACAGGTGGTCATCCCTGGGAGGGTGGAGTCGATCGCCGTCTCAAGCGTGCAGTCAATGAATGCGCCCTTAGGTATCAGGAATCGCTGTGTCGGCAGGACCTGGGCGCTCACGGCAGGTGTGATGTCGGCGGTCAGGAGTGCCTGCAGTCCTCCTCCCGGATCTCTCGCTACCGCCGGATAGGTGGACCCCACATCGACAGCGCCCCCGCCATTGCCGACATCGCCTGCCGGCGCGGGAGCCACTCCGCCCGCCGGCATCTGCCCGCTCCCCGTGTCGCCAGCGACGGGACTCGCGGTCGCGTTCGATGACACGGCACCGCTCAAGCGTCTGTCGAGGTCAGTCTCTCGGCGGGACTTGTGATGTGTCGAGCCGCGAGCGGTCGCAGAGGCGCCGCTTGGCAGGGTAGCGTATGCGCCCGCGAACGTCCCTGGGGGAGTGCTTGGAGTGACGGGTGTTGCCGCCGGCAACGGCGGTGGAGGACCCAAGAGCGTCTGCGCGGCGCCGACCGGCGGAGCACCATCTGTATGAGTATCCACCGTACTCGCAGGAATCTCTCGCGGCGGATGAATGGGCCCCAAGGGCGGCAACGGCACATCCGTTTGCGCTCGAGCCTGAGAAGCCTGGTGCAATCGCGAGTCGACGTGCACCGGATGACTCAAGGCGCGGTGGTAATACCAGCCCAAAAGTGCGAGCGCGGTGATGGAGGTCAGGCCGACGGCGAGCATCGCGGTGAGGCGCGACTGCACGGAGCGGATACGGTTCACCGACGGAATCCCTCGCTCATCGGGAATACCGCGCTCGCCAGCGAGCTTCGCATCTTCGCCGTTTGAGAGAGGCGACTCCGGCTCCAGCGACCCGCCCTCTTGAGGATTACCCATGCGCGGTCCCGGCGCCGGCCCCTCGTCTGATTGATGAGTGGTCATGGCCGCGGCACCTTCGCTTCGCGTTCGACCTCAGGTGAGACGGTATCGGTGCCCAAGCGCGCGGTGCCGCCCGTAAATGCCCTATTCACGATGCACCCGGTGAGCTTGCCGCGACGCAGGATGAACCGCGGCGCCACGCGATGGATGACGACATCGCCCTCCTCGACTGTGAAGTTGACGAGCGACTCGGTGCCATCGACATTTCCCACGAAGATCGCGGGCAGCTCCGCGCGCGGCGCGAACGTCAGGCGCGTGTGCATGCCATCGTCCGACGCCGCGGTAGGCTTTAGGGACGGAGCACCGCAGTACCAGTAGTCCCGGTTCTCAAGGCGCTTGCGGCTCGCGAACTTAAGCGCGGCATCGATTTGCTCAGCCGTTCGGTCTCTCGCGCGGGCATCGTCGGGCTCGGACGGATACCGGAAGCGTACGACGTACATCACGGTCGCCGCCGCGGCATCGGGTTGTCCCGCGACTGCGGTGTATTCAAAGTAGTACGTGTGCCGCGTCGTCGTGATCGCGAGGTTCATCTCGGCCCCGTCGGCGCGAGGTTTTAAGCTCACGACGTTCGCTCGCGCGGAGTACGTGAGCGCGTCGAGATCACCGCCGTCAATCGAGACGAAGCGCTCACCCTGCGCGAACTCGAGTCGAATGTCGTAGCCCACGAAGGCGTAGAGCCGATACACCTGGTCAGGGCTATAGATCGCGAAACGGATGCGCGCATCGGCGGGACCTGGCAACGGGAGCGCTTCCGGGTACACAGGGCACACGACCGCGACCGCGACGACGACGGAAAGCCACCGGGCGCTCATTGGGCACCTCCCGTGTTTACCGGCGTTGCTGCGCCCGGGGCCGGTGGGCTCTCGCCCGGGACCTCTTGCTCGGTGCGAAACTCCAGGATCCGAAATCCCAACGGGTTCCACTGCCGCGCAACGACATCACTCGAGGGCTTGGTATACGTGAACTGAACATTCGCGATCCAGTGGGTCGCGTGTTCGCCGGCGTCATCGCCCGTGCGGGTTGTGCGGATGTAGCGAATCTGCGCAAGATCGGTCGTGCCGGTCGCGCGCTGGAAGAAACTCACCGAGACGACGTGTACGCTGACCTCGCTCCCGTCCTTGTGAAGGTTGAGCGGAGAGTTGGGATTCGAGAGGGCCCATAGCCCTGCCCATGCCTGGTTGCGGCCCGCGCTATTGAAGGCGCCGCACTCCTCGTAATCGCGCTCGGCGGTGCTCCAGTAGAACTGCTCGCAGACTTGCACATAGTGAGTGAGGAGATAGCGCGTCACAGCTTCAGGGAGCGCCCCAGTACCCATGTACACCGGGACCACATCAACCAGTCCCGTCGTGTCGTCCACGCGGATGACGAACGGCTCGACATGCTTCAACGGCGCAAGGAGCATCACGGCGCAACTTGCCACGACAGCGACGAACATCGCGGCAGCCGCGACGCCCCAGGCGATCCGGGAGCTGCGCAGCGCCTGCGCGGCACGGTCGGCATCCCAGGAGGCAGCCTCGTCGAAATACATGGCGAGTGACTTCTCGACGCTCATCGGTTTTCTCCACCTGCGGGACGGGAGCTGTCCCGCGGCGCCGAGTGGTGATCCGCGGGTGCCGGCACATTGATCGGCACCAGGTGGCGATCGCAGCGAACCCGCACGGCGCGCTCCGTACTGCAGGCCGCGAGGGCTGTGAGGGTTGCGATCAAGAAGACTCTCCACATACCGGCATCTCCCCTCTTTCCACCTGACCTGCTATGAGCCGCGAATGGAATTGCGCCGACTGGCGCGGTAGATCGTCCTGGGCGCTGCGATGAGGCCACGCGCGGCGCGCCCGGCGTAGTAGCCGCTCTTACGGGAGGGCGGGTCCCAGCGCGAGGTATCATTGCCAATCGCTCCGCGGGCGAACTGGCCGAGCACCCCGAAACCCCGGGTCAAAGAGCCACTCACCGTGCCGAACGAGGAGAGCGCAATGCCGCTCGCGAGTGCCGCAGCCATTGGCATCACCTGGCGGAGCACGAGAAGCGTGAGAGCCGCAGCGATCACGACCCGCACGGCCTGGGCGATGGTGATTCCGCCGCCTGTCGCCACGGCGGCCTGCGCGGCGGTGCTCAAGACAGTGAGCATGAGGGCGGCAATCAGCACCGTGAGCACCGCGACGAAGGCATAGTTCGCAAGCTGCGCGAGCCACGCTTCGACGAAGCGCTTGGTGCTCTCGAAGAAAAGCAGCGCGATGAAGAGCGGCCCCAGGGCGAGCAGCACCGAAAGCGCGACGCGCGACAAGCTCAGGAGAAACATCGCATACACCGCCGTAATAATGACGGCAAGCTCGACTACCCAACCGGCAACCGTGAAGGACAGGCCGTGCAGAACCCCGCCCTTGGCCCATAGGAGTGAGGCGGCATCATTGCCAGTCAGCAGGATCTGATCGATGATTCCGACGGAGTTATAGGCGCCGACGATGCCGGCGGCGAGTTGTGAGGGCTCCCGGTAGAACGTATCGACGATCACATCGTCATAGAGCCAGAGACCTAAGCCAACCCCGAAGATGAGCGCGAGGACTGCGATCCGCTTCAGGCCCGTCATCAGCGGTTCCTCGACCTTACCGGTAAGCTGTAGCACCCCCCACACCATGATGTAAAGCACCCCGAGGGTGACCACGGCGGGCTCCAAGAGCGCGGCGATGCGATGGGTGTAGTCCGTGATATAGGTCGCAAGGATCCCATCGAGCCAGCCGCTGAATTCCGCGAAAAAGTCCATGGCTCATCTCCACGGTATCATCGGCAGGAAGAGAAGCGAGCGATTCACGTCGGCGACCCTCACTGCGGCAACCCCATCGGCGCGAGCGTGCGCAACGACCCAATATCGGTAATCGCCTGCTCACTGCGCTGCTGATCGAGCGCTGCCTGCGTGGCCGCAAGGGTCTGCTGGAGAACCTCAAGCTTTGTCGCCTCATTCGCGAGCATTGTCTGCTCGGCAGCAATGCGGGCCTGAAGATCGAGGGCCCCCTTCGCATCGGATGCGGTTGGAATCGCGTTGATCAACTGCTGAAGGGAGGTGAAGCGATTGCTCGTTGTGTCGAGTGCTGTGCGCGTAATCCCCTGCTGCAGCGCCACAAGCTGGCGTGCGGTGGCGAGCTGCGCAAGTTCGGCGGGCCCGAGACGGGCAAGGTCCTGGCTGCCGAGGACGGCGTTACTCGCAACGAGTTGCTGGACATTCGCAGCGAGCGACCCGTAAGTTCCGCTCGTGCCCTGCATGACGGCGGCAAGGTCGGTCCAAGTTTCCGGCAGGTAATTGCGATTTTGACCTGAGAGAAGCTGCTGCATACCACGTTGGCCCGTAATCGCGGCGTATTGCTGCTGGGCCTGCGTCAGCTGGCTTCGCAGCGTCGTGAGCTGCTGCTCGAGCACCTCATATTGCTGAATGAGTTGCTGAATCGCGCTGACATCGATGACTGCCCACTGTGCCGCTGCCGGCCGGGTGGCCCCGAGCGCGAGGAGCGCCAGCATTGAGAGCGCGAATGCCGATGGGAATCGATTATGCCGTTGTAGACGCATCGGATATTCTCCTTGAAGGATCAGGCGTGCGTGCACGAGACCCCGTCGGCACCGCGGGCGATGCGGACGGGCCGCGAGTGAAGTGGGCGCAGAAGGCAGGAAGCCAGGCCTCGGGCGCCTCCCCTCGCTCGGCGATGAGACGGCTCAAGAGCTCGACGGTGGTGGCGCGCCCTGAGATCACCGCGAGCTCCGCGTCAAAGCCCTTGAGATCCAACTGGCAAACGGCGCTGTGTCGGCCGCGCTTGACAAGAAACATCCGCGATCCCGGCGAGAGCTCTTGCTTGATGAGCCGGTATTCGCGCTCGGTGAGGCCGAAGCCCTCGATGTAGTCCTCGGAAGTCGCATCGACATTGGGGAAGAGGATCTTCGTGGGGGTCTGCTCCACGATCGTGCGGGCGATGGGACTCCCAAGTGCATCGCTCGGACTCTGAGTGGCGGCGCAGAGGACGCCCTCGAGCTTGCGCCAGGTCTTGAGTCCGTCCTTGGCGAAATCCGCGAACGCCGGGTCGCCCAGCCAGCGAGAGAACTCATCCGCCCAGAGCACGAGGCGCCGCCCATCCAGGAGCGCACGCACAAGATGAAAGAGATAGAACGAGACGGCGGGGCGGACGATGGCGTGGTTCAGGAAATCAGTGCCGTCGATGCCGATAGTCGGGCGTTCGCCAAGTCGCGGGACGACCGAGTCCGTAGGATTATCGAACACCCAGGCAAGGTCGCCGCCCGTCGCGGCACACCATGGCGAGAGTCGTGCAAAGACACCCTCCGGGTCGGTCGAATCCAGAAACTCGATGAGACGTGAGAGCCGGCGCTCGGTGAACTCTAGTGCAAGCGTCCCGTGGAGTGCCTGGTCGAGATCCGCCTGCTCGCGCACGGTGAGCGCACGGGCGCCGGTCGGCGCGGCCAGGAGGCGAAGCCAGCTCTTCAGGAACTGCGTATGGTGGGCGGTGACCGGAAGCTGTAACGGGTTAAAGCCTGTGGGTTGCCCGTTGCGCAGCGTCAAATAGTCACCGCCCATAGCACGCACGAGAATCTCGAGGCCACGGTCCTTATCGAGGATGATCTGTGTGGCGCCTTGCTTCGTGAGCATCGCGATGAGAAACCCGACGAGCACGGTCTTGCCCGATCCTGTCGGGCCGCAGATGAGGGTATGTCCGATGTCCTTGCGCGAGCCGCCTTCCGGGTCATCCGGATCGCTCGCGTGCAGCCCATAATGGTAGAGGGAGCCGGCGCTCGAGATGAACACGGTCGTCGCCTCGCCCCAGTGATAGCCTGCCGCACGCCCGGAAGGATGGTTGTGAAAAGCGGCCATGGCCGCGAAATTGCGCGAGGTCAACGGCGCCTTGCGCGGGCGGCGCGAGAAGTACCCTGGGAGCTGCGCCCAGTATGCGGCCTCGAGTGCGAGGTCTTCGCGTGCGACGGTGACATGGGCGTCGGTCAGGAGATCCCGTGCGAGCGCGACACGATCGTTGAGCGTCTTCAACCGCCACTCGGTCGCCTCCTCCCGTGGGTCCTCCGTCGGATCCGAGAGCACCTGAAGCGAGAGGTGATGGTCGCCCATCACGAACTCACCGCTCGTCAAAGCATCGAGCGCGTCCCGGAGCTCCTCGACTTGAGAGAGCGCGAAATCGCCGGCGTTGAGCAGGCGATTGTGCTGGCGAAGGAGCAGCCCCTGGGCGGCGGCCTTCGTGAGGAACGCGAAGGACTGCGTGAGCACGAGCGGAAACGGCGCCGAGAGGACCGCGTTGAAGAGCCCCGGGGTGCTCGGTGTGGCGTATTCCTTGATGCCGATCATCGCTCCAGAGGTGGTATGGGTTGCCGTGCGGTACTCGAGCGTCTCCATGCCGAAGGAGGGACGAGCGACGCCGAGGGTGTGATAGAGCGGAGTTGTCGTTAGAGGCACCCGCCGCGGTTCACCGTCCAGAAGGAGCGTCAGGAACTCGAGGATGCGCGAATAGCAGTGTCCGCCCCGTCGGTAGATGCCCAACGGCCCGGGCTCGTATCGATCGAGTGAGGCGAGGACGGTCTGCCGGAGCTTCTCGCACGCCTCGAGCGCCTCGGCGAGCTCGGCGCGGGACTCCTCGCGTTGCGCTCGCATGAGGATTTTCGCGGCAAGGCCCGTCGCGGCGCCCGAGGTGGGACGGTAGACAAGTGAGAGGTACCAGTCATTGCGCATCAAGCGCTCGCCGGCGATGCGCTGGCGATACCGCTCGTTCAACGTGGCGGCGAATACACTCGAGAACGTCCCCGGTGGGTAGCTCCAGTCGCGTCGGCGGATGAGGTGGGTCCAGACGGCAACCTGCGGGCTCGCGATGTTGCGCCAGAGGACGTTCAGCCGCTCGTGCCAGGCGTTAACGTCAGCATCGTCTGCGCATTCAAAGCTCACGCCACCCAGCTGCAGCACTTGGACGTAGTGTCCCGCCCAGGTGCGAACCACGTGGTCGGCGACCTGCGCGGTATAGGGAATCTGACTCGCGAGGGTGAGCTCGCGGCGCAATCGGGACATACCATGGGGAGCGTGCATGACAGGTCTCACTGCCTTACCCGCAGAGGTGCGGCGCTTCGCGCCGTCGGCCAGTGGGCTTCGGCAGATCGAGCGCGAGCGGGCTGTAGCTGCCCGCGCGCCAGAAAAGATAGTTACCGGCGAGCATCGGTAGACGCGTGCGACACCAAAGAAATGCCAAGTCGAACACCCTTGGGTCGCGGGCGCAGAGGAGCGCCGAGAGTCCATGAATCGGCAGCGCGAGGAGAAGCACCAGGAGATTCTTCGTGAGGACGAAGACCTCCATCGTGAAGACCATGTTGAGGAGCAGCGCGCTGTAGGTCACACCCCATTTCATGGGCGGACGCGTGGCACCCAAGAACACGGCGTCGGCTGTGAGCCCAGTGTTGCGGCCGGTCTGCGACTGCGCGGTCATTGGAGCCTCCTCACGTCCCGAGCAATCAGACTCCGAACAATCCGCGCACCCACGTGACGATGGTGGGGGCCCCGAAGATCACGCCGATTCCGACCAGTGCGCCGACGGGCCAGGCCCAGGAGATGCGGCCGGTCATCGCGACGATCGCGAGCACCATGATGGCGAGCACCGCGAAGGGCGTGGCGATCGCCGTGAAGTTCGTTACCAGGCTCTCGGCGCCCGTCTGAAAGGGATTGGTTGCTTGGGCGAAGGCGAGCGCGGGCACTGCGGCACAGGTAGCAAAGGTCAGCGCCTGTCCGAGGAGGGCTTGGACTGAGGTTTTTGACGGTCGGAAGGAACGGTTCACGGCGGACTCCCTCTCAATGCATTGCAGGGCGTATTAAACCGGCGTATTCCGGTGCGGGGATTCGATGGGAGCTATGAAACCACCGTGCGGGGTTAATGCCGATACGCAGGTCGTGCGAGTTGACGCAGTATCGGACGTTGCAAGCGGCATCCGTTGCAAGCCTCGCAACAGGTTGCAACGGCCTGCGCCGGGGTGCACCATGAGCGGCGCTGGTTCAATCGGGGTAAGCAGCCATGGCGATCGAACTGGAATCGCGATCGAGTGAAGGCTTGCGCATCGTCGGGCGGCTCCTCCTTGCGACGATGCGGGTGACGGGTCACACGGTGCGCCTAGTGGCGTTCTCCGTACTCATGCTCCTTGCGCCTCTCATCCGGGTGACCCTTACGATCGGTGCTATCGGCATCTTGTTTGTTTGCCTGGTGCAGCTAGGCATCCCGCACCGGCATCCCTTCCCGTACGGGCAGGGCGTCACCATCGCGATCGTATGTGCGGTGCTGCGAGTGCTCTTTGATCGGCTCCTGATTGCGCTTACGCCCTGAAGCCACACAGTGATCGCGCGCGGCAGGGACTGGACGGCGGTCTTGACGCGACGCTCCCCTTCGAGCCGGACGCAAATCCTGCGGGTAGTAGCAGCTCGACACTCACAAGCCGCATGTATATACTTAGCGTATCTATTCGCAGAGGACCAGGACGCGATGAAGACGGCTAAGATTTTCAAGCATGGCAACAGCCAAGCGGTGCGCTTGCCGAAGGAATTCCGGTTCGCTGGCGAGGAGGTTCAGATCAAGCGCGCAGGCGCCGGCGTGCTGCTCTTGCCGACTTCCTTGACGTATGAGCAGGTAATGACCGTGCTCGGCCGCTTCAAAGGATCGGTCGAGCGGCAGCAGCCGACGGATCAGCCCAGGCACTGGCGATGATCTGGATGTTCGATACGGACATCATGATCCACCTTATCAACCGCAAGCCCGGCTATGAGCGGATTGCTCGGCGTATGTCGGGCCGCTCGCCCGGCGAGCTCCAACTGTCGGCCGTCACCGTTTCGGAGCTCAGATTCGGAGCGGCAAACGGAGAGTTCCGCAAGGAGAACGAGGCGGCCCTGGAGGGCCTGCTCGACCTGTTCGAGCTGGAGGACTTTCCCTGCGGCGCAGCCGAAGACTTCGCTGACATCAAGACGGCGTTGCTGTCCAAGGGAAAGCCGATCGGCTCATACGACATGCTCATTGCCGCGCACGCGCGCCACATCGCTGCGACGGTAGTGACGAACAACGAACGCGAGTTCCGCCGTGTGCCTGGCCTTTCTGTGGAGAACTGGCTGAAGTCTTGAGTGGGCCCCGAATGTTCGCCCTGTATCTCCAGCCATCAAAAGAGACGGCCCTGGGTACCCTTGCCTTCCCCCTCCCCTGATGGAGAGTCGGATGGCGCCTTGACCTCCTCTGCCCGGAGCACGATCGCACGCGACAGTCCCGCCTGAATTTCGTGCTGGCAATGCGCACACCGCGGCGGTCCGACTGCGAGTCGATCGGCCAGCACCGTTACACCGCAGCGCGCACAAATCGAGAGCGAGATCTCCATACCACGCGCCAATTCCACGAGGAGCAGGAGCGCGTATTCGAGGGAGATCAAGGTCGCCGGCAGCAGCGATGTGAATTGCCGATAGGCTCGGACGAGTCGGATGCCGCGTGTCAATGAAGGTATCACTTCGGCGGCGTTCTCGATGTGCTCGCCGGGCGGGACGACCTTATACAGGTGAAGGAAGCCGGCAAGCAGCGCTGCCTCGGAGCGTACCTGTGCACTCCGAAGGAGCATCGCCGGCTTGTGCGGGGACACGCCCCGGAGCGGCATAACTGCGAGCTCGGGGGCATCGGACACGTACTCGCGAAGCGTCCGAATCCGATAGATCGAAAGACCTGTCCAGCGCTCGATCGTTCTCGATCGCGCATGGAAGTGCAGCATCGCGAGCGCCAGTCGGTAGCGCAACAGGTCGCGGCCAAAGCGGGCATCCGTTAAGCGCATTTGACTTGATATCCCCTGTCTGTCGTCCTTTCAGGTATTCAGTCGCAGAGTTGTAGGTCAGACTAAACAGTCACGCTCAAGCTATAAGTTACTTGTATTTATTAATACATCTTGTGTATACTCATTATCATGTTCTTGAGCGCGGCGCAAGACGCCTTTAGACGGGGCTGGCCCTGTGGGCCGGCGGCCATCGCGGCCCAATCAGCCGTTGTGCACCAGCAGGAATCTCTGCGTTTTCGGCTATTCATACGCTGCGCTTCATACCTTCTGAATCCGACGGATCGCGGGCTTCGCGCTTGCGGCCGTCCATTGAGGCGCTGATGAGCGATAGCCTGAAATCCGCCATTCTCTTGATGTTGGCCCGTGTGCTGGACCCGCTCGTCAGGATGATGCTGGAGGCGGGGATCGGCATCGGGGAATTTGTGACGGTAGCGAAGAGCGCCTATGTGCGAGCCGCTCGGGAGGAGGGCCGGCGAGCAGGTGGAGAGGTGCAGCGTCCGAACGCCTCACGTATCTCGGTGGTGACCGGCCTCACACGACTCGAGGTCGCCTCGATCCTGGCAGCAGGCGACGCCGGCCCCGTCGCGCCGGATCGGGGGCGCCAGCGCGCCGAGCGGGTCCTGGCCGGATGGTGGAACGATTCGGATTTCCATGATGAGCATGGCGCGCCGGCGGCCCTGCCCATGCGCGGTGCGCGCCGCTCATTTCAGGCGCTCGTGCGACTCTATAGCGGCGAACGCTGGCGCAGCGTGACCATCCTCGATGAGCTATTGCGGGTCAAGGCGGCGCGGCAGCTTCCGGACGGGCGCATCAAAGCCCTGAGCCGCAGCTACGCGACGGTGCGCTGGGACCCGGAAGGTATCACCTCCGTCGGAGAGCAGCTCGCAGAGCATTGCGAAACCCTTCTGCACAACCTTCGGGACCCCGGTCATCCGCGCTTTGTTGGCCGTGTGGTCAACAGCCGGGTTGACCCCCGATATGTCCCGGTACTCCTGCGTGATCTCAGGGAGTCAGCCGAGGTGTTTGTAAAATCGCACGACAGCTCTCTCAATTTCGTCGGCCACACGTTGAGTGAGGAGCGAACAGCATCGCGCGCTAGTGGGCCGCCGATGTGCTTGGGCGTCACCCTCTACATCTTCGAGGGGCGAGGAGACGAGGATATGGGCGGGAGCGAGAAAGAAGCTCTTCCGATCCGTTCCGCTAGGCCCGCCTCGAGCACCCGCTCAAGGGTGCGCCGCGCGGATCGCCGATCCGGTAAGAAGACGGCGGTGTAGGAACGAAGGAGCCCGAGAGCATGAAACGGGGATTGCAGTGCTCCTTTCGGCTCGAAACCTTCTTTAGAGGAACGGGTGTAGCGCAACCGTTCGCCCAGGTTGAGGCGACACGAGGAGAGCGCCCGTGAGGGTGAGGAGGCCCAAGCCAAAGGATCTTTCCCGTGAGATCGGCACGCGGACGGACTACTCGCGGGAGCTTCTCGGGCTGATGGCGCGAGTATTGACGCTCACCGGTCATTCACCCAAGCGTCTCGCAGCGCAGTTCCACTCCACCTGCCGCCGACTCAAGGAGCCGAAGCGCCCGTGGAATCCCTCCAGCGTCAACTTTATCCTGGATCTGTCGCATGTCATGGCGCACTGGCACGCGGATCCACAGTACTTGGATAGCCGTGGCACACCGCTCTCGCTCCCGTTGGCGGGCCTCGGGCCATCAGTAACTTCCCTCATCGAGCGCGTACTACCGGGGGCCGACACCGCGGCGGTGATCGAAGCGCTCCGGCAGGTCAAGGCCATTCGCCGGCAGGGCGGACGATACCGCTCGACCGGCCGACAGCTCGCTCTGCAGCATCAGCGGGTCATCGGCTGGCTCCATGGGCTCGCCGCGCTGCGGGGATTGTTGCGCACCGTCGAGTACAACATTGCGCATCCCGAGGGCGCGACGCTACTCGAGCAGGCTGCCATCAATCCAAGATTTCCGGTGCGGCATCTGCCGAAGATGCACCAGCGCTTCAAGGAGCGGGCAGCACCCCTTCTCTGGCAGCTCGATGGCGACATGCGGAAACACGAGAGCTCTTCCGGCCGCGAGGACTGCGTTCGGTTAGGCGTCGGCATTTTTGCCTTCGAGGATCCGCTGATCACCGGAAGATCTCGCAGTACGTCACGGCGCAGCGCGCCGATCGGGCGGCGGACGCGTTCCCGGCGAAGGACCCGGAAGCGATGACTCGCGGCCGCAAGAAGACTGCTGAACAGTGCTCAAGGGCCGCGGGGCCGGTCGCGCCGAGACAACTAGATGCGCGCGCGGTCGAAGCCATCGAGCGATTTGTACGACTCCTCGCACATTGCGCCTGCGCGCCTGACGCTGTCCTTGAACAGGTGCGCCGTGCGTGCGCTCAAATCCCGCGACGGTGGGTGAGTAAAGCGCAAGCCGCTCCTCGCGAAATACGTGATGCGACGCACGTGCTCACAGTGTGGTTTTCCGACCCGGCCTACCTCGATCGTCGTGGTGCACCGCGCCCCCTGCCCTTGCGAGGATCCCGGTATTCACTCGAGACGCTCGTCTCGAGCGTAGACCGAGGGCTAGATGCCGGCGCGGTCCTGGCATATTTCGTCAAAGCTCGGGCTTTGCGCCGGCGCGGATCACGGTATGTACCGTGGAGGCGTGCACTCTCCTTGCGGGGCATGCGCGGCCCCAATGAGTTCCGGTACCTTCGTGCATTGCTCTCGCTACTTCGGACGTTCGAGCACAACAGCCGCCCCCGCCGACAGGTGCCGAGTTGGTTTGAGTTTGCTGCCGACAATCCGCGGATCCCAAAGCGCGCATGCGGCAAGTTCGATGAGTTCGTGAGAGTACGGGCGATGCGATACCTGTACGACGCGGATTCAGAGCTTCGCCGGCTCGAGCTCACGTGCAAGCCGGGCGAGCCGACGGTGCGACTCGGGACCGGAGTCTATCGTTTCGAGGAGGATCTCTCCAGCCAGGAGAGTCCTGGTAAAGGGAGACTTCGGAAAGCTCAGCGTAGACGGCCGATACGTATCTCCGGAAAGCGTCGTAGTTAATGCGGGCGGAATCCATGCCGGTCCGCGAGGAGACTATGCAATGAGCATCTCTGACGGCGACCACCACCGAGCTGGCGAGCATGCGCTCGTGGATCTGATAGAACCCGAACGCTTCAGTCCTGAAGCACTGCAGGGGGTTTACCAGCTCAACCGTGCTCTGATCGAGCTGCTCGTGGCGAGTGCGAATCGGCCGGTTTCGGAAGCGCAGCCGCACATTGTGGTTCATTTGGGCCCGGCCCTCCTGGCTCTCGGGTCTGCTGCTCGGGAGCGGCTTGCGTGCTGCCCGACGGCGCTCGTCGACTTCGGATTTCGTAACGTCGAGTTCTGGCGTCAGATCGAGAGCGGACAGCCGCCATCTTCAACCCAATGGTCGCTGCAAGGTTGCTTTCCGCGCTTGCAGGCGATAGAGCTCGCGCAGACCGCGCTTACCTTGGCATGGACGTGGTCGCAATCGAGCCGCGAAGCGGCGACCCTCATCTTTGGACTGGCGCCCGAGTGCGCGACAACGCTCGTGAAAGTCGGGATTCAGGCAATCCCTCATATAGCCGAGACTTATGCCCATTGCGGGCGGCCGCGCTGGGAGACCGATATAGGATTTTGGCGCGAGCTGATTCGCATCGCGCAGGCCGCGGACTCGCCCATGCAACCGCGATTGCCACCGATCGGGGTCTACGCGTTGCAACGACAGTTCGCGGATCTGTTATTTCCGGGGTTGACCTGCAACAGCTGAGACGGCGCCAACTCGCCCGATTCGTCGCTAGAGAATCGGTGCGCGATGTCGCAAGCTGATGCCCCAGTCCGGCGATGCAGCGACCGATGAACGCACCGGCCATTGCGGTCCGGCGCCACGGTCGGCAGCAGCACTATGAGCACCTCGATTCCGTCATCCACAGCGCCTGCGAGCCCAAGTGGATCGCGCGGCTCGCCAACGAGACCCACTCAGACACCGCGCGCATCGGGGCGGAGCCGTGGCCGAGCAAATGCTTCCAGCCGATGGGATGTCGTGCCGGGATCGCGCCCGGTGCAGTTGCCGCTAATGCTCGTCATACCCCCTATGCGCAGCCGCGAGGCGCCCGCCGCGGAGATACCCAAACTAGCGCCGGTCGTGGATCGGTTGGCCGGGATGGATGCACGAATGTCGACGAGCGATGTGGTGCGCCTCGTGGGCGTCAACCGCTCCACGCTCTTTCGCTGGTGCAGGAAGGGGACGTTTCCCCCGAAACATCTCTCCGGCGGCTGGTTGCGATCAGATGTCGAGAAGTGGTTTGCCGCGAAGGCCATACGGGGTTCGTGATTGCCCCTACCTGTATAAGTTGGCCGACGCGGAGCGCAGTGCGACCCGCACTTGCGGGTAGGGCGCGACTGAATAAATTCACAGCCACCGCTCCACGCTCGCTTCCCTGCCATGTCACACGGATTACCTGCCCTCTTCGATCGGTCCATTACGCAGCTTGAGAGCCTGGCGGCTCTGCTGACCGAAGAGGCCCGGCAACCCTGTAACCGCCCCCCTCCCCCACCGGCGCGGCATCTTCGCAAGGAGGCGCTGCTCACGATTTACGTGCTACTCGGTCCAGCGCGCCCACGAGGAAGCTCCCCCGGCCCGGCAGCAACCCACACAATGTACCAACTGCGACGAATGAGCACTGGCGTCCAGTACCGCACCGTTCCGGCACGCATTCAGGCGTACATCGACTGTCCCAAGTGCGGACGGATCTCTAAGGCCGAGGCAGAGATCATGGTGGTCCCCCGGAGCGGCGGTCCCAATCATATTCACTGCCATCTCCAATGTGAGCGCTGCGGCTCACGCAAGGCTCTGTTACACATTGAGCGTGAGATCCTTTCCCGGCACTGACGTCTCTTAACTGTGCACCCGCAGGCTATCCGTCCATTAGAATGAGGCGTCGAAGCAGATTTCCCCCTGCACAGCCACCTGATACGCGGAGACGCGCCTCTCGAAGAAGTTGGTGAGTTCCTGCACGTCCTGCAGCTGCATGAAGGGAAACGGGTTGGTTGCCTGATAGCGCTTCGGCAAACCAAGCATGGCGAAACGCTGATCGGCAACGTATTCGAGGTATTGACGCATCTCGCTTCTGGTGAGGCCGACGACACCGCCCGACAGTACGTCCTCGGCGAACTGGGACTCGCACTCGACCGCCTCCTCTATCATTCGCGTCACGGATGCCGCCCATTGCCCGTCGAACAGTTGCGGCTCCTCACGCCGCACCGTATTGAGCACGTCGAATGCGAACGCCATGTGAGCGCTCTCGTCGCGGAACACCCAGTTAGTGCCCGCCGCCAATCCGGGCAGCAGGCCCCGCGAGCGCAGGAAGTACACGTACGCGAAGGCGCCGAAGAAGAACAGACCCTCGATACAGGCGGCGAAGCAGGTGAGATTCAGCAGGAAGCGGCGTTTGTCGTCATCCCCGCGGACACGCTCCAGAGCGAACACCTCATCGACCCAAAGCTGGCAGAACTGCGCCTTGGCGCGAATCGACGGGATGCTCTCGATGGCGGCGAAGGCCTGGGCGCGCCGATCGTGATCGGGCACGTAGTTATCCAGCAGTGTGAGATAGAACTGGATGTGCAGGGCCTCCTCGTAGAGCTGGCGCGACAGGTACATGCGCGCCTCGGGCGCGTTGATGTGCCGGTACAGGCTGATCACGAGGTTATTGGAGACGATGGAGTCGCCTGTGGCGAAAAACGCCACCAGCCGCTCTATCAGATGCCGCTCCGCCGGCGTCATGCGCTGACGCAGATGACCGAGATCGATCTGGAAATCGATCTCCTCGACGGTCCAGGTGTTCTTGATGCGGCGCGGTACATCTCGTAAAAGCGCGGGTAGCGCATGGGCCGCAGGGTCAGATCGAAACCCGGCTCGAGCAGCTGCCGGCTGGAGGCATTACCGGCGCCATACCCCGTGGCAGCCATCGTCGCGCTCACTGGCAGGCCTCACAGCTCTGCGGATTCTCCAGCGAGCACGCGACTGCGCCGGCGTCCGAGGCTCCAGCCTGGACGGTCGTCTTCGCGATCTTCGTTGCCGGTCGCGAGCGGAGGTAATACGTGGTCTTCAGGCCGCGCTTCCACGCGTACATGTACATGCTCGAGAGCTGCCCGATATTCGGTGTCGCCATGAACAAGTTGAGCGACTGACTCTGGTCGATGAACGCCCCGCGGCCGGCGGCCATGTCGATGAGCGTGCGCATCGGCATCTCCCAGGCGGTGCGGTAAATTGCACGCAGCTCCGGGGGAAGGTCGGTGAGCTCCTGTACTGAACCCTCCGCGAGCTTGACGGCGTCGCGAGTCTGCTCCGTCCAGAGGCCGAGCTGCTTGAGCTCCTCGACGAGATAGCGGTTGACCTGCAGAAAATCGCCCGACAGCGTCTTGCGCTTGAAGAGGTTCGACACCTGCGGCTCGATGCACTCGTAGCAGCCCGCGATGGAGGCGATCGTGGCCGTCGGCGCAATGGCGATCAGCAGGCTGTTTCGCAGCCCGTGCGCCTTGATCTCCTCGCGCAACTCGCTCCATCGGGACGCATCCCCGGGAGCGACGCCCCAAGCCTCGAACTGCAGCTCGCCCTGCGCGGCCCGCGTCTCCGGGAAAGCATCGTGAGCGCCGTACTGGCGCGCGAGCTCGAGCGATGTGTGCAGGGCGTGGAAATAGATCTCTTCGGCGATTCGCGTCGAGAGGGCGCACGCTGCATCGCTATCGAATGGCATGCGCAGCCGGAAGAAGACGTCCTGAAGTCCCATGACGCCCAGACCAACGGGACGCCAGCGCATATTGGAGGCGCGCGCGGAGGCAATCGGGTAATAGTTGAGGTCAATCACCCGATCCAACTGACGAACCGCGATGTCGACGGTGTGCGCGAGCTTCTCGAAGTCGAAGCCGTCGGCACCCACGTGCCGGGCGAGGTTGATCGAGCCAAGATTGCACACCGCGGTCTCAGCGGGGCTCGTGATCTCAAGGATCTCGGTGCACAGGTTCGACAGATGGACAGTGTTGCCGGACTTCAGCGTCTGATTGCAGGCACGGTTCGACTTGTCCTTGAATGTCATCCAACCGTTCCCGGTTTGCGCGAGCACGCGCATCATGCGCCCATAGAGGTCCCGGGCCTTGAGAGTCTTCCTGGCCAATCCTCGGGCCTCGGCCTGGATGTAGGCTTCCTCGAAAGCCGCGCCAAAGAGGTCCGGGAGATCCGGCACATCGCGCGGATCGAAAAGCGACCAGGGCTCGTCCGCCTCCACCCGGCGCATGAAGAGGTCCGGAATCCAGTTGGCGAGATTGAGATGATGCGTGCGCCTGCCCTCGTCGCCGGTGTTGTCGCGCAGCTCGAGAAACGACTCGACATCGGCGTGCCAGGGCTCCAGGTACACGCAGGCGGCACCTTTGCGCTTTCCACCCTGATTGACGGCGGCAACGGATGAGTCGAGGGTCTTGAGCCATGGCACCACACCGTTCGAGAGGCCATTGGTCGAGCGGATCAATGAGCCTTCGGCACGTACGCGGTGCCAGGCAACCCCAATGCCACCGGAGAATTTCGACAGCTGGGCCACGTCCTTGTACTTGTCGTAAATGGCTTCGAGCGAGTCCTCGGGCGAGTCGAGCAGGAAGCAACTCGAGAGCTGCTCATGCCGTGTGCCCGAATTGAAGAGCGTGGGTGAGCTCGCGATATAGTCGAGGTTGGAGAACAGCGTGTACAGCTCGATGGCCTCGGTCACCGCCGTGCTCAGTGCCACGGCGATGCGCATCCAGAAATGCTGTGGCGTCTCCAGGACATGGCGGCGCGTCGGGTGCTTGAGCAGGTAACGGTCGTAGAGTGTTCGCAACCCGAAGTATTCGATCTCGTGCGTACGCTTCGGGATGACGGCGTCGTTGAGCTTGCGCGCGTGGGATTCGACGAACGCGAGCACACGCTCGTTGATGAGCCCGACGTCGAAGCCCAGACGGATCGACTGCGAGAACGAGTAGACCCCGAGACCCCGGACCTCTTTGTCGATGAACCCGCTCAGCAGGCGACCGGCAAGCCTCGAGTAGCCCGGCTCCTCGAACATGAAGGACGCCGCGGTACGGATGGAAAGCTCGTCGAGCTCACGCGTCGTGGCGCCGTCGTAAAGGCCGG
>Ga0335073_10001616_pt1 | contig 30254 bp, 22 predicted proteins | sample Lox_Sample_22_FD_207093 | JGI IMG/M metagenome (GOLD analysis project Ga0335073, IMG submission 207093) | Soil microbial communities from Loxahatchee National Wildlife Refuge, Florida, United States - Lox_Sample_2.2 | ecosystem: Environmental > Terrestrial > Soil > Wetlands | place: USA... | reverse complement strand
GCTCCAGCATGTCGCCACATGCGGGATTCTCCAGCCTCACCTGCGCGCCCGCGCCGGGCAGCTCGCCGGCGTTGCGCGGATGTTCGAAATGATCGAGAAGTTCGCGGGAATACATATGCATTAGAAGCGGTCAGCGCAGTGAACGGATCACCGCACTACATAGTGTCATCCTGAGCGTAGCGCCCGCCCTGCTTTTCCCGACTCGCGCTTTTACAAGTCGGGCGGGCGCGAAGTCGAAGGACTTGCTGTTGGCGCGAGGTGGCAGACTCCGCGGCGGACAGCAGGTCCCTCGACTGCGGCGACCAGAAGCGGGTCGCCTCCGCTCGGGATGACACCCGGATAATATGATTCAAATCGTGCGCTCGACCGCGGGCGCAATGATGCGCAACTGCTCCATCAGCTCGGCAAACTGCTGCGGAAAGAGCGACTGTGCGCCATCGGAGAGCGCGTCGTCGGGCGAGGGATGCACCTCGATGAGCAACGCGTCGGCGCCGGCCGCGACCGAGGCGCGCGCCATAGGCGCAACCTTATCGCGCAACCCGGTGCCGTGCGACGGATCCGACGTGATCGGCAGATGCGACAGCTTGTGCACCACCGGAATGGCCGAGATGTCCAGCGTGTTGCGGGTGTACGTTTCGAAGGTGCGGATGCCGCGCTCGCACAGAATGATGTTGTAGTTGCCGCCGGACATGATGTATTCGGCCGAGAGCAGCATCTCTTCGATGGTGGCGGCGATGCCGCGCTTCAGCAGCACCGGCTTGCGCACCTTGCCCAGTTCGCGCAGCAAGTTGAAATTTTGCATATTGCGCGCGCCGACCTGGAAGATGTCGATGTAGGGCATCATCACCTCGATCTGCGAAATCTCCATAATTTCGCTGATGACCATCAGCCCATAGCGATCGCCGGCCTCGCGCAGTAGCTTCAGCGCTTCCACACCAAGCCCCTGAAACGTGTATGGCGAGCTGCGCGGTTTGAAGGCCCCGCCGCGCAGGACTTTCGCCCCGGCCTTGCTAACCTGTTCGGCCGCCGCGAAGATTTGCTCGGGCGATTCCACCGAGCACGGGCCGGCCATTACGACGACCTGTTTGCCTCCGATCTCCACTCCGTTCGGCAAACGAACCACTGTTCCCTCGGGCCGCCAGGTGCGGCCTGCGAGTTTGTAGGGTGCGCTGATGCGATGGACGGTTTGTACGCCGGGCAGAACTTCGAGTTCGCGTGTGTCGAAGTCGATGCGCTTGCCGACCGCAGCCAGCACGCTCTGCCGCGCACCGGTGGTGCGGTGCACGGCGAAGCCCATCTTCACGAGGTGATTCGTCACCTCCTGAATCTGGTCATCGGTTGCTGTCTCCCACATGGCAACGATCATGACTGCCGCTCTTCGCCTTTCGCTGTTCGCTCTTGCAACTAGCAAAACCAACCGTGTCATCCTGAGCGGAGCGCCCGCACGGCTGGCCACTGGCTACTGAATTTCAGTCTCTCGGCTCCAACTCCGTGTTGTCCAACTGCGCTTCCTCTTCCGGCGCCATCTCATCGCGCTGGATCTGCCGCATGACGTCGATCAGGCGCTCGTAAATCTGCCGCAACTCGATGTTCGATAGCGGGCCCGGGTTAATGCGCGCAATGTTCTCGAAAACAATCTTCTCGCGGTCCGGCTCATAAATCGGCATCGCGGAATTGCGCTTCAACTTGCCGATCTCGTGCGCGCACTGCGCCCGCTCGTTGATCAGCTCCACCAGACGGCGGTCCAGTTCGTCGATTTTCTTGCGCCATTCGGCGATGTCCATGGCTTTAGCCGCCGGTTTCGGCATGATGCGCCGCCCTGGTGAGCGATGCTAAGAATTCTGCCACAGCCGCAGCCTCGCGTTTCGGATTCTGTTCGATCAGCTGAACGATGGCGCTGCCGATCACCGCAGCATCGGCGAAGCTGCCCACCTCTGCAAACTGCTGCGGCGTGGAAATTCCGAAGCCGAGCGCGATGGGCGACTTGGTATGCGCGCGCAGGCGCTCCACCAGCGAGCGGCCGTCATCCGCCAGTTCCTGCCGCGCGCCGGTGATTCCCGTCCGCGAGATGGCGTACACAAATCCGCGCGAATGCCTCGCGATCGCGCGCAGCCGCTCATCGGTGCTGGTGGGAGCGGCCAAGAAAACCGGCGCCAGCTTGTGCGCCTGCATCGCGCGAAGGTATTCGCCTGCTTCTTCCACCGGCAGATCGGTGACCAGAACGCCATCGACTCCGACCTCGGCAGCAACCGAGCAGAACTTCTCGATGCCGAATTGCAGGACGGGATTGAGATACGAAAAGACGATCAGGCCTGCGGCTGACTCGTGGCGAATCCGCCGTGCGATCTCGAGCACGCCATGCAAATCCGTTCCCTGCTTCAGCGCGCGCTCGCTGGCCCGTTGAATCACGGGGCCGTCGGCGACCGGATCACTGAATGGTACTCCGAGTTCGATCACATCGGCGCCGGCGCGGATCGCCGCCAGAGCGACGTGGCGCGAGGTGTCGAGGTCGGGATCGCCACAGGTGATGTAAGCGACCAGCCCGGGTTTGTGAGCGAAGCGGATGGACATGGGATTAGATAAGAGTATCAGGACTGTGCCGACGCTTTCGAACGGCGCCCGCGCCTGTAGGGACGTACCTCGGAAGCGGTAGAAGAAAATTCCGATGTTTAGGGATTTGCTTTTCGCCGCTAGCCGGTAGTCTTCGAGCACGTGGTCACTCCGATTCACCGAGCGAGATTTGCCACGCCGGGTGGCCAGTTGCCGCTCAAGTGAGGGGAGCCGGTTTAGCAGGCTCGCCTCTGCCGAGAGGAGAAGGCAATGATAAAGCTGGATGACATCGACTTTCGCATGTTGGAAATCCTGCAAACCGACGGGCGCATTCCGGTGCTCGAACTGGCCGATCGCGTGGGTCTGTCCCCAACGCCTTGCTCACGCCGCTTACGGCGCCTGGAGCGCGAAGGCATCATTGCCAACTATTACGCGGCAGTGAACCCCAAGGCGGTTGGCCTCGACGTGATGGCGTTTGTGAGCGTCCGCGTCCGCCACTCGGCGGAACGGGCCGCTGAGTTCTCTGCCGCTATCCAGAAGATGCTGAACGTACGAGGCTGCTATCGTCTCACGGGACACTACGATTACCTGCTGCGGGTCCATGCCGCCAACATGCAAAGCTTCTCGAAGTGGCTGCAGGACCGGCTGCATGCGATGCCGTGCGTGCTCCACTCACACACCAGCATCATCATGGAATCCATCAAAGATGATCCGGTACTTCCGCTGGCGGACTTAAGCGCCATCAGCCGGCCGGGGCTGACCCCGAGCCGTCTTGTCCCGCGAGGGAAAAACGCTAATTGGCCCTGATTGAGCAGGGAAAATCGCTAATTGGGGTACTGCAGTGGAGCACCTTTGCATACATTCTCTAACGAACGTTCGATAGAATCAACCTTCGCAACTCAGAATTTCTGCAGGAACTCCGCGTTGCGACAATCCACCACCGACTGAGGAGAAACCCCATGAAGTACGCACCTCGCAAAGCCCTTCTTGCCGGCCTGGCCATCATGATCAGCGCCATGCTGTTCAGCATCAGCGCCGCGGCGTCCAGCACAACCATCCTTTTCACCAGCCTCGGACCGCAGGGCCAGTGGTCGACGACCAACGGCCTTTTCGTCAACGGCAGCAACTACGGTAACCAGGCCATTGCCGAACAATTCACCATTTCCGGACTGGCCAACATGGTGAGCGTGCAGCTCCCCATGAGCACCTTCGAATCGCAGGACAACAATCCGGTCAGCATCTACCTGGAGGCGGGAACGGGCGGGGACGGCGGCCTGCCGCAAACCATCATCGCCCAACTGACCCAGGTAGGATCCATCCCGTCGCAGCCGGGACTGGTTACCTTCACCTGCAGTCAGAATTGCACCCTGCGGCCGAACACTCCCTACTGGATCGTGGCTGTGCAGAGCGATCCCAACTCGCAGGACGTATGGTGGTGGGCGTACGGAAATCCTCGTGGTTACGGCGCACAGAACACGATCGGCAGCCCGACCGGACCGTGGGACGGGACCTACGGAATGGTCTCCGGAATCCAGGTGAACGGGGTGTACGTTTGCGCCACCTGCGCGCAGCAGTAAAACCAGAAGTAGGTTGCATTCTCCAGTACCGTGGCGGGCTGGAGAATGCAACATCGCTTGCCGCAATTTAAGACGATAGGTCGCAATCAAGCCGGCAGTCGTCCTGATCGAAAAAGCAACAACCCGTCTCTCCCGCGATCGCGCAATAATCTGTACATGGATTCAGGGTAGCCCACCTATACTGTGTCTATTCCCAGCTATGTCTTCCGAAACTGCCCCCCGACCCGGAAGACACGATGCTGGTCGTCAAACATGCCATGGACGGCAAAGTGTCTCGTCTGTGGGGACGAACGATCGAGGGAAGATTCTTGCTGGCGATAAGATTTTGGCTATTGGTCGGCCTGTTGAGTGCATCGGCGGCCGCGCTGGATCCCAATCAGCACATTTCGCAATATGCGCACACCGCCTGGCGAGTGCAGGACGGCGTCTTCAGCGGAGTTCCGCACGTCATTACGCAGACCAAAGACGGCTACCTCTGGATTGGCACTGAGAGCGGCCTATTGCGTTTTGATGGCATTCGTTTTGTCAATTGGACCCCTCCTGACGGCAAGGAATTACCTTCCCCCCGCATTTTTTCATTGCTGGGGGGCAACGACGGCAGCCTGTGGATCGGCACTGCCAGAGGCTTGGCCCGCTGGAAGGATGGCGAGCTTACCACGTACGGTTCGGCCGAAGGATTCATTGAGTCCATCCTGCAGGAACCGGACGGCAGCATCTGGATGACGCGCTCACAGGTACGGGACCCGAAGGGCGGCTTGTGCCAGATTGCCACCTCAGGCTCCGCGCGCTGCTACGGGCAAGCGGAAGGACTTCCTTTCGTCTATGCGCAACCGATGGTCCGGGACCGGGCCGGCGACCTATGGATCGGCAGTTCGGCGGTACTTGCGCGCTGGAGTCCCGGGCTGTCCAAGGCCGATGTCTTTCCCTGCCCCGCGCTCCAGCGAGTTGGTGGACTGCAGGGCGTCAGCGCTCTTGCGGCCAGGCCCTACGGGTCTTTGTGGGTCGGTTTCTCCTGGCCCGGAAAGGGTCTGGGACTGCAGCAATTCGCAAACGGCACGTGGAAGAATTTTGCGACCCCGGGTTTCGACAGTTCCTCCCTGAAGGTCAGTGCCTTGCTGATTGACCGCGATGGCGGGCTTTGGGTGGGAACCGATAACCAGGGACTCTATCGGATTTATGGGGACAAAGTAGATCGCTTTGGCAGCTCCGATGGTTTATCGAGCGATTCGGTCCTTGGCTTCTATCAGGACCGGGAGGGCGATTTGTGGGTCGTGACCTCGAAGGGCATCGACCGCCTTCATAATCTGGCAGTGACCAGTTTTTCGATCCGCGAGGGTCTGACCGCGGAGGATGTGCACGCCGTACTGGCAGCGCACGATGGGACCCTCTGGATTGCAAATGGCGGGGCGCTGGACTACTGGAGAAACGGCAAGTTATCGGCCATACGAGAGGGATCGGGCCTTCCTGGACATTTGCCAACTTCGCTGTTTGAGGATCATACCGGCCGCCTATGGGTGGGAATCAACAGCGGCCTGGATGTTTACGAGAATGGGCGATTTCGGCCCATCAACCGACCCGATGGCTCTCCCACCGGCGTGGTCGTCTCGATCACGGAGGATGTGGACCACAATGTTTGGGCCGAGTTGTCGGGGTCGCTCGGATTGTTGCGCATCAAGGATGAGCGGGTGGTCGAGCAGATTCCGCTCTCGCGGGTGCCACGCGCCATGGCCCTGGCCGCCGATCCCGCCGGTGGCATCTGGCTGTCTTTGGTGCATGGAGACCTGGGGAGATACCGGGACGGTCAGTTCCAGAGCCTCTCCTTACCGAGTCGCGAGAATCCCGGTTCTGCTGCCAACCTTCTGGTGGATTCCAGCGGTATCGTTTGGGGAGCCACCGTGCACGGACTTTTTGCGTGGAAAGATGGGAAGTTCAAGGTCCTCGGTACGCGCAACGGGCTTCCCTGCGGAGACGTAAAAGCAATGGAAGAGGACGACCGGGGAACGCTGTGGCTGGAGTCACAGTGCGGAATCGTTTCCATTGCGCGTGCCGAGCGGGAAAAGTGGTGGCAGGAGCCGGACTACATCGTCAAGTCACAAAAGCTGGATGCATTCGACGGTGCGCAATCCGGGCTGTCCAATTTCCGTCCCGCCGCCGCCAGGACGCCCGACGGTAAAATTTGGTTCGCTACCGGCACGATTCTGGAGTGCGTGAATCCCGCTCACCTGGACAGAAACCCGTTACCGCCGCCGGTGCACTTGGAGCAGGTGATTGCGGACAGGAAAAAATATCTTCCGGAATCCGGCCTTCGTCTTCCTCCGCGGATCCGGGACCTCGAGATCGATTACACCGCGCTGAGTTTCGTGGCGCCGCAAAAGGTGCGCTTCCGTTACCAACTGGAGGGCCGCGACACCGAATGGCAGGACCCCGGCGGGCGGCGCCAGGCTTTTTACAGCGATCTTTCTCCCGGCAACTACCGGTTTCACGTGATTGCCTGCAACAACGACGGGGTGTGGAATGACACCGGCGCGACGATGGCCTTCACGGTGCTGCCGGCCTATTACCAAACTACATGGTTTCGGCTGCTGTGCTTCGCGGTCTTCGCACTTCTGTTGTGGCTGCTCTACCGGCTTCGTCTCCGGCAGGTCGCGGCGCGTATGCAGGCGAGACTGGAAGAGCGGCTGGAGGAGCGCGAGCGGATCGCCCGTGATTTACACGACACGCTCCTGCAGGGCTTCCTCAGCGCGTACATGCAGCTCGATGTGGCCAACGATCATTTGCCCACCGACTCGCCCGCCAAGCCACTGGTACAGCGCGTTCTCGAACTGATGAAGCAGGTCAGCGAGGAGGGCAGGAACGCGATCCGCAGCCTGCGCTCGCCTTCGCAAGAAAACGATTTGGAGCAGGTCCTTTCCCGAGTGCGGGAGGAATTCACCGCCCAGGAGGTGGACTTCCGGATCGTTGTCGAGGGCGAACCGAAGGGGCTGCATCCGGTCATTCGCGACGAGGTCTGCCGCATCGCCCGCGAGGCGGTCATCAATGCGTTTCGGCACTCGCAAGCCAGCCGCATTGAAGTCGAAATCGGATATGGCGCTCGCAGCCTGGCGATTGTGGTTCGCGACAACGGTTGCGGTATCGATGAACAGGTGCTGCAGAGCGGCCGCGAAGGCCACTGGGGCCTATCGAACATGCGCGAGCGGGCGGAGAAGATCGGCGCCAAGCTGCGAGTGCTGAGCCGGCCCGGCGGAGGGACCGAGGTGGAGCTGTCGGTCCCCAACAAAGTTGCCTTCGGAAGCGGACGTTCGGAAGGCCGATGGAGGTGGCTCACCAAGTGGTTCTCGGTGAAGCCCGCCTCCGAAATCCCGCCGCCCAGCGCAGACTGAGGGGTTGCTAGGATTTCGTGTCTGCCGCGGGAGCTTGTGTTGCCTTCGATAGTGCGGTTTCGGCGAGCCACTTCTCCAGTTCAGTGTAGGCGTAGCGGTAGGATTCTTCAGCGATCTGCCGTCCGTGCTTGAAATCGTTGAAGCGGTAATGCTGTACGGGCGGCGTCAAGTACAGGTCCGACATCGACCGCATGCGCTGGCGATAGGCGTCGGTTTCCAGCTCCATGCAGCGCATCAGGATGGAGACGATGGTAGGGGCCGGTTCGGAATGACCTCCGGTTCGCAACCGGCTGAGCAGTACTCGCCAGCCGGAGACGTCGCTGTGCTCGGTGCGAAAGGCGCTGAAGTCGGTCGGGTTGGAAACATCGACGGCGATGACGGGACCGCCACAAAAAGGCTTCATCACGTCGGCCGGCACATTGCTGACCAAGCCTCCGTCCACCAGCAGGTCGCGCCCGCGCACCATGGGAGGAAACATTCCCGGCACGCGCGAGCTGGCGAGAACGGCTTCCTCCGCCGGGCCGTCGGTGAGCACGGCAATGCCGGCGCTGGTCAGATTGGTGGCAACTGCGAAGTAAGGAAGCCACAAATCTTCCACCTTCTTACCCCGCGTTCGCTGGGCTATCGACCTGCGCAGCTTCTTGCCATTGAAAAGCGCCAGCAGTGGCAGGGTCCAGTCATGCAGCGCGGTGCTGCCATCATGGCATGTGACTTCCACCATCTGCTCGAAGCTGTAGCCGAACAGATACTCCATCCCCACCAACGCTCCCATGCTGGTCCCGCCAATGGCATCGATGGGAATCTTGAGCTCGTCGATAGCGCGTAGAACGCCGGCATGGGCGACCCCGCGCGCGAAGCCGCCGCCCAGCACGACCCCGATCGCGCGTCCGGTGAGGAAGCGTGCCAGACGTTGAAAGTCCGGCAGCGACTCCCATCGGAGGTGATGATGGTGGTCGACGCGGTAATCTCGCAGCCATTCTGCGGTCGCTCGTGGCTCCTCGCTTGGGGCGTGCATCAGGGCTAAACTTACCTGCGGCTTTCCGCTTTCGCTCTGATGGGGAAACCTGGGCTGGATATGAGCGGCGGCGTGCGCATCAGCCACCAAAAGAATCCGGTCGGCCTGGCGCATGCATCGATCGGTCCAGGGCGACTCTATCGAGTCGGCCTCATACAAAACGCAGTCGTATTCGTGTTCTTTGTTGTTCAGCCAGAGCAACAGGTTCGCGTGGCGCGGGTCCCAGTCCAGCATCTGAGCGATGTCCGGTCCCAGGCTTTCATTCACGTCACGGCTGGTGAGGTGCAGCACGCGCATGTGCTGCGAGAGCGCGCGGGCAAGTGTGAGGGTGAAGCGGTGCAAATCCAGTCCGGGGGTCACGCCGGTAAGGGCGACGCTCCGCGTTCCGATGACGGGAGTGCGCTGCAAGGTGGGTCGCGTGGCGATGGCCACCAGTTGACGGGTAAAGAATGGCGCGGCCACCAGCGGATGTTTGGCCAGGAAGCGGTGGAAGCCTTCCTTGGAAAGCGCCGCGAGATGGGTGTCGCGAATGGCCACGACGGTCGCCAGCCGCTGCTGATCGCCGATGATGGCAACTTCGCCGACGACCTCACCCGCCCCCGTCTCGCCCAAAATGCCGGGCCGCTTGCCGACCTCGCGGATGATCCGCAAGCGTCCGCTGATGACCAGGTACAGCGCATCACCCTCTTCACCCTGCCGGAACAGCGTTTCCCCTCCGGCAAGGAAGCGTCCCTTGAGTTCGGCCCCCAGATCGCGCAAGATGTGCAGCGGTAAGGCGGCGAACAAGGGGTGCCGATGGATCGCCATCGCAAGCTGCCGTCTCTCCACCACCTCGAAGACACGGGTCAGCACACGAGCGACGTCGGCGGGATGTACCGGGAGCAGTTCCTGAAATGCGGCGCGCGAGATTTCCAGCAACTGCGCCGGCTCTTCCGCGATCACGCTGCCCGAGAGCGGTTCGCCGGTGAGAATGGCAATCGCTCCGGCGCTTTCGCCGGGCTCGATGTAGGCGGCGATTCGCGGGCCACGCTCGGGGTGCGTGACGACCACCCGCAAGCGGCCGGAAATCAGCAGGAAAAGACTCTCTCCCTGTTCGCCTTCGGCGATGACCGTTTCCCCGGCGGCGAAGCACACTTCTCGCGACCGGGCAGCAAAGGCGGACAACGCCGCTTCTGCCGTGCCGGCGAACAAGGGATTCTCCGCCAGTGCCTGAAGCAGATTCATCGCAGGTTAGAAAGCGACAGTTTGCCACAGCGAACCGTGCGGCGCAGCAACCCAATTTTCTACGCTCAGGGCGACGACCTACAACTCTATACAAGAAAAAATCGATCTTTTAGGATAGAGACCGATTGAATCAATAAACCGGCTGGCGCAGGTCGCTCGGCGGGAAACCAAGTCAACGGTTGCTCTACTCGCGGGTCGCGCCACTAAGGAGCCATTGCCGCCAGCAGGACAGAGGCATACCGTGTGAGGCAAGATCCGACCAGTTGCCTGTTGGGCAGCCTGGGCGCACACAAGATCTGCAAGCGTTGCGCCCGCCCGACGTTGAGTCCGCTGCGGGGTTGCTGAGAACCTTCGCCAGGCAGCTCACCGGGGTCTGAATTTTATGCCGGGGCCGATTCTCGAAATCGCACATGTGCTGTTCATCGATATCGTGGCGTATTCTGCATTTCCGTTGGAACAGCAACGGCAAGCCGTTCGCACCCTGCAGGACGCCATTCGGGCGACCTCCGATTACGCCCTGTCGCAGCAAAACGACCAGTTGATCGTCTTGCCCACCGGCGACGGGGCGGTGCTGGTATTCTTTCGCGATATTGAAGCTCCGGCGCGTTGCGCAGTGGAGCTGGCCCATACTCTCGCCGGCGATCATCCGTTGATGATACGCATGGGCATTCATACCGGCCCGGTGTATCGCATGGCGGACATCAATGCCAACCGTAATGTCGCCGGCAGCGGGATCAACCTGGCACAGCGAGTGATGGAAGTGGGGGATGCCGGCCACATTCTGGTTTCGAAGGCGGTTGCCGATACGCTCTCTGAAGTAAGCGCCTGGCGGGAATGCCTGCATGATCTGGGCCTGGCCGAAGTCAAGCATGGAGCTTCGGTCCACTTGTTCAATCTCTATACTGAGGCGGCGGGAAATCCCAAAGTCCCAGCCCGGTTCAGGGCAGCCGGAAAGGGAGTCCGGTCAGCCAACGACGAGGACCAGCGCGTTACAGATGAAATGACTACCACCCAACCTAAAAGAGCGGAGATGAAAGACCGCGAACAAATTCGGATTCTCAGCGTTGACGACCACCCCTTGCTGCGGGAGGGGATTTCCACTCTCATCAATAATCAGCCCGACATGCGTGTCGTCGGCGAGGCCTCGACCGCACGAGAGGCACTGGAGCGCTTTCGCCAACTGCAACCCGACGTCACCCTGATGGACGTCAGGCTTCCCGATAGCAACGGCATTGAGGCAATGATCGCGATCCGCAACGAGTTTCCCGAAGCCCGCGTCATCATGGTGACCACCTCCGAAGGCGATGTTGAGATCCAGCGCGCGCTGGGAGCCGGCGCTCGGGGCTACATGCTCAAGAGCATGCCGCCCAAAGACCTGATCGAAGCTATCCGCCACGTCCATGCCGGGAAGAAACGTATCCCCCCGAGCATCGCCGCTCATCTGGCGGAGCATTTCAGCGAGGAGACGCTGACCACGCGTGAGATTGAGGTGTTACAGCAGATCGCCGGCGGGAATCGCAACCGCGATATCGCCGAACGCTTGTTCATCTCGGAAGAGACGGTGAAGGTCCACATCAAGCACATCATGGAAAAGCTTGGAGCGAGCGATCGCACCCAGGCCGTCTCCATTGCCCTGAAGCGGGGCATCATTCACTTATAAATCATGGACTTACAGGAGCATCGCTCCTTGCCTTGTACCGCGAAAGTGGTATAAGAAGATTCCGAAGCTTAGGGATTTCTTTTGCGTTCAAAGGCGCTAGCCTTCTACTTGGGGCGGTGAAGAAACCGCCGATTCCGAGGAGGGAAGGCTTGCAACCCGTATATTCCACAACCTCGAGTAGCGGCCGTGCCATCGGGCTGTTTCTCCTGCGGGCCGGAGTTGGAACAACTCTTCTGGCGCAAGGGCTGGCGTATTTCTGCCAAACGCGGGACGTGAGACTGAGCGCCTGGGCGGTTTGTGGCCTGGCCATGGTGGCCGGCTGCTCCCTGCTGCTCGGCTTCCTCACTCCGGTTGGAGGCGCGCTGACCGCGCTGCTCTCCGCCGGCATGACGTATTCCCGTCTTCCGGTGCCGAACGGCATGTTTACCGGAAATCCGTTGAGCTTTAGCGTAATCGCGATGGCCGTGGCACTGATTTTTCTCGGGCCTGGAGCCTACTCGCTGGACTCGCTACTGTTTGGCCGCCGCAGAGTTATAATTCCCCGCTCCTCTTCCCTGCCGAACTCATAACTCAGTCCCTGCCGATTTTCGATCATCATTCGCAGCACTGTTCGACCCGCGATTGGCAACCGTTGGCCCGCGTTGGATGGAGTAGCGACCTGGCCCCAACCGCCGGATCGCACATGCCCCGGTGACGCAGGTTACTGCTCCTCACCCGGGCTGGTGGTCTTCTATAGGTGATGACGCGTCCGGGTGGAAATGGCGCGCCTTCGCGTCGCCCGGTCACGTCAACTGCACCCAAGGAGAACCTCATGGCTGACAAAAAGGCGGATCTTGCTGGCCCCGGAATTGGCAATTACGCAGAGCTGGAGCGGATCCTTCCGGCGGATTACAGCTCGCTGCTGTCACCAAAAGAAACCCAGAAGGCGATCTTCGAACTCAAGAATTACATCGAAGACAACCTCTGCAAAGAATTGAACCTGATGATGGTCACCGTCCCGCTGATCGTCGATGAGGAGTCCGGCGTCAACGATTATCTCGACCGTGACGGTTCGCGCACGCCCATCCAGTTCCACATCTCCAACGACCGCGAGCAGCACGCCATTACCGCGCAGGTGGTGCAGGCCGCCACCAAGTGGAAGCGGATGGCGCTCAAGCAGTTCAACATGCAGCCCGGCGAGGGTCTGTGCACCGACATGCGCGCCGTGCGCAAAGACTACTTCCTCGACCACGATCACAGCGCCTACATCGATCAGTGGGACTGGGAGCGCGCGATTACGCCCGAGCAGCGCAATCTGAATTTCCTGAAAGCGATGGTTAACAAAATCTGGTTCGTGATCACCGGGGCTGAGCGCTATGCCCAGGAGCTGTTCCCACAGCTCAAGGATTCGCGCTATCCCAGTTTGCCGCAGGAGCTGAAGTTCCTGCACGCCGAAGACATCCTCGAGATGTATCCCGACCTGCCACGCAAGCAGCGCGAGACCGCGATCCTGCAGAAGTATCCCGCAGTGTTCATCATCGGCATCGGCTGGACGCTAAAGGACGGCTATCCGCACGAGATGCGCGCCGCCGATTATGACGATTGGGTCACGGAAACGCGCTCCGAAGACGGCCACATCCGCCACGGACTCAACGGCGACATTCTGGTGTGGAACCCGGTGACCAGGCGGCGGCACGAGCTGACGTCGATGGGCATCCGAGTGAATCCCGAGTCGCTGAAAAAGCAGTTAGAACTGACGCACCAGATGCAGTTCCTGAACTACCCGTACCACAAGGCGATCGTCAATCACGAGATTCCGCTGAGCATCGGCGGTGGCATCGGGCAGTCGCGCACGCTGATGCTGCTACTGCGCAAGGCGCACCTCGGCGAAGTGAGCGTGACAGTATGGCCGAAGGTGCTGAAGGAGATGTGCGAAAAGAAGAACATTCACGTGCTGAATTAGTGGCCAGTGGCCAGTGACTAGTGGTCAGTTGTCGGGTTCTGGCGCGTAATCGGCATGTGTAGCGATTTGTTTGGCGGGTGCGCGGCGATCCGCGCCCGCGATTCAAACACAAGTTTGAGCGCGCAATCCCCGTGTGCTAGGATTTCAAGTTTGTTACAGCTTCGCCGTGCGCAGGCCCGGGCTTGAGGGCCTGCATGGCGCCCCGCCTTTCTGCCTCACCGGCAACTCGGGGTTGTTGCAAGCACCCATCTCGCGTGCACTGGACCCTTAGCGCACCGTTGCTGGCGCGTTGGAGTAAGTGCACAGGAGTCCTACGTGAAGAATTACGAAGGCGCAAACATCCGCAATGTCGCCCTGATAGGGCATTCGCATTCGGGCAAGACCTCGCTCGCTTCCGCCATGCTGTTCACCGCCGCCGCAACCCAGCGCCTGGGCCGTGTGGACGAAGGCAACACCACCACCGACTACGACGAAGAGGAAATTTCGCGCGCGATGTCGATTTCCGCTGCCACCGCCGTCGTCGAGTGGGGCAAAACCAAGATCAACCTCCTCGATACTCCCGGCTTCAACATGTTCATTCATGAAGCCGAGATGGCACTGCCTGCCGCTGAGGCCGCGCTGGTCGTCGTCGATGCGGTCAGCGGCGTCGAGGTCGTCACCGAGCGCATCTGGCATTACGCCGACAAATTTGCGCTGCCGCGCGTGATCGTCTGCACCCGCATGGACCGCGAGCGCGCCGACTTCAACCGTGTGATGGAATCGCTGACCTCCGCCTTCGGCCGCACCGTCGTGCCCGTGCAGTTGCCGATCGGCTCGGAGAAGAGCTTCAGCGGCGTGATCGATCTGGTCAAGATGCAGGCCTACACCTACGACATGGGCGGCAACGGCAAGGCCAAAGTCGGCGATATCCCAGCCAACATGGCCGAGCAGGCGAAGGCCGCGCACGAGCGCCTCATCGAAGCGGTCGCCGAGGGCGACGACGCGCTGATGGAAGAGTTCTTCGACAAGGGCACTATCGCCGAGGAGCACATCATCAGCGGCCTGCACAATGCCATCCGCGAGGACAAAATCTTCCCCGTGCTCTTCGCTTCCGGCCTGGGCAACATCGGTACCGACGAAGTGCTGGACTTCATCGTGGACTACATGCCCACCGCGGTCGAGCGCGGCACCGTCAGCGCCGCCCCGACCGCCAACAATGGCGAGCCGGCCACACGCAAGATCAGCGATTCCGAGCCGCTCTCGCTCTTCGTCTTCAAGACCATCAGCGATCCCTTCGCCGGGCGCATCTCGTTCTTCAAGGTTTACTCCGGCGTGCTGAAGAACGATGCCACGGTGCAGAACTTCACCCGCAGCACATCGGAAAAATTCGCGCACTTGTCGGTGATGCAGGGTAAGACCCCGGTCCCGGTGAACGAGCTGCACGCGGGCGACATCGGCGCCGTCGCAAAACTAAGGGACACCTTGACCGGCGATACGCTCGGCGACAAGGCTGCGCCCATCCAGTATCCGCAGGTGACGTTTGCGGAGCCGGCCATCACCTTCGCCATCGAGCCCAAGACGCGCGCCGACGAAGACAAGCTGAGCAACGGCATCCATAAGCTGATGGAAGAGGACGCCATGCTGCGCTTCTTCCGCGATCCGCAGACCAAGGAATTTCTCATCGCGGGCACCGGCCAGCAGCACATCGAAGTCGTGGTCTCCAAGCTGAAGAATCGCTACCACACCGAGGTGAACCTGAAGGCGCCCAAGGTGCCGTATCGCGAGACCATTCGCGGGCGTGCCGACGTGCAGGGCCGCCACAAGAAGCAGAGCGGCGGGCACGGCCAGTTCGGCGACTGCAAGATCAAGATGGAGCCGCTGCCGCGGGGCGGCAATTTCGAGTTCGTCAACGACATCTTCGGCGGAGCGATTCCCAAGAACTACATCCCCGCGGTCGAAAAGGGCATTGTGGAAGCGGCGCAGCGCGGATACCTGGCCGGTTATCCTGTTGTCGACTTCAGGGTCATTCTTTACGACGGTTCGTATCACGAGGTGGATTCCAACGAACTTTCGTTCAAGACCGCCGGCCGCATCGCCTTCCGCAAAGCCATGGAGCAGGCCAAGCCCACGCTGCTGGAGCCCATCATGAACGTCGAGATCACCATCCCCGACGAGTTCGCCGGCTCCATCATGGGCGACCTCAACAGCCGCCGCGGACGCATCCAGGGCATGGACAACAAGGGCGGCAAGACCATCGTGAAGGCCGAGGTGCCCATGGCCGAGATGCTGACCTATGGCACCGACCTGACCTCGATGACGCAAGGCCGCGGCAGCTTCTCGCTGGAGATGGACCACTACGACGTGGTTCCACAGGCGCAGCAGGAGAAGATCATCGCCGCCGCCAAGGCTGCCCGCGGCGAAGAGGTGGAAGAGGAAGAGTAAGAAGCATTAGCAGCTAGCAAATGAGCAGTAGCTGTCCTTTGCTATTCAGTTGGCGATGCGCGCTGAAGACGGCGCAGCGGGGCGTCTGCATAAGCTCAGTAAACCACCACGCCGTAATCCGTGTTGTCTGTATTGATTGGGTAGGGAGAACCAGGAAGTGGACTTAACTGTCCATCCTGGAAGTCGAAACCCACTACACCTCCGCAGGTAGTACGCTGACATTCGGACTGGCTGTAGTAGAAGGAGCCGTCACTTGCGAGCGTTTCAATCGATCCTCCCAGTGGATAGACCTCTTCTACGAGGTAAACCGAGTAGCTGAGCACGGCCATACCACCGTACATCAGGTTAGGTTCAGTCGAATTGGTGGCCAATATCAGCTCCGTGCCCGGCGGACCCCAGGTAAGGTCGGAAACATAAACTGGGGTTCCCTGTAGGTTGAAGTTCACGACCAGGCGCTGGGAGGCCGGCGTAAGACTACCATCGCTGGCGATGCTGAACACCTGCACAACCGACGTCAAAAGCTCACCCTCCGCCAAATAGGTTCCATCCGGCGAGATCGAAAGTGCGGCCGCACACGAACCTGCGGGCAAGTTATAAGTACTTGCAAGCGTGAGCTCGCCGTTCTGTGCTCGGGAATAGGAGAGGATACTGCCATTCCCGCCGGGGCAGCTGGCGATGAATGCATGTGTCGCATCCGGGGTAAACACCATCTTCGACAAACCTGGCAAGTTTTGTTCTCCACCAGGTACTGCGACCATACCGAGCAAAGGCAACTGTCCATCTGCAGGGTAAATGAGCACTCCGGGATCGTTATTGTTATCCACGCAGCCGGGCAAGTAGACATTAGAACTGGTGGGATCTACGGAAGGCGCTACCGCGTAGGAACAGTTCGTGCCAGGTAAGGGAGCGCTCGTGCTGTAAATACTCAGCGAATAATCCGGGTTGACCAGAAGCGATGCCAGCGCAGGCGACTCGTTTGGTGGCGTTCCCGTGAAGTGAAGTATGAACAGCAAAGGCAACGTGGGTGAAATGCCGATAACCGGACTGCCAATTGTGTCATTCGGACCCATAAAGGCCTGCTCCGGTGAAGATGGCAAGTAGCTGAGTGAGCCATTGCTGGCTATCTGGTACGCATTTCCATCCGCAACGTAGAGCGCTGCACTTCTCGCGGGCGCTGGAGTGATCGTGATGACCAGGTTGGCCGTTACCGACAGTGCCGGAGCGCCGTTGTCGGTTACCTGCACCGTGAAGTTCGAAGGACCCGAAACGGTCGGCGTGCCGGAGATGAGGCCGCTGCTCGCGTTCAAGATCAGACCAGCCGGCAAGCTGCCCTGTGTGATCGACCACGTGTATGGCGAAAATCCGCCGCTTGCAGCCAAGGTCGCGCCATAGGAAATCCCCGGACTGCCGTTGGGCAACGAAGTCGTCGTGATTTGCAGCGGAGCGGCGATAGTGATTGCGAAACTGCCGTTCGCGCTGTTCTGGGCAGAATCGGAAACGGCAACCGCCAGCATACAGGGCGAGCAGGGCGACGTTGGAGTTCCTGACAACGCGCCCGCCGGACTCATCACCAGCCCGGGAGGCAGATTCGATGCACTCCAGCTATACGGTGGAACGCCGCCGGTTGCCGTGAATGTTGTGGTATAGGCGACGTTGACCCTCCCCGATGACAGAGGAGATTGCGTGGTTATCTGGAGCTGCGACGGAGCGCCAGAGTTATGATTGGAAGAACTGTTACCCGAGGAACCGCAGCTCGCGAGTAGAATCGCCAGGCAGGAACAAAGAAAGAGTGACGGCCACAGTCTCGCCCTCATGGCAACCTCCGCCTTACTCACTCATGTGTGCTGATATTAGCAGCAACACTGACCGAAAACGGAAGTTCCGTCTGACCGGTGCCCGATCCCTGTGGTCGCGAGCCCGGTACCCACTCATTTGCGGGGCTCGAATGAGTGGGAGCCCCGAAGTCGAAGCCGAAGGACAAGCCTTTCCTGACAACTGATAACGGATAGCGCCCCGGCCAGTCCTGGCAACGACGGCATACAGCGAGTAGGGCCAGCAATATGCGCTCGAAACTTTGCCGCCCGGCTGTAGTCTAATAGGGAAGGTCCCATGCGTAGCCGTTCCATGAAGCGCCTTCTCGCCGCCGTGCTGTTCTGCCTGTCAGTGCCGGGCTTTGCTCTCGCAGGCGACAATGCTGCATTCCTGCCCAAGTCGTTTGCTGGGTGGACCGAAACCGGCGCGGCGAAGATGACGGCCAATCCGGCGCAGGCCGACAGCGCCTACCCAGCCGTGCTGAAGGAATACGGCTTCAACGAATCGGAGACGGCCACCTACACGCGCGATGACGGCCGCAAGCTGACCATCAAGGCCGCCCGCTTCGACGACGCCACCGGCGCCTACGGCGCCTTCACCTTTTACCGCCAGCCCGACATGAAGACCGAGGAGATTGGGACCAAAGCCGCCTCGGCCAACAACCGCATCCTTTTCTTCCGCAGCAACGTGCTGGTGGATGCGACCTTCGATCGCGTCACCGAGATGTCGGCGGCGGAGCTGCGCGACCTTGCGGCCATATTGCCCTCGGCGCAGGGATCGGCCGACAATCTTCCCAGCCTGCCCGAGTACCTGCCAAAGAAGGACGCAGTTGCGAATTCCGCGAAGTACATCCTAGGCCCGCAGGCGCTGCTGGCCGCAAAGGGCCCGCTCACGCCCGAACAGATCGACTTCAGCCACGAACCCGAGGTTCTGTCGCAGGATTACACCTCCCCGCAAGGCGACCTCACGCTGACCATCATCAACTACCCCACGCCGCAAATCGCGGGCGAGCAACTGCGCGCGTTGCAGGGCGCAAAGCAGGCCGACAGCTCCGCCCTGCTGGTGCGGCGCAGCGGACCGCTGCTCGACGTTGTCAGCGGCGCGACCGGCAGCAGCGCAGCGCCCGACCTGCTGAACTCGGTGAACTACGAGGCCGAGGTCACGTGGGATGAAGCGACCAGCGTCAGCCCGCGCAACAACATCGGCAATCTGATCCTCGCCGTCTTCGCGCTCATCGGAATCATTCTGCTGATCTCGCTCATCTTCGGAATCTTCTTCGGCGGCTTGCGCATTCTGGTGAAGCGGTTTTATCCCGACAAGGTGTTCGATCGGCCCGAGAACATGGAGATCATCCAGCTTCACCTGGGCGAGCGAACGGATCGCTAAGCTATTGACGAGCAGCTAGTTACCTTCTAATGTCGAAAATCCGGCACTTTTCAGCCATTTTTGCGCTGCGGCTTGAATTCTTGGCAAATTGTTGAAAACACAGCAATTTAAGTCCGAAAAATTGCTTGACACGTACTTTCCGGAACCCTAGTATTTCTGCAGAAAGTTTTGACGGTCTAGCCTCCGTTGGAACTATTCTCCCTTGAAGAGAAGGCCGCCCAGTTGCGGGTGGCCTTTTCGTTTGCGGCGAGACTGTGGGAAAGCCGTGGCTGTTGTGAAAAAGTTGTCGGCTTCTACTTACGATAGCGTTCGTCGCGCGTGTCTTGTGATTAGATTGGCGTGCTTCGTCACAGACGCACGCGCTTGCAATAGCTGATTCTTTTCGTGAATGCTCCCAAGGTGACCATGCGAAAACTGGCCGTGTTTCTGTTGCTTCTCCCGCTGCCACTCGGTTCACAGGTGAAGATTCTAATGCCAGTAGTGGTAAGGGATGCCGCTGGCAAACCTGTCACTGATCTGCAGGCGTCGGATTTCCAGGTCAGCGGCCCGAAGAACGTCAGCATCGATCGCATGTGGCTCGTTCCGCCTGCAACGCTGAGCAACGACGACTCGCAGATACCGGTTCTGGTGGTCTACGACGCCGCAAATGTATCGAATCAGTATCCAGAGGTCACGGCAAAACGCCTGCGAGCACTTCTGAGAGCCGTTGCCCAACATCGCGTCCCGGTGACCTTGTTGATCAACTCCGCTGACGGTTTGCACTTAATTTACGATCCGGCCACCTCACCAGACGTTCTGTCGGCGGCGTTGACGCTAATAGACGATCCGAAGGCGACGAACAGTGATCCGAATGTCGAGGAACAGGTAGCAAGGTTGCGGCTACTCAGCACATTAGAGCCGATCCGTAATTTCCGCTATGATCACGGCCTAAATCAAATGAACAGTCTCTTAGCGGTGGCCCACCTCTCAGGCCAATCCGGCAGACGAAAGGCTGTGCTCTGGCTCACTGGTTATCCTGCGTTTGATTCACGTCGGCCGCAATACGAACTGATGGTCGAAGAGCTGAATGCGGCTCAGGTAAGCGTCTACCCATTCTGCGGTGCGAGCGTTCACGACAACGGCTCCCTGTCAATCACCCCCTTGCTGGAACTAGGAGAAAGCACTGGTGGTTTAATTTTTGAGGCGAATCCATTCAAGGGAACAGTTACGGTGACTTCGGACTGGCAGGCGGTTCAGGCCACACTGGCCGATTTGGGTTCCTACTACATGGTCGCAGTTGGAGTCCCCACCCCCAAAGACACGAGTTGGGTACCCGTCAAAATCACAATCAATCGTCCGGGCTTGATGGTTCGCGCGGCTCCTGGCTTCTACGGTCTGAAGCCGCTGAAAACCAAATAGCGCCTCACTGGCCCGCGCTTAGCCCATACAGTTTGATTGCGTTCTCCCGCATAACCTTGCGCGCGATCTCGCTCGCTTCGGCGCGGGTGATCTCTCCATCCTGCATCATGCCTGTAAGTGCGATGGCCAGCGCGGTCCGCCCCGCGGTTGCCGTCTCATATCCGGTCTCTTCCCAGTTCACCTGCGGCTCAAACGGATACAGGTCGGTGCCGAACAACACTTTGTCGGGATAGAACTCCAGCATCGCGCGGATGTTGGCGGCGATGTGGCGCGGCGAGAGCATCCAGGTCTGCTCGGAGAAGTCGGCGTAGACGTTGGGCTTCATCAGCAGATAAGGCACAAACTGCTCGAAGCCGCCGGCGCCGCCGTGCAGCATCACGAAGTTGGTCTTGCGCAGCGTGGGATCGTTGAACACCGAATCGAGCAGCAGCGGATTGGCGCCTTCCATCTCGAAATATCCTCCGCAGCCGCCGCCGGTGTGGAAGTGCACGGCCATCCCGAGCAGTCCCGCCTCACGCGCGATGTAGCGGAAGAGATAATCCTGCAGCGTCTTATATTCGGCATCGCCGGGCACGCCGCCCTTGATGTAGCGCGCATAGACACGGGCCGCATCGGCCCCTTTCGCGGGAGCGAAATCGAGCGAGCGCAGGTACGCCGCCTCGTACTTGATGGCGAGCGCGCCGTTCTTCTTCTCCAACTCCAGCAGCGGCGTGATCACGGTCGATTCGTATTCCGGGAGCGTTGCCGGCAGCGCACTTACATTCAGATCCTTCAAGTAGCGCTTGAGCAGCAATTCTTCCCTGCCGAAGAAGATTTTGCGATCGGGCGTCTCGGCCGCCAGCGACGAGTTGTTCAGCGGAAAAAGCAGAGTGTCGTCAAATGCGACCCAGCGGAAATGCGGCGGATGCTGGCCCGGACCGAGCGCCACGCGGTTCGCCAGTTCCGTCTCAATGCCCAACTGCTCCAGCACCCAATTCGGATAGTTGTCGCCTTCGCGCTGCTTCACCCGTTCCTTGGCGGCCAGCAATTCCTTGACGTGCTCCGGCTTGAAGTCGTCATACTTATAGCCGAACATGGTCTGCCAGGCCTTGATGTAGACCGGATTATCTTCGCGAAACATCATCCCGGCCTCGGTCGGCTCCAGCGGATCGCAGGGCAGCGCGTCGTAGTCCTGGTCTTTCTTGCCTTGGGGACCGTCGAGCGCCGGCGGATGGGCGTGGTTGTCGATGGCCTTGATTTGGTTGATCTCGCGCAGCAAACCTGGGTCGGGCGCAAGTTGCTGAGCCCATAGCGCCGAGGTGGCCACTAGCATAAGCACGAGCGTCTTCAGGAGAGTGTGTCGGATGAGCATGTCATTACATCAATATCTTAAGCTCTATGTTAAGGAGACTCTGATTAAGTCCCTCAGCGGCTAAAGCCGAGGTCAAGAAGGGCCAATTTACGGACGGTCTGAAGACCGTCCCTTTCAAAACCAGCCTTAATCAGAGACTCCTTAACTGGGCCCAGAGAGTGGATCGAGGCAGTCTACCGCGCCCGCGAGCCTCTCACAACCGCAAACATAAACGTTTATGCCAGGATCAATGAAGGGCGAGCTCACGGCCTCGGTGCCCAATCCGAGTGGCTTCACGCGCATGCGAGACGCGAAGTCCGGCGCGGACCCGACGGATCCCAAGTCGGCGAAGAAGAAGACCGAAATCTTCAAGGCGCTGCCGGAGATCTGGCAGCTCATCCGTCCCCGCCGCGCCCTGCTGGCAGTGGGACTGGTGTTGATGGTCATCAACCGCGTCTCCGGGCTGGTATTACCGGCCTCAACCAAGTATCTGGTGGACGACATTATCGGCAAGCGGCATTTCCGGATGCTGTACCCGCTGGTGGGAATTGTATTGTTAGCGACTCTCATCCAGGGGCTGACCTCGTATGCGCTCACGCAAACGCTCTCCAAGGCCGCGCAGAAGCTGATTGCCGAGCTGCGTCGGCTGGTGCAGGAGCATGTCGGACGGCTCTCCGTCTCGTATTACGACGCGAACAAGACCGGCATGCTGGTCTCGCGCATCATGAGCGACGTGGAAGGCGTGCGCAACTTGATCGGCACTGGGCTGGTGGACTTCGTCGGCGGCCTGCTGACAGCGGTGATTGCCTTTGCCGTCCTCATTCGGATCAGCCCGGTGATGACGGCCATCGCGTTTACGTTCCTGCTGGTTTTTGGCTTTGGACTGCGCAAGGCCTTCCGCATCATTCGCCCCATCTTTCGTGAGAGGGCCAAGATCAACGCCGAAGTCACCGGCCGCCTGACCGAATCGCTGGGCGGCGTGCGCGTGGTGAAGGGCTATCACGCCGAAGGGCGCGAGCACGAGGTCTTCAGCCTGGGCGTCGAGCGTCTGCTGCAGAACGTCTTTCGCACGCTGACCGCGACCTCGGTCATGAGCCTCTCATCGTCGACGCTGATGGGACTCATCGGCGCCATTGTCATGTTCATGGGCACGCGCGAAATCCTCGCTGGCAAGCTTACGCTCGGCGGTTTTTTCACCTACACCATGTTTCTCGGCTACCTGGCCGCACCGTTGTTTCAGGTGGTCGGCATCGGCACGCAGATCACCGAAGCCATTGCCGGGCTAGAGCGCACCCGTGAGGTTCTCGATGAAATGCCGGAAAACGCGGACCCCGGGCGCACGGTCACGCTCGGCCCCATTCGCGGCAACGTGGCTTTTCACAATGTCAGCTTTGCCTACGAGCAACAGAAGACCGTGCTGCATGACATCTCGTTCCGCGCCTGGCCCGGCTCGGTGACGGCGCTGGTTGGGTCTTCGGGCTCGGGCAAATCCACCATCATTGGATTGATCGCCGCCTTCCATAAGCCGAACGATGGCCAGGTTCTGGTCGACGGCGTCGATTTGGCGACGGTGCGGCTGGAATCGTATCGCACCCAGCTTGGTATGGTGCTGCAGGATTCGTTCCTGTTCGACGGCTCGATCCGCGAGAACGTGGCGTTCGCCAAGCCGAATGCGACGGAAGAAGAAATCCTGCATGCCTGCACCATCGCGCGCGTGGATGAATTTGCGGAAAACTACGAGCAGAAGTACAACACCATCATTGGCGAACGCGGCGTGAAACTTTCGGGCGGGCAGCGGCAGCGCGTGTCCATCGCGCGGGCGATCCTGGCGAACCCGCGGATCCTGATTCTGGACGAAGCGACCTCCAGCCTCGACTCCGAATCGGAAGCCATGATTCAGGAAGGGCTCGCGTATCTGATGCAGGGACGGACCACATTCGTGATCGCGCACCGGCTATCGACCATTCGCCGCGCCGATCAGATCCTGGTGGTCGAGGCCGGACGGATCGTGGAGCACGGCACGCACCAGGAGCTGTTCGATCTTGGTGGCCGTTATTACGAGCTCTACACCAAGCAACACGGCATCGAGCAGAACCTGTTCCTCGCGCCCGGCGAGGGCGACACGGTCGAGGAGCCTGAGAGCGCACCGGCCACCGCCGCATCAGCGGTCGATCCGGATCCTACAGAGCTCTTGCGGTAAGTAAGCGATTATTGTGGCTGGTTCTGCTCCGGAGGATAGTTGTTGCCCGGCTGTAATTGCTGCGGCTGCGATTGCTGCCCGAAGCCGTTGTTCTGCTGGCCAAATCCATTCTGTTGGCCGAAGCCATTGTTTTGCTGGCCGAATCCGTTATTCTGCTGGCCGTTTTGTTGGCCGTTCAATTGGCTGGCGGGGGTGCCGATGTTGGTGTTACCGATGGTGGTGGGCTGATACGGTTCGCGCAGCAGAACGTTCTGCTGGTCCATGATGGGACTATAGATAAACTGCCACTCGTCGTAGGTCTTCTTCTTGTTGTAAATGCGGATAGTCGGATCTTTGCTCAGGCTGGCGACGCCTACGATCGCACCGCCGCCAAATACCGTATTGCTGTCGGAAGAGTTCTGGCCCGAGCCCGAGTTGCCGGTTGGACTGCTGCCAAAGGGGCCAGACTGATTGCCTCCGCTGCTCGACTGGCCATTGCCCGAAGACGAATTGGTGGAGCCAAAGTTGTTGGTAGGCACGCCTTCGGGATTACTCCCCTGGTCCGAGTTCGAAGCAAAACCGCTGCCGGCGCCGGGGTATTGCTGGCCTGAGTACTGCTGCTGAAACTGTTGCGCGGAAATCTGTTGCACCGGTTGCTGCGACCCGAAGGCTTGCGATCCGAAAACGGAGCTGCCCACGCCTGGGCCCGACCCGGCAGCCGCTCCACCCGGCGTCAGGGCGCCGCCCTGCTGGCCCAAAGCCGCTGCCGGGGTGCCAGGCCCACCCGCGCTCAGCACACTCTGAATGTCGGCATAGCGCAGCAGCTTCCACTTGCCGTCCTTGGTAAGCGGGTCCTTGTAGCGCTGGCGAAGAAAGCGGATCTGGCCCTTGTCGAGGTCGTCGAGACTGGTGGGATAGCGATTGTATTTCTTATAGAACTTCTTGATGGCCCGCGCGTATTCGGTGCCGCGATGGATCATTTCCTCTTCGCGGTCCCGCTTCATCTGTTGTACCATGCGCGGCCCAACCACATAGGCCGCCGCAATGACCATGAATGCCATCATCAGCATGATGGCAAGCAACAGATATCCCCCGTCGCGCTGGCGGCGCGTGGAGCGGGGTGGAGGCGGATTGTGCCTAAACTGCTGCATCTCGCGTTGTCATCCCGCGCTCAGCGGAATGGTCTGCGTGTTGTTAGTCAGCACGTCCTGGACTTCCACCGAAGTCGGCCCGACATGCAGGATCTTATAGCGCCGGTCGACAATGTCGCCCTCTTTGGCCAGAAAGATGTCCTCGCCTTTGAGCAGGAAAATGCGTTTGCTGCCGTTTTTCGGCCCCTCGTAGCCGTAGAACTTCAAGTCAATCGGCGGAGGTGGCGGCGGCTGTTGCGCGGCCTGCTGCTGGAGCGCCGACTGGACCGGTTTCGGGATATCCGGCGGCGGCGCCTGCGAGCTGAAGATGTTGCGCCCGTTGCCCTTGTAGGTCATGTCCTCACTGGATTTCAGCAGATCGAAGCGCAAGGTCGGATCCAGAGAATGGGCCAGCGAGATCGGCTTGCGCCCAGCCTTTCCGCGGGCCGCAGGGACGATGGGCGCGGTCGGGTCCGGCGTGGCATTGCTCCCTCCGGAAAACTGATAGATCAGCAGACCGGCAGCGACCACCGCCAGCACCCCTGCCAGAATCGTCTTCTTCTTGTTTTCGGTCCCGAGCTTCACGATGAAACCGCTCCCGATCGCATATAGGTTTCCAGCTTGAGCTGCAGACGCACGTTCCCCTGCTGCTCGCCCAGTGTAATCCCGTCAACCAGGAAGAACATCTTGCTGCGCTCCAGCGCATTGATGAACTTCACTTCCTGAAGATAGTCTCCGGAAATCGATAACTCCATGTTCAGCTTCCGCAGGTCCTCGATGGGCGCGTCCTTCTCTTCATATTTGACGCCGCTCAGGTGTACTCCGGTATCAGACGCGATGTTGCCCAGTTCTGCCGATACCACGGAGTACTCTGCCGGCAGACGCGTGTCATAGAAGCCGGCAATGTCGTGTGACGCCTGCTTCAATTTCTGGTCCATGCCGCGGGTGGGCAGCACCTCTTGCTGTTTGGCGATGAGTTGTTGGCGCAGCCGGGAGTATTCGCGCTGTCGCGCCTGGCGCGAGCGCCCCGCCGGCGACACCAGGTAGCCGACACAGGCCAGATCGAAGATCGCGAGAGCGATCACGACCGGCATGAGCTTTTTGCGGGTTTCGCGAATACTGGCCATCAGTGTTCCCTCATGCGGCCCGGCGAAACCGGCCGATTTTGCGCCGCCTTGACGTTCGAAGCCGACGCCGGCTTTGGCTTGGCCATCGGATCATTGCTCGGGCCATTCCCGGCCTTGTTGGCAGGAGCATCGGAATTCTGTGCGGTTGCGGCTTGGTCCTGCGAATTTGCGGCGGTCGCGTTCGGCGATTCGTCGCTGTCGGGCGCGCCCGGCACATAGACCGCGGCAATATCGAACTGAATGTTGCCGCCCCCGGCCGCCTGATCGCCGGCGTTGGTGGTCACCGTCTCGGCCACGATCTGCGCCTGGCGCAGATGGCTGGATTTCTCCATGTTGCGCACCATCTCCACCGCGCGATCGCGCGAGTCCGTCGCTACAATCACGTGCAGCACCAGATCGTTGGTCTTGGTGTACTCGGGCTTCATAGAGACGACGTGCAAGTCCGCGGGGACGATCTTCTCCATCTCCGTGAAGATGCGCGTCCAGGAGAGCGATTTGCGCGCGAAGAGCTGGTTGAGAAAGTCTGACTGATCGGCGATCACCCGATTGGCCGGCTTGTTCAGGATCGCCCGCGCCTGCGCTTCCTCCGTGCCCAGGCTTTCAATCTGCCGCTGCACATCTGCCAGTTGCCGGTTGATGCCGCGCGAATACTGCCGCTGATAGATGATATAGCTGGCCAGCAGCACCCCGACGATACCGAGCGCGGCGATCAGCATCGTCATGCGCCGCAGGTAGGACTGGGCGACTTCGTAGGGCTGACTCGCGAGATTGATGTGGATCCGCATCAGGACGCCAGCGCCCCCATGACTCCGGCCAGGGCCGACCGATTCACGTTTCCCGCCGCCGCGCCCATCGAGGCACTGGAAACCAACTCCTCAACCCGAATGTTCGACGTCGCACGTAATGCTTCTTGCAGCCCTTGCGCCGACTGCACGCCGGTAACCAGCATGCGATCGACGCCGACTCCGTAGCGGTCTTCAAAGTACACGAGCGAAGTGTTGACGTCATCGACGAGAGATTCGCCGGTGACCTCGGTGCCGCCATTCTCCAGCGCCCGATAAAGCAGCAACTGGTCCTGATCGACAATGGCGAAGGTCGTCGTGCCGCGCTCAACTTTGATCACCATCGTGGGACGCGACGCGTCCACCAGGCCGAGCGCCGCGAGCATCGAGGGCAGCACCGCGCCGGGATTGTAGCCGGCCGCACGCACCACCGACTCGTATTCCTCCAGCACGCTGCGTGGGGTGACCGCGGCCATCACTCGCACGGGAATCGCGGTGCCCTGGCGCTCGAACGAGACGGCCGACTGATCGACATCGAACGGCAAAGATTTCTTCAGGCGAAAGCGTACGACCGCGTCGGCATCGACCGCCTTGTCGGGAAGCGTCTCGAACTCGAGCAGCATCACGCGGGTGCTCGCGTCCGGAATGACCAGGCAGATATCGCGCGAGCGCCCGGCTACCGCGGCGATCGAGTCGCGCAGTGCGGGCACCAGCTTCTCGCGTTCGGCGATGTTGGCCTGCTGCAGCCCCGGAGTCAGAAAGCCCGGAGGGAACACCGCCGTGGTCGCTGCTTCCAGATTTGCGCGATCTTCCGAGGCGCGCGCCGTCACCAGGCGATCAGCGCTGATCTCGCAGGCAACGCGGGGACGGGTGATGGGAGATGAATTAACCATTAGCAACTAGCAGCTAGCAACTAGCTTAACCACGCAGCTCGAAGTACAAAATCCAGCTTTGTACTAACTGCTAGCTGCTAATTGCTAGTTGCCGCCTTACCTCGTGGTCTCAATAAACGTGACCTTATTGATCTCTTTCAGCGTCGTCAGGCCACGTCTAACTCTATCAATTGCCGACTCGCGAAGGAAATGCATACCTTCTTCTTTGGCAGTGCGGCGGATTTCGCTGCTCGGCTTCTTCGCCAGAATCATCTCGCGCACGTTGTCGGTCAACTCCAGCAGCTCGTGGATTGCAGTACGACCGCGGAATCCGGTACCCGCGCACTCGATGCAACCCTCGCCTTCGTAAAACGGGAACGTCACCCACTCTTTCGGGTCCAGGCCGCTGGCTTCCAGCTCTTCCGTCGAGTAATGCACCTCTTTCTTGCAGAACTCGCAGATGAGCCGCACTAGCCGCTGCGCCAGAATGCAATTCAGCGACGAGACGAAGTTGTACACTTCCACGCCCATGTTCACGAAGCGGCCAATCACGTCCACCACATTATTGGCGTGTACCGTGGTAAACACCAGGTGGCCGGTGAGCGCCGCGTTGATGGCAATCTGCGCCGTTTCCGTGTCGCGGATTTCGCCCACCATGATCTTGTCCGGGTCATGACGCAGGATGGAGCGCAGCCCGCGCGCGAAGGTCAGTCCCTTCTTCTCGTTGACCGGAATCTGGGTAATACCGCGGACCTGGTATTCGACCGGGTCTTCGATCGTAATGAACTTGTCTTCGTCGCTCTTCACCTCGTTCAAGGCCGCATACAGCGTGGTGGTCTTGCCGGAACCGGTCGGACCGGTGACCAGCACCATGCCGTACGGCTCTTTGATGTAGCGGCGGAAGGTGCGCAGATCGTCTTCGCCAAAGCCGACCACATCCAGAGTGAGCTTGTGGAACTTTTCGCTCATCGACTCTTTGTCGAGCACGCGAAGCACGGCGTCTTCACCGTGGATCGAAGGCATGATGGAGACGCGGAAGTCGATGGAGCGCCCGTTGTAGCGCACGCGGAAGCGGCCATCCTGCGGCACGCGGCGCTCGGAGATGTCGAGCTCGCTCATCACCTTGATACGCGAGATGATGGTCGAGTGGTGCTCCTTCGCGATGGGCTGCATGGCCTGCTGCAGCACACCATCGATGCGGTACTTGATGACCACGGAGTCGTCGCGGGTCTCGATGTGAATATCGCTGGCGCGCCGCTGCAAGGCGGTGAAGATCGTGGTGTCGACCAGGCGAATGATGGGGCTCTGGTCGGTCTCGCCGGTCAGCTTCTCGATCGAGATCGTTTCGTCGGTGTTTTCGTCCTCGGTGATAACGTCGAGCGCAAAATTCTCGCCGGCTTCTTCCAGCACGCGCTGCGACTGCTCGCTTTTCTTGAGCACGTCGTTGATCTGCGACAGGCTGGCTACCCGAGTGACGACGCGGCGGCCCAGCAGCAGTCCGATCTCGTCGATCATCATGATTTGGCTGGGATCGGCCATGGCGATGACCAGACGGCCGTCCGGCTTCTCCTCCAGTGGCACGAAGTTGTAGCGGAACATCAGGTCCACTTTGATCTTGCGGAACAGTTCGTGCTGGATGTGGAAGTTCTTCAGGTCCACGAACTCGCAGCGATAACGCCGCGCCAGGTCCTTGCCATGCTCGATTTCGTCGCTGACGGCTACCCCGCCATTACCGTTGACGAAGATTGCTTTGGGTTCTGCCATGGTTGTTACCCCAGTTTCAAGTTTCAAGTCAGCATCTAACGAGAGCTGTTACAACCATTTTCAGAGTTGATAAACACGAGTCGCTGCTCAAAAGCAGAACTCTCGCGCGATCGAAAATGCTGAGCCACCAGCGCCCGAGCGCCGTAGGTGCGGAAAAGCTTAGCCCAGCGCTTCAGCGCTGGGTAGGCTTTGTTTCACCATCCGAGTCCGGTAGGGACGACACGCCGCTGCCGTCCCTACGGGACTCTGGTTCTCTTCTCCACCTCACCCAGCACTCCGCTTCGCTGCGTGCTGGGCTATCATGACTCCGCGCCTGCGGAGCTCGCGATTTGGGTGTTCGGCACCGATGCACCGAGAACACTCGCTATTGCCCACTCCCCAGTGTCAAGTGCCAAGTGCTGCTTCTAGTGCAAACTCCCCGCGCCCAGGCTGAAGATCGGCAGATACAACGAGATCAGCACGAACGCCACCACCACGCCCATCACGATCAGGATCACCGGTTCGATCAGCGCCATGGCCGTGGTCAGCGCATTCTGCACGTCTTCTTCGTAGAACTCGGCAATCGAGTTCAACATCGCCGGCAGCGCGCCGGTCGACTCACCGACCTCGATCATCTCCACCGACATCTGGGGAAAGACCTTGGTCTCTTCCAGACTGCGCGCCAGTCCCTGGCCTTCGCGCACACCACGGGTCGAGCTCTGAATG
>Ga0335073_10001615_pt1 | contig 30254 bp, 29 predicted proteins | sample Lox_Sample_22_FD_207093 | JGI IMG/M metagenome (GOLD analysis project Ga0335073, IMG submission 207093) | Soil microbial communities from Loxahatchee National Wildlife Refuge, Florida, United States - Lox_Sample_2.2 | ecosystem: Environmental > Terrestrial > Soil > Wetlands | place: USA... | reverse complement strand
GCAGTTTGGCCATTTCTGCCGCGCGCGTGGAACTGACTGGAATCACGCGCGCTACTACTTGCGCATACAGCGCTTGTGCCGCGCGGCCGCTGGGCGGATTCACGCCTCCGACCACTTTGGGAATTTGCGCCAATCCATACTGTTTGTTGCCGGGATCTTCGCGCTCCGGCGAAAACGCGAGGAAGAAATCGACCGGCACATTTTCTTTGTCAGGTCCCGCGGCGATGGGGCACTTCCACCCGCTTTTCTCGAGGATCGGCAGGACCAACTCCTCGGTGGTTCCAGGATAGGTGGTGGACTCCAATACGACCAGTTGGCCTTTTTGCAGGTGAGGCGAAATCGATTTTGCGGTCGCTTCCACGTAACTCAAATCCGGCTCGCGATATTCGTTCAACGGCGTGGGCACACAGATCAAGATCGCGTCCGCCTCTTCCAACCTGGAAAAGTCTGTGGTCGCCGTGAAATGCCTGCTATTGACGTATTGTTGAATCTTGGATTGCTGGATGTGTTCGATATAAGATTTTCCCGCACACAGCATTTCTACTTTTTTCGGGTCGGTATCAAAGCCGGTTACGCGATGGCCCGCTTCTGCGAAACGCAGCGCCAGGGGGAGGCCCACATATCCACATCCGATGATCGCCACTCTGAGTTGAGCGCCTTTAAAGAACTCCGGTTTTCTGTCCGTTGCCATGGGATCGCACGTGCTCCTCAATGCTTCTCTTTTGAAGGTGTTACGGGCCCTGAAGTATCCGGGGCTACTGCTTCAACCACTATAGCAGTTTCCCGTTTGGCCGATAAATCCGAGTGCGGCATGTTTCTTGAATTTTATGCAAGCCGGTACCGTTTTTCGCAAGTTCGTGGGCTGCGCTCGGGCGCGGGCGTGAGCGAATTCTCATTTCACTTTGCCATTTTGCACGGGGTCGCACCCTCACCATGCACATCCTGGTCATAGTCACTCTTGGCCTTATCGTTGGTGTGGCCGTTGGATTATTTGGCGTTGGCGGCGGCATCGTCCTGGTTCCCGCCATGGTTTATTTTCTCGGCTACGACCAGCACCTTGCACAAGGCACGTCGCTGTTCATTCTTTTACCGCCGATCGGTTTAGGAGCTCTTCGCGAATATTGGAAAAATGGCCAGGTCGATCTACGCGCCGGCATTCTCTGCGCGGTTGGCTTCTTGCTGGGAGGGTATGTCGGCGGTCTGATTGCCGTGCCGTTACCCTCCGCCCATCTTCGCGGTATTTTTGGATTCTTCCTGATTCTCTCTGCGATTTTGCTGTGGAGGAAGGTTCGCTCGGCGCCTCCGGCAAATTCTGGCGTGGACGGTGGGGATCGCCGCAGTCTGGCCCGGGACATCGGCATCATCTTCACGGCTTCGCTTTGTGGTGTGGCGGCCGGGTTGGTCGGTATCGGTGGCGGCGTCTTGCTGGTGCCGCTGCTCGGGCTTTTGTTCGGATTCAGCCAGCATCGCGCGCAGGGCACAAGTTTAGTCGCGCTGATCCCTCCTACGGGCATCCTGGCTTTTCTCGCCTATGCCAAGGCGGGTTATGTTTCCTGGGAAACCGGTCTGCTGTTGATCCCCGGCGTTTTTCTTGGCGGTATCGTTGGCAGCCGGTTCGCTCGTCATTTGGATCCTCGCGGCATGCGCCTGGCTTTTGCCGCGGCCATGCTGCTGCTTGGCATCTGGCAGGTCTTCACGGCTTGGCACTGATGCCGCATACTGGAAGTACATGATCGACCTCCACTGTCACATCTTGCCGGGTATGGATGACGGCGCGAAAACCATCGAAGATTCCCTGGCTATGGCCGAAGATGCGATTGCCGATGGCATTACCCATGTTGTGGGCACTCCTCATGCGAGCGGCGATTATGCTTTCAGCTTTAAGGCCGTATGTGCTCGGGTCGAGGAGTTGAATGCGAAACTCGCGGGTCGCCTCAGCTTGGCCAGCGGTTGCGATTTTCATATGAACCACGAAAATCTCCTGGCCTTGCGGAAGGACCCGCGGCCTTTTTGCATCAATCAAAAGGAGTATCTTCTTGTGGAGTTTAACGATTTTTCCATTCCACCGGCGCTGGATCAGACGCTGCACGAACTGAAGCTCGCGGAAATACATCCGGTTGTGACGCATCCGGAGCGCAACAGGATTCTGCGCACGCATCCCGAGCGTCTGCGTAAATGGATTGCGCAAGGTTGTTATGTGCAGGTGACCGCGGGTTCGCTCTCGGGCGTCTTCGGTCCAGGTCCGCAAGAAGTGGCGTGGAGTTGGCTGGCCAGCGGCATGGTCCACTTCATTGCCAGCGACGCGCACAACACCACGCGGCGTCCACTGAAGCTGAAATTCGCTTACGATGCGATCGCAACGCAAATGGGTGAGGAGCGCGCCAAAGCGCTGCTCATCGAGAATCCGCTGGCCGCTCTGGAAGGCCGTCCTCTGCCGTTCGTTCCGGATATCACGCCCGTGGAGGAACCGCGCAAGCGCAAGCGCTTCTTCTTCTAAACCAGCGGTTTATCCTGCGGGCTGCAACGGCAGCCCGGCCCACGCATTCATTAGTCCCAACACTTCGCGCACCACATCGAGTGCATCCTGGGTGGTCTCCCACCATCGCGCGGGATCGAACGAATCATCGGAAACTCCGTGTACAATCGCCGCGCCGTCGCTGGCAGAAAGGCGCCGCCATAACGCTTTTACGCGACGGGTATGCACTTTCGACGTCACTAGAATCACCGCGTGCCCATTTTCTTTGTGTAATTGGTTGCCGATGGTCTTCATCTCGTCCGCGGTATTCACGATCGGCGGGTCCAGCACGACAATGGCGTTTTCCGGAACGCCTTCATGCATCAGGATCTGCTTGTTGTACGAATCTTCGCCGACATACGGCAGGGAAAGTTGGGCCAGCGTCGCGCCCGGTTCGGTCGACTGGGTCAGCCACACTTGCGGAGCAAATCCCTGTTTGTACACGCGCGCTGCCTCCAGGGCTCGCCCCGGCATCCGCCCGCTCAGCACCGCGATCGCATCCGCCTTGCGTAATGGATCTTCCTGGACCAGCCAGCGCCCCACATTCAAGAACGAAAATAATCCCAAAAACAAAATCGCGCCGAGGCCCCATAGCCACAAACGTACGCGGCGCTCCCGCTGTGTGGGAAGGATGCTGGCCAGCAAAAATCCGTGCATGGTCGCGCATGGTACCGCGCGCTTGGCGTTGCGTCAAACCAGCGGTTTACTGTGCGCGTTGCGAAGGACCGGCATTGTGCATTCGCCGCGAATGGGATTGCGTTAGCTCTTGGCGTGCTCTCACGTTAAACTAACCCTCTACGAGTCACTGGAGGATAAATGCGCGCGGTGGTCACCGGCGGAGCAGGATTTCTGGGATCACACCTGTGTGATCGTTTATTGGCCGAAGGTTGGGAAGTTCTGGCGCTCGACAATCTCATCACCGGCGATGAAGCCAACCTGGCCCACCTGAGGAACAACGCAAAGTTCCAGTTCAAGCGCGTTGACGTCAACGAGAAGTTTCAGCTGGACGGAAAAGTCGACTATGCTTTGCACTTTGCTTCGCCCGCCAGCCCGCCCGATTATTTAAAATTTCCCATCGAAACGCTGAAAGTCGGCTCTATCGCCACGATGCATGTCCTGGACCTCGCGAAGGAAAAAGGCGCGAAGTTCCTGCTGGCATCCACCAGCGAATGCTACGGCGATCCCGACGTCTCGCCACAAAACGAATCCTATTGGGGCCGCGTGAATCCCGTCGGGCCACGGAGCGTGTACGACGAAGCCAAGCGTTTTGCCGAGGCCATTACCATGGCTTACCACCGGTACCACAATGTCGACACGCACATCGTGCGCATCTTTAATACCTACGGTCCGCGCATGCGCCTGAACGACGGGCGCGCGTTGCCGAACTTCGTTTATCAGGCCCTGAGCGGCCAACCCATCACCGTTTACGGCGACGGCAAGCAAACGCGCAGCTTCTGTTTCGTTTCCGACCTGATCGATGGCATTTACAAGCTCAGCCAGTCCGGCGAGCATCTTCCCACCAACATCGGCAATCCCGTCGAACTGACCATTCTGGAATTTGCCGAACGAGTGCGCAGCTATTTTCCGAACGGTCCCAAAATCATCTTTGAGGCCTTGCCGGTCGATGATCCCAAGCAGCGTCGCCCGGATATTTCCAAGGCCAAGCGCCTGTTGAATTGGGAACCCAAAGTGAGTCTAGAAGAAGGACTGAAGACCACCATCGCGTACTTCAAGGATCTATACGCGAAACAAACGGTCGCTCGCCAGGTAGCCCCGCGCTAATCTCTGTAGCAGCGGGTTTATTGCCGTCCAAACGAATAATAATCGAATCCCAGTTCGTGCATTTTCTTTGGTGAATACAGATTTCGTCCGTCGATTACCAGGCGTCGCGCCATCGTTTGGCCGGCCTTGGCCCAGTCCAATTCCTTGAACTGCTGCCATTCGGTGCACACCAATGCGGCATCTACGCCTTTCAGGGCTTCGTACGGGTCGTCAAAATATTTCACCGACGGCAGCAGCGGCTTGGTTCTGGAGATAGCCTGCGGATCGGTGGCGTGCACTTCGGCGCCCTCCTCGAGCAGGATGCGAATGACTTCCAGGGCGGGAGCGAAGCGGATGTCATCGGTGTTCGCCTTGAAGGCCAATCCCAGCACGGCTACTTTCTTGCCTTTGATGACCCACAGCGCCTTGCGAACCTTCTCGAAAAAATGTTCGATTCTCAATTTGTTTACGCGTTCCGCGGCCTTGAGCATGTCGAAATCCACGCCGACGGACGAAGACAAATGAATGAATGCCTGAATATCTTTAGGGAAGCAGAATCCACCAAATCCCAATCCGGCCTTCAGAAATTGCGTTCCGATGCGCGGGTCCAGGCCCATTGCCCGGGTTACTTCCTCCACGTCTGCCCCGATGCGTTCGCACAAGTCGGAAATGACGTTGGCGTAACTGATCTTCAGCGCCAGGTAGGAATTGGAAGCATGCTTGATCAATTCGGCGCTGCTGATCGTAGTGACCAGCAATTCTCCTGACGTTCCCTCTGGACACTTCCCGCCATGTACCGGGCAATGAAATTTCTTTTCCAGGATGGGCGCATAAATCTCGCGCATCACTGCCGCGCTTTTTTCATTCTCCACGCCCACGACAATGCGATCCGGATGAAAGAAGTCTTCCACCGCCGTGCCTTCCCGCAAGAACTCCGGGTTCGACGCTACCTGGAACTTCACGGCGCTGTTCTGCGAGTATGCGGTCAGAGCCTTCTGCAACTGCACGCCGGTCAACGCCGGGACGGTGCTCTTTTCCACGATGAGCTTTGGAGTGCGCGCTTCCAGGGCAACCTGCCGCGCGACGTGATCGATTGCCGACAAATCCGCCTCGCCGGTTTCTTTCGGCGGGGTGCCCACGCAAATGAAAATCACTTCACCGGCGCGGATGGCTTCTCCCGCATCCGCGGTATACGAAATTTTCTTTTCCGCCACAGCGCGCTTCAGGACTTCGTCCAAGTGCTCTTCGTAGATCGGCAGTTTTCCTGCTTTAAGTTGCTCGATGCGCTTTGCGTCAATATCCGTACAATGGACTTCATGCCCGGCTGCCGCCAGACACGCGCCTGTCACTAGCCCTACGTACCCACACCCTATGACCGTCAGCCGCACGCGATTTCTCCTTTACCCGCAATTTTCTGCTGGTGCTTCCGCCAATGCCGGCTGAGGAGTTTTCCACCGGCCCGGTTTCATGGACGCAATCCCTAGAGCGCTGGTTATCTGCGACCGAGAAGCAAACCGCGAAGCCCCAATAAAGCCAGCTTGGGTTGGCGGCGAACCACATTCCAAAGCAGCCTGGTGGATTCGTCGCGATTAATCTCGCTCAGCGATTCTTTCGCCGAATCATTCAACATATCCACCAAGCGGCAATAGTCGTCTTGCTGGAAATGGTGCAGGGCGCGGCGCACTAACCAGTGCGTTCCCAATTCCCGGCGCAAAGCGCGCAGTTCACTGCGCCCTTTGCGGAGTATGGAGTCCGCCACGCCGCGGGCACCCCGGAAGCCGGTGACGATTCCGCCGACGGTCGACACTTTTACTTGAGCAGCCGCGTCGCCCACCAGGTAAACATCGCTGTTTCCGACGGTGCGTTTCACGTTGACCCAGCCTCGATACACCGGGATCCTGGCGCCCTGCCATTCCAACGGCTCGAACCCTTTTTTATCCAGAAAGCGGTCGAAGGCGCGCTTGGTATCGCGCCCGTGCTCGCCAATGACCCCGAGTGCTCCCCGCTCTGCGGATTCGGGGATGAGCCAGTAAAAATAGGGCGTGTCGTCGGGAATGAACCAGACTCTAGTGGTATCGGCAGGGCAGTCCTTGGGCAATTTCACGAGGGCTTGTACAAGAGGGACGGTTTCTACGGGTGGCCATCCGGACGCCTTCGCGACGCGGCTTGCGGCGCCGTCGGCCCCGACTACGCTTTCGGCATAAATTTCTTCGCGCCGACCTGCGCGGTCGACTTGCACGTGGAGCCCGCGTGCATTGGGCGATAGCCCCAAGAACCTGGTGTCGTAATCGAATTGCGCTCCCGCTTGTTGCGCTTCTTGCGCCAACGCCCGAATCAGGCGCGAACGTTCGATAATCAGGTCGGGACGCTGTAAGGCCACGGTGGCCGACCGGCCATTGGTGAAGAGTTCAAATCGTCGAATTTCATTGATGACGCTGGATCCGGCTGCACCATTCACCTGTCGCCGGAAGTGGTCGGTCACAATCAAAGTGCGCTGCGGCGGATCGAGAGTAGGTTTCGATTCCAAGACGCGCACCGCTCGTCCACCCTGAGCAACACACGAGGCCGTGTACAGCCCTGCGGCTGAACCCCCAACGACAACGATTTCCTTGTTTTCCCGGAGATGACCCGGTCTGCTGCTCGTTTTATTCACTTTTCCGAGGACCTTATGAACGGAGGCTCAAGCTACACGACTGACCCACCCGAACTCACCCAATGTCTCCGGCCGCGGCGGACTTTCCACGAACTCGGAGTGCCAAGGAAGTATAACGAATCCCCTTGGTGCATCCAACCAGGGACACGGATGCTGACCTAGTCTCGGGAAATACTAGGAAGACTGCGCTACGGTGGCATTATCGCTTTTCGGCTTTTGCCGTTCGTACGGGGCCCGCTCCAACCACGCAATGGCCACCAGCATCGCCGCCAACACCGCTACCCCAATGGCGGCTGCCGGTCCGGTGGACAGGTAGGTGACCACGACTCCGGCGGTACCGCAAATTGCTCCGGCCAGGTACATCAAGAGCACGGCGCCGCGCTGCCCCATCCCCAGGTTAGCCAAGCGATGCGCAGAATGGTCTTTCCCGGGCGTTGCGAACGGAAGCAGGCCTCGGCGCGAGCGCGAAATGGTCACCAGCGTGGTATCGAAAATGGTTGCGCTCAGGATCAATACTGGCGCCAGCCAGCCCGCCAAGTCCGTAGCGTGCTCGAAGCGCAACTTCAGCGCCAGAGTGGCCATCAGGAAACCGAGAAACATGGCGCCGCCATCGCCCATAAAAATTTTCGCGGGCTTGAAATTCCAGCGCAAGAATCCCGCGGCAGCTCCCAAGGTGGCGGCGGCCAAAATGGTCACGACGGTTTGCCCGTTCAAGTAAGCGAGCATGGCAAAAAAGATGGAGGCCATCGCCGCGACTCCGGCACATAGGCCGTCCATGTGATCGAGAATGCTGAATGACGCGGTAATCCCCACCACCCAGATAACGGTGAGCGCCACATCCAAGCAGTAACCACTGATGCCACCGATGAACGTCTCGAAAACATTGGCACGCACGCCACTGGCGAGGAGGATAATCGCTGCCAGGGGCATTCCCAGAAATAGTTTTATTTGATGATGGAGCCAACCACGGTCGTCCATGAAGCCCACGGCGGCAACCAAGGTCGCGCCGGTAACGATACCAAAGCTCTGTTGGCGTGCAGGCCCGTCGAAGACGATGAGAATCGCCAGCAGCACGCCGGCGTAGATTGCCAAACCGCCTAGCAAAGGAATTGGGGTGAGATGAACTTTACGTGGTCCGGGAGCATCGACCATGCCGACGCGGAGAGCTAACGCACGCACAGGAACTGTCAGCAGCAAGGACCCCACTAGAGCGATTAAGAACGCCAGCAGTCCTGCACTCATACGCCCTCGTCGATTCGTTCTGAAGAAACTGGCCCGGGCGAGAATGCCAGTGATTAACAGACACGTTTACCGGTTTGGGTTCCGGTTCCCAAGTTTTCAGAAAAAAAGGCCGCGAAAAGCTATGATGCTGCCCCACGCAGCATAAAAAACATACAGCAAAATACCGGCAACGGCTAGCGAAAGGAGGTAATAATTACAGCGTAAGAGTTAACTCCTTTGCAATACGTCAGTTTCGGGTTTTGTTCCACTCAAAGCCGTGCGGCGTCTTCTATCAGGCGAACCAGATTTTGCAATTGCCCTTGGCGTTCGTATTCTGGTGCGATTGCTGCGGCCGCTTCGCCCATGCGTTGCAACCGACCGGGGTCACTCACAATAGCTTCCACGCGTTGCGCAAACTCTTCGGCATTTTCAGGATTCGCGGCAATGGAAAATCCCCGTGCGGTTCCAATCGAGACAACATCGCATTCGGCCGGAGCCAACGCGACAATCGGTTTGCCTGCGGCCAGAATTCCGTACATCTTGCTGGGAACCACCACTCCTTCGAGCCCTCGCTTCACGGTGATTACGTGGGCATCCGCGGCGGCCAACACGGAGGGGATTTTGCTTGGGGGAAAGAAGGGAAGAAAGCGGACGTTGGAAATACCGGCACAGGACTTTTCCAGACTGTCCCGCTGCGCTCCATCGCCCACAAAGACCAGTTCCACTCCGTGATGAGCGAGTCGGCGCGCGCCCTCCACAAGGGTGTCCCAGGCTCCGTAAAATCCGAGATTTCCGGCATGCAGAAGGAGGAATTTTGACGCACCTCTAATTTTCTGGATCACGGCCTGGTCCAAGGCGTTCGCGTGCGCGCCTTCGGGCAAAAGTGCGGCGCCATCGCGGATTACCACGACATGTGCTGGATCTACGCCCTTCGCCAGGATGCGGTTGCGCATATCTTCGCCGAGCACCACCACCGTCGTGGCTCTCCGCAGTGCCCAGCGGTGAAGTTTTTCCCAGAGGCGAGCCAGGAAACCGGGTTCGACGATGGCTCCTCCGACGGCCATCTCTGGATACATGTCGCGAATGTTGTAAACGTACGGCTTGTTTTTAAGCATAGCCACGAAAGCCCCAACAATTCCTTCAAATGGAGGATCGGTCATGGCCAAAACCAGGTCGCAAGGGGCCACGAGGGCTCGAGGCACTACCAAAAACACGTAGCTAAAATAATTGAAAATTCGTTTCTTCATCTGTGCTCGCGGATAATCAGTCGAGCCTACGCGAATTACGCGGACATTTCTGATGTGTTCGGTTTGGTAGAGGTGCCAAGCGCGTCGCTCAGTGGGATCGTAGGAAGGCCGGCCGCACAGGATGGTCACTTCATGCTTTGCCGCCAGCGCGTCCACTACGGTTTGCGCCATGTTGGCTGTAGCCGATGTGTCTGGTGGGTAGTACAGATTCAGCAGGAGAACGCGCACCTCTGGATTGTACAAGCAGAACATCCGGAGTTGCAGCGGTCCTGTTGGGGTTGCCGCGAAGGCGCCTGCTAAAAGCGGGCAACTGTACGCATCCTGTCCGCCCGTCCAGTTCCCACCCGCGGCGCGGCTGCCTAGTGTGGAGGCTCCATTCCCACTGTTTTGGAGGATCCCATGTCCCGGAATTCTCTTTCGGTGCCGGCGAGATTCCTGCTGTCCTTCCTGCTCGTCGTGGTACTGCAAGCCGCGGCAACCCCAAAAAACCTACCTGACGCGGTCGTGCGCGCCCACACGGTCTTTGTCGTGAACGAAACTGGTTATAACGAACTGGAATACAGCCTGATCCTGGAAATCAGCAAGTGGGGCCGGTTCGACCTGGCGAGCAGCGCGGAAAAAGCCGACCTGATTCTGCGGCTGGACAATGGCAATCATGTGCGCGCTCTTCCTGAGGGGCAATTTCCTTCGGACAATTCCAGCAACAGCGGCGATAACGGGGGAATTCCAAAGGGGCACACGCGCATCTCCCTGCTCGACCCGAAAACGAACACCTTGCTGTGGTCGGACACGCACAAAACCGAAGGTCCCAAGGTGAAAAATGGCCACCTGCTCGACGGCCTACGTGACGCGTTCGACGCTTACGACAAAACGCTCCGCTAGCATTACGCACAAAAGCGGCGTCGTTTGGTGCGAGGCAGAGTGCTGTTTGCCGATCGGGCGAGTTGCGATTCTCCGTCCGAAGCACGCAAGGTTGTGATCATTCACTGTCCGCCGCAGTGTTCCCGCGAATTGCAACCCGCGTTACTCCCGGAAAACAAAACGAACATATCCGGACGATGAACCTTCGTGCGGCGCGGGCCGGCTGCTGAAAATCACGGGCGATTGTGATCCGTACACTGTGCGGCAATGCTCCCCGTTCATTAGCATCAAGGCCGCCGAGGAAAAGATTCAGGGAGAGGAGCGGGCGATGAATCGCAAAGAGTTTCTGAAGAAGACGGTGACGGGCGCGGCCGCGGGACTGATGATTCCCAGTTTTCCGGAATTGCTGGAAGCGGACATGGCGGAGGAGAAAGCGTCTGCGCAACTGAGCCGTGCCGAGTTGATTGCCGCGGCCCGCGAAATCATGGCGAGCCAGCAATACTGTGCGCTGATCACCGAAGACGAGGGGGGACGTGCGCAAGCGAGAACGGTGAATCCGTTTCCCCCGGAAGAAGACATGGTGGTGTGGTTCGCGACGAGCACGCTGACGCGGAAGGTACAGCAGATGAAGCGGGACCCGCGAGTGACTCTTTATTATGCGAACCACGCGCAAGCGACCGGGTACGTGGCGATTATGGGCAAGGCGGTGCTGGTGGATGATCGAGCGGAAATGATCAAGCGGAAACGAGGGTATTGGGACACGGCGTTTCCTGAGTTCAAGAATCTGGTGCTGGTGAAGGTGGTGCCGGAGCACATGGACGTTCTGAACTATGCGCGAGGTGCGCAAGGAGACCCGGTGACGTGGCATGCGCCGGGAGTGGATTTCCAGAAGAGTGAGTAGAGGACGAGCGAGATGGTGACGCACCTACGGCGCTTGGGGAGTTCGTTCGCGAGACCCAGCGCTTGCGGGCTGGGCTAACGTGTGGCGCGCCGCAGGGGGGCCTTGGGACGACTGGAAAAGCAGCTAGTAATCAGATGGTTAACAGAAGGGAGAGAGTTGAAAAATCTGTTGATTCTGCAGGTGGTTAGTGGCGGCCTGGTGAATCTATTCGTTCTATTGGAGGCTAGGCTGGGTTGGCTGTCGTTGCCACTATGGCGCTGGAGGTAGCGGAGATAGCGGAACAGTTCGCGGGTGGTGGGTTGGCGATGGATACCCATCGGAGCCGGTGTCGGGTGGATCGTCGGGATCGTCGAGCTGGAGTTAGGAGTTGGAGACCGGCGTTTCGGTCGGTAATTCTTCCTGAGCGTTTTCCTCTTGTTGTGATTCGCATGGTTGCACTTCCGCAGCTACGTCTTCTTCCGCTACTACCTCTCCTTCCGAGTACACATCGTCGGCGTCGGGTGCGGCCGGTGGTGGAGGAGTGGACGGGCGGCGGGGTAAATCCGCCGCTGCGTCGGGGTGGGCTGGCGGCTCGGAATCGAGGCGGAGTTCGGGGGCGCCGGAGTCGTCTGGCGCGGGTTCGGGATCGGGGCGGAGGGCGATGGATTGGAGGACGATGCTGCTCCAGTCATTGTCGTAGGAGTCGAGGTATTCCTGCTTGGCGAGCAGATGAGTGTTCACGACGAGTTGGCCGAGACGGGTGAGGGAGTTGAGGAGTTTAGGCTCGATATGGCCCTGGACGCCGGCGCGGAAGAGCATGGCGAAGGCGTGGCTGAGGTCGCAGGCGGTGTGGAGGTTGGTGGCGAGGGAGCGGCTGATCCTGATGCCGGCCTCGACGGCGTAGAGTCGGCGCAATTCGCGTTTTTCGTGGAAGTAACAGAGGTGCAGTTCGGATTGGGTGTGAGGCATGTTGCAGTGGCGACCGTCATCGAACATGAAAGTGCAGAGACCGGTGCGGTCGCAGGAGGAATTGAACATGGTAGTGCTCCTGAAAGATGAGATTGAGTTGTAGTTGAGGAAGCCCGGCCAAGGAGTGACCGGGCGCACTTTTCTACAGGGAAAGTGTGACAATTAGTAATTTAATTGTCAAGTAAAAAATGAGGATAGAGTTTGAGAGAGTAAAAGTGCAAGGGTGTAAGGGTGGAGTGGGAATAGCTGGGGCCGCGTTCGGTGGAAAAGTTAGGCTGGTGTTAACGAACAAAGAATAATGTTGACGTACTAAAACCCAGGTTTGGCGCGAGGCTGATGAGAATTTATTGGCGTTGACAACGGGCCAAAGAAGCATCAGACTGCGCTTCATGCGAAACCTACTAGGTCTGCTTGCATGTGTATTGTTTGTGTCTGCGGGTGTGGCGCAGGACATCCCCGTTTTCAAAATTACGCCGGTAAAGAGCACGGTGAAATTTGCCGTAAAGGCGTCCGTGCCGATCGAGGGAACGTTCGACAAGTGGAACGCCACGCTGACGTACACGTCGGCACACGTGGAGGACGGTACGCTGGACATCAAGATCGAGGCGGCGAGCGTCGACACCGGAAGCGGGATGAAGAACGACAAGCTGAAGAGCAAGGATTTCTTCAACGCTGAGCACGACCCGTACATCACGTTTCACTCTTCGAAGATCGTGCAAACCGGGCCGAATACGTTCGATATTTCGGGGACGTTCACGATTCGCGGAGTAACGAAGCCGGAGACGTTGAACCTGGTGGTCGCGGGGACGAAGGGCAGCGGACACGGCGAGATTACGGGAACGATGGCGTTTGACCGCAAAGATTACGGAATGAATAGCGGGATTCCGTTCATAAAGATCGCGGACCGCGTGGAAGTGACGGTACACCTGATTGCCGATCGGGTGAGCGGACCGGCGTTGATCTTCAAGCAGTAGTCGAACGCGCGCCGGCGGCGGACCAGGGCGACGCGATTCATAAAACCAAAAGCGAAACGGTGGTGTGGCTGTAGCTGCGCACGCGAAATCGCGATTGTGCGGACATTGGGCGCAGCCCTTCGCAACGCTCGGGGTAAATAGTGCGGCGCCCCAAGGGGGGCGCCAGCGGCGTGTGGCCCTGTGTTCGTGAAAAGTGCGAGAAAAAGCAGGTTCCTCGGGCCCAACAGCGCCCTCGGAATGACAAATGGGTAGTTTTTTGTGAAGCCGATAAGACCCACCGTCAATATGGAAAGAGCCCACATGCAAAGGTGGCCTGTGGGGCACCCGGGGAACAGGTAGCGGAAAAAGGCGAAAAAACAAAAGGCCCGGCTTGCTTCCTGGATCAGGACAAGCAGAAGGCGGGAGCTACAAAAGCCGGCGGCAACACAGGCTGAAGGCTGTGCTACGGGCCGGCAGCGCAATCAGAACACGTAGATGAGGTTGATGGCGGTGGTGAACTGGTGATTGGTGTAGCCGGTGCCTTTGCGGAAGGAATTGGTGGTAGAAAAATCCTTGCGGAACTCGGGACGAATCACCAGGTGCCCGTCGAAATGTTTTAGTTCGGATTTCCAGCGCGAAAAATTGGCGGGAGCGACGTACTGCGGGGTGAGCGTGAAGCCCTGGAGAGTCTGAGGAGTGCCCGTGCGGATGCCACTGGGATCGGCGAAGACCTCGCCACGAAAGGCGAGGGAGAAGTTTTTAGTGAAGGAGTAAACGGCATATCCGGCGATGCCCTTCCAGATGGCGTTGCCGCCGCCGGGTGCGGCGTGATCTTCGCCGGCGTAGAGGGAATCGATGGCCAACTGTAAAGGAGAAACGACCATCCAGGTGCCGACGACCTCGTAAAGATTGGTCTGATCATAATTGTTGTGAGGCTGTTGCGGGCCGTGCAAATAGTTGACGGTAATGGCGGTGTTGCTGGAGTTGGTGTAGACGATCTGCCCGGCAACAGTGAGTGAACCATTGAGATTGGCGACGGCGTCGCAACCGTTGGTGAGCAGGACGGAGGCGGAGAATTTCTCGGTCAGGGCATAGCTGGCTTTCAAGCCGGTCTGGGTAAAAGGAAGGCCGTAGCCGAAGATAAAGCCACGGCTGAAATTCACGTTGTAACCGTCGTAACCGCCGATGACTTCATAGCCGAGGGGCGTAGCGAACTTGCCAAGGTCGAGACGGAGCCCTTTGCCCAGAGGGGCAACGTAGCTGGCATAAACCTCGAGAAGATCGTAAGGCTGGCCTTTGCCGGTCTGGTTGTTGCGGAACAAACCGTAGGAGGCAGTGACTTGAGGGACGGCCTGGCCGACGATGAAATTCACGCGAAAGCCAAACTGATTGGGAGCACTGGCGGGGTGCTGAACGACGAGTTGTGCTACATCGACTTGCAGCTGGTTGTCATTGAAGTCGAAGACGCGGAACTGATTGAGAGGGGGAATGGGATCGTTCGTGTTGTAAGTGTAGGAAAAAGAAGCGAGGCCGTCGTAAGTGATGCCGTTCCACCAGGAAGTGTGTTCGGAGGTGGGATTCTGCGAAGGAGCGGGCGGATCGGGATTCTGGGCGCATAAAAAAAGGGGTGATGCAAGCACCACCCCTATGAGGAGGACCGGCAGGCAAAGAAAAGAAAGAAGCGGAGGCTTCCGAGCGCGCATCGGGGTGACAGCTAGTGGCCGGCGTGCACCAAATCCTCGGCGGATTGCTCTTCGTAAGCGTGTTCGCCGTGGAGGGACTCGTCGAGACCGAGTTCTTCGTGCATTTCGCTAACCTTGACGGTAGTGAAAGCGTCGATGACGCGAAGCATGACGTAGGTGAAGATGAAGGCCCAGACGGAGGAGAAGACGACGGCGGTGACCTGCTTGAGAAGGAACAGCGGATCGCCATAAAGCAAACCGTTGGCGCCTTCGGGGTTGAACTGTTTGTTGGCGAAGACGCCGAGCATGACGATGCCGAGGAAACCGCCGACGCCGTGGACACCCCAAACATCGAGAGCATCGTCCCAATGGAGTTTATTTTTCATTTCGACGGCGTAGTAGCATACGACGCCGGAAACGCAACCGATGATGACGGCGGTGGTGGGGGAAACGTAACCAGCGGCAGGGGTGATGGTGGCGAGGCCGGCGACGGCGCCGGTGAGCAAGCCAAGGAATTTGGGTTTTTTCTCATTGAACCAAGCGACCAGCAACCAGGCGATGGCGGCGAAGGAGGCGGCGACGTCGGTGTTGAGGAAAGCCGTGGCGGTAACGGAATCGACGCGCATTTCGCTTCCGGCATTGAAGCCATACCATCCAAACCAAAGCAGGCCGGTGCCCAAGGCAACGAGAGGAATACTGTGTGGACCGCGATCCAGCACACGGCGTTTGCCGACATATAAGACGGAGGCCAAGGCGGCCATGCCGGCGATGTTGTGAACAACGATGCCACCGGCGAAGTCCTTGACACCCCATTGCTGCAAGAAGCCGCCGCCCCAAACCATGTGGACGAAGGGGAAGTAGACGAAGGTGAGCCAAGCGGTGAGGAAGAGCATGTAGGCTTTGAAGGTGACGCGGTTGGTGAAAGCGCCGGAGATGAGGGCCGGGGTGATGATGGCGAACATCATCTGATAGGCGATGAAGACGAAGGCGGGAATGGTGTCGTTGGGAGCGGAGGCGGTGGAGAGGCCAATGCCGCGGAGGCAGACATTGTGGAGATTACCGATGACGCCGTGCCAATCGCCGCTGAAACAAAGAGAGTAGCCGTAGAGGTACCAGATAACGGTGGTCCAACCCATGGAAACAAAACTCTGAATCATAATGGCCAGGACGTTTTTGCGTCCGACGAGGCCACCATAGAAGAATGCCAAGCCCGGGGTCATGAGCATGACCAGACTTGTGCACAAGATCATGAAACCGGTGTTGCCGGTGTCGAGATGCAGCATGTGCTCCTCCACCTAAGTTGTCGAGTTATCAGAAGGTTCGCGGAAGCGGGCGAACCGCGGGGGTCCGGTTGTGAAAGCGCGCAGAGAAGGGCCCGCAGACTCAGATGCGCACAAAGATCGATGTTACGGCCAGACTGTGGGCCGATGTGGGCAAGAACTCAGTGTCGGGTATCACAGGGGGATGTGGCGGAGGACCGAAGGTTGTTGAGCTCGGCGCGAAAGGATGTGCGGTGACCGTTCAAGAGGACGGGTCTAAAGACCCGCCGCTACTCAGTACGTGGGACACCGGCTGAAGCCTGTGCTCCGGGGCCAGTACGCAAAATCAGTGCGGGAGTGATGACACAGGGAATAAGGAAGGCTATACTTTGTGTCTCTAGGCCTCGAGTGACTAGGGTTAGGGAACTTTTTGCGAGGAGGGAGCGTTTGTGAATAAGAAGGCGGAAGAGCGGGACCTGTTTCCCGGCGCGCTGGAAATGATGATTTTGCGGACACTGCAGAGGCAGCCGCAGCATGGATACGCCTTAGCGCAGCAGATCAAGAGAATGTCGAATGATTTGCTGGAAATTGAGGAAGGGACGCTGTACCCGGCGCTGCAGCGGCTGCTGAAGGCGGGGTTGGTGAAGGCGGAATGGGGCGTATCGGCGACGAAACGGAAAATCCGGATTTATAGCGTGACCGCAGCAGGGAAAAAAGATTTGAAGACGCAGGTGTCGAGTTTCGAGCGGATGCTGGAAGGGATTCAGAGGGTGCTGACGCCGGAGGAATCATGAATTGGCTGAAGCGGTTTTTCTCGCGCGAGAAGTTGTACGCAGACCTGGACGAGGAGATTGCCGCGCACTTGGAGGAGCGCGCGGAGGAGCTAGTGGGCGAGGGAATGAGCAAAGAGCAGGCGATGGCGAAAGCGCGAAAGGAATTTGGGAACGTGACGGCAATTAAACAGACGGCGCGGGAGGCGTGGGGTTGGAAGTGGATTGAAGATTTTTTTGTGGATTTGCGGTACGGACTGCGGATGTCGAGGAAGAATCCGGTGCTGACGCTGGCGGCGGTGTTGACGCTGGCGTTGGGAATTGGGGCGAATACCGCAATTTTTACGCTGCTGTATGGGCTGGTGCTGCGGAGTTTGCCCGCGGCAGTGGATGCGGGACAGTTGGCGAGGGTGGGAGTTGCGAGCACGGCGCAGCCGGATTCGGCGGAGCAAGACGGTTCGGCGATGACGTATCACATGTTCCAGGCGTACCGGGAGAAGCAAACATCGTTCCGGGAGTTGTCGACTTGGAACGAGCCGGATGTGTCAGTGCCGGACCAACAGGGGCTGATCCGGACCTACGACGCGGCGATGGTAAGTGGGAACGCGTTTGAGTTGCTGGGATTGCAGCCGTACCGGGGACGATTGATCGCGGAGTATGACGACGTGAAAGGCGGTCCTGCGAGTGGCTGGCCGGTGGTGGTCAGTTACGGATTCTGGAAGGAGTATTACGGCGGGGCTGAAGATGTGATCGGAAAGAAGATGACGGTTTCGGATGTGCCGGTGACGGTGGTGGGAGTGATGCCACCGGAGTTTCAAGGGATGTGGCCGGGTGCGCAAGTGAAGCTGTATTTTCCAATGCAATTCGCTCCGGTAGCGGCGAAAAAACCCGACTGGCTAGATGAAAAAGGCGAAGACATTTTTGTGGTGAACGTGATCGGGAGGTTGAGGCCGGGAGTGAGCCTGATCCAGGCGAACGCGGAAGTAAAGCAAATGCAAGGGTGGTTGCTGGAGCGATACATTCCGGAGCGGCTGAAACACGATCCCTATCTGGCGAAAGCGTACATGATGGTGGGCACGGCGAGAACGGGATTGCCGAGCAACCTGACGCATATCTACAAAAAGCCGCTGTACCTGATGCAAGGGCTGGTGGGAATCGTGCTGGTGCTGTGCTGCGTGAACATCGGGGGATTGATGGTGTCGCGGGTGGTGGCGAGGCAACAGGAGTTTGCGGTGCGAACGGCGGTGGGGGCGTCTTCGAAACGATTGGTGGTGCAATATCTGACGGAGAGTTTTGCGATCGCGGTTTTGGGGAGCGCGTTGGGCGCGGCCGCGGCGTGGTACGGAACCGATCTGCTGCTACATTTTTTCCGGAATCCGATGATGAACGAACCGGTGTCGATACACCCGGACAAGGCGGTGTTCTGGGTGACGATGGGGTTCGCGGTGGTGACGACGTTACTGTTCGGGACAGTGCCGGCATGGAAGGCGTCGCGAAGCGACCCGGGAACGCTGCTGAAATCGCGAACGACGATGGGGGGACGACGGCAGGTGGCGGGAAGGATGTTTGTGCCGGTACAGGTGGGATTGTCGCTGGTGCTGGTGGTGATGGCGTCGCTGCTGTCGTATAGCTTGATGAAATTGCGGGGAGAGCGGGCGGGATTTGATCTGGACCATGTGACGATCCAGACTTCGCAGATTGGTGTGCTGAAATTAAAGCCGGAGCAGAGGCTGGACCTGTATCAGCGGATGGTGGACCGGTTGATGCAGATGCCGGGGGTGGATTCCGCGGCGGTGACGTACCAAACACCAATGACTGGGGTAAAGATCACCGCCGACTTCCAAGCGGTGGGCGAGGGAGCGAATCCCCCGGAAGACACGCAGATGGCGTACAACGAAGTGGGGCCGGGCTACTTCCGTACGATGAAAACGAGAATTTTGGAGGGGCGGGAGTTTACGCCGCGGGAACGGCAGTTGAACGTGTGCATTCTGAACGAATCGGCGGCGGAATTTTTCTTTCCGCACGAACAGGCGATTGGGCGGTACATTCGCAACAGGGTGAACGACGACCTTCGGCAAACGGTGGAGTGCCAGGTGATTGGATTGGCGGAGGACGCGAAGTTCTACGATCTGCGGTCGGGCCCGCCACGGACGATTTACTTGCCGCTGTCGACCGAACGAATGGACAAAGATCTGGGCAACCTGGTGTTTCTGATTCACTCAGGGACGAAGGCGCAAGCGGTGTCGGCATTCCGACAGGCGCTTTCGGAGAATGCACCGACGGTACCGTTGGTGATTTTTGTAACGATGCGCGAGCAAATGGACGCGGCGCTGGGGAGCCAGGAGTTGATCACGCTGCTGGCGAATTTCTTTGCGGTGGTGGCGCTGCTGCTGAGCGCGATGGGATTGTATGGGTTGTTATCGGCGAGCGTGACGCAAAGAAAAGGAGAAATCGGGGTGCGCGTGGCGCTGGGGGCGACGCAAGGAAACGTGCTGCGGATGATATTGGGAGAAGCGCTGGTGTTGCTGGGACTGGGGATGGCGCTGGGTGCAATCGGGTTATTTTTTACCACGCGATTTGTGACGACCATGCTGTACAACGTTTCGGCATTTGATCCGGCGACACTGGGGTTGGTGGCGGGAACGCTGCTGGTCGTGACGTTGTTGGCGGCGTTGGTGCCGGCGCTGCGCGCGGCGATGTTGGACCCGGTGGAGACGCTGCGGGCGGAATGAAAGGCGCGGGTTGAGTGCGTAGGGAAAGGAAAGGCCTCACGCCTGAAGGCGTGAGCTACAGGGTGATGTTATTGGGGAATGGAGGCGGCGGTGGAAGAGGGATGCCTCGCTGCGCTCGGGATGACGGATTCAAGTTTGGGGCGGAGTTTTGGCGCAGGGTTAGAAGGCGAAGGCGCCGAGGATGGCGGCAGCCAGGACGAGCAGGGCTGGGTTGATTTTGTAGCGCAAGAGGATCAGGAGGGTGCCGGCGGCGATGGCGGCGGTGTCGAAGCCGACGACGGCGCCGCGAGCAAAGGTGAAGCAACCGGCAAGAAGCAAGCCGATGGAAACGGGAGCGAGGCCATCCTGAATGGATTTGCGCCACGGCCATTTGGAGAGCTTGGTCCACAAGCGGCCGACGATGAGGGTGAGCAGGCCAGTGGGTCCGAAAAAGGCGATGACGACAACGATGGCGCCGAGAAGCCCGGCGGCCCATTCGCCGATGGCGACAATCATCATCATGTTGGGGCCGGGGGCCATCTGGCCGACGCTGTAAAGATGAACGAGTTGCGGGAAAGTGAGCCAGTGGTGCACTTCGACGGTGAGAATCTTCAACTCTGGAAAAGCGGCCATGCCGCCACCGACGGTGAGTAGAGACAAGTAGGCAAACACGCGAACCAGGGGAGGGAGCTCTTTCAAGTTCATGTGTGGGCCTCCTCACTCTTCGGGCGAATGACGCCGGGGCGATAGTAAAGAGTAGCGATGACGCCGACGCCGAGCAGCGCGGTGAGCACCGAGAGATGCAGGCGGTTGACGGCCAGAACGGTAATGATGACGAAGAGCGGGTCGGCTTTGTGGTCGAGCGATTTTTTGCCGAGCTGCACGGCAGTGGCGAGAATCAGACCAACCGCGGCGGCAGCTACGCCTTTCAGAGCGGCAGTGACGAGCGCGCGATCGCCATGCTCGTGATAGACCATGCCAACCCCGTACATGAGCAGGCCGCCGGGCAGGCACATACCCAAAAAAGCGAGGACGGCGCCGGACCAACCACGCAGGCGGTCACCGACGAGAATGGCCATGTTGGTGGAGTTCAAGCCCGGGAGGGATTGGCTGATGGAGAGCAGTTCAACGAAGGAGCGGTCGTCGAGCCAAGCGCGCTTGGAAACGAGGCCGTTGCGGAGATAGGCGACGACACCGCCGCCGAAACTGGTGGCGCCGATGATGAGGAATTCCGTGAAAATTTGGAGCAGGGAAGGAGGTGCGGCCGCGTTGGCGGACGGAGTGGTTGGGGCCGCAGGGGTGGTGACGGCTTCACTCATGGCTTTGCGGCTCATTTCCCTTGAGGCGATATACCATGCCGGTTTTGGTGCAGCCCAAAGCGATCCAATTTTTGGCGGCTTGTTGGAGAGCGAGATAGTAGAGTTCGGCGCGCTTTTTGGCGTTTTCGTGAACATCTTCGCGCTTATCAAATTTGACCTGAAAGGCAAATTCGCCGACGAGGGGCTTGTGCTCACCGCGGGTGCGCCACAAGGCGATGTCGCACTTGGCGACTTGGCCTTTGTGGAAGTCGAGTTGGCCGAGAGGGAGAAGAACTTCTTCGACGATGCCTTCGTTGACGAGGCCGACGCGCTCCTCTGTTGATTTCTTCAGGGAATTCAGAGCGGGGAAAATGCTGGTGATGGTATTCATGGCGAGCTTGTCTTCCTGGTGAATCTGGCTCTGGCCGAACTCGCAGTTGTGGGAGTAGAGGACGCGGTAGCCTCCGAGCTTGTCCTTTAAGGGCAGAGCTTCGGCTTTGAACTTAATCTTGAACTTACCGGAGATTTTCGGGCGGACGTCCATAGCAGCGGCGGCGTTTTCGTCGGGGTGGCGGAACTTGAAGACCACTTCCGGGTCACCTTCGGGAAAGCCGTCGACGTAAGTGACGCGGCGACGGAGGATGAAGGCATTGTTGTAGAGGCGAAAGTCGGGGGTGTCGAAGAAGACGATCTCGCGGATACGCGGGCGCTGGCTCATCTCGGCGTCGGGAATAAAATCGATTTTTTCAAATTGCTTGGTGGTTTTTTGGACGATGCGGCCGAATTCGCGGAAGCTCTCGACGGAAGTGAAGGGCTCGGGCTTGAGAATGAGCTTGGCTTCAAGATATTGAATGACGTCGAGTGGGTGGCCGTCGGTATATTTGGCGCTGTCCGATTTTTCGGGCTTGGTCCCGTTGGGCTTATCGTTTTTCTTTGCTTTCGCTTCTTTGGCGCTCATCGCGCACCTCCGTTTTTCCAAGCAGCCTGGGAAAGCTGTGACCGAATAAATCGCGGACAGCAGGACGAATCAAACAGACTTCGCCCCGAGATAACCCAATGAATGATTGAAGATGAACCTGTGTTGCTCCCTGGTGTCGACAGCGATGACGAGAAGTATATAACAAAGATCGCCATTCGAAGATGAAGGGAGCACGCCGGGTGCCATAACCACGCGGAAGGGGCGCTGAGGGAAGTACTGTCTTTTCAAACGAGTGTCCAAGGGCGCGCGTTGTTTGGTGAGTGGGACGAGAATCAAACCTTGCTGCTGAACCCAAATAGTTGGAGCTTGCCGTTGGCGTGGCCGAGGATGCGGAAGGCAAGAACAGCGGCCAGGACGAGCACGACTTCCGACAGGAAATAAACCGTGGAAAATAGGGCGTATTCAATGCGATTCATGAAAGTGATGGCGATTGCCGTTGCCAAGCCGATGTTTCGAACGGCAAACGAGATAAGCAACGCCAGGCTGGATGCGGGGTTCATCCTCAACGCCCGGCTAAGCGTCCACCCGACCATCATTGAGGCCAGCACGAGCAGAGCGCTGGCACTGGCGGCGAACTTCCAGTCGGATTTGAGCTGGTCGAAGCTGAAGACGATCACGAAGGCGCACAAAGCGAAAACGCCGAGGAGACAAATGAATCGCAGAGAGCGGGAAATGCGATCGATCTTGGATGGATAGGCGAAACGCAGGCCCGCGCCCGCTGCTATCGGAAGTGTGATCAACAGAAAGAATGGGAGGACCAAGCGCCAACCAGGCGCAGCGAAGCCGAAGGGTGTCTTTAAGATGTGGTTGTACGCAGCAAAAACGATGGTCATCGAAAGCGGGCAGAGCAGGCAGGAAATCGCATTGTAGGTTACGGATACTGCAAGATTTCCTTTGCCGATCAGCGTAAAAAAGTTGGCAATATCGCCCACCGGGCAAGCCGCGACCAGTAAGATCCCGGAGCGCAACGTCGGTGGTAGATCAAGCCCATACGCGACGAGCAGACCGACGGAGGGGATCAGGGCGATCTGCAGCAGTAGCGCCATGCCCAGGGGGCGAGCGGACTTGGTGAGCTGCCGGAAACCATACACGTCTAATTCCAGGCCGACAGACAACATAGCGAGGACGGTAAGGCTGAGAATCCCGACGTCCAGGATGGTCTTCATGCTGATTTAGTCTGTGGTTCCAATGGAGGAGTTGCTGGAGAGGAAGGCTACAGAAAGAAGGCGACCGAGTCAAACGTAAGGTATTTGGCGGGAGCCGGACGGACGCTGCTGGTCGGCGTGTTGACGGCTAGGTTAGTGGAATTTTGGGGAAAACCCAAATTCTTGGAGTTTTCGATTGACCGGTCCGACCGAATCGGAATAGACTTTGCGCCCAGCAAGACAACTGTTGGCTAACGTATATCCAGGTTCCAGTCTCTCCCCACTTTGGTAAACCCGATGGCTGCGTTTGCCAACGGCAATCGTTAGAAGAGGTTTGTGCCTATGCCCAGTTGCAACCTGAATGAAAAACAAACAACGGAAAGCGGCAAGATCCGGGTCCGGGAGATTTACGGTGTCCTGTTTGAGTCGGCGCCCGACGCGATGATGGTCACGGATCGCACCGGGCGGATAGTCAAGTTGAATATCGAAGCCGAAAAGATGTTCGGTTATTCGCGGGAAGAGTTAACCGGCCAGGAGATCGAAAAACTGATTCCGGAGCGCTTCCGGAAGGCCCATGGAGAGCGGCGGGATGGCTATCAAGCGGATCCGAGCTACCGTCCGATGAGCGGGAGACAAGCATTGGCTGCGCTGCGGAAGGATGGGAGTGAGTTTCCCGTGGAAATCAGCCTAAACCCGGTATCAACAGGGAGTGAGGTGTTCTTTCACGCGATCGTTCGAGATCTGAGCGAGCGGCAGGACGCGCAGCTACTTGGGCAGCGTCTGAAATTTGAACAAACGGTTGCGGGGTTGTCCGCCAGGTTTATCAACCTGCCGGTCGACCGCGTAGATGGCGAGATCACAGCGGGGCTGGAAATACTGGTGGAGGCACTGGATACAGACCGAGCGAGTCTGGGGCAATTCGACACGCGCACGGGAGACTTAGTGAGCCTACACAATTGGGCGCGGCCGGGAATACCGCCGTTTGGAGAGCGGTTGGTGAAAGGGGTGTTGCCGTGGCTGGAGGGACGAATCAGGCGCGGCGAAATCACGGCGTTAGGGAGCCCGGAGGATTTGCCGCCAGAGGCACATCATGAACGGGAGTACGCGCGGTTGACGGGAGTGAAATCAACGTTGGCGGTGCCGTTCCGGGTGGCCGGCAAAGTGGTGGGTGGAATCTCTACCGGAGGATTCCGTAAAAATCACCATTGGGACGATTACACGGTTTCCCGGGTGAAGGATATCGCAGACATATTCGCGAACGCGCTGGCCCGGAAATGGGCGGATGAAGAATTGCAAAGGGCGATGGGCCAGATCCGGGAGTTGAAGGAGCGGCTCGAGCGCGAAAATGTGTATTTGCAGGAAGAAATTAAGCTCGAACATTCCCACGCGGAAGTGATCGGGAGCGGCGCGGGAATCCGCAATGTTATGAAGAAGGTTGAGCAGGTAGCTTCGACGGATTCCGCGGTACTGATTGTGGGAGAGACGGGCACGGGGAAAGAGCTGGTGGCCCGCGCGATTCACGAACTGAGCCGGCGCAAAGAGCATGCCATGGTGAAGGTGAACTGTGCAGCGCTTCCGGCGACGCTGATCGAGAGCGAACTGTTCGGACGAGAGAAGGGGGCATATACAGGAGCACTGGCTCGCGAGATAGGGCGGTTCGAACTGGCGGATAAGTCCACGCTGTTTCTTGACGAAATTGGGGAGCTTCCGCTGGAGCTACAACCGAAGCTACTGCGCGTGCTGCAGGAGGGGGATTTCGAGCGATTGGGCAGCGCAAAGACGATACACGTAGACGTGCGAGTGATCGCCGCGACGAACCGGGACCTGTTTGCGATGATGAAGGCAGGCAAGTTCCGCGAGGACCTGTATTACCGGCTGAGCGTGTTTCCGATTTCGTTGCCGCCGTTGCGAGAGCGCGCCGAAGATATACCCGCACTGACCTTGCACATCCTGAATGATTTGGGAAGGAAAATGGGCCGGAAGGTTCGCGGGATTCATCCCTCGACGATGGAAAGTTTCCGGAGATATTCGTGGCCGGGCAACGTGCGAGAACTGCGCAACATCATCGAACGAAATTTGATCGTGAGCGACGAGTCGGTGTTTCGAGCGGAAATTATGGAGGCGGAGGCGGTTAACCACCCGAAAACAGGGCGGCTGGAGGAAATGGTGGTCGACCACATGAAGGGCGTACTGCAGAGAACGCGGTGGCGAGTGCGGGGGCCGGGAGGCGCGGCGGAAATCCTGGGGATCAAGCCGACAACGCTGGAGGCAAGAATGAAAAAACTGGGGCTTAGTCGTCGAGCATAGTACTTGCATGGTTTGGGGATTCTCCAAAACGTAGGGCTGAATGTGAGCGACGAGCCGCACGGTCAAGCATGATACGGCGGCAACGTCAGCATTTTGTTTGCAGTCAGGTGAATAACCCGGCGTTGGCCGGGTTCGGTCCTTCCATTGCATGGTTAGCTGCAATCCTGTGTGAGCAAGCCCACTCGGGAACTTTCCCGGAAGCAACAGTAGAGGTGCATGTTCATCGAACTTGCAGGTATATCGGTTGCGCAACGAAGCGAAGAACAATTTGAGGATGCGCTGGAATCATTGGTCGGAGCCATGCAGACCCAAACAGGTTGCCTGGGATGCAGGCTCTTGAAGTCTTCGCCACGGGAAAAGTGGGTGTATGTACTGGCGCGCTGGGAGACACAGAAGGACTTGATTCGGCATTTGCAATCGGAGATCTACAAGAAATTGATTCTTTTGATGGAGTTGAGTACGGCACCACCCGTGCTGGAATTTTATAGCGTGCTCGAGATCAGTGGGCTGGACCTAGTGGAGGCGGCTCGGAGTGTCCAAGAGTGAGTTGGCGCGAAGAGAAATTGGAGGAGCGAGTGCGGGGAAGGGGACTCCAAGATTTTGGCGGAGCCTCCAAAATGTCGTGCGCGATTTTTGTGGTGCGTTTTCGCTTGGACGCCGCTTCCCTCACAAGACGTTTTGTTGGCTTAAGTTAGACAGATGATTGCGTACGAAGGTTTCGGCGTTAGCCGTGCAAGATGTGTGCCGGTTTATGGCTTATGACTAACACGCTGACGCATTTTGAGATTTATGGCGAGCGGCCAAAAGAACTAGCGGAGTTCTATCGCAAAGTTTTCGGTTGGCAGATCGAGCAGATGGAAGGGATCGAATACTGGCGAGTCAATACGGGCTCGGAAGAAACCAACCCGCTGAACGGTGGACTGACTTATAAGGCGTTACCGGATTTGAATGGCTGGATGCTCTACGTGCAGGTGCCCGCAGTCGATGAAACCGTGGAGCTTATAAAGAGTTTGGGTGGTGCGGTGATCCGCCCAAAGACAGCGGTGCCCCGGGCCGCATGGGTAACCATAGTGGCAGATCCCGCGAAAAACATCTTCGGCGTGTGGCAGGCGGATGCGAATGCGTTTCCGCTGCCACATCCGGACTAAATCTCAGCCAGGTCGAAAAGGAGAAAGACGGAAATGTATTACACAGACAATTCGATTCTTCCGGAATACATGGAGCCATTGGTTATAACGGCGGCACCGTATGGCCCGGCGTGGTTGCCGGGCGATGCGAGCGACATCGCGCTGAGTTGGGACGAGCAAGTCCAAGCGGCGGTGGATTGCTACAAAGCCGGTGCCACGATGCTGCACTTCCACGTGCGCAACCCTGCGACCGGCATGGGTTCGACGAATTTTGACGAATACAACTACCTTCTGAAGCGCGTGAAGGAAGCAGTGCCGGAGATGATCATCCAAGTGGGAGGGTCGATCTCGTTTGCCCCGCATACAGCGGAAGCTAAGGCGAAGTGGTTGGACTACGACACGCGGCACATGCTGACGGAGCTGGATCCGAAACCGGAGTGTGTGACCATTTCGGTAGGGACAACACTGTGGGACATCGCGTCGATGTTCAGCAAAGAAGACGTTAAAGGGACACATATGGACGATCCCAAGGTGCTAGCGGCGTGGTCGGGGATGGTGGTGGACTCAACGCCGGCGTTTTACGTAGAGCACCTGAAGCGTCTAAGGAAGAACAACATTCAGCCGTACTTCGTGCCGGGACATGTGCACCAATGGGAAATCATTGAGCGATTGATCCGGGCGGGAGTTTACATGGGGCCGCTGAATATGGCGCTGTGCGCGTATGGCGGCGGGACACTCGGGCGGAATCCGTTCGATCTGATGCACTTCCTGCAGCGCGTGCCGCAAGGATCGGTGAACACCTTCTGGTCAAGCATGCGAGGGTTGATCTCGATTTCGGCGATGGCCATTGTTCTGGGCCAGCATGTGCGCGTGGGCAATGAGGACAACCTGTGGGGCGCGGATCGCACCCGCAAGACGACCGTTGAGCAAATCGAAGGCGTTGTGCGGATTTGCAAGGCGTTCGGGCGGAGAGTGGCGACAGCGGAAGAAGCACGGAGAATCTGCAAGGTTGGCGTTTGGTATAACAGCGTCGAAGAAACATTGCAGAAGAACGGCATGCCTCCGAATCCGACGGAGTTCAACCCAGGCTTCCTGACCTGGCCGACCGACGGGAAGAAGGCGGCGCCGGTGATTGCGGGAGACTCACATCCAATCGCGGCGTGCATGAACGTACCGGATCCGGTGCGGGCTGCACAGGCGAAGATCATGGCGAACAAGAAGTAGAGTCGTTACGGCAATAACGCAAGTCCACAGGTCCCGCTCTGACAAAGGAGCGGGACCTGCCATATCTGCCGGAGGCAAGGGAGAATCGCGCCCGGAGGTCGGGCGCAATGGGTTCGAGAAATGAACGATTTAGGGAGGGGAGCCATGCGCAAATTCAGTTTAGGCCCGATTCTGGTAGTTCTGGTGGCATTCGTTGCGTTAGCGCAGTTGCACGCTGGAAAGCCTGCCGAGGAAGTGCCCGTCTTCAAGATCACCCCGGTAGAAAGCAGGGTCAAATTCCACGTGGACGCGTCCACCACAATCGAGGGGAGTTTCAGTAAATGGGACGCCGCGCTGACGTTTACGTCTCCCGATGTAACCACGGGTGTTTTGGACGTAAAAATTCAGGCCGACAGTGTTGATACCGGAAGCGGTGTGAAAAACAATAAATTGAAGGGTGGCGATTTCTTTGACGTAAAGAACAATCCGTATATCACATTCCATTCCAGTAAGGTTGTGCAAACCGGCGCCGACAGCTTTGACCTGCCTGGCACTTTCACCATACGCGGAGTATCGAAACCGGAAACGCTCAAGCTGACCATATCGGGAAAGGGCACGGGTTCCGGCACGATCACAGGAACCATGGCATTCGACCGCAAGGAATACGGAATGAATAGCGGAATTCCATTCATCAAAATTGCGATCGCGTTGAAGTGACGCTGAACCTGAAGGGACAACGAGTGAGCGGCCCTCCGGTGACGTTCAAGGAATAGCGGGGCTTGGTCAGCAGAGCGTGCGAGAGCAAGCTCGGAGGAAATATCATGGCGACATCCAAGCAAACATTGAAGCAGAAGGCGCTATTTGAGCTAAAGGAATTCGCGGTGATCGCGTTGTACCTTTGGGTCGTGCTGGCGCTCTTCCTGATCTACAAGTCCGTGCTTTTGAACGAGGAACACATCGGATTCTTGACGCAGGGTTTCGCGCTGATCAATGCCCTGGTGCTCGGGAAAATCATCCTCATTGCGAAAGCGTTCCATTTAGGCGACCGTTACAACAAGTTGCCAGTGATTTATCCGACAGTCATCAAGTCCGCGCTCTTCGCCGTCGTGCTGGCCGTTTTCAAACTCCTGGAGGCACTGGTGCTCGGCCTGTATCACGGGCAGCCGTTCCAGCAAAGCATTGCGGATTTCGGCGGCGGTACGACCAAGGGAATTGTCGCCCTGACATTCTTGATGTTTGTAGTGCTGATCCCGTTCTTTGGGTTCGGGGAACTGCAACGGGTTCTTGGGGAAGGAAAAGTCGCGAGAGTCTTTTTCGGTCCGCAGGTGCTGGAAAACGAAGGTGCATCGGAATCCTAGCAAATTAGGCGGAAGTCGATCTGCCGAAGGCAAGAATGGAGCCGAATTATGCGTGGGGAACCGAAACAGCAAGTGAGCCGCCGGGGGTTTCTAGGATTCGCTTCGGCGTCGCTGGCGGCGACCGGGCTTTTTTCCAGCAAAGCGCTGGCACACCAGGAACCGGCGAAGAAGGCCAACAATCCGTTTGTGACCAATGCAACTTTGGATGCGGCAAATCCCGATTCAAGCAACCCGCCGGGGACGGACGCGGGAGGATTGCCTCCTTTCAAGTATCCCTCGTCCATGGGCGAAAAGATCGTTGTGGACGGCGGTTGGGTACGAGAGGTCACCGTTCGCGAATTGGGGATCGCAAAGACAATCTCTTCCGCGCAGATTCATCTCAATGCGGGCGCCATTCGTGAATTGCATTGGCACTCGGTGGCCGAGTGGGCCTACATGCTCTACGGAAATACGCGGATCACGTGTATCGATGCGGACGGCAAGAGCTTCGTCACGGACTTGAAAGAAGGCGACCTCTGGTACTTTCCGACGGGGATTCCGCACTCGTTGCAGGGACTGGGGCCAGATGGCTCGGAATTCCTGCTCGCTTTCGACGACGGCAATTTCTCCGAGCGAGTAACAGCGCTGGTCTCCGATTGGATGGCGCACACACCGCGCGAAGTCGTGGTGAAAAATTTCGGATTGAGTCCGCAGGCACTGCAAAAGTTGCCAACGAAATCGATGTTTATTTTCCCGTCGGAGGTGCCGGGCCCACTTGCGGAAGATCAGCGCGCAGCGACTGGACCGAACGGACGTTCTACGGTCGATTTTGCGTTTCGCACCTTCCAGCAACCGCCGACGAAGAGCAACAAGGGAGGCGAAGTTCGTATTGTCGATTGCAAGAATTTTCCGGCAGCGACGCGGATTTGCGCAGCTATTGTCACCGTTCATCCCGGAGGTATACGCGAACTGCACTGGCATCCGAATGCCGACGAGTGGCAATTCTTTATTAGCGGCGAGGGGCGGCAAACCGTGTTTGCAACGGCCGGTAGGGCTCGGACGATGGATTTCGAAACAGGAGACGTCGGGTACGTTCCGCTGGGTGCGCCCCATTATGTCGAAAACACGGGCAACACCGATTTGCGGTTTCTGGAGCTATTCCGGAGCAGTTCGTATCAGGATGTTTCGTTGAATGAGTGGCTCGCAAACACGCCGCCGGACGTGGTGGTGGCAAACCTGGGTATCGACAAGGCGAGTCTGGAAAAATTACCGAAGGTAAAGCCGGTTTTCATGCCGGAGTAGGCTGGCGAGACTGTCCTTGGGAGGAACTACGATGGCTAACGGTTCGCGCAGTGGATTTAGCCGTAGAGGGTTGT
>Ga0335073_10001614_pt1 | contig 30259 bp, 26 predicted proteins | sample Lox_Sample_22_FD_207093 | JGI IMG/M metagenome (GOLD analysis project Ga0335073, IMG submission 207093) | Soil microbial communities from Loxahatchee National Wildlife Refuge, Florida, United States - Lox_Sample_2.2 | ecosystem: Environmental > Terrestrial > Soil > Wetlands | place: USA... | reverse complement strand
CCGGCGGCAAGGCGATTTTCGAGGAGACCGGAATCAAGCTCGAAGGCGTTCGTCTCGAGGACCTCGGAAAGGCCAAGCGCGTGACGGTGGACAAGGACAACACCACCATCATCGACGGCGCGGGCAATCAGAAGGCGATCGAGGGCCGCATCAAGCAGCTTCGTAACCAGATCGAGGAGACCACTTCGGATTACGATCGCGAGAAGCTGCAGGAGCGGCTGGCGAAGCTCGCCGGCGGCGTTGCGGTGATCAAGGTCGGCGCGGCCACCGAGACCGAAATGAAGGAAAAGAAGGCTCGCGTCGAAGATGCCCTGCACGCCACGCGCGCGGCGGTCGAGGAAGGCATTGTTCCCGGCGGCGGCGTGGCTCTGCTGCGCGCGGCGGTCGCTCTGGACAACCTGAAGTCGGAGCACGACGAGCAGATCGGCGTCAACATCATCAAGCGCGCCTGCGAGGAGCCGGTTCGCCAGATCGTGGGCAACGCCGGTTATGAAGGCGCGATCGTGATCGAAAAGATCCGCGCCAGCAAAGACCACAATTTCGGCTTCAACGCTGCCAACGCGCAGTACGAAGACCTGGTGAAGAGCGGCGTGATCGACCCGACCAAGGTGACGCGGTCGGCGTTGCAGAACGCTTCTTCGATCAGCGCGCTGATGCTGACCACGGAAGCGATGATCGCCGAAATTCCGGAAAAGAAGCCGGCGCCTCCGATGCCGGGCGGCGAGCACGGCGGCGGAATGGATTACTAGCCACTCGCGTGGCGGCCAGCGCGCCTCACGGCGCAGGGTCGCTGCGGGATCAGAAGTAAACAAGGGCCGCCCGAGCGATCGGGCGGCCTTTTCTGTATTGTAAAGTCATGGACGTGCATCTCACCAACCCGGACCTGCAAGCGAAGCTCGACCGCTGGGTCGCGGAAACCGGGCGTGGCGCTGACGAATTGGTTGAGGATGCCATGGTGGGCTATTTCGAGGAGCTGGCTCGTACCCGTGCGATGCTCGACAGCCGCTACGACGATCTGAAGAGTGGCCGCGTGAAGCCGATCGACGGCGAGGAATTTTTTGAAAGCCTGCGCCGGCGCGAGGACGAGCTGCTTAAGAATCGCTCTCGATGACCGCGGAGCCGCATTACGCCCTCCATCCACTCGCCGCGCAGGATATCACGGAAATCTGGGAGTACATTGCAGCGGACAATCCGCAGGCTGCCGGCCGCGTGCGCGACGAGATTCAAGACGCCATTCGAGCCTTGCTTCCGTTTCCCGCCCGGGGCCACAGACGTCCGGATCTGACGAGCCGGCCTCTGCGGTTCATCACAGTTCGTGACTATTTGATCGCGTATGCTCCGGAAGAAAGACCGCTTTGGGTCGTTGCGGTGCTGCACGGGCGTCGCAATCCGCGCGTTCTGGCAGCGATTCTGCGCGGAAGGGAATGAGCACGTTCGCGAGAATGGTCCGCCCGAGCGATCGGGCGGCCTTTTTTTCACGCTTCACCCATCAACTTTCTGGTACGGTAAGCATTATGGCATCGTCCAAGTGCAGAGTCGGCGACGCGAATCCGACTGGACAAGTGCTGATAGACAAGACGGGCAAGCGCAGTCCCAATCACCGATTCGCAAAGGTGTGGGTCTTACGCTGCCCGAGGCATGGGACCTACAGAGCAAACAGCTGTGACTTTCACATTCGCCGTTGCCCCCAGGAAGGCGGCACGCCTGGGCTAGAGGAGTGATCGGAATGGACAAGACCATCCGCAAATACTCGGGGCTCACCGGACTCGCCGAAATCAAAACCGAAGAATATCGCTACTGGCAAAGCCGACCCGTTTACGAGCGGACAGACGCGGTCTCGGAACTCACCCGAGAAGCCTACGCGTTGAAGGGCGCGGCAGCGGATGTACCCAGACTTCAAAGAACTCTTGTCCGTTTTGAACGAAAAAAAAGTTAAGTACCTCGTCATCGGCGCCTACGCGGTTTCAATCCACGCTCAGCCGCGCGCGACAGAGGACCTGGACATTTTGGTTAAAACCGACATCGATAACGCACACGCCGTCTATGCCGCTCTGGCGCAATTTGGCCCGCCGCTGCAAGAGTTGGCGCCTGACGATTTCGCCGAGCCGGGCCCATTTTTTCACATGGGCCGCGAGCCCGTTGCCGTGGACATCCTGACGGAGATCCCTGGAGTCGATTTCGACACCGCCTGGTCCCGCCGCGTCGAAGCCGTCATCGACCCCAGCGGACTAAAAACAAATTTCATCTCCCGGGACGACCTGATCGCCTCGAAGCTGGCCGCCGGCCGGCCGCAGGACCTCGCCGACGTGGACGCCATCCGCAAAGCTGAGCAAGCCCAAAAACCGTCAGACTAGGTTTGCAGGCTCCGCGCATAATAAAATAAGAAGAATGCCTGCTACGCAGCGCCCTACCCCCGAACAACTGCTTCGCCAGGTCGAAGCCGAAGAGCGTACTGCGCGCCGCGGACGGCTTAAAATTTTCCTGGGCTACGCTTCCGGCGTCGGGAAATCGGTCCGCATGCTCGACGAGGGCCGCCGCCGCAAAATGCGCGGTCAGGACGTCGTCGTCGTCGCGAGCCAGCCGATCGCGTCCAATGAAACCTCCGACCTGCTCAAGAATTTCGAGGTGATCCCTCCGCCCGCCGGCGCGCAAGGCCCGGCCATCGACGTCGACACGGTGCTCCATCGCCATCCCGAAGTGGTGCTCATCGACGGCCTCGCTTATCACAACCCGCCGGGCAGCAAAAACGCCGAACGCTGGCAGGACGTCGAGCAGCTTCTTTCCGCCGGCATCAACGTCATCACCTCCGTCAACCTGCAATACATCAAGGAAAAACAGAAGCAGGTGGAGGCCATTCGCGGAAAATCGGTCAACGATTCGGTGCCCGAAGCCTTCATTCGAACCGCCGACGAAATCGAGCTGGTCGACGCGGCGCCGGAATATTGCGTGACTCACTCGGTCGAAGGCGCGCCGGCCAACGGCCTGTCGCAGCTGCAACGCCAGCTTTCCGAACTGCGCGAGATCGCGCTGGTGCTCGCCGCCGACGTGGTGGACCATCAGCTTGAGGATTACCTTCGCTCGCAGGGCGTGCAGCAGCTTTACGGCACGCATGAGCGCATTCTGGTGTGCATCACGCCGCGCTCCAACGCCTCGGTGATGATTTACCGCGGCCGCCGCCAGGCCGACCGTTTTCATGGCGAATTGGACGTCGTCTACGTGCAGCAGGACGACCTGAACGCCCAGGATCAGGCCACGCTCGATCAAAACCTCGCCGCCGCGCGCGAAGCCAACGCGCATGTCGAGGTGCTGCACGCCGAAGACCCTGTCGGCGCCATTCTCGATTTCGCGGCGGCGCACGGCATCACCCAGATTTTCGTCGGCCACAGCCAGCAGAGCGGATTGTTGAGCCGCTGGAAACCGAATCCGGTGGAGCGTCTGATCATGGAAGCCGACGGCATCGACGTGCGGGTGTTCCCGCATGAGTAGCAGACGCGAGGGGCATAAGCCGCCAGGCTTGTGCAGTTCGCGGCTCGACCGGCCAGCCATCGGAAGCGCCAGCCCCGCGGCTTATGGCACCGCGCCGCATCGCGTGTGCCTGAAGGATGGACGCGCATGAGTGACCCGCGCCGCGGACGCCTGCGCATCCTGCTCGGCTACGCCGCCGGCGTCGGCAAAACCTATAAGATGCTCGAAGAGGCGCAGGAATTCAAGCGCGAAGGCCGCGACGTCGTGGTCGGCTACTTCGAGCCGCACGGCCGTAAGGACACCATCGCCAAGCTCGAAACTCTGGAGCTGATCCCGCGCCGCCGCATCGAGTATCGCGGGCGCGAGTTTGAGGAAATGGACACCGCCGCGATTCTCGCGCGCCATCCCGAGATCTGCGCCGTCGACGAATTTCCGCACACCAACATCCCCGGATCGGAGCGGCCCAAACGCTGGGAAGATGTGATGATTCTGCTGGACGCCGGCATCGGCGTCATCACCACCATGAACATTCAGCACCTGGAAAGCCTGAACGACCAGATGCGCGAAATCACCGGCGTCCAGGTTCGCGAAACCATTCCGGATTGGGTGGTGAATCAGGCCGAGGAAGTGGTGCTGATCGATCTGCCGCCGCGCGCGCTGCTCAATCGTCTGCAACGCGGCGTGATCTACGGCACCGACAAAGCGCAGCGCGCGCTCGAAAATTTTTTCAAGGAACCCACCCTCGCCGCGCTGCGCGAGATGGCCTTGCGCCAGACCGCCCACGAAGTGGAGGTCCACCAGGACGAAACCGAGCCGAAGCCGGAAAATCCCGAACGCATTTTGATCCACGTTACCGAGGCGCCGGCCACCGTCGCGCTGATCCGCCGCGGCAAACGCGTCGCCGATTATCTTGGCGCCGAATGTTTCGCCGTCGCCGTCACTCCCTCGCCCGATCCGGCGCAGCTCGAGCGGCACCTCGAATTCGCGCGCAAGCTGCACATCGAAACGCGCGTGCTTGAGAGCGATAATCCGGCCGAGGCGCTGGTCGATTTCGCCAGGCGCAATGGCGTCACCCAGATCTTTCTCTCCAAGCCCGCGCATCGACCGGTCCCGTTCTTCGGAAAACGCCCGCTGGTGATGGACATCGTGCGCCTCGCGCAGGATCGCCAGGTGACCGTGGTCGCCGAACGCCGCCGCGCATAATCACACATTGACCCAAGCCCCGCCAGTAATGGCGGGGGCTCGTCGCACGGATCCACCACCCGCCCCACGCGCGCCGCGATTTGTGATTTACTCTACAAATGGTCCATGAGGCTGCTGAACAAGGGGACACCACTCTGCCACGCCGCGGAAACCGGCGCGCGGAGACAGAGCAGTCTGTTCCATTTTTCAGCGAACTGCTGGAGGAGTGCGCCAATGCATAAGCTCGCCTTGATTTTCGTCACCTCCGCCGCGCTTTTGGCGGCGAAACCCGGATTGAACACGCAGACCATTTGGGAAATGCGGACGGTCACCGATCCGCAGATCAGCCGCGACGGCAGAACGGTCATTTACGTTCTCGGCTGGAGCGACAAAATGGTCGATCAGCGCTTCAGCAATCTGTGGATGGTTTCAAGCGACGGCCACGAGAATCGCCCGCTGACCACCGGCTCCTATCGCGACAGCTCGCCGCGTCTTTCGCCCGATGGCGCGCGCCTCGCCTATCTTTCCAATCGCAGCGGGAAAATGCAGATCCACGTGCGCTGGCTCGACACCGGGCAGGAAGCGCAGATCACCGATCTTCAGCAATCGCCCTCGAACATCGTCTGGTCGCCCGACGGCAAATGGATCGCCTACACCTCGCGCGTGCCCGCGAAAAATGATTTTTCCATTCATCTGCCGGAAAAACCCAACGGCGCGAAGTGGCAGGACCCTCCCATCGTCATCACCCAGCTCCGCTGGACGGCCGACGGCACCGGCATTTTGCAGCCCGGCTACACGCACATCTTTATCGTTCCCTCCACCGGCGGCGCCTCGAAGCAGATTTCCAGCGGAAATTACAATCATCAAGGCGTCGCCTGGTCGGCCGACGGCAAATGGATTTACACCGCGACCAACCGCATTCCCCAAGCCGAATATTCGCTCGAAGGCGGCGATATTTACGCCTATTCGGTGGACGATGGCGCCGTCCGCCAACTGACCCATCGCCAAGGTCCCGATACCGATCCCGTGCCCGGCCCCGGCGGCCAAAAAATCGCGTACGTCGGCCACGACTGGAAATTTCAAAGCTACACCGTCAACCACCTGTATTTAATGGACCCCGACGGCGGCAATCCCAAAAACATCACCGCCTCGCTCGATCGCGACGTCCGCAATCCCCACTGGTCGTGGGACGGCAAGATGATTTATTTCGTCTCCGAAGATCACGGCGACGTGCAGCTTTATTCGGTCGACGTCGCTTCCAGCCAGGTGAAGCAGGTCACCAGCGGCGCGCAGGAACTCGGACTCGGCGGCGGATTCACCATCGCCAGCAATTCGATGATCGCGACGGTTCGCTCCACACCCGAAATGCCCGGCGACGTCGTGATTCTGCCCGCCACTCACCAGGCCGCTCCGGTCCGCCTGACCTCGGTGAACGACAGTCTGCTCTCGCAATATCAATTGGGCTCGGTCGAGGAGCTCGATTTCGATTCCTTCGACGGCCGTCCCATGCAGGGCTGGATCATCAAACCGCCGGATTTCGATCCGTCGAAGAAATATCCGTTGATCCTCGACATTCACGGCGGCCCGCACAACATGTACGGCGTGAATTTCCAGCACGAGTATCAGATCCAGGCCGCGCATGGCTATGTCGTTTTATATATGAATCCGCGCGGCTCCACCGGATATGGCGAAGAATTCGGCGATATTATTCATACCCATTATCCCGGCGACGACTTTAAGGATTTAATGCTCGGCGTGGATAAAATGATTGAAAAAGGTTATATCGATCCCAAAAAACTGTGCGTCACCGGCGGCAGCGGCGGAGGCCTGCTCACCGCCTGGACCATCGGCCACACCGATCGTTTCGCCGCGGCCGTTTCGCAATACCCGGTGACCGACTGGACCACCCAGGCCGGCACCGCCGACGGCGGCTACACCCATTCCGCCCTGTGGATGAAGACGTTCCCGTGGGACAATCCGCAGCAGTTCATCGAGCACTCCCCAATTTATTTCGCCAAGAATTTCAAAACTCCCACCATGGTCATCACCGGCGAATCCGACCGCCGCACGCCCATTGCCGAAAGCGAAGAATTGTATTTCGCTTTAAAAGCGCAAAAAGTCCCGGCCGTTTTAGTTCGCGTTCCGCGTGAATTTCATGGAATTCACGTGTACGACAGCCACTATATCGATAAAATCGAGTACATCCTGGCCTGGATGGCGAAGTGGACCCAATGAGCGCGCGCAGTGAACTGCGCCGCTATCCGAATCGCGGCTCGCACGACCCGCAGGTGATTCACAAAATTCTGGACGACGGCTTTCTGGCGCACGTCGGCTTCTGCGTCGACGGCCAGCCGTTCGTGATTCCCACGCTTTATGGCCGTAACGGAGACACGCTGTACCTGCACGGCTCGGCCGCCAGCCGCATGTTGAAGCAGCTCGACACGGGCATCGCGGCGTGCGTCAACGTCGCCATTGTCGATGGACTGGTGCTGGCGCGTTCCGGATTTCATTCGTCCATTAATTACCGTTCGGTGGCCGCGTTCGGGACCGCGAAAAAAATCGCGGACTCCGCGGCGAAAACCGCCGCATTGCGCACCATCAGCGAGCACGTGCTGGCCTCGCGCTGGAACGAAATTCGTCCGCCAACCGAAACCGAGCTGAAAGCGACCGCCGTGCTCGAATTTTCCATCGAAGAAGCCTCGGCGAAAATCCGCACCGGTTCGCCGCTCGATGACGAAGAAGATTACGCGCTGCCGGTCTGGGCCGGCGTGCTTCCGCTACGCGTCACCGCGGCCGAGCCGATCGCAGATTCGCGCCTGGCGAACGGCACGGCGATTCCCGAATACATTCGCCAATACCGAAAGTAGCTTTTTGAGGCACGCCCCGTCCTGCGGCGGGAGCCCGCCAGCGGATCACTCGTTCGCGTACCACGCCCGAAAACGTTTCCGCGGCGTAAACAGACGGATCAGCAGCATTCCCGCGATAAATCCGCCGATATGAGCGAAAAACGCTGTACCGCCGCCCGAATAATCATTGGAACCAAGTGACCCGAACCCGCTAAAAAACTGAATCGCGAACCACCACAGCAGCAAAAATGCCGCGGGAATTTCCATGGTAGTGATAAAGATAAAAATCGGGATCAGCGTGATGATTCGCGCCCGCGGAAATTTCACCAGGTAGGCGCCCATCACCCCGGCGATGGCCCCGCTCGCCCCAATGGTCGGAATGGTCGAATACGGATTCGAGATCACCTGCACCGTTCCCGCAATCAGCCCGCACACAAGATAAAAAAGCAGATACTTTCCGCCGCCGATCAGGTCCTCGATGTTGCGCCCGAACACCCACAGGAACAGCATATTGCCGATCAGGTGCAGCCATCCGCCGTGCAGAAACATGGAGGTGAACAGCGACGCCCAGCTGGTCACAAAAAACAGGTGCAATCGATCGGGCACAATGCCCCACTCCCGCACCAGTTGGTTCAAACCCGCCGGCGTCAGCATCACTTCATAAAGGAAAATGACCGTGTTCACCGCGATCAGGCTCGCCGTGACCGTCGCCTTCGAATAGGCGCGCTCCGTGGATCGTAAGGGAATCATGCGCGGGAGCTGCGCAACGTCTGAAAATCAGGATGGGACCGCCGCGCTTCACCGGAGGCGCCCGCGCGCCGCAGCAACGCCTGCGCTTCTTCGATGGTCGCAATCCCGCCGCGCGCGCCGATGCGGGTGCAATTCAACGCGGCCATCGCGTTTGCAAATTCCAGCGTCTCGCGCATCGCCATTCCCTTGAGCACAGCATAACAAAACGCCCCGTGAAAAACGTCTCCGGCGCCGGTGGTATCCACGCAATTCACCACAAAAGCGGGCGAATAAACAAATTCCCCGCCCTCCAGCCGCGCCAGCGCTCCGTGCGCGCCCAGCGTCATCGCCGCCACGCGCATTTTATATTCGTCCTGAATCAGTTCGAGCGCGCGAAACGGATCGGGCTCGCTGGTCCATTGCGCCGGAAATTCGGAGCTGGCGACCAGATAGTCCACCGACTCGAGCACCCGGTCGAAACCGTGATAAATCGTGTCGACATCGACGCTCACCGGAATGCCCAATTCGCGCGCGATTCTCGCGGCTTTTTCAACCGCCGGCGTATCGTGGCCGTCGATGTGCAGCATGCGCGCGCCGGCGATTTTTTCGGGGCTGATGCTTGAAGGCTCCAGCCGCAGGCACTCCGGCCGCGACCAGAACACCGTGCGCTCGCCGGTCGATTGATCGATGATGATGTACGCGGTCTGGTTGGCGCAATGGGCGCGAATTTCAACGTCGTCCAGATTGATTCCGGTTTCGCGCAGGCTCGAAAGCTGCACCCGCCCGCGCTCATCGTCGCCGACGGTGCCGATGTATTTGACGCGCAGTCCCAGCTTCGCCGCCGTCACCAGCGCGCTCGCCACCTGCCCGCCGGGGCTCAAAATTTCCTGCTGAATCAGTTGCTTGCCTGCGTAAGCCGGAAAATGAGAAACCAGAATCAGGGTGTCGGTCGCGTTGAGGCCTACGCCCACCAGATCGAATTGCGAATCATTGAAAGTCATTTTGGAGGCAATCTCAGACGCGCTACGTTGTGGCGCACGCACTCATGCGTGCCGCGTCGAGACTTTCTCGACGCCTCCGCGGGCATCGACAGAGTGTCGATGCGGCACGCACCAGTGCCTGCGCCACACTTTGATTGGATAGCATGGAGGAACGGTGCCCTTCTGGTATCGCATTCCCATTCCAACAATAGCAGGAGCGAGCGCCGAAGCTGGGTAGTGGGTCAGTTTGAATTTTGAACCGGCTCGCGCTTGGCGCTAAGCTAGGGTCATGGCGAAACGCCCTCGCGACCCGATCCAGCTTGCACATCAGGTTTTTCTGGAATCCATCGGCGAAAGGCCGAAAATGGAGCCGCCAGTACAGAAGCCAAAAGACCCTGCCGCTGTCTCTCTGGGACGCAAGGGCGGGATCGCTCGCGCCGCTGCGTTACCGCCGAAAAAGCGCTCCCAAATCGCGGCGAAGGGCGCTAAGGCGCGATGGAAGAAAAACTCGTGATGATCGAGCCACTCGTATCTGCAATTGGCGTGATCGTGACGACGGGTGTCGGATATTTCATCGGGGCGGTGATTGCCGAATCTTCCGACGATATGCTTTTCTGGGTATTCATAGCGACAGGCGCGGCCCTACTGGTTGATTGTCTCTTCGCTATCTACTTTCTCGTTCGATTCATTCATTGGTGCTGGTTAACGCCTATTCCCTTGAGCGCCTGAAAGTATGCACGTCGGCTTGACGGATGCGCCAGCGTGCCGCACAATCAGACGTGATATGAAATTCACGCGGCCACATAACATCGATGAGTGCATCTGGTCTAGTCTGTCGCCAGTTATGCGGCGATCACTTGGGGTTATCGCTGAAGGTTCTGCTTCCGAGCCTGAAGAAATTGTTGTCGGAATTGATCTGAAAGCGCCTGATGCTGTGCCGCCAGTCCTGGATTCTCCCTGCGCATCAATTCCTTCAGGGCGCTGACTTCAGCCTGAAGCGAAATAATCATCTCATCGCATTGCTCAACACGTTCCTCGATTGTCATGGCGTTTCCAAAATCATATCAAGCTTCTACTTGACATCATGCTTAGCGCTAGGCTATACTGGAAGCATGAACAGGCTCGACACAGCCAAGCGCGTGCAGATCGTTTCCGGCATCGTCGAAGGCTGCTCCATCCGGTCCATTTCGCGGATGACGGGAGCGTCGAAGAACACGATCGTTAAGCTGCTTGTCGAACTTGGCGCGGCCTGTGTTGAATACATGGATAAGGCGTTCGTAAATCTGACTTGCAAGCGCGTACAGGTCGATGAAATCTGGTCCTTCTGCTACGCCAAGCAGAAGAACGTCACGCCGGAAATCAAGGCCAAGAATCCGAACGCTGGAGACGTATGGACGTGGGTAGCAATCGACGCAGACAGGAAGCTAATTCCTTCGTGGATCGTCGGGCCGCGAGACGGCGTTACCGCTCGCATTTTTGTGAATGATCTTGGCAAGCGACTTGCAAATCGCATTCAGTTAACCAGCGACGGCCTGAGTGCCTATCTGGAGGCGGTCAGCAAAGCCTTTCGCGGCCATGTTGATTATGCTCAGTTAGTGAAAATTTACAACGGAGATTCCGAGGGACAGAAACGATATAGCCCTCCAGAATGCATCGGCTGTAAACCTCAAGTGATCGACGGCGATCCAGACCCGGAACATATCAGCACGTCGTATATCGAGCGCCAAAATCTCACTACGCGTATGTCCATGCGGAGATTTACAAGGTTAACGAACGGATTCAGCAAGAAGATTGAGAACCATGTCGCTACGCTCGCGATTTTCTACATGCATTACAACTTCGTCAGGATTCATCAGACACTTCGGGTGACTCCGGCGATGGCGGCGGGATTTACAGATCGGCTTTGGTCGATTGAGGATATGGTCGCCCTTATTCCGTAATTAGCTTCTTTGTCTTCTTGTCTAATTTGAGCCTAGGACAGTCCGCTCCAAGGTCAATCGCATTCAATAGCACTGCATTCGCGGCGGTTTCTAGCGGGCGCGGCTCAAGGCGAGCGCAAATCTTATTGATGATTTGCTTGTCTATCTCGTCATCCCCAAGGGTCACTATTGGCTTTCCTGCCCGATGAATCTGTAGATCGGTTACCGCCCCCACTCCGGTAGCCTGTTCTCCAAAGTACTTCGCTTCCACTGTGTAGTACACAGCTTCACGGAGCGCCATACTTGGAGAGAAGCGCCGATAACTCATCATGAACTGTGCGCCTGTATACCCACTCCCGATTGTTGAGAATCCAGGTATATCCAGACGGATGGGGCCGCTATCGTCAATGTAAGCAATTCTGCCGTTCATAGCGCCATCGAATCCGGCGACAATCAACTGTAAATTTAGTTTGTAATCAGCACGCTTGTAGGCTATCTCCCTAAATAGAGAACCACCTAGTATCTTCAGCCCGTTCTGATAGTAATTTGATTCGGTGAGTCCGTACGGTGAGATGAAAAGGTTTGCAGCCCTAGAATCACGCTCGGTTTTGTACGCGTCAAACACGCTGCCTATTATGTCGTCCACATCCATCTGGCTGATGATTTTCTTGCGGGCGGAATCCGCAATAGGGAACACCGGAGAGATGTCGTTCCCTGCAAACATAATCCACCACCGATCATTTAGCGGGATTATTTTCTTGATGTCCGGCTCAGATTCGACAAACTCATACCCGATCATTCTATCGGCGACGAGAATCAGCGATTGACCTTGTTCGGCAAGAGCAGCTACACAAACCGTCATCGCCTTAGGATAACTGACTTTTATTCTTGGCGGCAAGCGGCGGACAAATGGCTTCGTCCGAATCGGGGCAACCCGATTGCCATTATCGCGGTGATATTTTTCAAACTGACCCACTACCCGAAGCTGTTCGGCTGCTCGGTAGTGGGCTACTTTTTCTCAAAGTAGCCGACTACCGGCTGGAGGATCGCGATTCTGGAAACTCCAGGCGGTTGCTTCGCTGTGTTAGCCAACGGTCACAGGTTCATCCGCGAAGCAGGCGCGCCATTTGCAGCAGCGAAGCGGACGGCGGGGAGATTCCCCACGCGAGACCATGCTCGCTTGCGCAGAGCACAGCGGACTGCGGCTGATCCGATCTCACCGGATGAAGTCGAGTATCGCACGCGCCGTCGCGTCGTCGGGTTTGACCGTGTCGATAATCTCGGAAGCGTGGCTTTCACCCGCGATATAAATCATCCGCGCCGGAACGAATTTTTCCTCCAGCGCCGCGTCGAAATCGCGAGCCTGCCGCGGCAGATCGAAGTAATCCCACTGGCAATAGGTCAGCAAAAACGGCGGCGCGCCTTTATGAACGTGATCCATCGGCGATGGATCGTCGTCGGCGTTTTGAAAATCCGCCAGGCCGCCGACGCGATACACTCCGCTCAACGAAATCACGCCGCGAATCACCGACGGATCGAGACCATACTTCGCCAGATATTTCGGATCGAGCGCCACCAGCGACGCCAGATGCCCACCCGCGGAATGCCCGGCGAGATAAATTCGCGAAACGTCGCCGCCCAATTCGCCAATATAGCGATGCACCCAGGCGAACGCCGCGGCCGCGTCGTCCGGCTGCGCGGGATAGGCATACTTGGGCATCAAACGATAACTCGGAATCGCCACGCCGATGCCCGCCAGCGCGAAGCGGTTGCCCAACAGCGGATAAAGCGACCGGTCGCCTCCGCGCCACGCGCCGCCGTGCAGGAAAACCATTACCGGAAACTTGTCCTTGCCCCGCGGCAGATAAAGGTCGAGCTTGTGCTTATCGAGACCGTCATCAAGATAAGGAATCGATTTGCGAACCTCGACTTCCGGCGAAATCTGTCCCGCGGGCAGCGCCAGCGGCGGCGATTTTTCAACGTGAATCGGACCCGTATCGATCCACCGCCAGGTTTCTCCGTCGATGGTGAGCGAGACGCGCAGCGTGTAATCGCCGGTCTGGCGGATCGCGTAAAGGAACTGCCGCGCATCCGTTTCCGCGACTGTAGCGCCATCATGCTCGATCGAAATTTTCGCTCGAATGGGCAGATTTACGCGCAGCTGCGTGCCCGGCGTCAGGGGAACGCGATCGCCCAGGTCGTACACGCCCAGAATATTTTCAGCGATGAAGAAAAATCCCGCCGGATCGCACAGCCAGTCCGCCGCGCTGTAATAACGGCCCGCGCGCCAGGCGGCGGCGATGGCGGAAGCACTCAATTCGCGCGCCAGAAAATGGGTGCTGAAGGTGCGAAACCGCAGCTCGGGATGCGGCCCCACCGCCGCCGCGCCGGCCAGCGCGAACACTTCTTCAGGGAATTGTTTGAACGCCGGTTTGAGACGCTTCTTCTCCCGCGCGCTGATCTCTTCCGCCGCCGGCGCTGGCGGCAGATCCGCGGGTTTCTCTAGGAAAAGAATCCCGTCGCGAATCTGCTCCTCGCCCTGCGATTCGAAAACGACACTCGCGCCCGCCGAGCGCGCCGCCGCGACCGTCGCGCGGCTCATCGCGGGCGCCACTGCCGCGCGCAAATCCTGATAAATCCCCGGCAGCGGCGGGTCCATCCGGATTTTCATCCACTCGACGCGCTGCTCGTGTATAGCTTGGAGGTGCGCTTCACTCAGATCAGCGCCGGCGCAAAAAAACGGGATGGTGAGAATCGCCGCGAATCGCAGAGCCCGGATGTCCTAATTTCTGGTGGCGGGAATTTCGTAGAGATAAATCACGTGGCTTTTCGACCCGCCGGTGCGATCCACCTTGGCGGCCTTCCAGCCAGGAATCGCGTAATCGTGCGAAACCACACGTGCTCCCGGTTTCAGGTATTTTTCAAGCAGCGGCCGAAGCTCCCGGTTCAACTGCGTCGACAGATAAATCGCCACCACGTCCGCGCCGCTGAAATCGACGTGCAGCAGATCGCCGGGAATCACCCGCGCCTGCGATTGCAAACCGGCCCGCGCGATCGACTCCTGGGCCTTCGCCGCCAGCTTGGGCGAAATCTCCACGCCCACCGCTTTCACTTTGTACTGCTCCACGGCGGCAATCAGAATGCGGCCATCGCCGCAGCCCAGATCGTACAGCGTTTCCCCCGGCTTGATCTTCGCCAGTTCAAGCATCCGGTCGACCACCCGGACCGGTGAGGAAACATACGGCGCCAGACGATCCGTGAAGCGCGGATCCTGGCCCATCACCGGCAACGCGAGCGCTAGAACCAATCCCGCTGCTGCCCGTTGCCGGGCGCATGAAAACCGCGAAGGACAGCGCATAAAAACCCCAAGCCCTTTTTCCGACCCACCTACTGTGACGAGACCGTGGGCGCATTCCGCCCGTGCTGCTTCGATTTTACTATACGCGACACCATTTCCGATACCGCAAACCACAAATCTCGCGGCCGGCTAATGGTGTATTCCGTGCCTTTAAACACCTTAATTGCCCGGCTGATCGAATCCCGCCACGGAACCGCCGACGGGTTCAACGCGAAATTCATATAGAACACTGGATAATCGACGTCCGCCAGTGGCTTTAAAGTTTCCTCGGGAACCGCTTCGTCGAGCATTACTTTCGGTCCGGCAAACACCAGCGCGTCGGGATGGTCCTCCGATTTCATCTCGGTCTGGATCAAATCACTCAGAAATTCGGTGTCGCTGTGTTTTTTCGCCAGTTGTTTCAAGTCGACGGTGCCCAGCTTGATCGAGCGGATCGCCGTGCCCAGCGCCGGAAAGTCAATCTTTTCTTCGCTTTTCTGGCGATACACCACGCGTTGATCCTGCATGTTGAAGGCCACGATGGAGAATCGCGAAATTTGCGGCTCGCGCGAAAGCTGGCGCAGAATCGAAACCAGCGCCAGGGTATCCACCGGCCGGAACGCTGCCGCGTCCCAGTTCTGCGGAGCGAAATTCAGCAAAACCTTCAGCTTTAGTCCAGGATCCTTGCGCGCTATCGGTGGCTCTTCATGGAACCGCTCCAGGTTTTCCGGCTGGACGGCGGCAGCCCTAATCGTCAGGCCGATCTGCCGGTCCTTCGGCGCGAGCGACGCGTCCGAGTCCCAATAAAAGGAGCACACCCGCTCGGAACGGTCCCGCATCAGCCAGTCGATGTGGTAGCTGCCTTCGCCGACGTCGAAGGCTCCGCTCAGTGTAGCCTCGCCGCGGGCGTCGTCATCGAGCAGCGGAACCCGGAAATGCTGCACGAAGTAAGCCGGATCGTCCTTGTCCTTATCCGGCGTGACGCGAAACAGGATGGTCAGCAGGTTTTCTTCGCCGGTAAGCTCCTTCAGCGGGACGTTGACTTCATATCCGGCATGAAACCGCAGGTCGAAACCCAGTTCCGGCTTTTCCGGCGTAACCGTACAGGGCAGATCCTTGCGAACGTCCTGTTCGGTGAGCACGGCCATGTCCGTCGCCTGAATGCGCGCCGGCGACCCCTCCGGCACCAGCGGCGCCTGAGCACGCGCAACTCCAGCCAGCAGCAGCACCCACCCGCACTGGCCAACCCGTAAGGTCATGCCCCTCTAACCCGTGATCGTATGTATTATGGCCGAATTTCGAAAAAAAAACAGCCCCGGCGTGCCGCAGTTTGCGGAAAAAGATGACAGACCGCTCCGGCCCCTTTTTCCGCAGCGCTTCACTGCGCGATAAAACCCAGGATCCCGCCGGTTTTCAATCGTCTCGCGTTTCACTCGACGCTCAATGAATCGGCCGCGCCCCTAACTTGTGGGCAAGGAGATCATGTGCTCAACCAGCGGAGAACTGATTCGGCCAAGAGGGGCGATTCTAGACCAGTCCCAGCGGGCCTGCGGGCGTTGGTTGTCCGGCGGTACACTACCGCGTGCCATTCCGTTGCGGCGCAGTAAGAAGCGGATGGTCGCGCCAGGCGACTGAATAAAAACTGGCTAAAGGGGGCCCCCGATAAATCGTTCTTTGAAATTTTTGCTGCCGTGGCGCACGCACTCGGGAGTGCCCTGTCGATACTCGTATCGGCACCCGGCCAATGATATCCTTGTAAGCACTCATGCCGCTTCCGAAGTTTCCCAAAACACGCCGATCTCTCTCGCCTTGGCTGCTCGCGCCGTTCCTGCTGGCAGCGGCGATTCTGCTTCCCGCCCAATCGAAATCGCATTCGAAGAAAACCCACGCGAAAGGCGCGGTGCCGGCCTACGGCAATGCCGACGCGATCACCGCGGATGAATTGAAAATCGCGCTCTATTTCCTGGCCTCCGATCCCATGGAAGGACGCAATCTGCCCTCGCGCGGTTTCGACACCGCGGCGCTTTACGTCGCCAGCCGCCTGGCCGAGTGGGGACTGAAACCCGGCGGCAACACCACCGCGGCCGACGGTCCTTTGGACCCCTACCTGATGCCCTTCGAGCTGGTCACAAAGCACGTGATCGCCGAATCGGCCCAGGCGTCCCTGACCGCGCCCGGCGGAGGTCGCGGCGGACGTGGCAGCAGCGGACCGCGCACCACCAGTTTCGAATACTCCAGGGACTGGACCGTTCCCGCCGGCGGACGCGGCGCGCCGCCGCTCGAGCCTTTCGATGCCGAGGGAAAACTGGTCTTCGCCGGAAACGGCTACGTGATTCATAAAACCAATATCGATCCCTATCAGGGCCTGGACGTTCAGGGAAAAATGATTGTCGTCGCCGGCCTTCCCCCGGAGCTGGCGGCCCAGCAGGCCGGTGGCCGCGGCGGGCGCGGACCGAATCCGCTGGGCGAGACCTGCAAGGATTTTCTCACTCCCGAAGAATACGGCGGCGCGCACGGAGCCGTCGCGGTGGTTCACGTCGCCAATTTTCAGCAGCTTGAAACCATGGAAAATCCCAACGCGGTCTTCGCGCAATTCGGCGGCGGAGGAGGAGGACGCGGCCTGAACGGCCCGAATTATCAGCCGGTAAAGCTGCGCGCTCCCGAAGCCTGCCCGAGCGTTCCCGCGATCGACGCCGGCTTGGCCATGACCAGCGCGATTTTTCAGGGAGAAAAGAAAAGCGGCGAAGAAATTTTCTACGGCGCGGGATCGAACGCCAAGCTCGATTCCTTCGAGCTCAATTCCGCCAAAACGATGAAGCTGCACGTGCCGGTAAAAAGCGAAGCCGGTCACGCGGAAAACGTGGTGGCCATGCTTGAAGGCGCCGATCCGGTGAAGAAGAACGAATACGTGGTGATCAGCGCGCATCTGGATCACATCGGTCTCAGTGCGCCGCTGCCCAACGGCCACAACGTGAACAACGGCGCCGATGACGATGGCTCCGGCTCGGTTTCCGTGCTCGCCATGGCCCACGCTTTCGCCGAAGGCGCGGCCAGGGGCATGCGCCCGGCGCGCAGCATTATTTTTTTATGGAACGCGGGTGAGGAAAAAGGATTGTGGGGATCGCAATATTTCGCCGAGTATCCGCCGGTCGATCCTTCGAAAATCGTCGCCGACCTGAACCTGGACATGGTCGGCCGCACCAAAGGTCCCGGTTTCCACGATCCCGATCCGACGCACCTTCTGGTGAATCCCGGCGAAGTCCTGGTGATCGGCCCCAACATCAGCAGCGACGATCTCGAAAAAACCATCGAGACCGTCAACAACAGTTATCAGAAGCTCACCCTAAATCATTTCTACGACGCCACGGCGCCCGACGCGACGCACGATAATCTGGGTCCGAAGCCCAACGGCCAGCGCGTCTTCTATCGCAGCGACCATTACAATTTCGCCAAAATCGGCGTGCCCATCGCGTTCTTCACCACCGGCCTGCACCCCGATTATCACCGGCCGACCGACACGCCCGACAAGATCGATTACAACGAAATGCAGATGATCGCCAGAACCGTCGCGGCGGTGGCGTGGCGGCTTGGCACGCAGGATGCCCGTCCGGAAATCAAGACCGATCTTCCGGAACAGCTGCGCAAAGATATGACAGCGGCAAAGGATCAAGGTTGGGGCAAGGTGACGCCGGTGGCGGCGCCATTGCCGGGTCAGCCGTAAAGTCCCGCGCCCTGGCGGGCGGCTCGAGCGAAAAACGCGGATACCGGTTCGAGCCGCTTCCGTCAGGAAGCGGGCAAACTCTCTTCGATTACCGCAGCAGCATCGCGGCCGAATAACCGAGAATCGCCCCGATCGCGCCCCCCGCGATCACGTCACTCAGGAAGTGCATCCCCAGCAGGATTCTCGACAGCGCCACGCTTACCGCGCAGAAAAACAGGCCCGGCAGCATCGCCGGATAATACACCCCCAGCGACACCGCCACCGCGAACGCCGTGATGGTGTGGCCCGAGGGGAAGGAAAACTGGTCCGGCGGCAGCAGCGTCGCCCAGCAGTGCGGCTCCAGCGCGCACGGGCGTTTCCGGCCGCAGGCCCGCTTCAGCCTGAGGAATAACCCGATACCAAGGCCGCTGGCCATTCCCGCCGCCGCCAACGCCTGGTATCGTTCCGCACCACCGAACAGGGCCACCGCCAGGCCCATGGCGTACCACAGCCATCCGTCGCCTCCTCGCGTGGCGGCGATCATCCACAGGCGCAGCCAGCGCGGCGCCCGCCAGCGGTTCACGCGCCGCATCAGGCGGTGATCGCTGACCTCCACCATGCGCACTACCGAGATCGCCATGCTACACTTTTACTCCCCTGGTGTGACACCCCGATGACGGTGCTATAAAACATTTGTGACGGAAAATGTGAAGCGGATACAATGCCTCTACTTCGACGCCGGCGGAGGCCATCGCGCGGCCGCCAACGCCCTCAAGAGCGTCATCGAACAGCAGGGCCGGCCCTGGGAGATTTCCCTGGTGAACGTGCAGCAACTGCTGTATTCGCTCGATATTTTCCGGAAAATCACCGGAGTCAGCCTGGAGGATTTGTATAACCGCATGCTGGCCCGCGGCTGGACGCTGGGCTCGGCCGCCAGCCTGCGCGTCGTTCACCTGGTGATCCGTCTGTACCACGGTTCCATGCTGCCGCTGCTCGAACAGCATTTTCGCGCCACCCGGCCGGACCTGGTCGTCTCGCTGATCCCGAACTTCAACCGGCCGATCTTTCAAAGCCTTCAACGCGCCTGGCCGCGCGCGCCCTACGTAACGATTCTCACCGATTTTGCCGATTATCCGCCACATTTCTGGATCGAAAAGCAAAATCAATACCTCATTTGCGGCACCGATCACGCGGTGCAGCAGGCGCGCCGCCTGGGCTATTCACCCGATCGCATTTTCCGCGCCTCTGGTATGATTTTACGCCCGAAATTTTACGACCGGGTTAACGCCGATCGTAGCGCGGAACGAAAAAGACTGGGCCTCGATCCCGCACGGGCTACCGGAATCGTGCTTTTCGGCGGGCAAGGCTCCCGCGTGATGCTCGAAATAGCGGAGCGCCTCTCCTCCACGCAGCTCATTCTGATCTGCGGACGCAACGAAGAACTGGCCGCTAAACTCCGCGCGATGCTCCGCGATGCGCCGCATTTCGTCGAGGGATTCACCGCTGAAATTCCTTATTACATGCACCTGTCCGATTTTTTCATCGGCAAGCCCGGCCCCGGCAGCATCAGCGAAGCCGTCGCCATGAAGCTGCCGGTGATCGTCGAAGAAAACGCGTGGACGCTGCCGCAGGAGCGCTACAACACGGAATGGGTGCGCCAGCGCGGCGTGGGCCTGGTGCTCAAGAATTTTCGCGGAATCGCCGCGGCCGTCGCTCAGCTTGAAGCGTCCCTCGCCGAATACCAGTCGCGCGTGGCCGCCATCGAAAATCGCGCGGTTTTCGAGATCCCCGATTTTCTGGATCGCCTGTTGAAGCTCTGAACGGGTTCGCGAAAATCCGTTAAACTGGCGGCGTGCGACTCCTGATTTTCCTGGCCGCGATGGCCTTCGCCGTCGCTCAACCCGAACCGGTCATCGTCGACACCGACTGCGCCATTTTTAACGATGACGGCGCCGCGCTGGCGATGGTGCTCCAGGCGCCGGATCAAGTGACCGTGCTCGGGGTGACGCTGGTGCCGGGCAACTATTGGCCGTCGGAAGGCGCCGGATATATGTTCCGCGTCATCGACGCGCTCCAGCAGCCGGGCATTCCGCTCCATTTCGGCGCGCGCGTTCCGCTGGTCCATACCCGGGAAATGGCGGAACAGGAAAAAAAACAATGGGGACCGATCGGGTATATGGGCGCGTTCGCCGCCGATCAGCCCGAGCCCAAACCGAAAATCGAGCATCGCGCTTCGCACAAAAACGCCGTCGATTATCTCACCGACACGATTCTTTCCGAACCCGGTCCGGTGACCATTCTGGAACTGGGTCCGATGACCAATCTGGCGATCGCCTTGCGCCTTCATCCGGAAATCGCGGCGAAAATCAAACGATTGATTTTCATGGGCGGAGCCGTTCACGCGCGCGGCTCCGACGGCCGCGCGGCCGAATTCAATTTCTGGTTCGACCCGGAAGCGGCCAGCATCGTGCTGCGCTCGGCCATTCCGCAAAAAATCATGTTCGGTCTGGATATTTGCAATCGCGCTCCGCTCGACAAATCGCATTACGATCAGATTGTCGAAAAAAAGACGCCGATTACCACGTTATATCGCGAAGATATCGGCAAGCGATTCAAGAAAAATCCCGAAGCGAAATTTCTGGTCTGGGATTGCCTGGCCGCGGCCTATCTGGTGGATCCGTCCTGGGTGACGAAGAAGGAAACGGATTATTTAGACGTGCAGACCGCGTTCGGCAAGGATTACGGAGACGTGATTCCGCTCGACCGCGCGTTGTCGCCCGGCGCCACGCCGGTCGAAGTCATGCTGGATCTCGACTTTCAGAAGTTTTTCGAGATTTATAAAAATCTTCTGACAAAATAAGCGCAGAGTGGCATAAGCCGCCAGGCTTGTGCTGTTCGCGGCAGACAGCCCTCGAGCGCAAGCCTGGCGGCTTACGCCACAGCCCCGCCAGTTATGGCGGGGGCTCCACATTCTTCACGATCAGCGCAGGAATGGCGACCGCCGACATCACCATGGTCCCGCCAGCGGCTGCGCGGGATCGGCGATCGATTGGAAGCGCACCAGCAGAACCGCATCGCTGTGCCGCACCGAAGCGAGCGGCATCACCCCCGCCTCGGCGATCTGGCCGGCGAAGCGCTCGGTCATCCAGATTTCAGCGGGCGGCGTGGCCTCGCGATCGGGCGGCGTATGCAGCGGAATGCCATCCAGGCGCGCCATCGAACGCGCCCGCATCTCCCACTGCTCGCGATTAAATTCCTGCCCCAGCAGACACGCGCAGGCGATCGCGGGATTGCCCCACAAATATCCGTCGTGAGCGGGTTCGCCGGGCATCTCCTCGAAATCGAACGAATCGATGGGCGATGTTTTCTTGCCGTACGGCAGGCGCAGCAGAAAGCGCGGAAACGCAAGGCCGATCCAGCTCGCGTCTTCGGACTGGCGCAGGCGCTGCCAGGCCTGCTGATGCTCCTCGTCGATCGGCAGGTGCCAGTCGTCGGGATCGGGCGCGGCGGCGATCGATTCGCAGCCGAACAGCCGCGCATCGACGCCCGCAAGAAACGGCGCGCCGGCCATTCGCGCCAGCGCTCCCAAGCGCGCCAGCAATGCGCAATCGTCTTCACACGCGGAAAACGTGTACAAGCCGGTCAGCACGGACCAGCGCGGCTCGCCCGGCGCGCGATCGGCGAAAATCCGCTGTAGTTCCGGCAATTTCTGCCGCAGCTCATGCTGCGCGATGTCGATCAGCTCGACGTGCAGATCCGGTCCGGTTTCGACGTAGCGGAAAAAGAAAAACAAGGAGCGCCAGGCGGCTTCGAGCGCCTGAAAATCGGGATGCGAAAGGATCGCGCGCATCTGCGCCGCCGCGGTCTGGTCGAGCAGCGCCCGCGCCTGTTGCTGCCGCGGATCGGGCTCCGGGGTCGCGTGTTTCCGGGCGATGTCGCGAATTGTCTGGTCCCACGCGTTTTCGCCGGGCGCGGAAGTCCGCGCCGGTTCGGGCGCCGCCTGCCCCACGATCTGATCGAGCAGGCTGCCCGCGGCAGTGGGCGGCGGCGCGGGCCGCGAAGGCGAAGCCGGCGCCGGTCGAAACTCGGCAGGCTGCGTTTTCGCCTCGCGGAGGGAGGCAAACAGCGGCACGTTTTGATAAAGCTGGTCGGGGTGAAAATCATCCAGCTCGGCGAACTTCAAGGGGCCGGCCGGAAGTTCCAGCGCGACGTTCAGGCGTTGCATCACTTCTTCGAAATTGCCAGGATCGATTTCGATGGGCCGCGGCGCGCCACCGGATTTGCGATTGGCCCGTCCGCTGAAGTCTCCGAGAATCGCCACGCGGAAGGGAGCGTCCGTTGCCAGTTCCAGCGCCTTTTCCCGCGTCCGTACCCCGATCTCGACGTTCACATTCTCCATGGCGCGATTGTACTCGATTGACGCCGCCGCTGCGCAATTTGATCACGCAATTTGAAGCGCAGCGCGCACAGAGAAGCGGGCGCCGGGGCTATACTCCGCCGTGGTGGCTACTGCAAGGTCATCAGCGGGCGCAGACGCTGCTCGTTTTGCGGGCTCCGCAATTTTTGCAGACCTTTCAACTCAATCTGCCGGATGCGCTCCCGCGTCAGGCCGAAATCCTGGGCGATTTCCTGCAAGGTGTGCTCGCGATCGTAGCCGATGCCGAAACGCATCCGCAGAACTTTTTCTTCACTCGGGGAAAGCGTCTTCAGCACGCCCGCCGCTTCGTCGCGAACATCGTGATTCATCAGCGGCGCCAGCAGCGAACCCGCGGCGTGGTCTTCCAGCAGGTCGCCCAGCACCGATTCGCCGTCGCGGCCGACCGGCAGGTCGAGCGACACCGGATCCCGGGAAATCGCGCGCAGTTCCTGCACTTTTTCCGCGGTCGTTTCCAGACGCCGGGCGATTTCCTCGTTGCGCGGCGCGCGGCCCAGCTCTTTTTCGAGCTCGCGCGAGATGCGCAGGTATTTCGTCAGGGTCTCATTCATGTGCACGGGAATGCGGATGGTCCGGGATTGGTCCGCAATCGCCCGCGTGATGGCCTGGCGAATCCACCAGGTGGCGTACGTCGAAAATTTGTAGCCGAGATGGTAGTCGAATTTTTCGGTGGCGCGCATCAGCCCGATGTTACCCTCCTGGATCAGATCCAGCAGGTGCAGCCCGCGGTTGACGTACTTTTTTGCGATCGAAACCACCAGACGGAGGTTGGCTTCGACCAGCGCGGACTTCGCCGCTTCCGCCTCCGCATCGCCGCGTCTGGCTGCGTTCATCCAGTGCCGCATTTGCCCCAGCGTCGCTCCAGCCGATTTTTCCAGCTCCCGCGCCTTGCGCCGGTCGGGTTGCCGTTCGATCTCGGCGACGGTCTGCGCCAGGTCGGCCTCAAAGCGCCGCCACTGATCCACAGTAAACGGGATCGCCCGCGCGTCCCGCGAGCACTTCACCATCAGCCGCGCGCGTTTCGAAACCAGTTTCGCCCGCACGTTCACATAACGCTTCGGCGCCGACTCGATCCGTCGCTCCACGGCGGTCAGTTGATGGTGCGCCCGCGCAAACTTTGCCAGTTTTTCGAGAGCCGCGGCACGCGCCTCATTCCGCACCGCTTCTTCCTGTCCGCCGATTTCCGCGAACTCCTCCAGCCGGGCGCCTTCCGAGCGCACCTTTTCGTACCGCCCGAGAACGTCTTGCCAGACCCTCGGCGCACGGGAAATCGCCTTGTGCATCCGCCACTTACCGCGTTCCATCCGGCGCGCCAGATCGATTTCGCCCTGCCTGCTGAGCAAGCGAACCGAGCCCATTTCGCGAAGGTACACGCGGACCGGATCGTCGGTCGAAACCGCCTCTTGTACGGTACCCTCGTTACTCTCGTCGCCCTCCTGGAAATCAATGAATTCCGGCGATTCATCCAGGTTTGGGGTTAACATCTGCTCTTCAAATCGTTCCATTTGCATGTCTTAGCCTTAAGTGATGGGTTGGCCGTGAGGCCATTTGGGAGGGGCGGCTCCAGTTATTTTGATGCACAACTATTAGATTTAGTTGCATTCCCTTTATATCAGTTTTTCATTTAAGAAATGCCTTCAAACCTCTGAACCTTAACGATTATGAAGCTGGAACCCTGTTCGAGATTGCATTCGAACCCGGGCATTCGTCGCCTTTGCGGCTTGCTCAGGCCTTGGGGCATTTCCCATTAATAGTTTACGGAATCACAGCGGCAGGAAGTGGAACTCAGGAACGCACTTGTCGACCGCGCCGTCTGCCGGTGGAGGTTTCGGGCCGGACTGCCATTGCCACTATTCCAACGATGCGGGAAACGGCCAAAATGTTACAGGCTGTTTGAGGCGAATTTCAGCGGTCGCCAGGACGCCTGCTAAGTCCTCCGCGCGTAACGTTTTGCGGGGTCGACGCGGTTCTCGAGGAGGTTGCGGGCGGGAGTGGTGCGATAGTTTCAGGCTGCTAGCACTCATGATTGTTTTCCAGCAAGAATGGCGTGCCTGGACGGCGGCCGCAGTAACAAGTAGAAGGCGGCGGCGTGCGTGATCATCAGCAAGGGCACATAGATGATGGGGATCGCGTAGGTTGCGCCGAATTGGCCTGGCATCACATCAAGGCCAGTCTGAATGGCGTGGTAGTAGTCGACGAGGACATCCGTCGCCCCCGCGAGATTGAATGCAACGACAAAAAACCAGAACAGCGGACGCATCCTTGCGGTGAGAAGCGCCAGCAAGGCGAGCACGCCGGTTACGAAATCACCGTAGGCGGCAAATGTGGCGAAGCCGGCGGGTATATTCGGGCCGACGACTCCCGGCAGGATGAAGACCAGCCCAAAGAATCGGAAGCTGTGCAGGGTGGCAATGGCGCGTTGAGCGTCGAACCGGTCCATCGCCTTGAGCCTGGGCCAGATGTAAACGGCGAAGCAGAGCAGCCAGGCGACATAGCCCAAAACGAGATGAATTCGGAAGAGATTTACTGGCGCCATTTCAGGCCTCCTTCCTTTCGCTCCATAGGATGATGCACATAATCCTATGGATTCGAATATTTCTGATCGCGTCGAGATTGCGCCTTGGGATGATCCGCAGCATCCTATAGGCATGCGTTACGGGCCCAAACATAAACTCGAAACCCATCGGAGGATTGTGAAAGATGCCTCGCGCCGCATCCGGGCCGAAGGCTTAAATGGCGCCGCCGTTTCGGCCATTATGAAGGACGCCGGCCTGACCCACGGAGGTTTTTACAAGCATTTCGGGAGCAAGGACGACCTGCTTCTCGAGTCGCTTCGCGAGGGCTTCCGGGAAATCGAGGATACGCTGGCCCACGCTGCTGAACAATCGCGGCCTGGAGAGGCATGGAAGGCCGTGGTAAAAACCTACTTGAGCCTGGAACTCTGCGACCATCCCGAGCGCGGGTGCCCGCTGGCGGCGCTTTCGCCGGAACTGGCGCGCGCGGATAAGAGGATGAAGCCGCAGATCGCGGCGGAACTGGTCAATTACAAGAATCGCATGGCGCCGTTCATGCCCGGCGACCGAACCGCGGACAAAGAACGCGCCTTCTTTGCGATTTTTTCGACGATGATCGGGGCCATTGAACTTGCTCGAATGCTGCCGGATCGCGCGATGCGAGAGAAAGTGCTGGTGAACGCAAGAGCTTTTCTCCTGGGCAGCTTTTGACCGCGGCAAGTCATGAGGCCAATGCGGCGCACGGGCAGTGTTCAACCTCACCTCGGCGTGGCGTCGGCTCACGCTATTCTGAAGAACGTGGGAGGGAGATTTGCAGCGTGGCAAAACTTGTCTACGGATTGAGCCAGTCCCTTGATGGCTACGTCGACCACATGAAGCTTGGGCCGCCCGCGCCCGCGGCCTTCCGTCACTTCATCGAGCTGGTGCGCGGCGCGACGGGCCTCCTTTACGGTCGACGCACGTACGAGATCATGCGTTATTGGGAAGAAGATCTTCCTGATTGGGACGCGCAGGACCGCGAGTTCGCGGTGGTATGGCGGAGCCAGCCGAAGTGGGTGGTGTCGCGTTCCCTCAAGTCAATGGGTCCCAACTCGACGCTTGTCGCGGATGACTTCGAGAAGGTGATACGCGGGCTGAAGGCCGAGCTGGCTGGCGAGATTCACGTTGCCGGACCAATCCTGGCGCAAAGCCTGACCGAGGCCGGTCTTATCGATGAGTATCGACTCTACCTGCGTCCCGTCGTGCTTGGTGGCGGCCAGCCATTCTTCGCGGGCCCCCGGCCGCCGCTCCACCTGGCGGCCAGCGATTTAATCGCCGATGACCTGATTCGGTTGACTTACGTTCCTGCTTAATCGCGCGACTGGCCCGACGGACTGCGCCCAGAAATTCAAACCCCTGGCGCAGCATTGCGCGCTATTGCACGCCGGGATCGCCGATCGCTTGTGATTTATTTATGGCGGAGAGAGAGGGATTCGAAACATCGGCATTCTTTTCAATGATATAACTTACGGAAATGCCGTTGCTCTAGGTCCCCGAAATGCCACGGTCGCCGTGGGGCGTTGCCCGCTATTGCCCGCTGAACCAGATTGGTCGACTATCGTGCGAGGGTGGGATTCGAAGGTTCGCATCCGTCAGAACGTAAGTCTAAGCTGCAATTCTATGTGACGATTCCCTGCCCCTGCGTTGGGGCCCGCCCCGGGCAAGGGGCCAAAAGTATTGAGCGTCACAGACCGCCCAAAAAGTGCGGAGCTGAGATTTCCGATCGGCGTCGCTGGATTCACGTTGTTCAGCAAATTCCGAAATGTCGCGGTCAGCGTCAGATTGAATCGCCGGAGGGTGGCAACGCCTCCAAATACGCTCGCCATTCCTGATTGGGCCGATCCGCCGCTGAGGCCGCCATTCTGGATCGATCCGCCGCCGGCAATCTCGCCGCTGCCGCCGGTGTTTCCCCCGCCGCGCTCTCCGAACGACCAGCTTCGGCTCACGCGGACATTCATCGAAAAAATTCCGGGACCCTGAAGGGAATTTCGCGGTACGACTACCGCGTTACGAAGCGTCGCAGGATCGACATCAAAGTTGCCGAAGCGAGTTTGGATGACGCTCGATCGCGACGGATCTTGCGCGAATGCCGGACGATCATCATTCGGATTACCATCGCCGTTGGTGTCGATTCCCGAGGTCACACTGTAGGGCATTCCGGATTGCAGAAAGATAAACGGCGCCATTCGGATGCCGAAGGGCAGCGTCATCGAGGCGCTGATAAACGCCCGATGCCGGTAGTCGAACGCGGCCCGGCCATAATCGGCGGCAAGGTTGTACGGGTTCGACGGCATGGTGGCGAATCCATCGGTGTCGCTCATCGCCTGGTTGAGGACGTAATAGCCGTAGATCGTGAATTTCCGGTTCACCTTGGCATTCGTGGTTACGATCAGTTGATTCTGGCGGAACACGCCGGCGCCTTCGTACTGATAAATGTTGCCGGCGGCATCGCCGAACGGCCGCGGACCGCTCGCCTCACCCTGGCTGTTGAAAACGGTTGGTAAGGGTGCGTTGATGTCGCGCGTCAGCAGTTCATGATCGCCGCGCGAGCCGGTATAGTTCGCCGCGATAGAAATTCCGTGCGGCAACTGCCGCTCGATTCCGATGGCCGCTTGCATCACAGATGGGACACGAAGATTGGGATCGACCTGATAGACCGATCGCACACCGGAATTGAGCGAGGCGAGCATCGTGGCATCGGGGATCGCGGGGAAGAACTGTGGATTCGTGACGATGTACTGAACCTGGTTGATACCGTTGAGCCGTTTGGCATTGACGAGTAGCGTCGTCGGGAAACGGTCATAAAAAATTCCTGCTCCGGCACGAATCACCGTCTTGGGATTGCTGCGATTTCCGGCTCCGGGAGCCCACGCGAAACCGATGCGCGGCGCGAAATCGGCGTGGTCGGAGATCGCCGTCTGGCCTTCGTAGCGCAGGCCGCCGATGAGAGAAAGATTGGGTCTGAGCCTCCATTCATCCTGCAGGTAGACGCCGGCGTCGAATACGCCCACGCTCGCGGCCGGGTTCCCGGCGGTGAGCAGAAACTCCGACGGTCCATCGCCGAGCATGGCGATCTGCGCGGCCGGCAATCCCTGTGCCGCGAGCAACTGGTTCTGCTGATAAACCTCGATCGCTGTCAACTCACCGGGGATCGCGGAAAAAATAAAGCGGCCATTAAAATTCGTGGTGGACTGCGTGTTGAGCCGGTCCAGTCGCAGTCGCGCCCCGATCTTGATGGTATGAGTGCCGTGCAGAATCGTGGTGTTGTTCTGCAATTCGGACTTATTTTCGTCGCTGAAATTGAGCGGGAACGTCCCGCCGCCGGTGAATGCGCCCTGAACATCGATCTCAGGTGCCGTGCTGATGCCGCTCTGCGTGGCGCGAGTGTGCAGGAATTGAAAGCGCGCGTCATTCAAAATCGCAGGTCCGATGACGGACGAATCGGCAAGCTGCAAGCTCTGCTGATTGCCGGTCTGCTGATAGGCTTGCGATGGCTGATCGAACGTCTGTACATTGATTCCTTGATCGTGCGCGTTGGTATCGACGTAGGAATAACGCAGTGTCAAGGTCTGGTTCCGCGACAGGGCGTAATCGATCCTCGGATTGATGCTGAAGCGGCGCGACGGTGCGACCAGCGCGCTGCTGGTCGCAAACGGATTTAAAGACGCGTCGAGCGCGGTGTATCTCAGCACCGCGTTTTCATCGGTAAGACGACGGTCCACGTCGATGAAGAAGCTCGCCTTTTTGGAGAGCGGTCCGCCAAAATTTCCTGCGAACATTTCCTGGCGATAGTTAGGCACGATGCCGACGACATAGGGATTGCGCGCGGTCAAATCGCGGTTGGCGAAATCGAAGGAGGCCTGGCCGTGAAATTTCTGCGAGCCGGGGTTGGTGAAAACTTCGACGCGGCCAAATCCGATGCGATCGTATTCGGCGGAGAAGGGATTGGAATTAACGCGAATCTCGCGAATCGAAGCTTTCGGCGGCAAGATTCCATCGCTGAAGCCGTCAATCAAGATCTGTCCGCCATCCGGACCCGCCGCGGGACCCGCGAGCATCTGAAGTTCGTTGGCCAGATTGTCGGGATCATCCGAAAAGGCATCGAGGTCGCGGCCGCGAAGCACGAGTTGGCCGACACTCTGGGAAGCATCGACGCCCAACTGCGAGCTTGAATCGGAGATGGTAACCTTCTGCGATTCCTGCTGGATCTTAAGATGGCCGTCCACGGTTCGGACGCGATTGCTCTCGATCACAACTTCGATTTGCTCAAAGGGAGCGAACCCTTGACCGGTGATTCGAACGGAATAGGTTCCGGGTGGCAGCTCGACGCGATATTTCCCTTGCCCGTCGGTGACCATGGTTCGCTCGGTTCCGACCGGACCAGCCACCGTCACGGACGCTCCTGGGATCGCCGCTTCACTCGGATCTGTGGCGTGACCCCTGGAGGATGCCTGGCGCCGTCTGGGCCCAACCCATCGCCGCGATCTGCACCAGGAGCAGGGCTACCGCCAACTTAGATATGCGATCAGCCGGCAACCGGATAATTCCGCAAGCGACGATTTGCATAGAGGCCAATGGCGACGACGGGAATCAGGAGACCGGCGAACGCCGGAAGCACCCGGCCTAGAATCGCGCCGCTCGGCTCATCCGGATAAGAAAACTTCGGCAACGAATCCAGTTCCTGTGAACTAATCAGCGCCCGCTCGGAGATTCGTCGAAAGAAAAAATCCTGCCATGCGGTGAGAAATCGATCGAACGAGGCGCGGAACCCCCGATAGCGATCCACGCCGGTGCCGGAGATATCGTTCAGGGCCTTTTGCGCGAGAATGGCCGGCGACAGAAAACGGAACCGGTTGACCACCGCTTCCTGCGAAGCGATCTGCGCCTCGAAATGATCGAACACGGGTTGCGTCAGGCGGTCCACTTCCATCTGGACGGCATAGGTGGTGAACGATGCATCGCCTTCGGCGCCTCCGGTTGGCGACGCCAAGTCCGGATGATCCTCCCAATAACGCGCCAATAACATGCTGCCTTTCTGATTCGCCTGGATCGACGCTTCTCGCATCGCCTGAATCATCTCCACGCGCGAGGGCACCGGATAAAGGCTCTCCGCG
>Ga0335073_10001613_pt1 | contig 30263 bp, 32 predicted proteins | sample Lox_Sample_22_FD_207093 | JGI IMG/M metagenome (GOLD analysis project Ga0335073, IMG submission 207093) | Soil microbial communities from Loxahatchee National Wildlife Refuge, Florida, United States - Lox_Sample_2.2 | ecosystem: Environmental > Terrestrial > Soil > Wetlands | place: USA... | reverse complement strand
GCGGCGCGACGGCGTCTCTCTACGCCACCGGCTCCGCGACGCCGATCGTGAATTTCCAGCCGAGGGACTCGAGCGTTCGGACCATCTCCGGGCCGAATTTGCGGGCGATCGCGGCCGCCGTCTCGGGCACGCGGTCGACATCGTCGAAATCCTCGGGCTTGCCCTGGATGATGACCAGCAGATGGGCGTCCGCGTCGCTCACGTTGATGAAGCGGCGGGTGACACGCGGCGGCACGGCGATGAGATCGTAGGGCTCGATCACCGTCGACTCCTCGCCCTTGTCGCCCCACTGGATCTCCCAACGCCCCGACAGGGCGAGGAAGGTCTCGTGCGTCTTGTAATGGACGTGAAGCCCGGGCCCGTTGCCGGGCGGGCAGGTGACGATGCCCAGCCGGAACACGCCGGCGTCGCCGCCGATGACCGGCGGCTGCGGCGAGAGCTGTCCCGGCAGCGCGCCGGGCGACATCACGTTGCGGGTGGTCTTCGCCGTGATCATCTCCATCACTTCGGGCGGGATGCCCTTGTCGATGGCGTGGCGCGCCTTGGTCGGAACCACGTCCTTGAAGCGCGCGATACGGTTCTTCATCTCGTCCTGTGTGGGCGTCCAGCGCTGCATTCTCGTGCCTCCCGTCCTCGGGCGATGCCAGCTAACATGATCCGCCCGAGGCCCGCAAGGAGACCCGCGGCCATGATGACGCCAGAGCTCCATCGCTGGTTCGTCGAGACCGCGTCGCGGCAGTCGCAGAAGCTCGCGCGCGACATCGCGGCGCACGGGCCCTTGTGGTTCCCCGACCGCGAGGACCACGGACCCGCCGCGTTCCTTGCACGCGCCATCATCGGTCAGCAGATCTCGGCCGCCGCCGCCCGCGGCATCTGGGCGCGGATCGAGACGAGCGCGCGCGACCGCGGCATGAGCATTGCCGATTTCTTCCGGCATACCGATGCCCCGACGCTCCGGGCGTGTGGCTTGTCGGGCAACAAGGCGAAGGCGGTGCTGCACATACAGGAGGCGGCGGCGCTGGGGCTCCTGGGCGAGTTGCGCACGCTTGACGCCGCCGAGCGCGCGCAGCGGCTCCTGGGCATCTGGGGCGTCGGCCCTTGGACCCGCGACATGACGGCGATCTTCTATTGTCGCGATCCGGACATCTGGCCCGAAGGCGACCTGGCGGTCATGCGTGCCTTCCGCGGCTATATCGGCCGCCGCAAGCCGGCGAAGGCGTCGGCGTCGTTCGCGCCATACCGGTCGCTGTTGGCGCTTTATATGTGGCGCTTCGCGGGCGGCCAGCCTTAGCCCTTGTGATGCAGGAAGGACAGCAACAGCGCCACGGCAAGGATCGCGGAAACGCCTTGCCAGAACCGCACCGGATGGCGCTCCAGAAGGGTCTGTGGCCGGTGGACCATGGATTGCGCGCGCGCCGGCCCCGCCTCGACCTCTTGCGCGAACTCGCTGACGTCGTGAAAGCGGTTGGCGGGATCGGCCGCGATCGCGCGATCGAGCACGGCCTGGAGCCACGCCGGCAGATCGGGCCGTAAGGCGCAGAGCTCCTTGGGCCGATCGCGGCGCGCCGGGCTGACGGCGTCCGCATTGCCGTAGGGATATTCGCCCGTAAACGCGCGGAAGAGGGTGACACCGAGCGCGTAGATGTCGGTGGCCTCGTTTCCGGGCTCGCCGGCAAACATCTCGGGGGCCATGTAGGCCGGCGTCCCCGGGATATTCTCCGGCGGAAAATCCTCGAGCCCGGGAACGCGCACCACGCCGAGATCAATGAGCTTCAACGAGCCCTCGCGCTCGAGGATCACGTTGTCCGGCTTGATGTCGCGGTGGACGATGCCCGCGCGGTGAAGCGCTGCGACGGCGCGGGCAATCTTGATGGCGATGTTGCGGCCTTCCTCGAGCCCGATCGCCGGGCTTCGCGCAAGCCGCGTCTCCAAAAGCTCGCCCTGGTAGAGCGGCATGACGGTGTAGAGGCAGGTCTGCCGGCCCGGCGGAAGCTGAATGACGCGCCCGACCCACGGGCTCGTGACGCGCGCGCCAACCCACGCCTCGCGCACGAAGGCCGCGTGGAACGTCGCGACGGCGGCGACCTGGGGCTTTGGAAACTTGATCGCGACCTCGCCGCGCTCGATCTCGTCCTCGGCGCCGAAGAGGCGGCTATAGCGTCCGTCCGAGAGCAGAACCCTGAGGACGAACCCGTCGATCGTCTCGCCGCCTTGCGGCACCGGGATCAGCGGCAATTGCGTGATGGTGCCGCCGATATCGGCCGACTCCACCGTGGGCAGCCCCACCACGTCGAGCACGAGCGCGGTCGCGTTGTCGGTACTGCCGCTATCGTAAGCGGCCGCGACCAAGGCGCGCGCGGTGTCGCCTGGCGCGGAACGGTCGCGCAGGATCTCGGCGATGGCCTCGTCGCTGAGCGAGCCGTGCACGCCGTCGCTGCACAGGAGAAATCGGTCATGGAGTGCCACCGGCACCGCCGCATAGTCAAGGCGCACCTCCGCCTCGATGCCGAGCGCGCGCGTCAAGACATGCGAGCGGCCGGCGGCTTCCTCGCGGATATGGTCGGTGGTGAGACACGCAAGGCGATCGCGGCTCATCCGGTAGGCACGGGTGTCGCCGACGTGAAGCAGATGCACCACGCGGCCGCGCAGCACCAGCGCCGTGAAGGTGCATCCCATCCCCGCCAGCTCGGGGTCGTGTCGGCCTTGCGAGTTGATCCAGCCGTTGAGTGAATTGACGATCGTCGCGGCGGCGCGCCGGACCTCCATCGTCTCCGGCAGATCGCAAAACCCGTCGAGGAACCCGCGCACGGCGGTCTCGGCCGCGACCCTGCCGCCTTTGGCGCCGCCGATCCCGTCCGCGATCGCGGCGATCACGTCGCGGCGCGGCTCCGGCAGCTCGGCACCGAAAACGGCGCCACAAAAATCTTCGTTGCGCTTGCGCGGCCCGGTCTCGGAGCTGAACCCGATCGTCGCCTTCGCACTGGCGACGGGTTCAGCCATAGCGCTCGCCCGCCCGACGGAACCTCAAAATCCCTAGCCCGAATTTTTCAAGGCACAGGTGTCATAGAGGAAATACCCCCCTGTGCTCGACGCCACGACAACGGTCAGCTTCCCGGATTTGCGATCGAGCGTGTAGTTCCAGCGGTCCTTGGCGTCCACCCAGGAAATCTCGGAGTCGCTGATCTGGGCCGGATTGGCGTCGACCGTGCTCTGGTTGTAATCGATGCTGATATCCCAGCTCGTGCCGCTCGCCGGGTTCGTGCAGGTCATGGCGGATTGCTTAGGCGACGGCTGGGCCGCCAGCGCGGAGGCGGAGAGACCCGCCGTCAGCAGGACGAGGGCGGGCAAGCCAAGGGGGATGCAAAAGGGTGATCGCATTTTGCGCTGCATAGCCGATCCGCGGACGATTGCAAGAAACGGCAGAATACACCGGCGGTCACGCCGAGCCCTCACGGACGAGTCGCCACCCGGCTTGCGCTCAATGCTGGGGCACCATCTGCTCATAGGATAATCATATTGCCGATTATATAGGCAGGGCATTAAAAAAGCATCAAAGCGATTCGCCGGTCCAAATGGGGTTGCCGAGATCATCGATAGCATGCCGCCAATGGCATAGTTCTTGCGAAATCGTTGCCGGCGGCGGTCCCCGGGTCATGCGCGGACGGGCCATCGTGAGTTTTCATTGCTGCCTTCGGGGGGATGTCCCGAGCGACCAATAAAGGGGAAGTTTCATGCTCCTACCTTCACCTAAATGGCTAGATACCGGCGATAATGCATGGCAATTGGCCGCCGCGACGTTCGTCGGCCTGCAAAGCATTCCCGGTCTGACGGTGCTTTATGGAGGCGTGGTCAAAAAGAAATGGGCGATCAACTCGGCGTTCATGTCGATGTACGCGTTCGCCTCGGTCCTGATCGTCTGGATCCTGTTCGATTATAACATGTCCTTCGGGCCACAGTGGTTCCCCTTCCTCGGGCAGCCATTGCTCTCGACGGGGGCGGCCTTCACCACCGGCCAAGCAACCATACCGGCGGCGGCTTCGGGCATGCCGGCAATGGCCTTCCCGATGGCGACCCTGATCTTCTTCCAGTTCGTGTTCGCCGCGATCACCGTGATCATTCTCGCGGGCTCGGTTCTCGGCCGGATGAGCTTCAGGGCGTGGGTTATCTTCTGTCCGGTATGGATGACGCTGGTCTATACGGTCGGCGCTTTCAGCCTATGGGGCGGCGGCTGGCTCGCCAGTTTGGGTGTCGCGGACTTCTCCGGCGGCTACGTGATTCATCTTGCCGCCGGCACATCGGGCTTTGTCGCGGCCGCCATGGTCGGTCCCCGGCTCCAGGCCGATCGCGACCATTTCCCGCCCAATAGCTTGCTGATGACGCTTGTCGGGGCCGGCATCCTTTGGCTCGGATGGAACGGCTTCAACGGCGGCGACCCCTACTTCGCCAACGCGGATGCGGGCGCGGCCGTGCTCAACACCAACACCGCGACCGCGACGGCGCTCCTCGTGTGGACGCTGATGGACAAGATGGCCTATGGCAAGCCGTCGATCATCGGCGCCGTCAACGGCATGATCGCCGGTCTGGTCGCGATCACGCCGGCCGCCGGTTATGTCGATGGCTGGGGCTCCCTCATCATCGGCATCTGCGCCGGCATCTTCCCGTGGTTCGCGATGAACAAGCTGCAGAAGACCAAGCTCATGCTGAAGGTGGACGACACGCTGAGCGTGTTCTCGACCCATGGCTGCGCGGGTCTCATGGGCGGGCTGTTGACGGGCATTCTCGCCAACCCGGCGATGCTCGAATATATCGGCACCGACAAGGACGCCCCGGGCGTGAGCGTGACGGGTCTCCTCTACGGCAATGCCGGCCAGCTTCTGCTTCAGGCCGAGGGCGCTGCCTTCATCATCGTCTACAATGTCATCGCCACGTTCATCATCCTCAAGGTCATCTCGTTCATCACGCCATTGCGCATGGATGAGGCCACCTTGAAAGTCGGCGACGACGCGGTGCACGGCGAGACCGCTTACGCGATCGGTGTCGAAGGCGAATAAGCTTCGTTAGGGGTGGGACAAAGCGCCGGGGCGGACCTTCCGCCCCGGCGTTTCTTTTTGGCGCCGGCGGCGTCATGGTCGGGAGATGGAGTCCATTCGCGTCGAGCTTTTGATCGTGGGCGGCGGGCTGACGGGCATGACGCTCGCGCTTGCCTGCGCGGGCGCTGGCATCGAGACCGCGCTCATCGACCGCGAGGCGCCCGAGCGGATGCTGGCGGCGCCTTTCGATGGCCGCACCACGGCGCTCGCCTGGGGCTCGGCGCAAGTGATGGAGACGCTCGGCGTCCTTGCCGACATCGCCGCCGAGGCCGAGGCGATCCGCGAGATCCGGGTGGCGGATGGCAGCTCGCGCCTTCACCTCCATTACGAGCAGAGCCTCGTCGGCGATCATCCGCTGGGCTTCATCGTCGAGAACCGCGTGCTGCGCCGCGCGCTTCTGGAGCGGCTTCGGCGTCTGCCGACGGTGACGCATTTCGCGCCGGTCGCGGTGGCAAGCGTGGCCCGCGAGACGGACGGCGTCTGTGCTGTGCTCGCCGATGGGCGCGAGGTGCGCGCGCCGCTCGTCGCTGCCTGCGACGGGCAGAATTCGCCGCTGCGTCAGGCCGCCGGCATCCGGTCGATCACCTGGTCCTATCCCCAGACCGGCATCGTCTGCACTGTGCGCCACGCCGAGCCTCATTGCGGCGTCGCGGTCGAGCATTTCCTTCCTGCCGGTCCGTTCGCGATCCTGCCGATGACGGATCAGCGATCGTCGATCGTCTGGACCGAGCGGAGCGGGCTCGCGCCGGCCCTGCTCGCGCTCGACGAGGGCGGCTTCACGCGCGAGCTCGAACGCCGCTTTGGCGACCACCTGGGCGCGCTTGCGGTCGAGGGGCCGCGTTGGTCCTATCCGCTGTCATTCCTTCACGCGCAGCGTACCAGCGCACGGCGTCTGGCGCTGGTGGGTGACGCTGCGCACGCGATCCACCCGATCGCCGGTCAAGGCTTCAATCTCGGCATCCGCGATGTCGCGGCGCTTGCCGAGCTGATCGTCGACCGGCGCCGGCTCGGTCTCGATATCGGCGGCACCGCTTTGCTGCAAGCCTATGAGCGAAGCCGCCGCATCGACACGGCTCTCCTCGCGGGCGTGACCGATGGGCTCAACCGCCTCTTCTCGAATGATGTGGCGCCCGTGCGGCTCGCGCGCGATCTGGGACTTGCGGCGGTCAATCGGATGCCGCCGCTGAAGCGGCTCTTCATGCGGCATGCGATGGGCATCGCCGGCGCGCAGCCGCGGCTCGTGCGCGGAGACGCTCTTTAATAGAACGCCATCGCCTCGGGCCCGACATGGGTCGCAAAGCGGCCCAACGGTTTCATCGCGCCGAGATCAAGGATCGTCACCGAGCCCGCATCGTGGTTGGTGACGAAAGCGGTCGAGCGGTCGGGAAATGCGATCCCCATCGGCCCGCGTTCGAGCTCGAACAGGAATTGCCGCTTCAAATCGCGTGTGTCGATGATCGCGGCCTTCCGCGAGACATTGTAGGAGACGACCAGATAGCGGTTGTCGGGGCTCACTTTGAGCCGGACGAGTTGCGGCGGGAAATCGCCCAGCCCCTCGACCATGACCGATCCCGCGACCGTGTCGGTGCGCGGGTCGATGACCGAAACAAGCGGGCGCGCGCTCGATGCCTGATAGACGCGGTTGCCATCGGGCGCCACTGCGACGCCCTGACATTCATAGCTGAAATTCGCGATGCGCTTCACTTCGCGACGCGTGCCGGTGTCGACGACGCTCATGAATTTGAGCTGGCGATGCGGGACATAGACCTTGGCGCCGTCGGGCGTGACCGCGAGGAAATGGGTGCGGTGGCTGCCGAGCTGCACCCCGCCGATCACGATCGCGCGGACCGGGTCGACGACCACGATCCCATGCGACAGCTCGGCGGTGGCCCAAAGGCCGCCGTTGCGGTCGAACATCAGCCCATGAGGCGCCAGATAGGGCGCAAGCTCGATGAATCCGGTGAGCTTGCGCGAGGCGAGATCGATGACGGCGATCTGCGTGCCGGGCCGCGTGTTGGTGCCGACCTGCCCGTTGCCATAGATCGAGACATAGGCGGTGGCCCGGTCGGGCGACAGCACCACCTCGTGAGGAAAGTCCGGCAGCTTGATCTCGTCGGTGCGCTGAAGCGTCTTCGGGTCATAGAACTCGGCGAACCCGTCGGTCTTGCACACGATGAAGAGCCCGTTCGCACCGGTAGGCGCGTTGAGGTCTGCGCCCGGTGCCGTCTCTTCAACCGGCGGCAGCGTGTCGGTTTGAGCCTCTACCATGACGCCCTCCTCGGTCCGGCGATCAATTCCCGCGCTTGGGCTCGCGCGAAAGGCCGGCGCGGTCCAAGGCGGCGAGATACTCCCGCCAGCGCTTCTCCTGCTCGATGCCGAGCGTGTAGAGATAGCTCCACGAATAGATGCCGGTATCGTGCAAATCGTCGAACACGATGCGGATCGCATAATTGCCGACCGGCTCGAGACGCAGGATGCCGACATGGGCGCGCCCCGGCACCAGGGTCTTCTCGCCCGGCCCATGGCCTTGCACTTCGGCCGACGGGCTTTCGACACGGAGATATTCCGCCGGCAGGCGGAACCTGGCGCCGCCTTCGAAATCGATCTCGACTGTCTTCTCCGCCGTCTTGAGGCGGATCTCGGTCGGCCAGTGCTCGGTGCCGAACCCGGCCGTCACCGCGGCCCCGGCGCCGACGGCGCGAGCTTCGCCTTTTCGTCGTCGCTCAGCTCGCGCGCTTCGTCGGCGAGCATGATCGGAATGCCGTCGCGGATCGGATAGGCAAGCCCCGCCTTGGGGCTTACCAGCTCCTGCGCCGCGCGGTCATAGACGAGCGGCCCCTTGGTCAAGGGACAGACCAGAATCTCGAGAAGCTTGGCGTCGACTTCTGCCATCGCGGGCGCTCAATGCCGCGCGGGGCCGGTGTCGTCGCCGGCGATGGCGGACATCTCGATCAACGTGATCAGCATCCGTCCCCGCTCGGTCGGCGTTTCCGCCTCGAGCAGCGCTTGCTTCTCGCGCGGCGCGAACGGACACAGCATGGCGAGCGAGGTGACGAGATGCCCCGCCGGCGCCGCCGCGATCGCCTTGAAGTCGGCCTTGATGCCATGGCGGCGGAAATATGGCGCGAGCGCCGTGGTGAGGCGGTCGCGCTCGATCTGGGGCTCGCCATCTTCGAGATCGTGGGCATAGCGGCGCCAATCGGCGACGACGATGCGGAACAGCGTGTCGCGGGGCGCCTCGGCGGTCACGTCGAACCGCGCCGTGCCTGCCAGCGTGATGAGATAGCGGCCGTCGTCGGTTTCGCGGAACTCGACGATACGGCCCATGCAGCCGGTGCGATAAAGCGGCGGATCGCCCGCATCGCCGGCGCCGTCCTGCGGCTGAATCATGCCGATCATCTGCCCCTGCGCCAGCGCGTGGCGTGTCATGGCAAGATAGCGCGGCTCGAAGATGTTGAGCGGCAAGCGGCCGCCCGGCAACAGCAGTACCCCGGTCAACGGAAAGACCGGGAGATTCCGCGGCAGGTCCGAAAAGGCTGGGTCGAAGACGCTTGCCATCTAAGAGAACAGGATCGCGGAGAGACGCCGGCGCGCCGCAACCGTAAGCGGGTCGCCGAGACCGATCGCCTCGAAGAATTTCAGAAGCTGCTTGCGCGCGGCATCCTCGTTCCAGGTGCGGTCGCGCCGGATCAGCTCGAGAAGATCGTCGATCGCCGCCTCCCGCTCGCCGCCCGCAAAGCGCGCCGAAGCGAGGTCATAGCGCGCCTGATGATCAGCGGGATTGGCATCGACCCGCGCCTTCAAGGCGCCGATCTGGCCCGCCGCTTTCGATCCGGCTTCCGCGAGTTCGAGAGCCGCCCGCGCGGCCACGATCTCGGCATGGTTCGCCTCTTCCTTGGGCGCGCCGTCGAGATATTGCTTCGCCTTGGCGAAGTCCTTGCGCTGAAGCGCCGCGCGCGCGAGGCCCGCAATCGCGTCGATATTGGCGGGGTCGTGCTGAAGCACCTGCGAGAAGATGTTGGTCGCGCGCGCGTGGTCGCCGGCGGCGGCCGCCTCCTTGGCAAGCGCCACCGCCTCGGTAACGGGATCCGGGCCCGCGTCGCCGGCAAGCCGGCCGACGAACTGCTTGATCTGACTTTCGGGAATCGCGCCGACGAATCCGTCGACCGGCCGCCCGTCCTTGAAGGCATAGACGGCCGGGATCGACTGGATGCGCATCTGCGCCGCCAGTTCCTGGTTCTCGTCGATGTTGATCTTGACGAGCTTCACCGTGCCGCGCGCGTCGCGCACGGCCTTTTCGATCATCGGGCCCAGCTGCTTGCACGGGCCACACCAAGGGGCCCAGAAATCGACCACCACGGCCGTGTCGCGCGAGCCCTCGATCACGTCGGCCATGAAAGTCGCGGTCGACCCATTCTTGATAAGCGCGGCGTCGCCCGCCTTGGCGGCGGCGCCGATGAGCGGTTCCATGTCGGACGGTCCCTCGTAAGTTCCCTAGAACATGGCCTCCCGGGGCCGCCGTGGCAAGAACCCGGCGTGAAGAGGCGTCCGCTGTGGACAGGATATCCGGGCTCCCCTACCGTGCCGGCCCATGCTGAAAGAGTGGGGACATGAGCGGCGCGGCGACTATGCCGGCTTCCTTTGGCGCGCCGCAACCGATCCGGCGATCTTCGCGAGCTTTCGCCGAGACCCCCAGTATCGCGCCGTGGTCGAGACGGTGTGGCAGGAGACCGGGCAGGCCTGTCTCGACCGTATCGCCGACGCGCGCGTGCGCGGGCTCTGTCTTGGATCGGCCGAGGCCGACGCGGTGGGGGACCCGGTCACCTTTACTTATGGCGGCGCGCGGCTGGCGCCCACCACGTTGCGCTATGGCAAGATTCTCGACGATCTGATCCGGTATTTCCCCGATTTCTCCAACATCGAGGATGTGGTCGAAATCGGCATCGGCCATGGCGGCCAGGCGCGGCTTATCGCCGGGTTCGCCGCCGCGGCGGGGACGCGGCTCAAGACCTATAGCTGCCTCGATCTGGCGCCGGCCTTGTTGCTGGCGCGACAATATCTCGAGCATTTCCGGCTCGCGCCGCGGTTCCGGTTCCTGTCGAAGCTCGAACTCGACCCGGAGCAGTGCTGGGGCCTCGCGATCAGCAATTATGCGTTTTCGGAGCTCGGCATCGCGCTCCAAGAGGAATATCTGGAGCGCGTGCTAAGCCGCGCCGAGGCGGGCTATCTGACGATGAATTCAGGACTTGCCGAAGGCCAATGGCGCGGCCAGACATGCCTCACCGCCGAGGCGCTCTTGGGGCGGCTCCCCAATGCCGTTCTGTGTCGCGAGGATCCGGCGACGGCTCCGGACAACTACGTCCTTCTCTACGGCCGCCATGCGGTTGCGGGCGTGCCGATCGACTTGCTGCGCAGCGAGGCACGCGCGCGTGCCGCGGCGACGCCTGTCAGCCGGGCGCGGCGGCGGTTTCTGTCACGGATCGGCGCGCCCGCGCGCGGCTAGGTCCAGATCGTCGAGCGCCTCGATCCGCGGCCGGTGGCCGCAAGCTTCGATGAAGCGCAAAAGGTCGCCCGGCGCGATCGCCGTCGTCGCCGTGTTGACGAGCGGATGATAGTGCAGCGGATCGAGATCGAGCATCGCGCGGTCGAGCACGACCTGCACGCCGCCGGCCGTCTCGTTCATAAGGGCGAAAGGCGTGACGCTGCCAGGCTCGACCCCCAGCACGGCGCGCATGCGCTCGGCCGAGCCGAACGAGAAGCGCGGCGCGCCAAGCCGTTGGCTGAGCCGCTTCAGATCGAGGCGGCGGTCCTCCAGCACCACGACCAGCCACTCCCCGCCTTTGCGGTCGATCAGATAGAGGCTCTTGCAGTGGCCGCCCGGCAGGCTGCCGCGCAGCGCCGCGTTCTCCGCGACGGTAAAGACGGGCGGGTGGCGATGGGTCCGGTGCGGAATGCCCAGCGCCTCGAGCCGCGCGATGAGTGTTTCGGACGTGGCGGTCATGTCCGGACCCTTAACCATAGCGACGCGACTTGCCAATATGGGGCGCACGCCCTTATGATCCGCCGCTCGGAGCGCGGGCGTAGCTCAGGGGTAGAGCACAACCTTGCCAAGGTTGGGGTCGAGGGTTCGAATCCCTTCGCCCGCTCCAGAAAATCAAGGGCTTACTCAACAAATATCTGCTTACCCTGTGAAGTGAAAAGTTGGGGTAAGCATCCGGTAAGCTGCCGACGGTTTGCGCTGTGGGTTACGAAGGCGGATTGGGGGAGCCTTTTTCGGGCGCCATCGCATTTCAATTTCTGGAATCGAATGGCGTCCGGTCGTAGTCAATATGAGCCTGTCCCCTGCTAGGGCGGCTGTAAGCTGCGCGCTGTCTGGTTCGTGTCAGCGCGCGGCGCCGATACGAGAAGGCCGATCGCATGTTCCAGCGCTCGCTGCGGAAGGTGTCGAAGCAATAGGGCCCGCATCTCCGCTCCCGCCCCCGATTATGCGCCGGGATATTTGTGGGTTAAGGATCCACGGTTCGTGCCCCTGTTGGGGCAGCGTCACTCCGCCGTCTAAGGGGCAAGATATCGACGGTCTGGCTCGCTCTCCTTCGCCTGACGTGCGGGCGCGGCTCGGATGCGCAGTGAAGGACGAGCTATCAATGGCCGATCGCTGTGCCCACGGAGGTGGCTATTGCGAGGGCAACCGCGCCCCATAACGCCACGCGCAACGCTCCGCGCCAGATCGGGGCGCCGCCCAGTCGGGCCGCGATCCCGCCCAGCACCGCAAGCGAGAGGAGCGAGGTCGCTGCCAGCAATGGCAAAAGGACCGCGGCTGGCATCATTTCGATCGAAGCGAGCGGCAGAGCCGCGCCGCACGCAAAACTCGCCCCGGACGCCAAGGCTGCTTGAGGCGGATGCGCGCGCAGGATTTCGCTGATTCCGAGCTCATCGCGCGCATGGGCGGCGAGCGCGTCGCGAGCCATCAGTTGCTGCGCGACTGCGACCGCGAGCGCGGGGTCGAGCCCGCGCTCGACATAGATAGCTGCCAGCTCATCGCGTTCCGCCGCGTCATTCGTCGAAAGGCTGCTGCGCTCGAGCGCGAGCTCCGCTTGCTCGAGATCGGCCTGGGAACTCACGGCGACATACTCGCCAGCCGCCATCGCGATGGCGCCTGCGGCGAGACCGGAGACCCCCGTCACTACAAGGTCCGCGTGGCTCGCATGTGCGGCTGCCACGCCCAAAAGCAGACCCGCGATCGAGATGATGCCGTCATTGGCACCCATCACCGCAGCGCGGAGCCATCGGGTTCGATGCGCACGATGAAATTGCTTTTCAGGCAAGACAACGCCTTTCGCGACGATCCTAAAACCGCGGCCTGCCGCAGCCGTTGACGCAGGTCAAGGCGCGGGGCCGGCGCTCCGCATCATGGTCTGCAGGTAGAGAGGGATCCCGTGGAGCATGATGCCGAAGTCCTGAGGGGGGGCCTGTGGCGGCAGCGGACGCCCACGTGGCAGGACGTCGCGGCGGTCGCGATCGTCCTGTCCCTCCTCCTCCTCCTTGGCCTGGGTGTGCGGCAGATGGTTGCGCCGCTCGTGATCGAGCATCAGCCGGAGATCAGCCTCTCGCCCGCTGCGCTACCGATCTACGCGCTTCGAACAACCCTCCGCATGCTCGCAGCGCTCGTGGCGTCACTCCTCTTCACTTTCACCTACGCGACCTTGGCCGCCAAGAGCCGGCGCGCCGAGATGATCCTTATCCCCCTGCTCGACGTGCTGCAGTCGATCCCCATCCTGGGATACCTTTCGTTCACTGTCCTGTTCTTCGTCGCCCTCTTTCCGGGAAGCGTGCTTGGTCCGGAACTGGCGGCGATCTTTGCGATCTTCACGAGCCAGGCCTGGAATATGGCCTTCAGCCTTTATCAGGCGCTGCGGACCGTTCCGCATGACCTCGAAGAGGCCAGTCGAAGCTTCCGCATGTCAGGCTGGCAGCGCTTCTGGCGCCTCGAAGTGCCGTTCGCGATGCCGGGCCTCATTTGGAACACGATGATGTCGATGTCGGGCGGCTGGTTCTTCGTCGTCGCCAGCGAGGCGATCGCGGTCGGCGATTTGCAGATCAATTTACCAGGCGTCGGCTCGTACGTCGCCCAGGCGATCGAGGCGCGCGACCTCATCGCTGTCGGCTGGGCCATCGCGGCGATGAGCGCGACCATTCTGATCTACGACCAGCTGCTGTTTCGGCCGCTCGTTGCGTGGGCGGACAAGTTCCGCTTCGAACAGACTGCCGCCCAGACGGCGCCTCACAGCCTGATTCAGAATGTTTTTCGCCAATCGCGCTTCGTGCGCAAAGCCGGTCGATCGCTTGGTATCGGCATGGATCGCGCGACCCGCGCCCGCCTCAGCCCACTGTTCGTTCTGCCGCCATTCAAATGGCCGTTGTCGCGGCGCGGAGGCGATGTCCTGTGGCTCGCACTCATCGCGATCTGTGTCGCTTGGATCATCTGGCGACTCGTTGACTATGGAGGCGCCACCCTGTCGCCGGCAGATATCGGCCGCGCCGTAATCGACGGTCTGATCACCCTCGTGCGGGTCGCCGTTCTGATCGTGATCGCGACGCTCGTCTGGGTGCCGATCGGGGTTGCAGTGGGATTGCGACCCAAACTTGCCGAGAAGGTGCAGCCGGTGGCGCAATTTCTCGCTGCCTTTCCCGCCAACCTGCTATTTCCGCCCGCGGTTTTCCTCATCGTCCACTTCGATCTCGATGCCGAGATCTGGCTGTCGCCGCTGATGATCCTTGGCACGCAGTGGTACATCCTCTTCAACGTCATCGCCGGCGCCACCGCGTTCCCGAGCGATTTCCGCGAGGCCGCCGCAAGCTTTCGAGTCCAGGGCTGGCGCTGGTGGCGTGACGTGATGCTGCCCGGCATCTTTCCCTATTACGTTACGGGCGCGATCACCGCCTCGGGCGGTGCCTGGAATGCGAGCATCGTGTCCGAAGCGGTGAACTGGGGTTCCCAAAGGATCGCGGCGACGGGCATCGGCGCCTATATCGCCGACCGAACCGAGGCCGGCGATTTCCCACGGATCGCCCTCGGCATCGCCGTCATGTCGGTCCTTGTCGTCGCATGCAACCGGTTGATCTGGCGTCCGCTCTATGCCCTTGCGGCACGCCGAACCCGACTCGATTGAGACCCCGCATGGATCAGGCCGGTAACACTCCCGTCATCGACCTCCGCAAGATCTGCATGGCGTTCGCCAAGGCTTCCGGCCAGCCGATGGCGGTCTTGAAGGACATTGACGTCGCACTGCGCGTCGGCGAAATCCTCGGCTTGCTCGGACGGTCGGGGTCGGGAAAGTCGACCTTGCTGCGGATCGCGGGTGGGCTCATCCGGCCAAGCTCCGGCGAGGTCCTCTACCGCGGCGAACCCCTCGGGGGGCCACGCGAGGGGATCGCGGTCGTCTTCCAGACTTTCGCGCTCTTCCCCTGGCTCACGGTGATGGAGAACGTGGAGCTCGGGCTCGATGCGCTTGCGCTGCCGCGCGAAGAAGCGCGCCGGCGTGCCGAAGCCGCGATCGGATTGATCGGGCTCGATGGATTTGAGGACGCCTATCCGCGCGAACTGTCGGGCGGCATGCGCCAGCGCGTGGGATTCGCGCGCGCCTTGGTCATCGATCCGGTCGTTCTCTTGATGGACGAACCGTTCTCGGCCCTCGATGTGCTGACCGCGGAAACGCTGCGGACCGATTTTCTCGACCTCTGGGTTGGGCATCAGCTGCCGACCAAATCGATGCTGGTGGTGACGCACAATATCGAGGAAGCCGTCCTCATGTGCGATCGCATCCTGGTGCTGGCCGCCAATCCGGGACACATCGCGGCGGAGATACCCGTCGCGCTGGCGCATCCGCGGAACCGGCTCGATTCGGCGTTCCACGCGATCGTGGATGAGATCTACGCGATCCTCACGGCGCGAGCGCCGACCGCAAACAGCCTCGGGATCGCTCACCACTCGACCTGCGCACAGCCGCTTCCGCGGGCGACCGTCAGCCAGATCAGCGGAATGCTCGAAAAGCTGATCGCGCCCCCCTACAACGGCGCAGCAGAGTTGCGCCGCTTGGCAGGCGCGCTGACGCTCGACATCGACGACATGTTCCCCATCGGCGACGCGCTCCAAATTCTCGAATTCGCCGAGATCAAGAACAATGCGATCAAGGTTACGGCGGCGGGCCGGGTGTTCGCGCAAGGCGGAACCGAAGAACAGAAGCGGCTCTTCGCCGAGCATCTGCTGCGGTTCGTGCCATTGGCGGCGCATATCCGGCGCGTGCTCGACGAGCGCGAGGAGCATCGCGCGCCGCGAATACGGTTCGAGGCCGAGCTCGAGGACCATCTGACGCGTCGCGACGCAGAGCGGACCTTGCGGACGGTTATCGCTTGGGGACGCTATGCCGAGGTCTTCGCGTACGACGACCGTCGGCGCGCGTTCGCGACGACCGCACCGCAAGCGACGAGCCCGCCGGCCCGGGCCCCGTCGGCCCAGGCCCCGGCCTGAGTTTGATCGATGCTGATCTGGTCCGATTACACCAGGTTCGCGATCTCGCTCTTCGCGATTTTGACGCCATTTGCCGCCGTTCCGATTTTCATCCGCCTGACGGACGGGCTGAGCCCGCAACAGAAGAAACGTACCGGCGTGATCGCGACTTTCACGGTGGCCATTGTCCTCGTCCTCTCCGCGCTCTGCGGACAAGGCATTCTTTCCCTTCTTGGCACGTCTCTAGCAGCATTTCAGGTCGGCGGCGGGCTTGTGCTCATCTTGCTCGCCCTATCCATGCTGAAGGCGGAAACGTCGAGCATGCAGCACCGGCCGGAAGAGAGCCTGAAGATCGATGGAAGCGGCTCCGTTGGTATCGTGCCGATCGGGATACCGCTGCTCGCCGGTCCTGGCTCAATCAGCACGGTCATCATCGAAATGAACCACCAGACCACCATTGCACATGGCGCAATGGTAATAGCCTGCATTGTCGCAGTCTGCTGCGCGAACTGGGCGGTCCTGCGGATGGCTGAACAGCTCCGGCGCACGCTAGGCCAGGTCGGCCTCAACATCATGAGCCGGCTGTTCGGGCTGATCCTCGCCTCGATCGCGGTACAAATCATCGCGGCCGGGCTCCGCGTGCTGCTTCCCGGACTGGGCGGCGTGCAATTACCCTGAGAGGGTCCAATCGGCGATGCGGGTCGAAAGTCGCAGAGCCAGGAGAGCGAGGGACCCAGAACATTGGCGCGCGGCGTGCCATGGGATCTGTTGAATCGGAAAAGCGGAGATCGCTGCGCATGATGTCGACGGCTCGCGGCCACATGCGTTGACGCACGTCGCATGCGCGGTGCCGCAGCCTCCATCGACACCACGGTGTCATCGCAATGTCATGAAGAAGTGAAGCCTTTTTCTTGAGGCAGATCATGCCGCAGCACATACGTGAGCGATATTGATGGAGCCTCCTATGGAAAGGCGCGGCGTGCCGTGGCGAAGTCTCGGATCATCAGCCTCTTGGGTGAAGACGCGCTTGCGTTGCCCGCGGCGCTTGACGCCGCGCTCATCGCCAATGAGCGAGCGAAATATGTGTTTTCGCTCTTGCAGATGGCAGCGAGCCACGCCGACGATCCGGGGCAACTGGAAGAAAATCTCAAAAGCGAGCGCATCGCTTGCGGCCTTATAGAGACATGTCTCGATCGGGTTGTCGCGGAGACCATGGGCGATGGCAGGGGAAACTACGCCTTTCCGGAGGGGAAGCGTCTATGTCAAATCCTTGAGGACGCGCTCGCCGCAATGGTGCGGCCCCTGGCGCTCGCGCACGAACCGCCGGCGCAAGTCGAACACTTCCAAGCGAGGATCGCCGGCCTCGGCCCGGTTCTCGCGGGGCTCGAACAAGAACTCGTAAGCGGCGAGACGATCACGGCACTCACATCGGGAAAGCCGGCCTCCGGCGATAGCGCGCATGTCCTCGTCATGGACCTGCACAAGGAGCTGAACCGGCTCGTCGGCGCCGTCGCGGAGGAAACGATCGATGGCGCAAAGACGTTTCGCCTCGGCCCCGAAGATCGTCCACTCATCCAGGCATTCATGGCTGGGCTTTCACGCACCGCTCCTCTCAAATTCGACCATCCGGGCCTCGCAACGACGGCCATGCGCGCGGGAGATCGGCTCGTCATCGAGAATGACATCGGCGAGACCGAAGCTCACGTCCTGGTGGTCGCGATTCAGGGGCTGAATGTTACGGTCACATACAGCGACGTGCATGTGCAGCGCCTGCGGTTCTTCGAGCGCATGCTCTCCGAAAGCGGTCTCCAATGGGAGGAGATGCGGCCGCACCAGGATAGCAGTCTCGGAGCCGATAATCTTTTCTACGCCACGGTCGGGCGGTACAGTCCGGAGGATGAGGCGGGTCTTCGTCGATGCCTCGAGTGGATCGCATCACGGCTAGTGTTCCTGATCGATTGGAACAAGGCGCGCAAGAGCCTGCGGCTGCTGGTGTCGAAAGAGCTTGCAATCGAACTTCTGGACTGGGCAGCGGACCATTCATTGGGACATCGCGCCTTCCTTCAGCTTGGTGGTGCCGATCTCGTCTACGACGCGCTTGAGACGGCCGCTTGCTCTCCGATTCGCAAAGGCGAGCCGCTCGCGGAGACGATGGGGCGCGATGCCGCGCGCGATTTTCTGCGCTTCGTTCTCGAGGCCACATCGACCGGATTGCGCGAAGGACGATCCCGATCGCTGATGCAAGACCGGATCAGGGTCGAGGTCTTCAACCACATTCGTTCGGCCGAGCAGCAGCTCCTGGCGGGCGCCATGAACCATGCCTCGGTGATCATGGAGCTTGCGCGCGGACTCGAGGCGGCTCTCAAGCACGATATCCAGAACTACGCCGAGCGCGCCAAGACACTCGAGACGCGCGGCGACGAGATCGTCAAAGAGACGCGCGAGACAGTCCGGCGCGTTGCGGGAACCGAGATCTATCGCCGTACATTGGAAATTGCCGACGATGCCGCTGACGCGCTGGAGGAGGCATCATACTTGGCAGGACTGAGGACGTCACTGCGCACCGCGGAGACACTTCCGCAATCTCTTCTGGAGCTTGCAGCACTCGCGACTGACGGCAGTGCTGCCTACCGCCGTTTCCTCGAGCTTGCGCCCGGAATGCATCGGGGGGCGTCGCGTGAGGCAATTGAGGCGTTTCTCGCGAGCGCTGACGAGGTGGCAAGGATCGAGCACACGACCGATGCGAAGGAGCGCGAAGTGACAAGCGGCCTGTTCACCTCCGACGCGACAGACCCGCGGCGGCTGCTCCTGGTCAGCGGGATTGCACGCCAGATCGAGGCAGCGGTCGATGCGCTTCTCCACGCGAGCTTCGTTCTGCGCGACCATGTTTTGGGCGACATCCTTTTCGCCTGAGGGGGGCGCACGACGATGCCTTATGCAAGCAATGAGGACTTGCCGGATTCCGTGCGGCTGCATCTCCCGCCACACGCGCAGGAGATCTACCGCGCCGCGTTCAACCATGCGTGGGAGCGCTATGCCACATCCGGGCATGAAGCCGTTGCCCACCGTATCGCCTGGGCTGCCGTGAAGCGGAGCTACCGCAAGGCCGGCGATTTCTGGGTTCCGATCGAGCCGTAATCTCTCGAAGCCGGCGAGGCGCGGGCGCGTCATGCTTAAGCCCGGTTGCAACGGGGTTCTACTGAGCCAGGTCAAGGCCCGGCCCGCCCATCCGCAGTAACGTCCTCCTTGTTTGGATTTGAGGGCGTTTCATGGTTATCGGCACAGTACAACAATTGCGAAACCGAGCGGTAACCGCACGGCGGCTCGCCGAGTCATTGCCGGAATCAGACGCGCAGCGGCTTTGCGCTTACGCGGAGGAATGCGAGTTTTTCGCTGGGCTGTCCGAGTTCGCCACATGCTGCGCCGTGTGCGGTCAGCGCGTGACTTGTCGCGGTTCTTCAGTAACGATTGCGATGGACAAAACGGTCGAGGGCACGTCGCACGCGAGCATACCGGGCAGGCCCGACCGGATGGCCTAGGCGACAGGCAAATCCGACGGCCATGTGATCGGGAATCGCCAAGATCCGGCGAACCTGCTCTTCGACCTCGGGAGTGCCAAGGGTGCTCAGAATCTGCAAACTGAGCCCGAGCGCCTCTGCCATGAGCCACATGTTCTGCATTACGCAACCGAGGCTCATGACGCCGAGCACATCTCCCTCGGACGCTGGCGCGCGTTTCCGGCGATCATAGAGAACGAGCGCCAGCGTGGGGCAGTGTCGGAGCGACGTCCCGAGAAAGGCGTGCTCGCCATCGACAGTTTCATCTGGACTTGCACCCGGTACCCGCCACGACGGCGGGAACATGGTGGCGAGCAGTCCGGTGCCCCGCTGCCGCAATTCCTCATCAGAGAACGAGAGTTGAAGATAGTTCTCGTGCAGGAAGACGGCGGAAGGTCGGGAGCGGATCGCGGCAATCTTTTCGAGAATTGCGCGATCGTCGATCACGACGATCTCGAAATTCTGCATATTGTGTGCCGTCGGCGCCCAGCGCGCGGCTTCCAGGATGCGGTCGAGACAAGCATCCGGCACGGGGTGTGCGGGATCGAATTCCGCGCGGCTGGACTGCCTCCGCCGCATGAGATCCAGGAGTTCCACGGCCGGCTACCAGCGGCGCGTCCGCATCGCGGCGCGCACATGCCGCGTGGCAAGCGACATGGCGGCTTCCCGTGGCAGCGCGTCGGTCTGCTTCGCCTCGCTGAGCACGGCCCGCATGTTGGTCCGAATTTTCTCGTCGATCGCGGCAAAGGCCATCGTTTCGGTTGCCTCGTGCCACTCCATCGCCGCACAGATGACACCGCCGGAGTTGGCGATGAAATCCGGCAGAACCAGGACTCCCCGCGCGGCGAGCGCGGCCTCGGCTTTGGGCGTACAAGGAATGTTCGCACCTTCCGCGACGAGGCGCGTATGAAGGCGGTCGACGTTTCCCTCGTGAATCACATCGGGCCTAGCGGCCGGGATCCAGATGTCGCAAGGAATGTCGATCACGGCGTCACGGTCCAGCTTGCGCCCGCGCGAATGATCCTTGAGAGCGCGTCCCTCGGCTTTGAGGGCAATGAGCGCTGCCACATCGAGCCCGTTGTCGTCGGCGATGGTGCAGCCGGTGTCGCACGCGGCCACGAGAACGGCCCCTTTTTCGGCAAGCAATCGGGCCGTGTGCTTGCCGACCGAGCCGAAGCCCTGGACGGCGACGCGCGCCCCTTTCAGCTCGAGATCGATAAAGCTCCGCCCTACGTCGATGGCGGCGGCGAGCCCGAACCCGGTGGCGCCCAGCTCATCGAGCGGGATGCCACCCACCTCCCGCGGCAAGCCGACCGCGCGACCGTTCTCGTCCTTGATCCAGCCCATCGCGAGCTCGTTGGTTCCCATGTCCGGGCCCGGGATGTATTCGGCGAGGTCGGCGATGGCCGAGGCGAAGCTGCGGATGAGCCGCTCCTTCGCGGCAAGCGGCATCCTCGGATCGCCGAAAATGACCGATTTCCCGCCGCCATGCGGCAGGCCGGCAGCGGCATTCTTGAGGGTCATGGCGCGGGCGAGGCGAAAGGCCTCTTCGGCGCTAACGTCGGGCGCCATGCGCACGCCGCCGATCGATGGGCCGCAGGCGACATTGTCGACGGCCACGACGGCCTTCAATCCCGTCGAAGGTCGATGAATATGGACGAGCTTCAGCGGCCCCAGATCGTCGGCAAAGCGGAAAATCTCTTCCATAGTCGGGCTCCGTTCACATGAGCGTTTGCGGTCTGGCGAGATCGGCGATCATGGCGGCAAGAAAGCGTGCCGCTTCGGCACCAGTGACGGCGCGGTGATCGAAGGTGAGCGATAGCGGCAACCTGTGACGGAAGGCGAACGATCCGTTCTGCGGAACGGCTGCCACGTAGATGCGGCCGGCGCCGACGATCGCCACCTGCGGTGGCAGGATCACGAGTGCGGCCTGTCGGCCCGCGAGCATCCCGAAATTCGACAGCGTGAGAGTGGGATCGCGGAGATCGGCCGGTGTCAATCGGCGCATTCGCGCCGCTTCCTTCAGCTCGTCGAGCCGACGCCGCAGTTCGGCGGGGCTCACTTTCGCCACATCGCGGATCACGGGTACGACCAACCCGTCCTCGGTATCGACCGCAATGCCGAGATCGACCGTGACGGGAAACCTGCGTCGCAGCGCCGTGCCGTCGAAACGCGCGTTGATCGCGCGCACCGTTGCACAAGCGTGCGCGATCGCTTGAATCGCGCGGACAGTGACGTCGGCATCCGGAGCCCACCAGCCTTCAATCTCGGCTTCATCCCAAAGGGTCGCGGGCACAATCTCCGCATGCGCGCGGGCCATGTTGACCGCCATTGTGCGGCGGATGCCCGTAAGTGCCGAATCCTCTTCCTCGCTAGATGGCGCGCTTGCCGCGCGTTCGACGTCGGCGCGGGTGAGGGCACCCTGCGGTCCCGTGCCCCGGACACTTGCGAGATCGACACCGCGCTCGCGCGCCAAGGCGCGCACCGCGGGTGTGGCTGCGGGCGGTGCCGCGGGCGAGGTCCGCGCCGGCGCCGGTGGAATCCTCGGCGGCGGCGCCAATTCGCCCATAACCGTGCCCGTGTCCGCGTGCGCCCCTGCTTCGAAGACCACCAGCGTCGCGCCGACTTTGATCCGGTCGCCCGGCTTGCCGATAAGACGCTCGATCCGGCCTGCCTGCGGCGAAGGGACCTCGACGACGGCCTTGTCGGTCTCGACCGACACCAGCGGCTGGTCTTGCACGACATGGTCGCCTTCGGCGACATGCCAAGCGACCAGCTCGGCGTCTTGGAGTCCTTCGCCGAGATCGGGGAGCGCGAAAGTCGTCATGCGTATGCCATTGCCCGTATCGCGGCCGCCGCGATGCGCTCGGCATCGGGCACATAATGCTGCTCGAGCCGAGGCAGAGGCATCACCGTGTCGAAACCGGCGACGCGTTCGATTGGCGCGAGCAGCGAGAGAAGCGCGTGCTGAGCCACGCGGGCTGCGATCTCGCCGCCGAAGCCCCCGGTCAACGGCGCCTCGTGTACCACGATACAGCGGCCGGTCTTCTTGACCGAGGCAACGATCGTGCCGGCATCGAGCGGCTTTAGCGTCGCCACATCGATGACCTCTGCGCTTACGTTTTGCGACGCGAGCCTGTCGGCAGCCGAAAGCGCTTCCCCGACCATGGCGCCCCAGGCCACGATCGTCACATCAACGCCCTCGCGCGGCACGAAACAGCGGTCGAGCGGCTCGGCTTGCCCGTCGTCGGTAACCTCCTCGCGGGCGGCGCGATAGAGCCGCGTCGGCTCGAAGAACACGACCGGGTCGGCATCGCGGATCGACGCGAGCAACAGGCCATAGGCGCGGCGCGGCGACGAGGGGATGACGACGCGCAGCCCTGGGATTTGCGCGAACATCGCCTCGTTGCTTTCGGAGTGGTGCTCGAGCGCGCGGATGCCGCCGCCGGAGGGCGATCGCACAACCATGGGACAGGTAAGCCGGCCGCGTGTCCTCGTGCGGAAGCGCGAGGCGTGGTTGGCGAGCTGGTCGATGACGGGATAGATGAAGCCGCTGAACTGGATTTCTGCGACCGGGCGGAGGCCTTGGACCGCGAGGCCCACGGAGATGCCGGCAATTCCTGCTTCGGCCAGCGGCGTGTCGAAGACGCGCTCCGGCCCGAAGCGCCGCAGCAGCCCGTCCGTTGCGCGAAACACACCACCGTCGGCGCCGACATCCTCGCCCAGCATGAGTACACGCTCGTCCTCCTGCATCGCACGAGCGAGCGCGAGGTTGATCGCCTGGATGAGGCTGATTTCGGTCACGGCGCGCGCGTCAGAAAAGTGTCGCGCTGGACCGCGAGATCAGCGGGCATCTGCGCATAGGTGTGTTCGAAGATCGTGCCCGGGTCCTGCGTGGGCGTGGCGAGATAGGCCGCGGCTGCCGCCTCGATCTCCGCCGTTGTCTCCTGCAGCAAATGCTCTTCGTCAGACTTGGCCCAGCAGCCGGTGCCCGTGAGGTAATGGCGAAGACGCAGAATCGGCTCCTCCGGCCAATGCCGGGTCGGTTCCGCGTCATCGCGGTAGCGGCTTGCGTCGTCCGCCGTGGTGTGGTCGCCGAGCCTGTAGGTCACGGCTTCCACGAGGCTCGCCCCCTTGCCCTCGCGCGCCCGTTCGACCGCTGCAGCGACGATCGAACGGACTGCGAGCACATCGTTGCCGTCAACCTGCTGTCCCGGAATTCCGGCCGCAATTGCCTTCTGGGCCAAAGTCGCGGCCGCGCTCTGTTGTCGGCGCGGCACGGAGATCGCCCATTGATTGTTGTTCACGACGAACACTACAGGGACGTCCCAAACGCCGGCAAAGTTCATCGCCTCCGCCACGTCCCCCTTCGAGGTCGCGCCGTCACCGAAGACGCACACGGAAACGCGCGGTTCGTGCCGCAGCTTGAAGGCGAGCGCAACGCCAACCGCGTGTGGCGCCTGGCTGCCGACCGGCACGCAAATCGGGAAATCCTCCCGCGGTCCGGCAAAACTGCTCCCGCGTTCGTCCCCGCCCCAGTAGAGGAAAAGCTCGAGCGCCGTCACGCCGCGCCAGAGCTGGGCGCCGTGCTCGCGGAAGCTCGGCAGCAGAACATCCGTGTCCCGCATTGCCGCCGCCGTGCCGACGGACACCGCTTCTTGCCCAAGCGATGAGGCATAGGTGCCGAGGCGCCCCGTACGCTGAAGCGCTATCGCCTTGGCATCGAAGGTCCGGGCCCGGACGAGGGCTCGATAGACCGCCTTCAGGAACGCTGGATCGCGCTCGCCGGCAGCAATCCCTCCGACCTCTTTGCCGCTGGGATCGATATGGCGGGTGTAGCCGATCTCAAATCGCGTGACGGTCTCAGGCAAGGGAGCGCTCCAATCCTACCAGTACGGAGGAGGCAGGGGCGGCAGAGCAGCGGGAGGCGTCATCCCCGACACCTGGTTGCCCTTGGCATACATGCACTGCTCGTAGGCGACGTCATAGCGCTGCTGGAGACTAAGCTGCGCCCGTTCCGACTGGCCGGCGCCGATTGCGGTTCCGGCGATTGCTCCCGTTCCGGCGCCCACCGCGGCCCCGCGGCCTTCGCCAACGGCCGCGCCAAGACCGGCGCCGAGCGCCGTCCCGATGGCGGCCGTTCCGAGCGCCTGGTTGTTTGCGACCTGAGCGCCACCGGCGACTTGACCATCGGCGAATGACTTGCACGTCGCCTGGTCTTGCGTGAATACGTCGAAGGGCTTGTTGGGCGCCGACATCACCGCGACCGAGGGCCGGATCGGCTGCGCGACGCATCCGACGAGAACCACCGCGAGAAGCGCAGGTATCGCTCTGCTCATGGACGCGCTTCCTATTGCTGAGCTGAAGGAGCGGCGGGCGGCGGCGACACTGGCACGCCGCGCCAAGGTACATTGCAGGAAGCGACGTAGGGGTAATAACCCTGCGGGTTATCGCAGTAGTACCAATACTGGGCTGGCGGCATTCCGGTCGGGACGGGCGGCGCCTGCTGTACGATGACGGCCGGCGGAACGTAGGTCGGATAAGGGTAGATCGGCGCCGGATAGAGGTACCAGAAGGGATCGACGACCCACCACCAGGCAAAGCGGCCGTCATGCCAGTCATGAACCCAGTGACCGCCGCGCCAAGTGCCGATTTCGCCGCGATTGAAGTGAGCGAAGTCTCGTCCGTGGAAATCGGGCGCGCGATGCTGCGCTTCGGCCGCTGGAGCCATTAGTGCGAGCGCAAGAACAAGGGCCATTACCGAACCGATGTGCCGCTTGTTCGAATACAGAGGAACCCTCCGTGCTCGAATGGATGAGAGAGTCGCGGCGGCTCGGCCTGGGCGGTCGTTGCGCGGGGCGTCGAGGCTTACCAGCCGCCTTCCGCATTGCGCTCGCCTGACCACCAGAAGAGCGCAGAGGTGCTTCCGCAGCTCTTTGAACCGCCGACTATCCTCAACCTCATCCTCGTGGATTGGATTGTTTTCGAGCGCATCCATGCGCGCATCGATCCGCGAAAGTTCGTGGCGAACCGCCTCAGAGAGTATGGTCATGGCTGTGGCTCCTCGCTGCGGTTATAGAAATCTGCTTAGGGACCCGCCGCTTTGCGGCAGATCAAACACGTCGACCTACGAGCCGAGACGTTGGAGAATTTGATATCGGCCGCCTATGGACGGGCTAATAACGAGCGCGCCCATGCGAATACGCCGGAAACGGCCGGAGCCTGCGGCTGGGATGAAGGCCAAGATGGCCTCATCGAGGGGGTTAGGTCATTGGCCATGGAGTCGAACAAACTAGCGATTTCGAAAAGATCGCCGGCGCATCTTTCATCTGGAGCGTTTAAGGCTAACCGACGATAGAGGACCGCGCGGCTGCGGAAATGCTCGGGCTTCGACATGCTCGCTCCAATCGCAGATGTCATCCTGACGTGCGATGACGTGGGAATATTGATTTTGCTCGCTGGCCCGCCCGACCGTTGCGCCAGATTTCGAGGCTCACCAGCCGCTTTCCACATTGCGCCTGCCTCACCGCCAGCAGCGCACAGAGATGCGCCCGCTGCTCTTTGAGCCACCAGACGTCTTCGATCTCATCCTCGGAGAGCGGATAGCTGCCGCCGAGCGCGCCTATGAGTGCGTCGATGCGGCAGAGTTCATAGCGGACCGCTGCTGAGGTCATGACCATCCCCGTGCTCCTTGTTGCGGCAATTCAAACGCCACCTCGGAGCCGCCGCTTTGCGGCAGATCAACCGTGGCTAGGTGCGAGGTAGGCCGGACGCCCGGGGCGCGCGCCGATACTTTGCTCACGGCCGCGTGAGTTCGGCCACCGCGGCGACAAGCGCGTCGATGTCTTGCTCTGTCGTGTAGGCGGCGATACTGGCGCGCGCCGTGCCCTCGATGCCAAGCGTTGACATGAGCGGCTGTGCGCAATGATGGCCGTGGCGAAGCGCCAAGCCATCGACGTCGAGCCGGCGGCAAACCTCCTCCGACGCCAAACCTCCGATCGTGAAGGAAACGACTCCCCGGCGTGCTTCAGTGGCCGTGGGGCCGACGATACGGGCGAAGGGACAGCCGGAAAGCCCGGCGATGAGCCGCGCCGTCAAGGCACTCTCTTGCTCTGCAATCGCCGGCCAGTCGAGCGTCTCCATCCAGCGCATGGCGGCGCCGAGCCCGATCGCGGCTCCGATCGGCGGCGTGCCCGCCTCGAAGCGGCGCGGCGGGTCGGCGAAGCTTTCGTCGGCCGGAGTGACGCAGCGAATCATCTGTCCGCCGACCATGAACGGCGGCATCTCCGCCAGAAGATCGGCGCGGCCCCAGAGAACGCCGATCCCCGTCGGCCCATAGGTCTTATGTCCCGAGAAGGCATAGAAATCGACGCCCAGCGCTTCAACGTCGATCGGCCCATGCGGCGCCTGCTGCGCGCCATCGAGGGCAACCGCCGCCCCGACCGAGCGCGCCGCGCTCACGACGGCCGGCACGTCCGTGATGGCGCCGGTGACGTTCGAACAATGCGTGAGCGCGATGAGCCGGCAACGCGGCGTCACGAGGTCCGCTAGCCGCGCGACATCAATCCGTCCGTCGGGCGTGAGCGGCAGAACGCGAATGACAATGCCGCGCCGGCTGGCAAGGGCGCGCCAGGGCAGCGTGTTGCTGTGGTGCTCGAGGACGGACAGAACGATCTCATCGCCATGACCGAGCCGCGGACCAAAGGAGTTGGCCAGCAGGTTGAGGGCGGAAGTCGTGCTGTAGGTAAAGACGATTTCGCGTGGACTGGCGGCGCCCAGAAAGCGCGCTACGTCGGCGCGGGCGCCTTCGTAGGCGTCGAGCGCATCGCGCGCCAGCTTATAGACGCCGCCATAGACATTCGCCCGCATGGTGGTGCCGAAGCCATAGAGCGCGTCGATGACCGGCTGCGGCATCTGCGCTGTCGCGGCGGTGTCGAGATAATGGAATCCGTCGCGCTGGAGCCCCGGGAATTGCGCCCGGATCGCCTGCGGATCGGACAAGAGTCGGGACGTGACCGCCGTCATCGCCGCATCGTCCGAGCTCGCGCAGCGTTCCGGTAAGCGCGCACGTGGAACCGGCCCGCTGCGTCGAGCTCTAGCAGGTCGGCGAGGTTATCTAGCGATCGCTCGGCGTCCGGCTTGTGTCGGATTTCCAGCATTTCAGGGAGGCTATTTGAGGGGCCGGTAGCGAGGCCTTGATCTAGCTCAAGGCGAGCTTCGGCCCCCGCGGTGTCAATGAGCGGCCCGCCCCAAACGCGTGAGGATCGCGCCCAATGCCCTACAAGCAGGTCACATTCCGCTCCGCCGCTCGCGAGAAGATCTTGCGTGGCGCGGGTCAGCTTGCCGATGCCGTTCGCGTGACGCTCGGGCCTCGCTCCAAGGCCGTGCTCATTCAGAAGAAATGGGGCTCGCCCATTGTCTGCAACGATGGGGTGACGATCGCCAAAGAATTTGAATTGAAGGACCCGGAGGAGAATCTGGGTGCCCAGATGATGCGCCAAGCGGCGGAAAAGACCGGAGACGTGGTCGGCGACGGCACCAGCACCGCCACGATCCTCGCCTATGCCATCTTCGGCGATGGGCTCAGGAACGTCGTCGCAGGCGCAAGCGCCATCGACCTGAAACGGGGGCTCGACCGCGCGACCAAGGCAGCGGTGGGCGCCTTGAAGCAAATGTCACGACCGGTCGCCACGCGCAAGGAGAAGGCCCAGGTCGCGTCGATCTCGGCGCACAACGACTCCGCGATCGGCGATATGGTGGCCGACGCCATGGAGAAGGTCGGCGCGGAAGGCGTGATCACGGTCGAGGAATCGAAGACGACCGAGACGACCCTCACCGTAGTCGAGGGCATGCAGTTCGACCGCGGCTTCATCTCGCCCTATTTCGTGACCAACGCCGACAAGATGGAAGCCGTGCTAGAAGACCCGTTCATCCTGCTCTCCGACAAAAAACTCGGCGTGCTCAAGGATATCGTGCCGCTTCTGGAACAGGTGGCGAAATCCGGCCGGCCGCTGCTGGTCGTGGCCGAAGATGTCGAAGGCGAAGCGCTTGCCACGCTTATCGTCAATCAGCTGAGAAGCGCGCTCAAGAGCTGCGCGGTCAAGGCGCCCGGCTTCGGCGATCGCCGCAAGGCCATGCTCGAGGACATGGCCGTTCTCACGGGCGGCATGGTTGTTTCCGAGGACGTGGGCCTCAAGCTCGAAAACGCCGGCACCGAGCAGCTTGGCCGAGCGAAGCGCGTGGTTGCGGACAAGGACAACACCACCATCATCGGCGGCCAGGGCGGGCGGACCGAAATCGACGGCCGCATCCAGCAGATCCGCCGCGAGATCGAGAAAACCACCAGCGACTACGACAAGGAAAAGCTGCAAGAGCGGCTGGCAAAACTCGCAGGCGGCGTCGCCGTGATCAGGGTCGGCGCCCCGGCCGAAGCCGAGATGAAGGCCAAGAAAGAGGCGCTCGACGACGCCATCAGCGCGACCAAGGCCGCCGTCGCCGAGGGCGTCGTTCCGGGCGGTGGCCTCGCGCTTTTGCGCTGCATCGCAGCGGTCGCCCGGGAGGAGGCATCCTGCGAAGGCGACGAGCGGACAGGCGTTCAGGTGTTGAAGCGGGCGCTCGAGGCTCCGACGCGCCAGATCGCGGATAATTCGGCCGTCGATGCCGGTGTCGTCGTGGCGCGCATGATTGCGGGCGAGGGCAATCTCGGTTTCGATGCGGCGCGCAAAGAGTATGTCGACCTTGTCGAGGCGGGCATCATCGATCCGACGAAGGTCGTTCGGGTCGCACTCGAGAACGCGGTGTCGGTGGCGAGCGTGCTGCTGCTGACCGAGGCGACCATGACGGAGATCGTCGAAGAGAAGAGGGAAAAGGCGGTGGAACCCGAATACGGCGCGTGATGTCGCACGCCGCACCCCATCCCGACATCGTCGCAATCGGCGCTTCGGCCGGCGGCGTCGAGGCGGTATCTGAACTGCTGGAAAGGCTGCCGCCAGATCTGCCGGCCTCGGTTCTGGTGGTCGTTCACAGGTCGGTAGAGCGCATTAGCCTATTGCACCATGTTCTCGCGCGGAGGGCAGGCCTGAGGGTGGTCACGCCCGACTCGGGGGAGGAATTGCGTCATGGCGTCTGCTATGTTGGAAACCCGGAACGCCATTTGATGGTAAGTCCCGATCTGCGCGTTCGCTTCCAGCCCGACAGCTTTTACCGGACTCACAACATCGATGCTCTATTCACATCGCTCGCGCGCAACGCCGGGCCACGGACGATTGGGGTCGTGCTGTCAGGAATGCTTAAGGATGGCACGCTGGGTTTGGCCGCCATCAAGGAGGCGGGCGGCATTGCGCTCGTCCAAAGCCCGGACGAAGCGGTGCATCCCGAAATGCCGAAAGCGGCCCTCGCATGCGATGGGTCGATCGACCTTGTCGGTCCAATCCGTGATCTGGCGGCGAAAATCTGCGAACTCGTCGCCGGGCGTCGTGCCGCCGGAATTTGAGCCGGTCAATATCGGCATCTCTCAGGCGAACCGTTCGACCCTCCTAGCCCATTCGCAAAGTTGGCACAGACGAACTGTGGTCTGCCCGGCGTTCCAGCGCCTCCGCTTGCTGCGCCAGATCGAGCGCTTGCGTTGCCAATCGCCGCTTCATCTCGCGATCGGACGCGCCCTTCGCGGCATCCGCGAACTGCTGCGACGTAAGACGCCATGTCCGCACCAGGACGGAGCGCACTTTTGGCGGCGTGTCGAGCTCTACCGCCGCGTCGGCCCGGTTCGCCATCGCCTCGTAGGTCTGTGCCAATCTGAGGTAAGTGCTACGCGCGCTCGGATTTCGTGTCGCATCGGGGACGGTCCGGTACTCCTCGGCACGCATCTGCCACCGCCTGGCATTGTCAAGACGCGTGCTCGCCCGGGATGTGCCAGGCGGTAGCTTGGCTTCCTCGTCGCTAATCAGTTTCTCTAAAATCCGCCGTTTCGACTCGTCTTTTTCTGTCTTCAGCATGTCGCGAAAGCGGCGGAGGTTTTCACGGATGGCCCATGTATCGTCCATAGACGGCCTCCCCCCGCTCGATTGAGTGATGTTCCCCCCCCCCCGTTAATGACGTCAATAGAAGTTT
>Ga0335073_10001612_pt1 | contig 30264 bp, 21 predicted proteins | sample Lox_Sample_22_FD_207093 | JGI IMG/M metagenome (GOLD analysis project Ga0335073, IMG submission 207093) | Soil microbial communities from Loxahatchee National Wildlife Refuge, Florida, United States - Lox_Sample_2.2 | ecosystem: Environmental > Terrestrial > Soil > Wetlands | place: USA... | reverse complement strand
GCTAGTAAGCAATTCGGTGGCCTAAGTAACACAAAAGTGGAGTACCAAGCGTAAACTTTCCTAACATGCATCGAATCAGTAAATTGCCAGCAAAACGTCATTTGGCGCCAAAATATGAAAATTTCATAAATCATAGGCTCCTCCCCGTGGGTCCGTTTTTTCGTACAATTTCGCACCGCACCGGTTGATCTATCTCTCCGGACAGGAGACTCACCTCACCTCCAAAATCAGGGCGGCTCGTCTGCATGTATCAGCTCGCATCTCTCCGGTTTCCCCAATCAATGCAGGGAGATAGCGTCGCTATGAAAATTGGTAGAACCGGGCAGCTATTCGTCCGACTTGCCACAGATTTGTGTCTTTTCCGCCCGGATGGATCCCACGAGAACCGCAGTTGAGATGGGTCAATCGCCCGTTTTCGGTATCACCTTCAGCTTTCTGGCAGCTTTTTGGGCTATCTATCGGGCAATTGTTAGCGAAAGCCATAACATTGTTAACTGCATCGCAACCCGCAGGGGTTTGGCTTTTCAGTTGCCACTAGGAACAGCGGCGGCAGCGCTCTCGCCCGGTGAGGGCGCGTCATCACGCACGACCGGCATGACTTGAGGGCCGGGTGGGGTAGATCGGTCCGATCGACTGACCCCAGTTCTCCCGAGATCCGAAAACAGTTCGGGATGGGTGGCGACTCTTGCTCCGCAAGGTGAACGCTTCACCCTCTCAGCGTTTCGGTACCGCCCAGATTTTGTAAGTTCACGACCCGCACCGGTAGTCCCGCTTTTCCACGCGGAGCACGAAAGCCGGACCGCGGCCAGCAAGACTTAAGTGGCAGGAACAAATTCTTCTGCGCACACGCGGACTTGTGGCCGTGTACGCGCCTTGCGATACGGAGGAATCAGATGCTCAACGCAAGACGTTTCTCAGCGCCTACCGCCTCGATGCGCCGGCCTGCGATTTTGGCTATTGCCCTCGCCCTATTGGTTGCCGCGTCTCTGGGTCCGACGCGGCACGCCGCAGCGCAGAATATCTACGCAGCCGTGCATGGCACAGTGACGGATACAACCGGAGCGGCCATTCCCGGCGCCCAGGTGTCCATCACCAACACCAGCACCGGCATCACCACCACGGGTACGACGGACAGCCACGGCTACTATATTTTCCCCCAGTTGCAGATAGGCGGCCCCTATACCGTCGCTATAAACGCCACCGGTTTCCAGAAGTTTTCCTCAAGTGGTCTGACGTTGAATCTCAACGACAACCGGGAGGTGAACGCCAAGCTCCAGATTGGATCGGCTGTGCAGACCGTAGAGGTGCAGGCTTCGGCGGTACAGGTGGAAACCGCGGACACGCAATTGAAGCAGGTTTTCACCGCCCAGCAAATGGAGGAAGCCCCTCTCCTGGGCCGTGATGTGACAGGGCTGCAGAAACTTGAGCCGGGCAATGTGGAGTCCAGCGATCGATTCGGCAATTTCTCCGCAAATGGCAGCCAGACCCAGATGAATTCCTACATGCTGAACGGCGCCGATATAAACGATCCTTCCCTGGAAGATGAGGGGATTTCCATCAACCCGGATGCACTTGCCGAACAAAACATCGTCACCAGCACCCTCAACCCGGAATTTGCGCGGAACAGCGGCGCCATCGTAAATCAGGTTCTGAAGTCGGGTACCAATACATTTCACGGCAGTGGTTTTGAGCTATATCGCGACACCTTTCTCACCAACGGTAACTACTTTTCGCCCAGCCGCCCGCAATTTCACCAGAACATCTACGGGGGAACGCTGGGAGGGCCAATTGTCAAGAACCGTCTATTCTTTTTTCTCGCATATCAGGGCATAAGAAACCGCACCGGCGCGACCCAATTGTCTCCTGTTTTCAATTCCTCGCAATTGGCAGGGAATTTCAGCGGAGACAACAATGCGGCGAACGACGGGCCTAACAGTTCGGTGGGACTCACATCCAATCCGATTCCGTTCGCCATCGGGGGCTGCCCTGCGGGTACTCCGTGGAATGTCTGTTTTCCGACAGGGAACGTCCAGCTCGCATCTTCGAGCTATAACCCCATCTCAGCCAAATTGCTGCAGGAATTCGTGCCAGCGGCAAACACGACGGTCGGTGGCGGCGCCTACTACGCGTTTAACGCTCCGAATACCTACGCGCAGGACCAGGGGATCATCCGCGCGGATTATCACCTTTCTCAAAACGATTCGCTGTGGGCCTCCAGCGTGATTCAGTCCAGTCCGAGTGCAAGCGCGCTGGGTTACGGCGGGTCAGATCTACCAGGCTTCGGCACAGACCAGGCGGAGCACTACAAGATCTTCATGGCGTCGTGGACCCACACCCTGGGCTCAACGGCCTTGAATGAACTACGTGCCGCGTACTTTCGCTTCAATTTCGCGGCAGTGGAACCTGCCCATGTGGTCCAGCCGAGCAGCTACGGTTTTGCCATCACTCCCCAGGCTGATCAGGCGAACCTTCCTCTAATCAGCGTGACACCTCTGGATGGCACCACAGCTACGGGATCGGGATCGTTTTTAGGCTTCAGTAACGAGGGACCGCAACCGCGAAAGGATACCAACCTCACTGCAGCGGACAACTTCAGCAAGGTTATCGGCAACCACAACCTGAAGTTTGGCGTGTCCTACGAACAGTCGGGAGTGAGCAACCCCTATTACGCCAACAACAACGGCAATTACAGTTTCAGCGGAGCCGGCACCTATAGTTCGGGCGATCCCATCGTCGACTACGTTCTCGGAATTCCCGATTCTTACGCGCAGTCTTCCGGCAGCTTCATTGACGCAATCGCTCACGAGTACTACGTCTACGCGCAGGACAGTTGGAAGGCGAGCCCAGACCTAACCGTTAATTTTGGCATCGGCTGGGATGCCGAGACACCATACCAGAATCATCAGTTCAACGGCTTGGGCATTGTTTGTTGGACCCCAGGGAGCGAAACGTCGAACGTGTATCCGGGAGGTCCCCCAGGCCTGACATATTCCAAAGACCCCGGTTGCAATATCGCGGGTGGCGCGACGCCAAAGTGGAATCATTTCGGACCAAGGATCGGCTTCGCTTGGTCCCCTAATTCGGGTCCAGCCAAATTAGTTGGCGAACAGGGCTCCCACAAGTTCGTGGTCCGCGCGGGATTCGGAGTGTACTTCAATCGCGACGCGGAAGAAGGTCAGTTGCAAAACCTCGATGATCCGCCGGGATTCAAAAACTCTTTCGGCGCGGGTGACTTCGGCGGCAGCCCATCTTTTGCCAATCCTTTTGTGGACATCGCTACTGGCGAGACCGAGTCCAACCCCTTTCCTTACGTCTATCCAGCTGCGGGAACCCAACTCAACTGGCCGAACTACGCCCAGTTGTCCATCAGCACCTATCCCAAAAACTACACTGTGCCCTACGTCTACAACTTCAATCTCAACCTGCAACGGGAACTACCCAGCAACATGGTCCTGCAGATAGGTTATGTAGGATCCATGGGGCGAAAGCTGGTCCGGGACTATGAAGGAGACCCGATCACCGCGGCAGGGCACGCTGCTTGCCTCGCAGATCCAAATTGCTCTGCGGACGGAGGCAGGCTGTCCATCGATTTCCCGCAATACTTTACCCAACCCGCGGTTGTTCCCGGAACTGCGGGCGAGGGGTCATTTGGAAATGGTATCCCCTGGTACATCAGTGTTGGCCAGCAATACACAGATGGTTCTTCTAATTACAACTCACTGCAGGCAAGCCTGACCAAGGGAACTACCCACGGGCTCTATTTCACCGTCGCCTATACCTACAGTCACGCTCTGGACAACGCTTCCGGCCTTGAAAGTGCAGGCTTCAATGGCCGCGGGGTGAACTTCATTCCGGGCTATCAGTACCTGAGCTATGGTGACTCCGATTACGACGCCAGGCAGCGGCTCGCCACGTCTTACAACTACGAGGTCCCTCTTCTTCGCAGCTGGAACGACAATATGATCCTCAGGGAAGCGATCGGTGGCTGGCACATTTCCGGTGTGACCGCCCTTCAGACGGGCTTTCCCGTCACCATCAAGGATGAGGGTGCCACGCAGTCACTGTATTGCAACGCAGGATTCTCTTCCTACTACAACTGCCCAGACACCCCGAACACCTCGAGCTTCAATATCCAGACGTTCAATCCCCGAAATGCAAATCATCAGTGGTTCGATCCTTCGCTCTTCTCGCAAGAGGCTCTCGGCACATTCGGCAACGTGAAGCGCAATTTCTTTCACGGTCCGGGATTCAACTACACGAATTTGATTCTGTACAAAGATTTTCCGCTGGGAGAGAAATCCCGCTATTTCGAGATTCGAATGGAGGCGTTCAACGCGTTTAATCACGCGAATTTTGCCGCCCCGGACGGAAACTACACTGATGGCCCGGGCTTTTTTGGCGTCGTCACCGCCGTACAAGGAGCGGTGACCGGCGACATCAATGGAGATCCGGCGCCTGGTCGGGCTGTCCAACTCGTCGGCAAATTCTATTTTTGAGCAACGTCGTAGCTCCACCCGGCCGCCCACAGAGTCTGGAGCAGCGATTCGCCAATCGCTGCTCTGGCCTCCTTTATATATCCATATATCGCTGATGTTTACGATTGATCGGTGAGAAGAGGTTCAGTGAATCGCTGTCAACCGTTCTCGGGAAGGCAACTGGAAAGCGCCCGAATCTCCAACGAATCTTCGAATCTCTCCAGACCATCTCCCTGCTGTGTACGGAATTTGGTAGGTGTCGCGCTCACCCCGTCCGGGTTATGAGAGATTTAGCGTCGTTGCCAGCAAGAGTTCCCCACGCCACCGGAGAGAGATAGCTAATAAATCGCTCTCTAAATCATCTCCTGCGCATCTCCCCGCCATCTCTCCCCAGCAATTTAGGTAATTGATTCCCTCAACAGAGTTTCAAGCTGCCTCACCGGTACGCCAAACGCTACGGTTTGGCAGTTTGCTTGCCATCCGTCTGTAAAGACGGGGCTTGAGAGGTAATTGACATCTCTATCCTCTGTCGGCACGCATCGCCCGGGCCAAAGTGGTCACCTTGAAATCAGCTCAAGTGGCTATTGCTGGATGCAGGCTTTGCCGTGAATCTGAAACAAATCTGGGCGATTGCTCATTTCAGGGTCGGAGCGCGCCACTATCGAAAGCTATAGCGCTGCAGGTTCTCATCGTCCGCTTCCACCCCACTCTTGAGTGGTTCCGGCGATATGCATGGTCTGTAGGCCCACCGCTAGATGGAGGATTGAACATGCGGGACTTTCTCATCATTATCAAAAGCACAATTCGCCCAATGTCACTGGCTCTGCCGCTGATACTTCTCGGCATCCTGGGCCGGCCTCAAAGCTCCGAGGCGCAAAACATCTATGCGGCAGTTCACGGTACGGTCACGGATACGAGTGACGCGGCGATTCCCGGCGCGTCCGTCTCCATTGTAAATACCAGTACCGGTATTACGACTACGGCTGTGACGGATGGTCGTGGATACTTTATCTTTCCCCAACTGCAGATCGGTGGACCCTACACGGTCAGCATTACCGCGAGCGGCTTTCAGAAGTTCACATCGAGCGGACTGACCCTGGATGTGAACGCCAACCGGGAAGTCAATGCCAGGCTCCAGATCGGTTCTGCGGTGCAGACAGTTGAGGTGCAGGCCGCCGCGGTGCAGGTGGAAACGGCCGACACACAGTTGAAGCAGGTGTTTACCGCCCAGCAGATGGAGGAGGCGCCTCTCCTCGGCCGGGATGTCACCGGTTTACAGAAGCTTGCCCCCGGAGTGATGGAGTCCAGTGACCGCTTCGGCAACTACTCATCGAATGGCAGCCAGACGCAAAGCAACGCCTACCTCGTCAATGGCGCCGACATCACCGACTCGTCGCTACAAAGTGAGGGTCTGTCGATCAATCCCGACGCCCTGGCGGAACAGAACATCGTGACCAGCACGCTGAACCCGGAATTTGCCCGCAACAGCGGCGCAATCGTGAACCAGGTCCTCAAGTCCGGAACCAATGCCTTCCATGGAAGCGGCTTTGAGTTCTACCGCGATACCTTTTTGACCAACGGAAGCTACTTCGCTCCCAGCCGGCCAAATTTTCACCAGAATCTCTACGGTGGTACGCTCGGAGGCCCGGTCATTAAGAACCGGCTCTTCTTCTTCCTCGCCTATCAGGGGTACAGGAACCGCGTGGGGGAGACACAGCTTTCGCCGGTGTTCAATCCATCCCAGGTCAACGGAAATTTCAGTGGTGACAATAATGTAGTGACCGATGGCGCCAACAGCGCCGTGGGTCTGTCTTCCAATCCCATTCCTTTTGCTATCGGCGGGTGCGCTGCCGGCACTCCCTGGAACACCTGCTTTCCCACGGGCAGCGTGCAGCTACCGTTGAGCAGCTACAACCCGATCTCGGCGAAGCTGCTGCAGCAGTACGTACCCGCGGCCAACACCACGCTCGGCGGAGGAGCTTACTACGCTTTCAACGCACCCAACACGGCTGCCCAGGATCAGGGCATCATCCGCGCCGACTATCACCTGTCGCAAAACGATTCCCTCTGGGCGTCGAGCATTTTTCAATCGAGCCCCAGCGATGCTGCGCTAGGCTATGGCGGCTCAGATCTCCCGGGATTTGGCACCACCCAGGCGGAGCACTACAAGATCTTCATGGCATCGTGGACCCACACCCTGGGTTCCACCGCCCTGAACGAGTTGCGCGCTGGTTATTATCGGCTCAACTTTGCCGATGTGGAACCCGCCCATGTGGTGCAACCCAGTACTTACGGCTTCAATATCTCCCCCCAAAGTCCCATGGCCAACTTGCCACTGATCAACGTAAGTGGTTTGAATGGCACCACCTCCACCGGCCCGGCTGCTTTTCTGGGATTTACATTTGAGGGGCCACAACCGCGCAAAGACACGAATCTCAATGCATCCGATAACTTCAGCAAGATTTTCGGCAACCACAGCCTGAAGTTCGGAGTTTCCTACGAACAATTCGGCGTAAGCAATCCGTATTTTGCCAATAACAACGGCAACTATGGCTTTTCTGGATCGGGTGTTTACAGCTCGGGCGATCCGATTCTCGACTTTGTTCTCGGCATCCCTGACTCTTACCAGCAGGCTTCGGGCAGCATCATCGACGCTATCGGCCACGAATACTACGCCTATGCCCAGGACAGCTGGAAGGTTTCGAACGACCTGACGGTAAACTACGGCATCGCCTGGGATACAGAATCGCCTTACCAGAACCACCAGTTCAACGGTCTCGGTATCGTTTGCTGGTCACCCACCAGCACCGCAACCTCGAAGGTCTATCCGAATGGTCCTCCGGGACTCACCTACTCCCAGGATCCCGGGTGCAACATCGCCGGCGGCGTCACTCCGAAATGGAATCACTTCGGTCCTCGCATTGGCTTTGCCTGGTCGCCCAGCTCTGGCCCTGCGAGCCTGCTCGGCGAGGCCGGCGCACATAAATTTGTAATCCGGGCAGGGTTCGGTATGTATTGGAATCGCGATGCGGAAGAAGGACAACTGCAAAACCTCGGCGATCCTCCGGGCTTCAAGAATTCCTTCGGAGCCGGGGATTTCGGCGGCAGCCCCTCGTTCGCCGATCCGTTCACGGATATCGCAACGGGTGCTTCGGAGCCGAATCCCTTTCCTTATTCGTACCCCGCTCCTGGAACACAGCTCAATTGGCCCAACTATGCGGAACTTTCCATCAGCACGTATCCCAGCAACTATACGGTTCCGTATGTGTACAACTTCAACCTGAACATACAGCGCGAGCTACCGAGCAACATGGTGCTGCAATTGGGTTATGTCGGGTCGATCGGTCATAAGCTGGTACGGGCCTATGAAGGCGATCCCATTACGGGCGCCGGCCATGCGGCCTGCCTCGCAGATCCGAATTGCTCGGCCGACGGGGGAAGACTCTCGATCGACTTCCCGCAGTATTTTTCGCAGCCGGCCATTGTTCCCGGGAGCGCGGGAAGCGGATCCTTCGGCAACGGCATTCCGTGGTTTATCAGCGTGGGCCAGCAACACACCGACGGATCTTCGAATTACAACTCGTTCCAGGCCAGCCTGACCAAGGGAACCACGCACGGTCTCTACTTCACGGTTGCCTACACCTACAGTCACGCTCTCGACAATGCTTCCGGCTACGAGAGTTCGGGAGCCAACGGGCGCGGCACGAATAATTTCCCTGGTTTCCAGTATCTGAATTACGGCGATTCCGATTACGACGCCCGTCATCGCCTGGCCACCTCGTATAACTACGAGGTGCCCATCTTTTCAAGCTGGCGCGACAACATGATTCTTCAGGAAGCTTTGAGTGGCTGGCACCTCTCGGGCGTGACAGCACTGCAGACGGGATTTCCGGTGACGATTCAGGACAAGGGCGCAACGCAGTCCTTGTACTGCAATGCCGGTCAATTCCTCTCCTACTACAATTGCCCGGATACGCCTGAGGCGTCAAACTTCAGCATCCAGACCTTCAATCCCAGGAATGCGAATCACCAGTGGTTCGATCCCACGCTGTTTAGCCAGGAACCGCTTGGCAGCCTGGGCAATGTGAAGCGCAACTTCTTTCACGGCCCTGGCTTCAACTACACCAACCTTAGCCTCTATAAAGACTTCCCGTTGGGTGCGGAGAAGACTCGCTATGTGGAATTACGGGTTGAGGCCTTCAACGCGTTCAACCACGCCAACTTCGGCCAGCCCGATGGCAACTACACCGACGGGCCTGGATTCTTTGGTGTGGTGTCGTCTGTGAGCGGCTCGACCACTGCGGACCTGAATGCCGATCCGCAACCCGGGCGCGCTGTGCAGCTGGTGGGCAAGTTCTTCTTCTGAGTGTTTGGAAATCCTTTGACGATGCCGCATCCTGCCTTTGCGGCCAGGATGCGGCGTTGCTCCCGGCAACCGCTGGATTAACGAATCGTAGTTCTGGTGGTTGTGTTACCGCGTGCTCCTGTAGTCGTGGCGGTTACCATTCCCGTCCCCCGGCCCGTCACGCTCCTGGATGCAGTGGCGCCATTGGGGCCCGTGAGCGTGGTGTGTGAGTTGCCGCCACCGTAGGTCGTGGACCGGGTAGCGGTTTGTCCGTTCGATCCGGTTAAGGTGGCGTTGGTTGCACCCGGGGTGCGGGTAACGTTGCGCGTGGCTGACTGTCCATTAAACCCAGTTGTCGTGGTCTGTACATTCCCGCCGCTGCGAAGCGTAGACCGGGTGGCCGTCTTCCCGTTGGGACCGGTGACGGTCGATGTGCTGCTTACCTGGGCTGACGCGGCCAAGGTGCAGAGTGCGATAAATGATACTGTAACTGAACGCGAGAGCTTATTCATGTTTTCCTTTCCGGGCGCCGGGCTGAATTGCGTTCCGGCTGTCTGCTCAGAACCAAAGCGTAGCCAATTGTTTTGCCGCGGATTGTAAGGAATTGTCCATTCCGGCCGCCTCTACATCGTTCGTGGCAGACCTTACAATTCTTGACGTCGGGCCCCCCGCCACCGTGATATCCCCACTGCAGTGAAGTTCGCTCACACGCGGTAAGTAACCAATGGGAGATATCACGATGGACTTGAAACCCTTTACCAGGGCGATTGCGGTGTGTGTTCTCACCGGGCTTGCTCTTTCGGGATGCAGCGCAGGCAATCAGTCTTCCTCCGCTTCATCGACATCGTCCACAAATTCTTCTTCATCCTCATCCGGGACCGTCAACCTGGTGGTGCAGGATACGCCGCCCTCCGGCATTACCGTGCTTTCCTTTCAGCTGCAGATCGCGAGCGCGACTCTTCAGCCTGGTTCGGTCTCGTTGCTCAAGCGGCCGGTCACCGTCGATCTGGCGCAGCTGGTCACAGATACCAGCTTTCTCGCGTCCCAGGTCGTCGATTCAGGAACCTACAGCAGCCTGACCATGACCTATGACAATCCTCAAATCACGATCATGAACACCTCGAATGCGCCTCTGGTCACCCCGGTGGGTACATGCGCGGTGGGCCAGGTGTGCACGTTTGCTCCGCGGACGAACAACGCGTCCGTCACGATCAGCTCAGGCGTCTTCCCTGTGACTGTAACGGCGAATAGCACCACGGGCCTGAACCTTGACCTTTCTGTCACGGATCTGCTGCAGTCCGATCTGTCCCTCACCTTCGCTACGGGCCAGTCGGTCAATCTCTCGTTGCTTTCCGCCCTGGCGTCGCTAACAGATCAGCAGAGCGAAATCGATGCCGTGCTTGCAACCGTACAATCCGTAAGCGGCCAGCAGGTGACCATCCAGACCGCGTTGGGCAATACGCTCACGGTCAGTCTGAGCTCAAGCACTGCTTACAATTACCCATCTGCTGTCTGTGGCGCAGCGAGTGTCTCGTGCCTGACAAGCGGACAGATTGTCGATCTGGATCTGAGCTTGCTGGGAGACGGAACGTTGGTTGCGCAGAGCGTCACGTATGCCGATGCCTCCGGGGGCGCGGCAGCGCGCGCGACGGTTCTCGCCACACCGGCGAACGGGGCTGGCGGCGTCCAGGTACTGTTGCACCAGCTCATCCCCGGCACCACGGCAGCCACCAGCGGCAGCGTTGTGACCATCGACCCCGTGAGCGGAGCGCTGTTTGCTGTGCCTTTCACGAGCTATCCCGCGGTGAACGGCGGCAGTTTCGCGGGAATCGGTGATCTGCTCGCCGGTCAGGAAGTGTTGTTGCAACTGGCGTCCGGTAGTTCCTCCACCAGCTACAATTCTTCCCGCATCTATCTCGAGCCTTCGCAGACGGTGGGTACGGTGGAGTCGTTCAATGCCGGGGCGGATGTGTTCGTGATTAACGGACTCACCGGTTTGTGGACCGGCTCGCGTCCCATCGTCAACCAGATTGATTGCCAGGCAGGTTCGCAAACTCAGTATGAGAATCTATCTTCGGCGAGCCTAAGCGCCCTGAACGTGGGAACCGCTGTCGGTGTGAAGGGTCTCGTGTTCAATACCGGGACAGCTGGAAGCCCGACCTTGAGCACAGTCATTGTGCGCGGGAGGCCCTGAAATCCCAATCGAGGAAGGAATGTCTGGCACTAAACTGCTGCTGATCGACGACGACAAAGACTATTGTGCCTCGCTGGCCTGCTTGCTGGCGATGGAGGGATTTGAAGTCAAGGTGGCTCACACGGCGGAGGCCGGCTTTGCCGGCGCCACCAGTCAGCAGCATGACCTCGTCCTTTTGGACGTTATGTTGTCGCCCGGGGACGGACGCAAGGTACTCGAGCGCATTCGTGCCGTCAGCCAGGTGCCGGTGATCATGCTCACCGCCCGAGGTGACGAAGCCGACAGGATCTACGGCCTCGAAGGGGGCGCGGACGATTACTTGCCGAAGCCGTTTCACTCGCGAGAACTCATTGCACGCATCCGTTCCGTTCTGCGCCGGCGGTCGGCGCCCATGCCGGCAAAGGTTCTGGCCATCGGCGATCTCGAAATTCATCCTGGCAGCCGCCGCGTGCTGCAGTGGAAGGAGCGGGAGAAACAAGAGGTCGAGCTGACCAGCGCCGAGTTCGATCTGCTTGTTCTGCTGGTGCGCGCAGCGGGTGAAGTCGTTTCACGGGACGACCTGGCCCAGGGCGCGTTAGGCAGAAGCGTCGCGCCCTTCGACCGCAGCATCGACAACCACATCAGTAGCCTGCGCCGAAAACTGGGCAGCAAGTGGAATGAGGTCGAGCGCATTCGCAGCGTGAGGGGAAGCGGTTATGCGTATTCCAATCCCAGCCGGAGCGAAGCGGAATGATTCGCAGTCTGTATGGCCGGATTGTCGTCTGGTTCTGGCTGGCAAATGCAGCTATCACGGCTACGATTCTTGGCATTACGCTGATCAGCGGGGCCCAGCCGCTGGGACGGCGCTGGCTGGCAGCGTCACTCGAACTCTACGCGCAAACCGCCACGGATGCTTATCAAACCGGAGGCAAGGCTGCACTCGATGCCTACCTGGACCACATCCAGTCGGCGGTCTCGATGTGTGGGGCGCTGATCGGGCCGCAGGGCGAAATCCTGTCGGCACATGCCCTGCCGGAGGAAAGTCTCTCTCTGGCGGGCCAGGCACGAACGGCTGGAAAATCGCGCTTCCGCTTTGGGCCGATTTGGCACGGCGCCTCCGTCGTCCACACACCGCAAGGAGACTACGTGTTTCTCGCCCAGGTGGATGCCTGGCACAGATTCGCCAGCCGGGTGGGAACGGGAGAAATGATCGCCAAGGTGATGATCACGCTGCTTGCCGGGTGCTTCGTCTGCTGGTTGCTGGCGCGCAGTATCACTGCCCCTCTCAGGACGTTGCAGACTGCTGTGCGCTCCCTTGGAGCCGGCGATCTTTCGGTCCGTGTGTCGCCCAGAATTCCGCCCAGAAATGATGAGCTGACCGATCTGGCGCACGAGTTCGATCGTATGGCTGCGGAGATTGAGAATTTGCACAACGAGCAGCGCCGCCTGCTGGCGGATATCTCGCACGAATTGCGATCGCCCCTGACCAGGCTCTCCATTTCGACCGAGCTGGCCAGCAGGGGAAATCTCGAATCGCTGGACAGGATGCGCAAAGACATCACGGTGCTGGATAACCTGATTGAGCAGATTCTCACCTTGACGCGCCTGGAGATGCAGCAAAAGACGCGTACGCAATCCGACGTGCCTCTCGACAAAGTGCTGACCGCACTGATCGACGACGCCGATTTCGAGGCTCGGGAACAGGGTAAAAGCGTGGTCCTCGCAGGGCAGCAGCGATGTTCGGTACGTGGGGAACCCGGCCTTTTGCGGAGTTGTCTCGAGAATGTCATCCGCAATGCTGTGAAGTTCACGCCTGTGTCCACCTGCGTGCGCGTGACCCTGGAGAAGAGCCAGCGCGACAGGAAACCGCTGGCCAAGGTGACCGTCGAGGATTCTGGTCGGGGTGTTCCAGACGAGTTACTGAGCCGAATCTTCGAGCCGTTTTACCGGGTGGCTGTTTCTGAGGACGATGTTCCGGGCAATCAGGGTTCCGGGTTGGGCCTTTCTATCTCCGAGCGCATCGTGAAGCTTTACGGAGGAGCCATCAGCGCCCACAATGCGGAGGACGGTGGACTGGTCGTTGTCATTGAGTTACCGCTCACCAGCGAATGAACACGAGCAGATGCTCATGCTGGAAGTTCCCACGGCGATGGATTAGCGAAAGATGTTTGCCAAAGTGCCAGGTCAGGCGCCCGTTGCCTTCATTTCGTGCCGCCCGCACTAATCGCTTTGCGCAGGCGAGCTTCCGCATCATCGCTCCAGTACTTGCAGTTGAGCTGCAGGAACACCGAGGAATAGGGAACTGTCATAGTTGTCTTCAGCACGACGATATGAAAAGTCTTTCCCACCTGGTCCACTTTAGAGATGATCTGCTCATGTGGCAGTGACGTAATCCTGTCGCCTGCCAGGACGGTTTTGATGGCTTGGCGGTATGCCGTCACTCCGGGAGCATCCTTCTCGGGCACGAATGGCAGCTCGGCATCCATGTACACCACCGGCCTTACGTGGATCGAGCTGTCGACCGCGCTTAATACCTTCCGGATCACTTCCAGCTGATCCGTGTTTGTCTCCAGCGTTTCCACGCCGGCGGAGCTCTGTAAGGGATAGGCCGAATCCACGATCATGATCCAGTTGCGATGCCCCATCAGAGGGAGAACCTGCGCCAGCCTGGCCTGCCAGGAGGGTTCCTGCGCCGAGGCTCCAACACCTGAGATCACGAACAGCGCAAACAAAACAGCAGAGACCTTTTTATATGCACTCATCTCAGGCGACCTCTCTGTGCTTCATGCGTACTCCGATGAAGGAGTAAAGAGCAATGATGCAGTAGCAGAAGAATGGCACCATGTACGCCTTCGCAATACTGTGCTGCGTCTGCGAAATCCAGCCCATGAGGGGAGTAAGAATCGCGCCGCCGACAATCGCCATCACAATCAGGGATCCGCCAATCTTGGTATTCCGATCGAGACCCTCGATCCCCAAAGCGAAAATCGTCGGGAACATCACCGACATGAAAAAACTGGTGATGAAAATTGCCCAAAGCCCGATCCAGCCGGGGAAGGCAACCCCGATTGCTACAAGTCCGATATTAATGAGGCTGTAGATGCCCATCAGCAGTGCCGGTTTCACGTAGCGCATGATGGCGGCGGAACTGAACCTGCCCAGTCCAAAAGCAACCAGCGTTCCGGTCAGAAAATAACCAGCGGTCTTCTCCGGCTCATGGGTGCTGTCCTGAACATATTGGATGAAGTAGCTCCAGGTGCCGACCTGGGCGCCAACGTAGAGAAACTGGGCGAGGATGGCAAAGAGAAAGCTGGGATAACCCAGGAGTTCTCGAAAGCTGCCATGATCCTGGTGCTCCGCCTCATGCTCCCGGGCGATGGTGGGGAATTTGGTGCGGGCAATCATGATTGCCCAAATCAGGGCAACCAGTCCCACCACGAGATAGGGCGCCACGACGCGCATCGTCTCCCGCTTCAGGTACGCGTCGTAAGTATGGGCAGCCTGCATGGCAGTGACTTGCTGCGGGCTTAATTCGATGCCGGAGAAGATAAAGATAGTCCCCAGGAGCACGCCGGCGATGGAGCCGAGAGGATTGAAGGCCTGCGAGAAATTGAGACGCCGTGCGGAGCTTTCGGGAGCACCCAACTGGGCGATGAATGGATTGGAGGCCGTTTCCAGGAAAGAAAGTCCGCTGGCAATGACAAAAAGCGCAAACAGGAAGAATCCATAGCGCCCGACCAGTGCGGCCGGCCAGAAGAGGAATGCTCCACTAGCGTAAAGCAGGAGTCCTACCACAATCCCGAATTTGTACCCCTTCCGCCGCATCAGCAGAGCGGCGGGAATCGCCAGCAGAAAGTAGCCCATGTAGAAAGCCGACTGCACCAATCCCGCCTCGAAGCGGGAAATGGCAAACGACTTCATGAACTGGCGAATGAGTACGTCGTTCAGGTTGTTGGGAACGCCCCAAAGAAAAAACAGCGCGGTTACCAGGAAGAAGGGCACGCCCACGCCCTTTGGCACCAGTGGTTGTGGCGAATCGTTGATCGCCTTTGATTCGGTAGAGTGAGGCACAAACATCGTGATGAGCGCGTCCTTTCCTGGTCTCCGGTTTCATGCACAAATTGCGCCTGGAACTCGAATCGTTCCATCATAGCGCGCAATAAATCAGGGCACGCTCCATAGTCTGTTGTGCGATTCCGCAAGCCAGGAGGGATGCGGACTATTCACATATCCTTGGCATGTGCCTTGCACTGCGGCAAGCTAAGGGAGCAACGAGCGCAGATCCTCGTGTTGTTTGTATCAGGGCACGGCTTTAACCGGGCCGTAACAGCCCGCCAAAAAGTCGGGCTTTTAGCCCCTGTCGCCATTCAACCCCAAGCCTTCCCTTTGTCATCCCGCCTGTCCCGGCGTCCCGTGGAAGCGCAGTCGAGGGATCTGCAGTTTCTACCCTTGTTGACGGCCCTCCCGTGCAAACGCAGTTTGTTCATTAAGAGGACAAATCTAGCCAACCGCAGGCGTGTCATACTCAAGCTTGATTCACCGCAGGATCTCGATCCTCAGCTCGGTACCCTCAGCGATTACCAACGGCTCCTTCATCTCAAACCGGGCGCTTCCTCTCTCCTGTTTGACCTCGTGTGCACACTCCTTTCCATTGTTCTTGACGGAACTCCGGGTCCCCGTTCCACTGATTTCACACGAGCGGCAGGCAAGTTTGCCGGCCAGGGCTTTCATCGTGAAAAAGGTCCCTTGTTCGGCCGCCCGATAGGAGAAAGTGCCCCAGCCAGTTGCCGTCGACCAAAAACATTGAAAAGTTCCGTGAGGGATTCTCGGTACTGCGATCACGTGGTCCTCTCGCCCGCTGTAATGGAAACCGCTCAGGGCGATGATGCCAGACCAGGACGCCATGGCCCGGGCATAGTGATGGCCGCACTCCGCTTCGTCCCAGGGGTTGCGCTTTTCTCCATCGTAGCGGGCGCGGATGTTCCGTATACACTCGACCCCTTCCGCAACCATGTCCGAGTAGAGCATCAGCGCCGCAGTGGAGTATTCGAACCCAGTCATGACTTCAGCAAAATAGGGAAACGGTATGCGCGGCCGTGGAGCGTTGGCATAGTCGCAGATCACCATGGCCGCTTCATCGTTGAGGGCGAAGGTGCGTTCAACGTTGTCATGCGCGGTTAAGGTTCGCTTGTAGTTGTATTCAAAGATGGACTTCAGCGTGGCCTGGACATGGTCTGGAGAAACCAACGAACCGAGGCCGGCGACCCGCGCCAGATACTGGCCGACCAGCTGGTCGATAAGACAGCCGCCGCCCACCTGGTACTCCGGCTTTTCAGTGTTCGCGGAACCCATGTCGCTGCGCAGGTTGGGCGCGATCTGATCAGGAGCGTAGCCCCGGACCTGCTGGATATAGAAGCGCCCATTGAATAGATGGGCGTCGATCCATTGGCTGCCGTTCACGAAAAGCCGGTGATACTCGTTGGCAGAGGAGTCCTCGCCAACGGCTTGCGCCATCTCTTCGCCGGCCCGTAAGGCTCCCAGGTAATAGATACCGCACATGGGATTGGGTCCGTAGAATTCCACATCGTATGTGTTGTGCTGCACTCCTTCGAGAACACCGTCCCGGTCAGCGTCCCAGCCTCCCGGAACCCAGGCAAACTCCAGGCCTTTCTTGATGCGAGGCCACATCTTCGCGAGCCAGTCGTTGTCACCGGAAAGCTTCCAGTCCAGATAAGCGTGGATGATCTGGCCCATCTGGCCGTCAGCAGCGGCAAAGCCAAATCTCTCTTTACCATCCGGCAGGAATTGGCGAAAGCGCATCCCTCCTTCGTCGTCCATCGAGTAGCCGAAAGCTGCTTCGCGCAGGGAGCGGGCGAAAGATGGAAATAGATGGGCTGTAGCTGTCTCGTAGTTCCACACGTGGGTACAGTTGCCAAAGCAGCAACCCGCCTGGTCGTTGACGCCCTCAAAGCTGTGAAATTCACCGTCCGCCGTGCGGAAGCATGTCGTCGAGGCCAGGGTGGAGAGATTCGCGCTGGCAGCTTCTTTGACCACCGCAGGCAGGGTACTGTCGCCGAACGCGGCGGCAAAGCTTCGGGTCCGAGACTCAAGCCGATCAAGGTTCGCTGCGGTGTATTGGGCCACTTCCCAGGCGTCCTTAAAGCGGGTCGCATAGTAGTTGCCGATGATCGTGTTGCCTTCGCCGGGCGGAGCGGGCCATTCGCACCAATCCGGAGTACGGTTCGGGAAATGCCACGCCAGCAGAAAAGTAAACTCTGCGGACAGGCCCGCACCGATCGTGCGTTGCTGGCACAAAGCGCCCACCGCGTTGCGGAGATCAGGTTCTTCTTTGAGCTGGCCCTCGCGGGAGAACACATCCCAGAACAAGAGAGGCGAGTTCCACCAGCGCCCCTGGGGCCAGCCCCGCCAATACGTAACCTCCACATGCGGATTTATCAGGGCCGCGAGCGAGAAGCTTCCCTGTAAAGGGTTATCTTTCGGCAGACTGGGATTCGTCATCAGGAGCGACTTGAGTTTGTTCGAATCTTTGAACTCGTTCAGACGCACATCCTGCGTTGGGTGAGCCGCTCCCGCCTCTCTGCTTCGAGGTTTGACCGGGTTGTCGAGGGAAAAGACGATGCTCACCTTGGCAGCGGATCGATGTGTATTTCGGACGCTGTAGCGCAGAATCGCGACCGGCAAGCCGGAATCGTCCGGATCGTGGGGAATGAAGGGAGAGAAAGCCTCGAGCTGCACCTCCACAGGCAGATTACGATCTTCGAAGCGGACGTGAGCGAACGGGTACTCGCCGGTAAAAGTCGCCGTCTGAATACGGGTCAATCCAGGAGCATTGTTGGAGCCAAGTCCGTCTTGCCCTTCGTACGGAGGCAAGATGCGCGCTTCGAGTACATGGGCAATGGGCTCTGTCGTACCAGTCTGGACCCAGATCGCGGGCATTGCGTAGGGAACGGAAAACCCCTTGTTCGGACGATTGAATATCTCCCAATCGCGCAACTGGCCGCGGCCGCCCAGGCCCAGACTGCCGGCGCCCACTCCACCGAGGGGAAAAGAAATCATCTTGAGCTGCCGTCCCGTGAATTGACGGGGATAGCTGATCAGGGGGCTCGTAAGTGCGAATTCATTCCGGCCCACCAATGCAGAAACCTGGGGCCAGTCGCCTAGGCGTGTTGTGGCGCCGATTGCGCCCAGCGTGCGTTTCAGGAAACCGCGCCGGCCTATCCTCTTCGCCATACCTGCTTTTCCAGCGTTTCGAGCTGCCCTCCCGGCGAGCAAGCCACGGAACGCAATTTACGATGATCCACTTTACACAAGTTGAGCGCGCTGTCCCTGGTTGCGGAACGCTGGGTGAGATATGTCCCATGAGGAGTCGCAGATGGCCCGCGGAGTGGCGTATTCTGCTGTTCGGTTATACAGGCCCAATTTATGGAGTAGAACAATGAATCCAGACCCAATTTCCAGGCGGTTGCTTCTTAAGCATTTCGGCGCTGCTGCAGCAGCCGCAGCATATTCGGGAAAGGGGGCGGCCGCCCAGGTTTTGCCTCTCATGCAAAGTGCGGCGGGAACTCCCGCTGACACCGCGCAGGATGCATCGCGAGCGCAGCGGATGCAATGGTGGCACGCGGCAAAATTCGGGATGTTCATCCACTGGGGCCTATACAGCGTGCTCGGCCAGCATGAGTGGGCAATGGAGATCGAAGGTATTCCGATCCCTCAATACGAGCTTCTGGCCAAGCACTTTCATCCCAAGCCAAATGCGGCCCGTGATTGGGCGCGTCTGGCCAAGCGCGCGGGCCAGAAGTACATGGTGATGACGACTAAGCATCACGAGGGTTTCTGCAATTTCGACACCAAGCTGACGGACTATTGCGCTACCAAGCAGGGCCCCGGACGAGACCTGGTCCGCGAATACGTCGAGGCGGCGCGCGCGGAGGGCCTGCGAGTCGGTTTCTATTACTCGCTGATGGATTGGCACCATCCCGATGGAGCCCGCTGCAAAACCGATGAAGAGGCCCGCAAGCGGTTCGTGGAATACACCCACGGACTGATTCATGAGCTGATGTCGAACTACGGCAAGATCGACGTTCTCTGGTACGACGTGGATTGGCCGCTGACGCCGGAGCAATGGGAATCGGAGCGCATGAATCAGATGGTTTTTGAACTGCAGCCGGAAATCATCGTCAACAACCGCAATGGACTCAAGGGCGACTTCAGCACTCCGGAACAACACATCCAGGCTGCCGAGGTGGGGCGCGCCTGGGAGACGTGTATGACCCTGAATGACAGTTGGGGCTTCAACCGCGGTGATCTGGATTGGAAGACGCCACGCACGATCGTCAACAACCTGGCGCAGTGCGCGCAGGGCGGAGGCAATTATCTGCTGAATATCGGCCCCATGCCGGACGGCTCAGTACCGCCCGAAACGGTCGAAGTGCTCGACGCGGTGGGGAAGTGGATCGATACTAACGGGCGGGCGATTTACGAGACGGAGCGGGGCGAGTTTCGCAGCAACCCCAACTCCAACTTTAGCCGGCGCGGCAATACGTTGTACGTTCATCAGAAATCCTGGCCGGGGGCGACGCCGGCAGCTCAGTGGCTATCATTTTTCCAACCTGGATCGGTCATTGCGATCGGAGGAGTTAAGCCCAAGATAACGGCGGCGCGGCTACTGAAGACCGGGCAGAAAGTGGCGTTCACACAAGATGAGTTTTCACTCCGGCTGACCGGGCTTCCCGTCGCTGCGCCCGATTCACCGACCACGGTGATTGAGCTGGAGTGCGATGGCGAGCCCGCGGTCGACCACTATTCCATTCGCCCCGAGTGGCCGCGCTACAAGGTCGGAGTGAGTTCCTGATGCAACCGGAACGCCGTCCGTGGATTGTGCTGGTGGGGGGCTTTCTCGGAGCGGGAAAGACTACGCTGATTCTTGCCGCGGCGCGCGAGTTGCAAAGCCGCGGCCTGCGTTCCGCGATGGTGTGGAACGACCAGGGCGTGGACCTGGTGGACAGCCGTTATGGCACACTCTCTGGCGCGCAATCCGGTGAGGTGACGGGCGGCTGCTTTTGCTGCCGTCTCACGCAGTTGATGGACGCCATGAGTGCTCTCCGTGCCTATGCGCCCGACGTCATTTTTGCCGAACCGGTCGGGAGCTGTACCGACCTTTCCGCTACCGTGCTGCGTCCACTACTGGAATACAGCGAAACCTACCAGCTTGCGCCGCTGACCGTCCTTGTGGATCCGCAGCGTGCCCAGGGGATGATGGAGCCCGATGCCGATCCCGAAATGCGCTTTCTCTTCGATAAGCAGTTGCAGGAAGCGGACCTGGTCTGCTTCACCAAATCTGATCTCTCTCCCGGCTATCCAGCGATATTCACGAAGCACCTGCGTCAGCTCAGCGCAAAATCAGGCCAGGGAGTCGCTGCCTGGCTCAACGAAGTTCTATCCGGCGCCATTGCCACCGGCGACAAGGCGCTCGAGATCGACTATTCGGAATATGCCAGGGCTGAGGCGGCGCTTGCCTGGTTGAACCTGCGGGCGGTTTTTGAGCCGGCTGGTTTGCTTTCTCCAGCCATGCTCCTGGGTCCTCTGCTCGATGATCTCGACGCTGCTCTCACCGCGAATCACATCCCCATTGCCCATCTAAAGGCCGTCGTAAGTTCCTCCACAGGATGGCTGAAGGCGGCCATCTGCGCCAATGGTCAAGAACCAGCAGTGGAAGGAAATCTCGATGCTTCCCCGGCCGCGAGGCTGGAGCTCTTGCTCAATCTTCGTGCACTAGGGGAGCCGGATGAAGTGCGAGGCATCGTCGAGCACGAACTCGCTCATCGGCCCGGCGTAACGCATTTTCACCTGGATTGCTTCAGTCCATCGCCGCCCGTACCGGAGAGACGCATTCCCGCCTGATCGCGAGGTTTTCTTTGGAGTCCCGAAGGGACGCCTGACAGTCCTGAGAGTAGTCCAGGACGCAGTCCTGGACTGGAGTTTCTACATTTGCGAGGCGAAGCGTATGATCCGCCCGGAGAAGCGTCTCTGTTTGTTGTTTTGTATCAGGGCACGACTTCAGTTGTGCCGATAAGGGCTAAATAGACTTGGGCTTTAGCCCCTTATCGGTACAGTCGTGCCCTGATACAACTCTCCGCCGCCGTTTCCTTCGACAGGCTCTCGGCGCTCTTGCAAAGAAAAAATCTCACCGCCTGATTTCCACCACGGCTAAACCCTGCTCCGGAACCGTCAGCGTCAGGGATCCTCCATGCAGGTGCTCCACCTGTGGCGCTTCGGGCTTCTCCACATCACGCAACTGTGTCAGTTGCTCTTGGCTCGGATATACGGGTGCTCCCATCTTGTCGTAGGCCGCCAGCACATTGCCATGAGTCTGGTCGATGCGGCTGATGCTCGCAGCAGCATTGGATTTGATTCCCTGAAACGTCAGGGTGATGGATTTATCCGGTACGCTGACACCGGGCTCCGCCAGATTCCACGCTGCCAAAACCAAGGTGCCGTCCTTCCGTTTTGTAACCAGCACATCGCCGGCCTGTTCCGGAATCCGCTGGTCGCCAAGCGTGTGGAGAAGGCGAAATACATTGAACGACGGCTTCGGCAGGTGATCGATCGCAATCAGCCCGAAGCCGCCAAAAAACGGCGCCCGGATCACGCCCTGCTCTTCGAAGACATCGGAAAAGGTCCAGTAAGACATCATGGTGGTCTTGCCATCGCATTCGCTGATGGTCTTGGCTAGCCAGGGACCCATGTAGACCGAGTCCGTAATTTCCCGCTCGCTCATGTAGGTCGCATTGAACTCGCTCCAGATGAGCGGAATGTCCGGCCGGGCAGAAGCAGCAATTTGAGCATGAACCTTGTCGACAGCCGGAACCAGCATCTGGTGCGGAGGAACATCCGCGGCATGGCCCAGAATGTCCATCGCCGTGTCGTTGCCGTAAGCGTGCGTAGACACGAAATCGAGCGGTACGTTGTTCTTCGTGGCGTGCGCGATCATGTCGCCGACCCACGCAGCTTGCGCCGTCGCGGGACCGCCGACGCGCAGCCGCGGGTTGACCGCTTTCAGCGCCCGCGCGGTGTTGTCGTACAGCTCGAAATAGGTCTGCTGCGCCGGCCGTCCGGTCCAGAAATCGATGTTGGGCTCATTCCAGACTTCGAAGTACCAGGTGGCTACTTCGCCGATTCCGTAGCGATCAATCAGGTGCTGGGCGAACGCGGTGATCATTGCATTCCACTTCGCGTAATCGCCCGGGGGAGAAACGATCGGCTTGTACCAAAAGGGGTGATAGTCGAGGCGGGCCGCCAGCAGCTTGGGCATAAAACTCAGCTCAACAAAGGGCTTCACCCCGTTGGCCAGCAGTCCGTCGTAAATCTGATCGACGTAGTCGAAGTTGTAAATGGGCTTGCCTTGCTTATCTTCGCCGTAAACTCCGACTTCATCGTCGAAGATGGCGTGAAAGCGGACGTAGCGAAAATCCGTGATCTGCTTCACCTGCCGCAGGTCTTCGCGGTAGCTCTCCCGCATGCTCAGGACTGCCCTGCCGGAACCAAACATCTGTTCCCAGAAGTGCGGGAAGGGTCTGGCTTGCGCGCGGGCATCGATGGTGACCGTTTCCGCGGTTGCAGCCTGGGCGGGCGCCCGGAAAGGAATAGCGAGCAGGCATAAGCCGGCCGCCAGGCAGGGCGGAAAGAACTTGCGCATGGAAAACCTCAGAAGCTCTGATGCCGCGCTAAACGCGCTTGGCGTTGACTTTAGTCGCAAGACCCAATTTTTGCAGCACCCAGATTCCCAGGTAGTTCACATCTAACTCGTACCAGGCCATCCCGTGACGAGCCGAGACCGGAAACGCATGGTGGTTGTTATGCCACCCCTCGCCACCCGTCAACAGCGCGACCCACCAGTTGTTGCGAGAGTCGTCCCGGGTTTCGAACCGCCGCGAACCCCACATGTGCGTCGCTGAATTAACCAACCACGTCACGTGCAGGCCAAGGGTCACCCGCAAGAAAATCCCCCACAGCACCCATGGCCAACCGCCGGCCAGTAGCAGGGCGACGCCCAACACGGTAACCGGCAACCAGTGGAACCGGTTCAGCCAGCGATAGAAGCCCTGCTTCATCAGGTCGGGAGCATACCGCTCGAGAATCGCGCTGTTGTTGTGAAGCGAGCCGTTGAGAATCCAACCGGCATGAGACCACCATTTGCCCTCGCGGGGCGAATGGGGATCGCCGGGCTTATCGGTAAACTGATGATGGAGCCTGTGAACGGCGACCCAGTATATTGGGCTGCCCTGCAAAGCCATCGTGCCCAGGAGGGCCAGGCTGTATTCCAACCACTTGGGAACCACGTAGCCGCGATGAGTGAGCAGGCGATGGTAAGCGACGCCAATGCCCACGTTCTCTGTCAGAACCCAGGTAATCGCGAAAACCGCAAGCGCAGACCAGCGAAATTCGAATAGGGCAGCGAGAGCTCCCAGGTGGAAAGCTCCGATAATCAGGGCGAAACTCCAATAAAAGCGGCCTTTTCGCGGTTGAAACACTGCTTGAAATTCAGCAGCTTCGGTGGCCGTCGTTGCCGGACTAGTAACTGTCGCCAAGGTTCTGTTCCGCACTCCCCGGTACAGCTTAACGCTCGGCTGCCCTGGATGGTGTAAGAGTTGCGTAATACCCCGGTTTCCGGCTCGCCAGGACTGAGTTGTGGTTGTCGGCGACTCGATCGTATACTGAATATGCGACCGACGCGGTCGCAATTGCATCTCAGGTAAAGCAGGAATGCTAAGGCTAACCAAGAAGGCGGATTACGGCTTGATGGCCCTGAAGTTCCTGGCCGAGCGACCCGACATGCCGTCCCTGAGCGCAAAGGACATAGCCGAGGCGTACGGGATTCCGCCCCAGTTGCTGGCCAAGATTCTGCAGCGGCTGACCAAGGTAGGCCTGCTGCGCTCGCACGCCGGGACGAATGGCGGATATGCGCTATCACGCCCGCCCGAGGAAATCACGGCATTCGAGGTGATCGGCGCCATCGATGGACCGCTCTTTATCACTTCGTGCGAGACCGGTCCGCGTGGGTGTGACCTGACGGACAGTTGTACAGTCCGGGAGCCCCTGCGCAAGGTAAACGAGAGTATCTCCGGCGTACTGAAAGCAATTCGGGTGTCTGACCTGTGTGAGCCCGAGCCCACCCGCAAATTTCACGGCAAGCCGGCAGAGTCGATGCTGGTCAGCCTGGGCCGCTAACAAGTTCTAAGAAGATGGAAGCAGGAGAGTTAAATGAGCACCGTTGAGACCGAAGTCAAGGCGCCGGCAAACGTCAAGCTGCCAATTTACATGGACGACCACGCGACTACGCCGATGGATCCCCGTGTTCTCGAAGCGATGATGCCCTATTTCACAGCTAAGTTCGGAAACGCAGCCAGCCGCAATCATTCCTTCGGATGGGAGGCTGAGCGGGCAGTCGAGCATGCTCGTGAACAGGTGGCGAGGCTAATCGGCGCCAGTGCCAAGGAAATCATCTTTACTTCCGGCGCGACCGAGAGCAACAACCTCGCCATCAAAGGCATCGCGGAGATGTACCGCGAGCGTGGCAACCACATCATCACCCAGGTGACCGAGCACAAAGCCGTGCTGGATTCGTGTAAGCGCCTGGAGAAGTATGGCTATCGCATCACCTACCTTCCCGTAAAGGCAGATGGGCTGATTGATCTCGAAGACCTCAAACGGGCCATCGATGACAAAACCATCCTGGTTACGATCATGGCGGCCAACAATGAGATTGGTGTTCTGCAGCCGGTTGCGGAAATAGGCAAGATTTGTCGCGAGCGCAACGTCATCTTCCATACGGACGCGGTCCAGGCAGTGGGCAAAGTTCCGGTCGACGTCAATTCGATGAACATCGATTGCCTGTCCCTGACTGCTCACAAGATTTACGGCCCGAAGGGATGTGGTGCCCTGTACGTGCGGCGTCGTAATCCGCGGGTCCAGATCTCAGCGCAGATTGACGGTGGCGGGCACGAGCGCGGCATGCGGTCCGGTACCCTGAATGTGCCGGGCATCGTCGGTCTGGGTGCGGCGTGCGAGATAGCCGGGCAGGAAATGGCGTCCGAGGCCGGGCGTCTGGGTAAACTTCGCGACAAACTGAAGGACAAGCTGCTCAGCAACCTGGACTACGTCCACGTGAATGGCTCGATGGAGCACCGCTTGCCCGCAAACCTGAATGTCAGCTTCGTCTATGTCGAAGGCGAATCGCTGCTCATGGGGATCAATGACGTTGCGGTTTCCAGTGGCTCAGCCTGCACCTCTGCATCGCTTGAGCCATCATATGTACTGAAGGCTTTGGGCCTGGGCGATGACGTAGCCCACAGTTCCATCCGGTTCGGGTTAGGCCGTTTCAACACTGAAGCAGAAGTTGATTATGTGGCTGATAAAGTGATCGACGTAGTGCAGAAGCTTCGCGAACTTTCACCCCTCTATGAAATGGTCAAAGAGGGCATCGACATATCGAAGATTGAGTGGCAGGTACACTGAGACGCATTCAAACGATTTGAGGAGAAATTCATGGCATACAGCGATAAGGTAATTGACCACTACAACAATCCACGGAACGTAGGCCAGTTGGACAAGACCCAGTCCGAAGTGGGTACGGGTCTGGTCGGCGCTCCTGAATGCGGCGACGTAATGCGTCTGCAAATCAGGGTCAATCCGGAAACCCAGGTCATTGAAGAGGCGAAGTTCAAGACGTTCGGCTGTGGTTCGGCCATCGCTTCCTCTTCGCTTGCAACCGAGTGGGTAAAGGGTAAGACGGTGTCGGAGGCGCTGCAGATCAAGAACACTGACATCGTGAAGGAACTGGCTTTGCCGCCCGTGAAGATTCACTGCTCGGTTCTCGCTGAAGACGCGATCCGGGCAGCGATTGGTGACTGGAAGAAGAAGAACGGGGTGGCCGAGTCCGCGGAAGCTCCGGCAGCGGTTGCCCACTAAAGAAAACAAGATGGAACTGTCGGTCCTCAATGCGGAGAATGCAGCCCCGAACCAGAAGGGCATTCAGATTACAGAACGTGCTCTGAAGCGCATTCGCATTGCCATGGCTAAAGAGGGAGTCTCCCCCGAACAGGGGGGACTCCGCCTCGGTATCCAGGGCGGCGGCTGTTCTGGTTTGTCTTACAACATCCGCTTCGATTCGCAACCTCGGGAGCGTGACCGCATTTACAACTTCGAAGACGTTCGTGTCTTCGTCGATCCTAAGTCGTTCATCTACCTGCACGGCATGATCCTCGACTATGAGGAGACTCTGATGCGGCAGGGATTCAATTTCATCAATCCCAACTCGACCAAGTCCTGCGGTTGCGGTTCATCATTTTCGGCGTAGCAGGCCGCGTGAAAACGCGACGAAGCACCGAGCGAGGCGCCAGATGCTGTATCTGTGATGAGAAGGCTGGCTACGTCTTGCAGGCGGTAGCGCCACAAACCTGTTTTCCCGCGGCCTGCAAATGCGCCGCGGTCCGTGTTGCCCTATGCAAACTGTAGAAGGAATCAGTGCGCCGGCTAAGTGTTGGTCCTGCGGCCAGGAGGTCGCGGGCGGTCAGCCTTTTTGTGCCTCGTGCGGCAAGGTGCAGCCGCCACAGCAGGCTGACTACTTCGCCATGTTCGGCCTGGCTTCCAAGCTCAACCTGGACCTGCAGGCATTGGAAAAACAGTTCTACCGCTACAGCAGAAAACTGCACCCGGATGTACATGCCCGGGCTTCGCAGCTGGAGCAGAACTGGAGCCTGGCGCAGGCTTCTCTGCTGAACGACGCTTACCGCACTCTCAAGAATCCCGTGGAGCGGACCAAGTATCTTCTGCGCCTGGAAGGCGTGGAACTCGAAGACCCACGTGGACCCGGCAATCTGAATCCATCCAAGGTGCCGCCCGATCTATTGGAAGAGGTCTTCGAGTTGAATATGCAGCTGGAAGAGCTGCGCCAGAATCAGAAGATGGGCGAAGATGATCCGCAATTGCGCCGTGATCTCGAGACCGCCCGAACTCAATTCGTTGCCCAGCTGAGCTCAGTCGACGAGCAAATGCGTTCTCTCTGGTCAGGCTGGGATGCCGCCTGGGATCAGCGTGACGAAGCCGGAAAGGCCGCCGCCAAAGAAGCAATGACCGCGCTGCTGCAGCGCCGTAGTTATTTGCAGAATCTGGTGCGCGATGTAAATGAAACCCTGGGAGGGTCTTAATGGCGAATGAACGCGTGGTCGGTATCGACCTGGGCACCACCAACTCGCTCGTCGCCTTCATGCAAGGGGACAAGCCCGTGGTCATTCCAGGCGAAGACGGCCTGAATCTGGTTCCGTCGGTAGTTGCACTGGGCCCCGCTCGTGAGAGCGCGAGGCCTGCAACGCTTGTCGGCAACGGTGCGCGCAACACTCTTATTCAAGCACCGGAGCGGGCCATCTATTCGGTGAAGCGCCTGATGGGCCGCGGCGTGGAAGATGTCACGGAAGAATTGAAGTTCTTTCCCTTCCGGCTGGTGGATAATATTCAGCCCGGCGAAGTACTGCGCATTCGCCTTGCCGATATCGAGTTCACACCGCCCGAGATCTCTGCGCACATCCTGCGCCAGCTCAAGCGAAACGCAGAGCGATACTTTGGCGCTCCTGTGACCCAGGCGGTAATTACCGTTCCGGCCTACTTCAATGACGCGCAGCGGCAGGCGACGAAAGACGCTGGCCGCATGGCTGGTCTTGAGGTTTTGCGCCTGGTGAATGAACCAACTGCGGCCGCCCTGGCGTATGGCCTCGATCGCCAGAAGGAAGGTCTGATCGCTGTCTACGACTTCGGTGGCGGAACCTTCGACATTTCCATTCTCAAGCTGCACGAGGGAATCTTTGAGGTCATCGCCACCAATGGCGATACGCACCTGGGCGGCGATGACATCGACAACCTGCTGATCGCAATTGCATTGGATGATATTGCCGGCGATACAGGTACCGATTTGCGTCGGAATCCGGAAGCCATTCAGGCCATCCGCAAAGCGATGATCGACGCCAAGATCACGCTTTCGTCGCAGCCGCTGGCACGAATCGACGTCGAGCTCCCGCTGGGGAAGCGCTATCAGCGTGAAATCTCCCGCGAGCAGTTTGAGCAGCTGATTCAATCCATTGTCGCCCGCACCATCGGGCCCTGCCGGGATGCGCTGCGGGATGCGCAGCTCACTCCGGACCGGGTCGACGAAGTGGTTCTGGTCGGTGGTTCCACTCGTATCCCTCTGGTGCAGCGTCAGGTGAGTGAAGTATTTGAGCTCCCGCGCCGTGGCAAGCAGCCGCGCACCGAGCTGAATCCGGACGAAGTCGTCGCTCTCGGCGCTGCTGTTCAAGCCCATATCCTGTCTGGCGGATCGAAGGCCACCGAGGACATGCTGCTCCTCGATGTCACTCCCCTCTCTCTCGGGATCGAGGCTCTGGGCGGCGTCGTCGCCAAAATCATTCAGCGCAATTCCACCATCCCCGCGTCCGCGGCGGAGTCCTTCACGACCGGAGTGGATGGGCAGACCAATGTCGCCATCCACGTCGTGCAGGGCGAGCGCGAAATGGCAAAAGACTGCCGCTCACTCGCCCGGTTCGATCTCAAGGGAATACCGCCCATGACCGCCGGCATGCCGCGCATAGAAGTGAAATTCCTGATCGATGCCAACGGCATTCTGAATGTCTCCGCGGTCGAACTGCGCAGCGGCAAGCAGGCGGAAGTATCGGTGAAACCGGCATACGGGTTGACCGACGAGCAGGTGGAGTCGATGATTCTCGAGTCCTTCGATCACGCCGAAGCGGACATCCATCTTCGCCAGTTGGTCGAAGCCCGGAACGAAGCTGATACCATTCTGAACGCGGTGGAGAAAGCTCCGTCTCACCCGGCCTGGCAGTTGTTGCAACCGGACGAGAGGGCTGAAATCGGCTCGCTCAGCGCAGAGCTTGCGGTACTGAGGCAGGGCGATGATCTGCAGGCCCTGCGCGCCGGAACCGAAGCGTTGGACAAAGCTACCCACCGTTTTGCGGAATTGATGATGGACGCGGCGGTTGCCAGCGCGATCAAAGGTCAAACCATGCAATCGGCGGATGACAAATTAGGCCAGGGGCCGGCTGCTCCGCACCCCATCGCACAGGCAGAGTTTCATTGATAGAAAGTAGTGGCAAACGCATGAGTGACAATATGGTCCGCGTTACATTCCTTCCTGAAGGCCGCACCGTCGAGTTCGAATTCGGCACTTTGCCTTACGGACACCATGGAAAACCAATGTCTTTTCTGGACGTCGCGGAGCATTTCGATATTTTTCTCGACCACGCCTGTGGCGGTGTCTGTGCCTGCACGACCTGCCATATATGGACTAAGGAAGGCGCCGATGATCTCAGCCCCGCGGATGATGATGAACTCGACCGGTTAGATATGGCGGCGGATCAGCAGCTCAACTCCCGCCTCGGCTGCCAGGCCGTAATCACCAAGCCCGGAACCTACGTGGTGGAGATTCCCAAGTGGAATCGAAACTACGTTTCCGAAGGAAAGCCCCTCACCATGTCGGAAGGGAAGTAAATCATGGCGCGTGAAATTACCTGGAATGACGCGGAAGAGATCGGAATCCTGCTGCAGGAAAAATTCCCGGACCTCGATCCCTTTACGGTGCGCTTTACCGACCTCCACAAATACGTAACCGAACTTGAGGGCTTTGCCGACGATCCCGCAAAGTCCAATGAGCCCAAGCTCGAAGCCATCCAAATGGCCTGGCACGAAGAATACGAAGACGCCAAATAACCCGGAGCCGGTACATGAGCGCATTGGTAATCAGCTTTCACAACGAATGACGGGTGTCCCACCCAAGCCCGGTGTTTGTTGGCTTGAGTGGGATTCCGCGGCTGTTGGTCGATATCTACACCCTGGAATTAGCTAAGCCCCAACGGCCTTAACCATCCGGGCAAGCTCGGCATCCGTTGACGCGTCCGGAACGGAGCACCCGGGAGTAATAATGTATTTACTCCCCGCCTGCTCTCGGGCCAGCGTCCACTGTTTGCGGATTTCTTCCGTCGTCAGCCGATCGAAATCCACCTCATCTACTCCGCCCGCGATCGGTTGCGAATAAATCTCGCGCACCTCAGTGATGGGAATCCCACTGGTCTTAACCGAGTAGTTGATGACCGGCGCTTGGAAACCGCGGAACTGATCCAGGTAAGGCTTTTCCAGTGTATGCAAATGAAGCAGCGTTAGCCTGGTGTCCGCGAGCGCCGTCAGCACGC